>Ga0335072_10011637_pt1 | contig 12602 bp, 13 predicted proteins | sample Lox_Sample_21_FD_206725 | JGI IMG/M metagenome (GOLD analysis project Ga0335072, IMG submission 206725) | Soil microbial communities from Loxahatchee National Wildlife Refuge, Florida, United States - Lox_Sample_2.1 | ecosystem: Environmental > Terrestrial > Soil > Wetlands | place: USA...
AGCTCGACCGCGATGGCGGCGCGCTTGCGCTGGCCGGCGTCAAGCTCCCCGACGCGGGTGCCGGCCCGGCCGGCCAGATCGACCACGCGCAGCACCTCGGCCGCCGAGCCGTTGTAGTCTCCGGTCCCGCGCAGCGCGGCCGTGTACCTGAGCACACGGTCAAGCGACAGCACCGGGTGGATCGTGTCCGCATTGGGGATGTAGCTGATCTGCCCGGCCCCGCCCGGCCGGCCCGCGCGGGGCGACCACCCGGTTGAGCGGGTCACCGTTCCCGAGGACGGCGGGCGCAATCCCGACATCGCGTCGAGCAGCGTCGTCTTCCCCGATCCGCTGCCGCCGATGATCGCCATCAGCTCGCCATGGCCGACAGTCAATGAAACATCACGTAGAGTGACTTCTTCGGACGATCGGGCCCGCTGGCCGATCGCGCGCACCTCAATGGCCGCCTGCACGCTAACCATTGTCTCCAGTCCTGCGCGTGTCGACCCATGGGGCCCGCGCCGGCGCGCCGATACTAGAACATGTGATCATCTTCGCCTTGCTGGCCGGCATCGTGATCGGCGCGGTGCTCGGATACCTAATGGCTCGCAATCGCCTCGGCACCGCCGCGGCGACGGCGGAGGAACGCGCCCGCTCGGCGCAGGAGCGGGCCGCGCTGCTCGAACGGACGGCGGCGGAGAAGACCGCGCTGGCCGAGGGCCAGCTGGCGCAGCGGCTCGACGTCGAAACGCTGGTCGGGCCGATGCGGGAGACCCTCGCCCGGGTCGAGCGGCAGCTCCGCGACTCCGATATCGCCCGGGCCAGGTCGCACGCCGAGCTCACCCAGCAGGTGGAGTTCACCAGGAACGGCGCCGAGCAGCTCCGCGAGCAGACCCGGGCCCTGGTCACCGCGCTGCGGCGGCCAGAGGCCCGCGGCCGGTGGGGCGAGCTGCAGCTGCGCCGGGTAGTCGAGCTGGCCGGGATGGCCGCCCACGTGGACTTCGACGAGCAGGTGGTCCTGGGCGGCGGGCTGCAGCGACCGGACATGGTGGTGCGGCTGGCGGGCGGCAAGAATGTCGTCGTCGACTCCAAGGTCTCGCTGGCCGCGTACTTGGAAGCGGCGGCGGCGAGCGACGACGAGATGCGTGAATCGCGCATCGCCGCGCACGCCAGGCACCTGCGGGCCCACGTGGACCAGCTCGGCTCGAAGGCGTACTGGTCGTCGCTGCCGCAGACGCCCGAGTTCGTGATCATGTTCGTGCCCGGCGAGGCGTTCCTCGCCCCCGCCCTCGAGCACGACGAGGGGCTGCTCGAGTACGCGCTGGCGCGGCGGGTGCACCTGGCGACGCCGACCACGCTGGTGTCGATGCTCCGCACCGTCCAGTACGCGTGGCAGCAGCAGGCCCTGTCGGAGAACGCGAGGGAGGTGTTCGAGCTCGGCCGGGAGCTTTACGACCGCCTCGGCGGCCTGGGGCGGCACCTGGACAAGCTCGGCAAGTCGCTGATGAACGCGGTCGGCGCCTACAACCAGGCGGTCGGCACGATGGAGAGCCGCGTCCTGGTCAGCGCCCGGCGGCTGTCATCCCTCGGCCTGGTGGACGCGGAGCTCAGCGCCCCGGCCCCGGTCACCGAGACGGCGCGGCCGCTGTCGGCGCCGGAACTCGTCACGTCGGAGCCGATGTGAGGGCGAAAATCAAAAGCGGTTCATATCGAACGGACCGGGCCGACTCTGGTCAGCCCACTACTTCCGCAGCTCGCGGGGGAGCTGGAAGGTCATCCGCTCCTTGACCGCCTCGATCTCCTCCACGTCACCGAACCCGAGCGCCGCGAGCTTGCCGAGCACCCCGGCGACGAGTTCCTCGGGGACGGAAGCGCCGCTGGTCACGCCCACCGTGGACGCGTCGCGGAGCCACTGCGCGTCAATCTCGCCGGCGTCGTCGACCAGGTAGGCGGCGCGCGCGCCCGCGTCCTTGGCCACCTCGACCAGGCGAACGGAGTTGGACGAGTTCGGCGAGCCGACGACGATCACCACGTCGGACCGGGGGGCGATCGCCTTCACCGCGGTCTGCCGGTTCTGCGTCGCGTAGCAGATGTCGTCGCTCGGCGGGTCGATCAGCTGCGGGAACCGCTCGCGGAGGGCGGACACGGTCTGCACCGTCTCATCAACCGACAGCGTCGTCTGGGAGAGCCAGACCACCCGGCCGGGGTCGCGCACCTCAACGTCGTCCGCCCCGGCCGGGCCGTCGACGAGGTGGATGCGGGCCGGCGCCTCACCGGTGGTGCCGACGACCTCCTCGTGGCCCTCGTGGCCGATGAGCAGGATGTCGTAGTCGGTGGCGGCGAAGCGCCTCGCCTCGTTGTGCACCTTGGTGACCAGCGGGCAGGTCGCGTCGATGGCCGTCAGCCCGCGGGCCTTGGCCGACTCGCGGACCTCGGGCGCGATGCCGTGCGCGGAGAACACGACGACGCTGCCCTCGGGCACCTCGTCGGTCTCCTCGACGAAGATCGCGCCGAGCTTCTCGAGATCGCTCACCACATGCTTGTTGTGCACGATCTGCTTGCGCACGTATACCGGTGCGCCGAACCTGCCGAGCGCGATCTCCACGGCTTGCACGGCCCGGTCGACCCCTGCGCAGTAGCCGCGTGGCTTCGCCAGCAGGACCCGTCGGTGGGTCTCAGACATGTCTCCCATGGTAGGCGAGAGAGTCCGCCTGTCAGCCCGCCGCCTGCATCTTGCGTCCGGAGCATCGGGACGCCCCCGCGAAGCCACCACCCGCCCGGCCAGACGGGCGCAAGGCACGACTGCGTAAAATGAGGAAGGTATCACCTTAATCAAGACACAACGGGACAGGCCCTCGCTACGGCAGACTAGTGCCACCCCATCCGTTTGAGGAGAGTGTGATATGCGCGTCCCGCAGGTAAAAGAGCGCGTTAAGGAGTCCCCGGCGTCAGCGCTGCGGGCCATGTTCGCCGGAATAGGCTCGATGCTTTTCGTCAAAGACAAGATCCGCCGCAAGGCCGACGCCGAGAATTCGGCGCCCGCGACCGAGGCGGCCGCCGCCGCAGCGGAGACGCCGGCCGCGCCGGCGCCTGTAGTGGCGGAGACTGTGACGCCGGAGACCGTGACGCCGGAGACCGTGGCGGCGGAGACGACCGCTGTCCCGGACGTCAGCACCGGGCCGGAGACGACCGCTGCGCCCGAACCCGCTGCTGCGCCTGAGGCCACCGTTGCACCGGAGGCGACCGCTGCGCCTGCCGCCGCCGCGCTGCCGTTGGCGAACTACGACGAGCTGACGATCGCGTCGCTGCGTGCCCGGCTGCGCAACCTCTCGGCCGAGCAGCTGACCGAGCTCATCGAGTACGAGAAGGAGCACGCCAACCGGGAGGACGTGATCTCCATGTTCGAGCGCCGGATCATGAAGCTCAACCTCGGGCTCACCCAGGCGCTGCCGAAGGTCACCGAGTAGCGCACCGCAGGCTGACCGGCGCCAGCCGCCCCGGCGTCGTGATGGGATAGCCCGTATGGCCCTTGAAACGTCCGCCGAAGCACCGGTTCCGGTCCGGACCGTGCTGCAGGCCGTCAGCGGGTGGATCGGCAAGCTGGGCCGGATCTGGGTCGAGGGGCAGATCGCCGAGTGCAAGAAGCGGGGCAACACGGTCTTCCTGACCCTCAGGGACCCGATCGCCGCCGTTTCCGCTCAGGTGATCTGCACCCGGCAGGTCTTCGAGGCGGTCTCCCCGGTTGAGGGCGCGCGCGTGGTGATGTTCGTCAGGCCCGACTTCAACGCCACGCGGGGCTCCTTCGCCCTCACCGCGCTCGAAATCCGCGCGGTGGGCGTGGGAGAGCTGCTGGCGCGGCTGGAGAAACTGCGCGTGCAGTTGACGGCCGAAGGTCTCTTCTCCGCCGAGCGCAAGCGGGCGCTGCCCTTCCTGCCCGGCGTCATCGGGCTGGTGTGCGGACGGGAATCGGCGGCCGAGCGGGACGTGGTCCAGAACGCGCATCGCCGCTGGCCGGCCGTCAGGTTCCGGATCGAGCAGGCCACGGTGCAGGGACCGTACGCGGCCGGCGAGGTGATCGAGGCGGTGCGCAAGCTGGACGCGGACCCCGAGGTCGAGGTAATCGTGGTCACCAGGGGCGGCGGCTCGCTCGAGGACCTGCTCCCGTTCTCCGACGAGGCGCTGCTCCGGGCGGTCGCCGCCTGCCGCACTCCGGTCGTGTCCGCGATCGGGCACGAGCAGGACAGTCCGCTGCTCGACTACGTGGCGGACCTGCGCGCCTCTACCCCGACCGACGCGGCCAAGCGGATTGTGCCCGACGTGGCCGAGCAGCTGGCGCTCGTCACCCAGCTGCGCGACCGGGCCCGCCGGTGCATGCGCGGCTGGCTCGACCGCGAGCAGGCGTGGCTGGATTCCACCCGCTCCCGCCCGGCTCTGGCCGACCCCGTCCGTGAGATCGAGCGGCAGGCCGAGCAGGTCGACGCGCTCATCCGGCGTGCCCGCCAGTCGCTCGACGCGGGCCTGGCCCGGGCGGGCGACGACGTCGCGCACACCCGCGCCCGGCTGCTCGCGCTCTCCCCCGCCGCCACCCTGCGCCGCGGCTACTCCATCGCGCAAGGCGCCGACGGGGCAGTGATCCGGTCGGCGAAGGAGATACCTCCCGGCGAGCGGCTGACCATCCGGTTCGCCGAGGACCAGCTGACCGCCACCGTGGATCACGAGTAGGATTTTTGCTGTGACTGATCGTGAAGCCCTCACTTACGAGCAGGCCAGGGACGAGCTCGCCAGCGTGGTGAAGCGGCTCGAAACGGGCGGGCTCACCCTCGAGCAGTCGCTTGACCTGTGGGAGCGCGGCGAGAAGCTGGCCGCCGTCTGCGCCGAGTGGCTGGACGGCGCCCGCGCCCGGCTGACCGCCGCCATCGCGGTCCGCGAGCCTGCCGATGGCCCGGCCTCCCCTGGCGCCCCCTTCTGAGGCTTCGAAAGTCACACCCACGCGGGATACCCGCCGCCGGACGCGCATTCTAGGCTGTAGGCATGCGCGTGGATATCTGGAGCGACGTCATCTGCCCGTGGTGCTACGTAGGCAAGGCGCGGTTCGAGAAGGCGCTGAGCTCGTTTGCCCACCGTGATGGGGTCGAGGTCGTGTACCACTCGTTCGAGCTCGACCCCAGCTACCCGAAGGACTCCCGCGAGACCACCTTCGCGATGCTGGGCAGGAAGTACGGCCTGTCGGAAGCGGACGCCCGGGCGGCCGAGTCACGCGTCGCCGGGCTGGCCGAGGCCGAAGGCCTCGACTTCGAGCCGGAGCGCCCGGTCGGCAACACCTTCGATATTCACCGCGTGCTGCACCTCGGGCTGGCCAAGGGCGTGCAGACGCAACTGCTAGACGCGGTCAACGAGGCGTACTTCGGGCAGGGGCGGCAGGTCTTCGATCGCGACGTCATCACCGAGATCGCCGCCGAGACAGGTCTAGACGCCACCGTCGCCGGGGATGTTATCGACGGTGACGCCTACGCCGAGGACGTGCGCCGCGACGAGTTGCAGGCGCGCCAGCTCGGCGTGAGCGGCGTGCCGTTCTTTGTATTCGACATGGCGCTCGGGGTCTCCGGCGCGCAGCCAACGGAGATGTTCGTCAGCGCGCTGCAGCAGGCGCGGGAACGGCGCGGGTAGCAACGCCGCGTACGCCGACCTGGTAAAAATGCGCCCTGAATGGTAAAGCGGACGTAACGGAGCGGGTAAGGATCCACCATGACCGATGAGAACGTGACCGGCATTCCCGGGACGCCTGAGCCCGCTGAGCACGCGCCGAACAGGAACCTGGCGCTTGAGCTCGCCCGGGTGACCGAGGCGGCGGCGATGGCCTCGGCCCGATGGGTGGGCCGAGGCGACAAGAACGGGGCCGACGGCGCCGCCGTGCACGCGATGCGGACGCTGATCAACTCCGTGTCGATGCAGGGCGTGGTCGTGATCGGCGAGGGCGAGAAGGACAACGCCCCGATGCTGTTCAACGGCGAAGAGGTGGGTGACGGCAGCGGCCCGGCGGTCGACGTCGCCGTGGACCCGATCGACGGCACCCGGCTGTGCGCGAACGGCATGCCGAACGCGGTGTCCGTCCTCGCCGTCGCCGAGCGCGGCTCGATGTACGACCCGTCCGCCGTCTTCTACATGACCAAGCTGGCCACCGGTCCCGAGGCCGCCGCGGTGGTGGACATCAACGCGCCGCCGGCGGCCAACATCGCGGCGGTCGCCAAGGCCAAGGGCATCTCGCGGCAGGACGTGACCGTGGTGATCCTTGACCGGCCCAGGCACGAGGGCCTGATCGCCGCCGTCCGGGCCGCGGGGGCCCGGATCCACCTGATCACCGACGGGGACGTGGCGGGCGCGATCATGGCGGCCCGCCCCGACACCGGCATCGACCTGATGCTCGGCGTCGGCGGCACTCCGGAGGGCATCATCGCGGCCTGCGCGCTCAAGTGCCTCGGCGGCGTCATCCAGGGCAAGCTCGCCCCTAAGGACGAGGCGGAGCGGCGCAAGGCGCTCGACGCCGGGCACGACCTCGGCCGGGTGCTCACCACCGACGATCTGGTCTCCTCGGACGACGTGTTCTTTTCCGCCACCGGCATCACCGACGGCGAGCTGATGGCGGGCATCCGCTACCGGCCGGGCGGCCTCACCACCCACTCGCTGGTGATGCGTTCCAGGTCCGGCACGATCCGCTCGATCCGCAGCGAGCACGCCCTCTGGAAGCTGAGCGCCTACTCCGCCGTCAAATACGACTGATCAGGGCAGCGGCGGGCGGCCCCACCGCAGCCAGCGGCGGGGGCGGGGCGGGGTGCGGGCGAGCACCTCGCTCACGGCCACGTAGCCGCGGACCTCGACCACCGGCGTATCCGAGGACGTCGGCACCCGCCTGGCGGTGCCGCCGCGCTGGCGGCCGAGGATCTCGGTGCCGTTCATCACGACCTCGACGCCGGATGGCACGATGATCCGGACCCGCCCGAACACCGCGTAGACGCTGAGCACGATGTGCCGGTCCTGCAGCAGCGCCTCGCGCAGGTCCAGCACCACCTCACCGAACGCGGCCACGCAGGTCATGGTGGCGGGGACCACCCAGCGGCCGCTCCGCTCGGCCGTGGTGAACAGCGCCGCGACCGGGTGGCCGCCGTCCACCTGCACCGGCTGGTGCTCGGGGGCGGCCAGGTCCGTGGTCAGCCGGGCGAGGTCGCCAAGCGTCCGGGCCGACAGCGCGGCCGACATCCGCTCGCGGTGCTCCTCGTGGGAAATGCGGCCGTCGGCCAGCGCCTCGCCGAGCATGGCCACGACTCGCTCACGGTCGGCGTCGGAGGCGCGGAGATCGCGCGGCGCTGGGCGCGGGGGCATGAGCAGAAGATACCCGTTTTCCTGCTCGCCGCCGGGCGCGCCCTTTGGCTCGCAGGGGATTTCCCCGTTCGCGGTTCAGGTTGCGGGGGGCCCGTCAGGGCCGCCGGCCCGGAAAATGGCCTGCGACGGCTTGGCGATGACGGACAGCGGCGTGGCCACGTCCTCAAGCGACTTGCCCTCGGCGTCCACCGCGAAGAAGACCGCGGTCAGGCCGCCCAGGATCATCGCGATCGCGCCGACGACATAGCCGGCGAACAGCGTGTTGCGGTCCTGGCCGGTGCCGATCAGGTGGCCGTACCAGGCCGAGCCGAAGGCGCCGAAGCACTGCGCGATCGCGAAGAACACGGCAATGGCCTTCGCCCGGACCTCGAGCGGGAACACCTCGCTCGCGGTCAGGTAGCCGGCGCTGGCGCCCGCGGAGGCGAAGAAGAAGATGACCGCCCAGCACAGCGTCTGCGTGGTCGCGTTCAGGCTGCCGTTCTTGAACAGGAAGGACACGATCAGCAGCAGGATCCCGGACAGCAGGTAGGTGCCGGAGATCATCTTCCTGCGGCCGATCGTGTCGAACAGCCGGCCGATCGTCAGCGGGCCGAGCAGGTTGCCCGCGGCGAACGCGAAGAAGTAGTAGGCGGTGTCGGTCGCCTTGACGTGGAAGAAGAACTCGAGCACGAGGCCGTAGGTGAAGAAGATCGCGTTGTAGAGGAAGGACTGGGTCGACATGAGCATGAAGACCAGGAACGATCGCGTCGGGTAGACCCGGAACAGCGTGATCAGCAGCCGGAGGTAGCCGATCTGGGTGGTCGGCGTGATCTCCAGTTCCTTGCTCTCGTCGACCGGCGGCAGCGCTCCCTTGGTCGCGGCCACATGGTCTTCGATTTGCGTGATCGACGCCTCGGCCTCGGCCTGCCGGCCGTGCATGATCTGCCAGCGCGGCGACTCCGGCAGGTTGCGCCGCACGAAGATGATGACGAGCGCGAGTACCGGGCCGACCAGGTAGGCGATCCGCCAGCCCCAGTCGGCGGGCGCGTGGTTCAGCACCCAGAGCGTGACGGCGGTGCCGATGAGCGCGCCCGCCCAGTAGGTGCCGTTGACCGCGAGGTCGATCCGGCCCCGGTACTTCGCCGGGATCATCTCGTCGATGGCCGAGTTGATCGCGGCGTACTCGCCGCCGATGCCCATGCCCGCGATGACCCGGGTGGCGTACAGGAAGATGATCCAGGAGCCGTTGCCGGGGGTGGCCGCCGTGAGGCCGCTGCCGATCAGGTAGACCCCGAGGGTGATCATGAAGAGGTTCTTGCGGCCGAGCTTGTCGGACAGCCGACCGAAGAACAGCGCCCCGATGACCTCGCCGATCAGGTACCACCAGGCGATGTCGGCGACCGCGCCCGCGCCCAGGTTCAGCGTGTTATGCAGCGTCAGGTCGGGTCCGACGTTGGCGGCGATCGTGATCTCGAGGCCGTCGAGGATCCACGCGATACCCAGCGCGATGACCAGCCTGGTAAAGAACGGCGACCAGGGCAGCCGGTCGATCCTGGCCGGGATCAGGCTCCGAATATTCGGGCTGTCCGTCGTGGAAACGGTGGATTGACTTGTCATTCGAAACCCCCCAATGCTTCGGGCGCACGCACCTGCCCCGGCTACCCGTGCGATTTCGAAACATGCGAGGCACTTGGCGTGGGATAATCCAGTCCGTATAGTTAGCTCTGTGAACGATGTAAGCGCGGCTCAAGCTCACGCGCTCGCCAGGGCCGAGGCGGCCAAGGCCGAGGCGGCCGAGCTGCTCGCCGCCATTGGCGCGGTGCGCCGGGTGGCGCGCCGGGCGGTGCGCGGCTCGGCGGCGGCGGGGGCGCTCCCCCCGGCCCGCTCCGAGCTACTCCGGCTGGCCGCGCGACGGCCCGGCATCGGCGTCGCGGAGGCCGCTCAGGAACTGCGCCTGGCCCCCAACAGCGTCAGCACGATGGTCAGCCAGCTCGCGGCGGCGGGCCTGCTGCACCGCGGTCGCGCCGAGGCGGACGGGCGCTCGGTCCGGCTCACCGTCACCGAGGCGGGCGCCGCGCGGGTCGAGCAGTGGCGGGACATGCGGGCCGAGCTGGCGGGCCGCGCGCTCGACGGGCTGGGGCCGGCCGACCGCAAGGCGATTCGCGCCGCCGTGGCCGCGCTCGGCCGGCTGGCCGAGCAGATGGAGGAGCTGTGACCGTCCAGGCCGGAGAGCTACGCTGAGGGCTGCCCGCTCGTCGCCATGCTGCCCGACTCCTCGGTGATCCACCGGTCAAGCCGCTCCCACCAGTCGAAGAGCCAGTCGACCTGTGCCTCGTGGTCGGCGCGGCGCGGGACCTCGGCGGCCGGAACCCGCCACCAGCGGGCGTGCACGGTGACGTCGGTCCGCAAGCTCTGCCACACGTCGCGGACGCTGACGAGCTTGTCCAGCCCGGTGTGGGCCACGAAGATCACGTCGGCGGACGGGCAGGCGCTGATGGCGCCAAAGGCCCCGCCGGTGCGGGGTGGGAGCAGGTTGGGCATCGCCGCCGCCCGTTCGGCCAGCTCGGCATGGCCTCCCCGCCGCAGCCGCGCGATGCCCCGGCGCCAGCGCTGCGGCGTCCAGTTCCCGCCCTCGGGGAACAGCAGCAGGGCGTCGCTCCCGCCGAGGCCGGCCGCCAGCCGTCTTATCTGCCTGATCTGGTCGGCCTGAGGCCTGCCGCCGCTGGCGCTGATCCCGTCGGGCGAGGGCGGGCGGCGGCGCAGGAACGCGTTCGGGACCCGGTTGGCCACGATGTCCAAGCTCGGGTCCAGCTGCAGGGTTGCCTTCATCACCACTCGCGGCTGCCGGCCGCAGACCGTGAGCAGATGGTGGACGAGGAGCAGCGAGTCGCCGGGGCCCGCATGCCGGCTCAGCACGATGATCGGGCGGTCGTCGGCCAGGGCCACGTCCGGCGGTCCTGACACTTCGACCTGGAGCCCGCAGGCGCGCTCGGCCGCCCGGTAGATCTGGTTGAGGAACCGCTTCATCACCGCGTAGTGCCGAGACCGGTAGGGATCGGTGTCAAGCCGCCCGCCGAACCCGCTCGCGATCCACAGGCAGAGCAGCACGGTGAGCACCGCCATCTCACCAACGGACCAGGTGAGCGCCAGCCACGCCACCCGCAGCGGCCGGGACCGGTGCCCGTGCCCTGTCCACCGTCTGACCAGCGCCGAGGCCAGGCTCGCGAGGGCCACCAGCGGGGTCAGGGCGACCAGGCAGGCCGCGATCACGACGACGAGCGGCACCAGCGCAAAGCGGCGTACTGGCGTCGGCGGAACCATCGGCGTCTCCTGGGGTCGGTCAGCGGGCGGCGTCCTGCCGGGCCAGGTAGCTCGCTGAGGCCGCGTACGCGCGGTCGATGCTGTTACTTACCTTGATTCTGCTCCGATAACGGAACTGGCCGAGTCCGGGCTGAAGCTGGTCGCCGCCTGAGGGCAGGACGTGCACCCGGACACCGGCCGGAATCGCCGCCATCTCCTCGTGGAACCGGTGCCTGCGCGCGATCTCGAACGCGACCAGGCCGACCTCCCAGGGGCGGGTCGGCACCGGGAGCTGGCTCTCTATCCTCCCGACGTGCAGCACGTAGACGGTGCTGGCGCCGAGCGCGATCGCCCGGCCGACCGGGATGGAGTGGACGAGCCCGCCGTCGAAGTAATGCCGCCCGTCGATCTCAACCGGGGGCAGCAGCCCCGGCACCGCGCACGATGCCATCACCGCGGGCACCAGCGGGCCGGACGCGAACCAGCGCGCGGTCGCGTCCTCGATGCTGGCGGCGACGCAGTGGAAGGGCACCTTGAGGTCGGCGAAGTCGTCGACCGGGAGCGTTTCGGCCAGCATCTTCCGCAGCGGCTCAATCGCGTGCAGGTGGGTGCCCGACCGCACCAGCCGTACGGCCCGCCCCAGCACCGTCTCGCTGAACACCACTCTCAGCGACTCCCCCTGCCACAGGTCACTGAGTCGGCCCGCGGCCCCATCGGGGTCCGCCGCCACGAACGCACCGTTCACCGCCCCGATGGACGTGCCGACGACCATGTCGGGCCGCACGCCCGCGTCCGCCAGCGCCCGGAGCATCCCGACCTCATGCGCCCCGAGGAGCCCACCACCACCCAGCACGAAAGCGACTGTCACGCTCCGCAGACTTTCCGCCTCGCCTGCAGCCAAACGCGCTCGGCCGGTCACAGGCCCGTGCTTGACCAGTTAATCGTCTCCGGCGCGATCAGCGGGGTGCCGACGTCGAGCTGGAGGTTCTCGTGGGAGCCGAGCGGGACATCACGCGGGTTCCCCTTGAAGACCCTTCCGTTCACGATCGCGGTGACCTTGCCCGTGGCCGGGCCTACCTGGTCGGGGCCGAGCGGCTGCCCCCACTCGTCGAAGAACTCGCCGAGCGTGTAGGTACGCTCGACCGGCGACTCGATGTGGATGATGCCGTCGGCCGCGTGCGTGTGCAGCCAGTAGAAGCAGGTGCCGGAGCCGATGAACGGGCCGGCGCTGGTCTGCTGCGCGACGGCGCCGGGGATGCCGATCGCCGGCGGGACCTGGCGCTGCTGGCCGTTCACGAAGATCGTCAGGTGCGTGTGGATGTGGAAAACCGTCTGCTCGCTGGTCTCGCAGCCGATCCCGTCGATGGTCTGCCCGGCCGTCGCGGCCGACGTCCCCGCCAGCGCCGGGGCGCTCGGAATAGGCACGTTCTCCGGCCCAAGCGCCCCCGGCGCGGGTGCCGCCGTGAGCGTCCCGAGCGTGGACAGCGGGACGTAGTCGGCCGCGTTGCCGACGACCTCACTACCGCCGGCTCCGCTGCCGCCTGAGACCGCGACCCCGACTCCGACCCCGGCGCCGGCCACCATCACGATCGCGCCCGCCGCCAGGCCCAGCCGGACCCGTCGCTTGCGCCGCGCCGCTGCCCGCCGAGCCTCCTCGATCGCCCGACGCCTGTTCTCCCGCGAACCAGATCCCGACACCGGCACCCCCAAGATCTACTATCTACGTACGTACATAGTAGCAACTCCGAGGCGCCCCGGCCGACCGCAGGTTCCACAACACCTGCCCCCCAGGAACCCTGATTGGGCCGTACCGGCCCATCGCCGTCATTGAGTGTCGTTCGGGTCGCGGAGCGCCCCCAACGACCCACGATCACGCCCACCACCCCAGAAAGCCCGACGGACCCCGAGAGCAGACCACAGCCCAGGCGACATGAGGGTGGAGGAGACATGGGGGGTGCAAGGCCCAC
>Ga0335072_10011638_pt1 | contig 12602 bp, 9 predicted proteins | sample Lox_Sample_21_FD_206725 | JGI IMG/M metagenome (GOLD analysis project Ga0335072, IMG submission 206725) | Soil microbial communities from Loxahatchee National Wildlife Refuge, Florida, United States - Lox_Sample_2.1 | ecosystem: Environmental > Terrestrial > Soil > Wetlands | place: USA: Florida...
GATGGCGCCATCCAGAGTGACCTGGCGAATGGTGTTGTTGCCGGTGTCGGAGATGTAGAGGTTGCCGTTGTCGTCCACGGCGATCCCGCGTGGTGCGTTCAGGCCGGCTGCGGTCGCCGCACCTTCGTCCCCGCCGGTGCCGGCGACTCCCGTGCCGGCCACGGTGATGATATTGCCGGTCGAATCCACCTTGCGGATGCGATGGTTGTAGGTGTCGGCAATGTATAAATTGCCGGCGGAATCCACGGCACAAGCCGCCGGCTGATTCAATTGCGCAATGGAGGCCGGACCGCCATCGCCGGCGAAGCCGGCCGCACCGTTGCCCGCGGCGGTGGAGATCAGGCCTCCCGGCGGCGCCCGCAGGATCCGCGAATTGCCGGTGTCGGCAATGTACAGGTTGCCGGAACGGTCGAGGCACAGGCCTTGCGGCACTGTGAGCTGGGCTTGCGTGGCGGGCAGCGAATCGGCTCCGAGGCCGGTGACTCCTGTGCCGGCAATCGTGCGCACGAGTCCATCCGGGCCCACGGCGCGTATGCGATTGGCTCCGCTTTCCACAATGAGCAGGTTCCCGGATGCGTCCAGAGCGACGGCTGTGGGTGTCATCAGCGGTGTGGTGACGGCGGGCAATGCCTCGCCTCCGGGCGCCGCGTTTCCGGTTCCGGCGACAGTCGCGATCGTGCCCGCGGGAGACACCTGCCGCACGCGATTGGTTCCGGCGTCGGCGATGTAGAGATTACCGCCGCTATCCAGCGCGACTGCCGAGGGCAGATACAATTCGGCGGCCGTAGCGGCTCCGCCATCGCCGATTCCGTAAAGATAATCGGCGCCTGCCGCGGTACGGATGATTCCGGCGGGATTGACTTGGCGTACCCGGTGCTGATCGGCGATGTAAAGATCGCCCGCCGGGTCAATGGCGAGATCCAGCGGATTGACGAGTTCCGCCTCGGTGGCCGGTCCGTCATCGCCCGCGAAACCGGGGCTGCTCGTGCCGGCCACGACCGTCCAGTTTCCCTTGACACTATATTCGTGGACTTCGGGCGTCGAATCGCCTACCAGCAGGTCCCCGGCGGCGTCGACCGCCACCGCGATCGGACTTGCCAGTGTGATCTCCGCGCCCCCGAGGTAGGTGACGATGGCGCCGTTGGGAAGCACCTGGCGAATGCGACGGTTCTCCGAGTCGGCGATGTAGATGTTGCCACTGTTGTCACATGCCAGGCCGGTAGGAAATGCCAGTTGCGCCGCGGTGGCCGGTCCGTAGTCGCCGGCAAAGCCGGCGATTCCGGTTCCGGCGGCGGTGGAGATCGCACCGTCGGGGGTGACTTTGCGGACGCGGTGGGCGCCGAATTCGGAAATGTACACATTCCCGCTGGAATCGATTGCCAGGTTGCGGGGCGAGAGCATCTGTGCGCTGATGGCCGGTCCGCCATCGCCGCTCGATCCTTCCCCGGCGCTGCCGGCGAAAGTCTGGATGGTTCCATCCGGGCTCACGCGGCGCACGCGATTGTTTCCCAGATCGGCGATGTAGAGATTGCCGTTGACATCGACGGCGAGGCCGTAAGGAAAGTGGAGCTGTGCGCCGGTGGCCGGCCCGCCATCGCCGCTGAATCCCTCTGTGCCCGTTCCCGCCACGGTGGTGATGAGGCCGGTGGTGCCGATCCTGCGCACCAGGTTGTGCGTGGTGTCGGACAGGTAAACGTTGCCCGCGCCATCCGTCGCCACGCCTTGGATTGTGCCGATCTGGGCGTCGATGGCCGGCCCGCCATCGCCCAGCGAAGCGCTTCCGGCAACGGTCGCGATGTTATATACCGCGCGGGGGGAACCGTCCGCCGCGTGGGCGGGGGAGAAGGCGAGAAAGAGCCCTATATAAAGGTATTTCCTCACTTTATGGATATCGATTAGGTCGGATTGGTTCGGCCAAAGTCTCAGTTTTTGACGAAGAGGTATTCAGAGCTGCCAATCTGAAATGAGATATCTGAGAATCACGCTGGTTCTGCTGTTCGCCCATTTTGCTGGCGGGCAAGGAAGCATTCGCCTGAAAACGCGAACAATCGTACCCGACGCCTCCCGGCCAGGGACCTGGCGCCTGGAATCTCCTGGGGCGGCGCCTCAGCACTATCTGATTCTGTTCGGCTCCTATCCCGGGCCGGACGTCATCGCCGAACTTCAGGCGCACCGCGCCCTGGTCCTTGCTTATGTTCCGGTAAACGCCCTGATGGTGTCGGCAGTCCGCTTGGACCTGCGCGGTATGGACGTGCTGTGGGCCGGGCCGATGGATCCCTCCGACAAGATCAGCCCATTGGTCTCAAAACTGGCCCAAGGGACGTATCTCGTCATGTTTCAACCCGATACGGATGCCGCAGCGGATGCCGCCGCGGCTCAGGACCTGGGTTTCACCTCCATTGCGAACAGCCATCTGCTCCCCGGCCAACTTCTGCTTTCCGGCGCCTACAGTTCACTCACGGCGCTTGCGGCGCTTGATGCGGTGGCTTACATCCTGCCCGCATCGGCCGAATTGCAGGACGGTGACGCTATCGCCGGCTGTGCCGGGGCGGCAACCGCCCTCGGCCCTTCACCGCAGTATGTTGCGGCGGATGGCGGTTGGGCGCCGGACGCCAGCGGACACGTTACTCTCGGCTATTTCCTCGACTCGGTGACTACCGACCTGGAGGAAAGCGAGATCCGCGGCGAACTGGCGCGCGCATTTGCGGTGTGGGCTCAATATGCGAACGTCAGCATCTCGCCCGCGGCCGCGCCGGGATTGGCGCGCTCCATCGATATTCTATTCGCGCGCTACGCGCACGGCGATGCGTACCCGTTTTACGGTCCGGGCGGAGTGATCGCCCACACCTTCTATCCCACGCCGTCCAATCCCGAGCCGCTGGCCGGCGATATGCACCTAAATGCCGACGAAAGCTGGAGCATTGGCGGCACGCTGGATTTATTCTCGGTAGCTTTGCATGAGACTGGACACGCCCTTGGACTCGGCCACTCCGATGACCCTACCTCCGTCATGTATCCTTATTACCGATTCCAGACCGGGCTTACGCCCGACGACATAGCCGGTATTCAGGCGCTCTACGGTCCACCGGCGACCGGAGGCGTTGCCGCCCCGCCCGTCAGTTCCGGCACGGCAGCCAGCGGAAATGGAACCACTCCGCCCACTTCGAACCCACCTGCGAGTTCCCCGCCGGCATCCGGAGCGGATACCCTGCCACCCACGCTCACCATCACCTACCCCAGCGCTTCCATGGTTTCGGCGTCGTCACCCACGCTCACGATGAGCGGGACTGCCAGCGATAACGTCGGGGTCGCATCGGTTCAATGGAGCACTTCCACGGGCAGTTCGGGCGCCGCTACCGGTACCACCGCGTGGACAGCTTCGGTGCCGCTCCTGATTGGGAATAATACCATCACCGTGAAGGCATACGACACATCCGGCAACTCTTCCTGGCGCGCCGTTACCGTGGTCCGGAATCAGTGATCCGCGGGGCTTCGCGCGAACTAAACTCAATACGTTTTCCGCCGATAAACTAACGGTGCCCACTTCTATTGATGCCAGTCAAATGAGCTTGCTTACAGACGCCCGGAAAGATCCTGAAATCCAGGGCGTCACCGAAACCGAAATGATCTTCTTCGCACTGGCACAGGCAGTGGAACAGCGGGATTTGCATACCTCGACGCACTGCGAGAGGCTGGCTTTCATCAGCGTCGCCATGGGAATGATCTCCGGGGTAAACCAGGATGACCTGCTGATCCTTTACCGCGGCGGTTTCATGCACGATATTGGAAAGGTCGGTATTCCCGATTCCATCCTGTTCAAGCCGGGCCGGCTGACGGTGCAAGAGTGGGAAATCATGCGTACCCACACCACCCGCGGAGTGGAAATCTGCCGCCACTTGAAGAGCCTGGCGCCGGTAGTCCCGGTAATCCGCCATCATCATGAGCGATGGGATGGTTCGGGCTATCCGGATGGGCTCGCCGGCGAGCAGATCCCCTTGCTCGCGCGCCTGTTGCAAATCGGCGACATCTACGATGCGCTCACCACTTCGCGTCCTTACAAAGATGCGATTTCACCGGCCAGGGCTGTGCGGATCATTAAGGAAGAAACCAGGCGCGGATGGCGGGATCCGCGAGTTGCAGACCTGTTTCTGAAGCTCCAGAGGGACGTCCTGTCGCGAAGCGAGTTCACCCTGGGAAGCGATCGTAGTCTGCAAGCCATGCGAATGGCACTGGCGCACTTGCAGGCTCAGTGGGACGAGACCTAGCGGTGCTTGCCGCTGTCCCGCGCTCACGGCGCTCAAGCTTCCGCCACCACCGGATTGGTCAACTCGCCCAGTCCCTCCACCCGCACGGTGACTTCGTCGCCGGGGCGCAGCCACCGCGGCGGCTTGCGGGCAAATCCCACGCCCGCCGGCGTTCCGGTCGAGATAATATCGCCCGGTTCGAGCGTAAAGACGCTGGAAAGAAACGCGATCAACCGCGGCGTCTGGAAAATCATATTGCCGGTATTCGAGCTCTGCATCGTCTCGCCATTCAGAGTGAGCGAAATGGCCAGATTGTGCGGATCGTCGATTTCATCGGCCGTCACGATTTCCGGACCGAACGGCGCGAAGGTGTCGAATGTCTTGCCCATGGTCCATTGCGTGGTAGCCATCTGGAAATCGCGCGCGCTCACATCGTTGAGAATGCTGTAGCCGAAGACGTAATCGCGCCATTTCTCCTCGGGAATGTGCCGCCCGCGCTTGCCGATCACCACCACGAATTCCGCCTCGTAATCCGGCTTGGTGGAGTTCCTGGGCAGCACGATGGGATCGCCCGGCCCGATAATCGACGTGGCGAATTTGCAAAAGACCGTGGGCACTTCGGGAATGCTCATCTTGCCCTCGGCGGCGTGATCGCGATAGTTCAGGCCGATGCAGATGATTTTGGGCGGGCGCGCCAGCGGTGCGTGCAGTTGGACGTTCGTCATGTCGGGCAAAGCCCCCGTCGGGGGCGATTGCAGCCAGCGCGTCACGCGATCGCGCGCTTCCGCGCCGCCCGCAATGATGGAAAGCAAGTTCTCAAAACCGGCGCCGCGGAGGCCGACCGCCTGGCCCTGAATCATGACACCCGGCTCGAGGCCGTGAGGACTGTGAAATGTGATGAATCGCAAGAAGATCTCCGTGAACCAAGATTGTAGCGCGCGGTTAATCGATAGACACCGGATGGAGCGTCAGATGGACATTCTCATTCCGCCCGACTTCCACCTTCCGCGCCGAAAGCAGCAGCGCCAACAGCTTCGCCATATCCTCCTCGGTGGGCTTATAACGACGGGTTAGCGCCAGCACGCGGTACTTGCCCGGCGCGAGCGTTTCGGAGGTGAAATTCCCTCCGGGATCGGCGTCTGCCTGGTGCGCCTGCATGGCAAATTGTGGCGCGGTCTCCACCCCCTCGGGTATTACCGCGACTACGGTGTCACGAATCGGTTGGCCTTCGCCGTCTTCCACTTTCGCCGAGATTGTGGCGCCGCCCTGCGTGGCCACGATGCGCAACGTCCCGCTGCTTCCCGGTATCAGATGCAGCACACCGTCGATCAAGGGGACGCCACCGTAGGTAATTTCTTTGACATAGCAGCCTGCGGACAGTTGCACCGAAAGCGGGAAATCCCCGGCGGACATTTCGACAGGCGCGGCATCGCTATACGGAATCCTGGCGCGGAATCGGACGCCATTCAGCGGAAGCACCACCTCCCGCCCCATCGGGGACCCAAATTGCTTCTCGGCGAAATCCAGCGGCGACGGAGATTTGGATTCCGCGGCCGCCGGTTCTTCGGTCGGTTCGGCCGGCGGATCGCCCTCCCAGACGAATTCCCGCCTGACCAGCGCCGGGTCCAGATTGAGTTCAACGCCATGCACGTCAGAGTCGGCGATGGTAAAGGACTGCTCGTCGCGAAAATGCCTGTCGGGACCCGAAATTGTGTAGTCGCCGGCCGCTAATCCGCACGCGCGGAATGTGCCGTCCCCGGCGCTTTGTACGCGCGGCTCAAGCGCGATCCCGGCGCGCGCGAGGGCCGATAGTTCGATGGTCAGATCGGTGCCGAGCGGTTTGCCACCCGCTTTTACCGTGCCTTGCACGCAATGGGTGAGAGCCGCCGTGGGCAAAACGATGTCGGCCTGCTGGCGTAGTTCTCCGCTTCCAAGAACGATCGGTGCCGCCGCCTCGAGCGAAGTCGACCCTCCGTAGAAGATCGGAACTCCGGCCGCACCCTTGGCGACAAGATAATAACCGCGTCCGGCTTGCAACAATTCATCGAATACGAATCGCCCCGCTTTATCGGTCGAAACGTAGCTCGCCGGCTGCCGTCGCAGCTTACCCATCACATAATTGGACTCAATCACCCACACCGACGCGCCCTTCACCGGCGTCCGGTCTTCATCCAGCACGCGGCCGGCAATCCGCGGCCTGGCGGGCATCGAGAAGTCGACTTCCACATCCTGGCCGGCGTGGAGAGCGATGCTGTGCGTGACGCTCCAACTGTTCGGCGTATTCACGGTGATTACCGGCGTTCCAGGTGGGACATCCGTAAGCACATACCGACCTTGATCATCGGTAGTTTTCCCGCCTTTCGCGAACATGATCATGGCGCCGCCCGGCAATTCCCGCCGCAGCGCTGCCTGCACCATCACGCCGCTTATCGGCAGGCCGGTAGCTTCGTCCGTGACTACGCCATGGACAGTTCCGGATTTCGCCGCCTCCTGCGCGCACAGGATTCCACTACAGACAGCTAACAGCGGTACCCAGCGCATGCTTCATTATGATCGATTTATTTGCGCCCGAAATCCCAGTAAATCGTGCAATCTTTCACCGTGTCTTTCTGGCGATAGTAATCGGGCACCTTGGCGGCATCGGTATTTTCGGTGTCATAGCACGCAGCCACCGTCTTGTAGTCGCCCTCGGCCGTGCGCCGCCGCAGTTCCGACGCGGTAAGAATATGCAGCATCTTCGCCTGTGCGGCCGGCATTTGCTCGATCTCGTGCGCGTAGGAGAACTCCATGCCGTCGGGAGGGGTGCGGTGCATCAGGAAATAGATCAGCTCGTCGGCCCAGATAGCCGCGCCGGGCGGCGTCACTTCCGCCACCTTGTGCGCAATCTTCTCGGTGTCCGCCCAGACGTACGAATCGCTGTCGTCGAACAGGCTGCGTCCCAATCCGAGGGCTAGAATCGCGATCAGGATGTACGCCGCCGTCAGGGGCCTCTCCGGACCGGCCAGCCGCGAGCCCACCAGGTACAATCCGACGATCGCCGGGATCGCGAGGAACGGCACCGCCAGCAGGAAATAGCGCTCGAAAGTGGGATGGGCCGTCGCCAGTTCGGTGGTCAGCCCGATTGCCAGCCAGAGCGAGAACCAGATCTCTTCGCGGCGCTCGCGCGGCCAGTCGCAGCGTTTCAGCAGGAACCAGACCGCGACGCCCCCCAGCAGCATCAGTGACAGTCCTTGCGCGGAATTGATCCACCCCGAGAGCGCGTCGATATCCTGCCGCGCCGCGCCGTTCCATTTATGCCGGTACTTCAATTGGTACAGGACGATATTAAAAATGGTCTGCGCCGGGCCCTGCTTGTAGAGCCAGGCGACCGGCAGCCACGATACCACCCCGCCGGCGATGCAGGCCGCGATTTTCGCCCAAACCTTCCCGGCGCGATTCGCCAGATACAGCCAGATCGCCACCGCGGGAGCGACCGGGAATGTGAGCAGCGTGGTCCCCGCCGCGGCTCCCGCCACGAAACCCGCGCCCGCGGCCAACCACACCCCCTTGCGCTCCACCGCAACCACCGCCAGCCGGAATGCCGCCACCACCAGGAACATTCCCAGCCCGTACGATTGCCCGATGGTCCCGAAGATGACCACCTGCGCGTTCATCCCCACCGCCACCAGCGCAGCCAGCGAGCCAGCCCAACGCCATTCCGGCACGGGGAATCGCACGCGGATGAAATCGGCGGTGAGAAGTGCCGCCGCCGCTACCCAGAACGTTTCGAAGATATGCGCCGCTCGCCAGGTCTCGCCAAATAGCCGCATCCATCCGGCGGTGAGGTAGGCGTTGAGTGGTGTCTGCGGGAAACAGAAGTCGATATATGGCCGCTTGCCGGCGAGAATCAACTGCGCGGCCAACAGATGGAAGCCTTCGTCCCACGCGAACGCCCGTGTCAGCGCGTAGGAGAGCAGTGCCACGAACAGCAGCGCCGCGGCGGCGCAGAGATATCCGAACTGCGCGCGCGCGCCGGGCGATGAATCGTGCATCAGCTTATAGTATCGTGGCGCGGCGGCTCGCCCCGCGGGTGCTACAATCCCGAAAGCGGATGGAAAGCCGAAATCGCTTTTGGACGTGGGTGGCGCTTTTTATATTGGCCGCTACGGCCGCCATCCCGCTCGCCGCGCCGGTATTTCCGACGCAGGATGGTCCCGTTCACCTCTACTATGTGGACGTGCTCCGCGGCGTGCTGACCCATTCCGCGCCCTACGCGCAACATTTCAGAATCAAGACCTTTCTCACGCCGTATGCCCTGGAATATTACTCGCTGCTCGGGCTGGAACTCTTCTTTTCTCCGGTATTCAGCGAGAAAATGCTGATTCTCGCGTACATTTTGGGCTTTGGACTGGGCTTCCGCTACCTGGTAGAGAGCGTCGCGGAGCGCGGCACGCCGTGGATCCTCACAGGCATTCCGTTTTGCCTGAACATGCTGGTGTACATGGGGTTCCTGAACTACTGTATGGCCCTGGCGTTGCTCCTGTTCGCCTGCGGTTTCTGGATTCGCTACGCGGAGAGAATCACCACGCGCCGCGGCGCGATCATGATCGGCTTCCTGATTCTGATGCTCCTGACCCACCCTGTGCCGGCGGCAGTTTTTTTGGGATTCGCCGCGCTTTTCCTGCTCGCCCGGCGATCAAATCGGAATGCCAGGCCCATCGTCCTGCTTGCCGCGATGGGGATTCTGGCGCTGGCTTGGGTGGCGCCATTCCTGCATCCAACCTTGAGCGGAGAGCGCAATCGAAACTACCTGGCCACCATGGGCTGGTTCGACACGATTGCCACCGAGCTACAGCTGTATCATGTGAGTCCATTTCGCTCGCTGCTTTATCGCGCCGGTCCCATTCTGCTGGTTGCTTTGGCGGCCGCTGCCGTGGCCGCCGGACTTCGAAGGCGCCATCGTGGTGTGTCGTCCGGCGCGAAGGCGCTCCTCGCGGCGAGCGCGGCATGCTTTGCCGCATATTGCCTGGTGCCGCAGCGTATGAACGGGAGTTTCTACTTCGCCGAGCGCTTTCCCATCCTGTGGGTGCTGTTCCTGCTTGCCGGGGCAGCAGCCATCCCGCTCCCGCGCGGGTGGACGCTGGCTGCCGGAGGACTGGCTATCGCGACAACTCTCGGCCTGCTGGTTCAGCAGCATGTCAAGGTGGAAGAAATCGCCTCGCGGATGGCACTCGCGGGGCGGATTCCATTGGCCCAACCGGGCGACGTGGGCCTGATCGTCGCTTCGAGCCGCGAAACACCGCCCGGCCTCCAGTTCAATCCCTACATGTGGAGCGCGGTGCACTATTTCCGCCGCTCGCGCGCCATCCTGGCGAACGACCCCTGGATGGATATGCCGCAGATCATGCTCCGCCCCATGCAGCCGAATCGCTGGAGCTATCTCGATCCCGACGATGCCGCGGCGCCATTTCTTCGCAGCGCCGCTGGCGGGATTTCCTGGCGGGATCTCGACTTCGTGGTGCGGATGGCGCCGGGCGGGGACTTTACCATCGATCGTCTCCGTTAACGGCGGGATCAGGCGGTAGCCGCTTTCAGGCTCTCTTTGCGCACCGTCTCCGCATACCTTTGCAGCATGGAATCGTTGCGGACCGGAGCCATTTGATGTACGCGCGCCTGCGTGCGGAATTCGTACTTGTCTACGGTGCAGGCGGTCTGGCGTCCGCCGCTGCGCACCACGCGCCCGAACACGATAAACCGCATCGGGCAGGAATCGTCCAGCAGCACCGGCCAACTGATGGACAGCTCGATGAAGCATCCCACCTTCAGGGTGTTATCGGTGACGAATGCAATTCCTCCGCTCGCCATGTCGAGCGTGGTACCGGTCCCGACCGCCACTACCGCGTCGTTTTCGAGAAGCTTGTAGCGCATTTCGCGATTGATCGGAAAACGTGCCTTTTTCCTTCTCTCGGCCGCCAAATCCTGAATCAGCATCTTTGAGTTCCTCCGCCCTTCGCAGAGGGGAGTGCATGCGCAAGCCCGATTCAATTACACAGTAAAATCAGCCAGTTAGCATTTCGGCAGTCAACCAAGTGGACAACCTGGCGAACCTCGTCCTGTCCACGAAGTAGACAACGAGCCGGGCGGACCGGCGGCGCCGGGAGCGGAAAAGAGCGGCGCCTTTCGTGTGGTAATCTAGGTCTTTAAACCACAATCAGGAGTTTTTTCCATGTCATTCCGGATGTTTACGCCCATGATGGCGTGCTCCGCGTTGCTGATTGCCGGCCAATTGGCCCAGGCACAGAGCAAAATAGCGGTGATCAGCCTGCAAAAGGCCCTCTTCGATACCGCCGAGATCAAGAAGGCCCAAAACGATATGAACGCCGCCCTGGGGCCCCGCCAGCAGCAGGCGGAGAGGCTGAACCAGGAAATCAACCAAATCAACCAGAAACTGAACACCGACTCGACCCTCACCCAGCAGGCGCAGTTCGATTTGCAGACCCAGTTGAAGCAAAAGCAAACGGAATTGACCCGGCTCAACGAAGACTTGCAAGCCGATGCGCAAACCATGCGGCAGAATATTCTTGCGAAAGCCGGCGACCGGATGCAGACGGTGGTAAAGAAACTCGCGGAAGAAAAGGGGCTCGACCTGGTGGTAGATACCCAGGTTGCCTTGTACTTCAAACCCGTGATGGACCTCACCGCGGACGCCACGGCCGCCTACGATAAAACCTATCCCGTGGCGGCTGCCGCGCCCACTGCTCCGCCTAAGAAGTAAGATAGTAGCGGGGCGAAAAATGGCCGGCTTTCTGGACGAATATGGCGCCGGAGACGAACGACGGGCTCGCGTGATCAAGGTCACGATCGTCTCGGTGCTCGCGGTCGCGGCGGTCGGAGGCCTCGGGTATTATTTCTTCCACAACTACCCAGAGGAACATCAGGTCAAACAGTTCTTCAATTTGTTGTCCGCGCACAATTACGAAGCTGCCTACCGCCTGTGGGCGCCAGGCGCGGACGCGCAAAAGCAATATTCGATGAAATCGTTTCTGGAGGATTGGGGCCCGCCTGTCGATGTACGCGGGTTTACCATTCTCGACGGCGAAAGCTGCGACAGGAGCGTGATCGTCGATGTGGACGCAGGCCCCGCCGGCGATAAAAAGATCTGGGTCGACCGGTCCACGCTCGACATGAGTTTCCCGCCGAGTGCGGAAGGGTGTGTGCAGGCCTTGGTTGACGGAGCGGGCAATCTTTCCTACCGCGACCGTCACAATCAGGTCTACGAGTGGTTCCGTAACGTACGCTACCGCCTGCGCGGCCGGACATACAAGAGGTAGCCCTAAGGTAGCATGGTGGTTCGCGCAGAATCCCGGTTTCGGGCGCCCCGTCGCGCTCTACAATGAAAGAGCAAACAGAGAGAAGAGAAAGCGGACTATGGGAACAACATTAGCTGGCCTCGAAGGCGTAATCGCCGGCGAGTCTGAGATTTGTTACATCGACGGATACCTGGGCGTTCTGAGTTACCGCGGCTACAATATCCACACGCTCGCGGACAACGCCATTTTCGAAGAAGTGATTTACCTGCTTTGGAACGGCTGGCTGCCCAAGCAGGGCGAACTCGATCAACTCAAAAAGGATCTCGTCGCCGCCCGCCCATTGCCCGGCCCGGTAATTGATTTTCTCCGCGGCGTGCCGCAATCGAACACCATGGACATGCTGCGCACCGCCGTTTCCATGCTGAGCCTGCACGATCCCGAAGCGCAGGACATGTCGACGGAGGCCAACCATCGCAAGGCCGTGCGCCTGATGGCGCATACCGCGACCATCGTCACTACCTTCCACCGCCTGCGCAAGGGAGTGCCTGTCATCGAAGGCGACCCCAACCTGGGATTTGCCGCCAACTTCCTGTATACCCTGACCGGCAAGCGGCCCGATGATGTAATGGAGCACGCATTCGACGTGGCCATGATCCTCCACGCCGATCACGAACTGAATGCCTCCACATTCGCGGCGCGCGTGACTGCCGCGACGCTTTCCGATATCTACTCGTCGGTGACCTCCGGCATCGGCGCGCTGAAAGGGCCGCTGCATGGCGGCGCCAATCAGGACGTGATCAACTGGCTCCTGAAACTCGGCGACGAAGATGCGGCCGTGGAAGCTGTAAAGAACACGCTCGCCCGCAAGGTGAAGATTCCGGGCTTCGGCCATCGCGTGTATCGCACCGAAGATCCGCGCGCCACCCACCTGCGCGTGCTCTCTGAGGAATTGGGCAAGCGGACCGGTCACGAGAAGTTGTACCGGCTGTCGAAGAGGATGGAAGAGACCATCAAGGACATCAAGGGTCTCCAGCCGAACGTGGACTTTTATTCTGCCTCGGCCTATTAT
>Ga0335072_10011639_pt1 | contig 12602 bp, 13 predicted proteins | sample Lox_Sample_21_FD_206725 | JGI IMG/M metagenome (GOLD analysis project Ga0335072, IMG submission 206725) | Soil microbial communities from Loxahatchee National Wildlife Refuge, Florida, United States - Lox_Sample_2.1 | ecosystem: Environmental > Terrestrial > Soil > Wetlands | place: USA...
ATTCCCTGGACCGGGCCCTTGCCCTCGCGCGGGTCCTCGACGACGAGGGTGCCTCGGGGCAGGCTGGGCAGGTCCTGGCCGGGAGCGCGGACCACGACGACCGGCCCGCCGGTAGCGCGCGCCACGATCGCGACCGTGCGGTGCAGCAGGGTGGAACCGTGCCATTCCAGGGCTGCCTTCGGCGTCCCCATGCGCGAGGACCGGCCGCCGGCCAGCACGATGCCCGCGCTCGCCTCCATGCCTGCATGGTAACCGGTACGAAACCGGGCAGGGTGCCCGCCGGCCCTCAGTAAATTCTCCGTTTCATTCATGACCATTCTCAGGTTTCCCGTCTAGGGTCGCTTCCATGGGGTGGAATACGCGCGCGATGACAATTGAATTGACGGTCTTCGCTATCTGTTGCGCTGGTTGCGCGGCCTTGGGCGGGGAATCCCAGGGATCCAGCCGAAGTGCGCGCCCAACGACTGCGGTATCCGCGACAACGTGGCAGGAATCCCCGCGGAAGGGAAATGGCACGTCGGCGCTCACCCGGACGCGGACGTCCCCGGTCGCGCCCGCTGAGGCGGTCAGGCATAAGGCGACGGAATCAGCGGAGCAGCTGCTCACGAGCGCCGTGGCCTCGGATGTGACCCACGATGGCGACCATGTGGCGATCGCCGTCGATGACCTTAGCAACGGGCAATTTGCCGCATATAATGGCAATGATCAGGATTTCGATACCGCTAGTATTGTCAAGGTTGATATCCTGGCCACCCTGCTGTATCAGCTGCAGCAGCAAAAGGGGCAAATGTCGTCCAGCGAGCAGGCGCTGGCCACCACGATGATTGAGAACAGCGACAATGACTCGGCCAGCGCGCTTTATGACGACGACGGGGAATCGAGCGGGATCGACGCGGCCAACAAATCCTTCGGGCTGACCGGGACGACGGTTGGCACCGACGGCTACTGGGGCCTGACGACCACCACCACCGACGACCAGATCCAGCTGCTGCGCCAGGTTTTCACTTCGCAGACCATCCTCACGCCCGCGTCCCAGGACTACATCCGGGGCCTCATGAGCCAGGTCGAGTCCGACCAGCAGTGGGGCGTGCCGTCCGCCGCCGACAGCGGCACGACCTTCTACGTGAAGAACGGCTGGCTGCCCAACCCGACCCTCTGGGAGATCAACAGCATCGGCCTGGTCACCCACGACGGGCAGCACATGCTGATCGCGGCCCTGTCCAGCGACAACGAGACCGAGGAGGGCGGCATCTCGCTCATCGAGGGCATCATCGGCAAGGCGGCTACCGCGGTTGCCGCCTACGGGAAGTCATAAGGGACAGCCGGCATGGGACTATGGGGTCGTGTCCCGGAGTGCCGAAGCGCTGTGGCGTGCGATCGCGGTCTTCCGCATCGCGAGCCTGGGCTATGCCGCGCTGCTGATCGGGGTCATCAACAAGGCCGATTACGAGCGGCCCGGCTGGGCCTGGGTGGCGTTCGCGGCGATGGCCGCGTGGACCCTCATCACGACGGTCGGTTACGCGCACCGCCGCCGCCGCAGCACGGCCTTCCTCGTCACTGACCTCCTGGTCACCGCCGGGCTGCTGCTGTCGACCTTCGCGCTGCAGTACCCGGCGGTCCGCGCCACGACCGTGCCGGTCACCGCGACCTGGGTGGCCGGGCCGGTCCTGGTCTGGGCCGTCCGCTACGGCCGGGTGGCCGGCGTCGTCGTGGCGCTCCTCTTGTCTGTCTGCGACTTCGCACTGCGGAACTGGACGCTGGCCACGCCCAACGGCGAGGTGATCATGCTGCTGGCCGGGGTGGCCGTCGGGCACGTGGCGCAGCTCGCCGCCGCCCTGGAGGCCGAACGGCAGCACGCGGACCGGGCCGAGGCGGCCAGCCGGGAGCGGGACCGGCTGGCCCGGGGCATCCACGACTCGGTGCTCCAGGTGCTCGCGCTGGTGGCCAGGCGAGGGCTGGAGGCCGGGGGCGAAGCGGCCGAGCTCGGGCGGCTGGCCGGCCAGCAGGAGGCCGCGCTGCGGGCACTCGTCGGCGTGGAGAGCGCCGCGGAGTCCGGCGACGTGGACCTGAGCGCGCTCTTGCTATCGGTGGCGGCCCACTGGGTGACGGTCTCGGCGCCGGCCGGGTCCGTTCAGATGAATGGGAAGGCTGCGGAAGAGATCACCGCGGCCGTCCGCGCGGCGCTCGACAATGTGCGACGGCACTGCGGCGACCAGGCGCACGCCTGGGTGCTGGTGGAGGACGAACTGGACGTGGTGACGGTGACGATCAGGGACGACGGCCCGGGCATCCCCGAGGGGCGGCTGGCCGAGGCGGCGGCCGCCGGGCGGCTGGGGGTCAGCCAGTCGATCTGCGGCCGGCTGCGCGACCTCGGCGGCTCGGCCGACGTCAGCTCGGTACTGGGGGAGGGCACCGAGGTGACGCTGCGGCTGCCGCGGGCTGGCGCGGTGCCGGCCGGCACTGTTTCGGTCAGCACTGTTTCGGTCAGCACTGTTTCAGCCAGCGAGGCGTCGACCCGGGGGGCGCTGTGACCCGGGTCATGGTGGTCGATGACCACCCGATGTGGCGGGACGCCGTCGCGCGTGACCTGACCGAGGCCGGGTACGACGTCGTCGCCACTGCCTCGGACGGCGCGCAGGCGGTGCGCGTCTTCGCCGCCGCCCGCCCCGACGTCGTGGTGCTCGACCTGCAACTTCCGGACATGTCCGGGGTCGCCGTGACGGTCGCGCTGCAGGCCGCCGACCCGTCGGTCCGGGTGCTCGTCCTGTCGGCCAGCGGGGAACAGCAGGATGTGCTGGACGCCGTCAAGGCCGGCGCGGCCGGGTACCTCCTGAAGTCGGCCGGGCGATCAGAGTTCCTCGACGCCGTCCAGCGGACCGCCGACGGGGACGCCGTGTTCACCCCGGGCCTGGCCGCGCTGGTGCTGGGCGAGTTCCGCCGGCTGTCTAGCTCGGCGCCGGACGGAGCCGCCGGGTCAGCGGACGTGCCCCGGCTGACCGAGCGCGAGACCGAGATCCTCCGTATGGTCGCTACCGGGCTGTCCTATAAGCAGATCGCCTCCCGGCTCGTGCTGTCCCACCGCACGGTGCAAAACCACGTCCAGAACACCCTGGGCAAGCTGCACCTGCACAACCGTGTCGAGCTGGTCAGGTACGCGATAGAGCACGGCCTGACCAGCGACCCCGCTCCCGAATAGCCGCGATGCCGCCGGCGCTGCCGGGGATCGCGTGACGCCGGAGACGAGCGGCGCTGGCTCGCGGGAAACGAAAGTTTGGCTTTTCGGGTGCTGCCACACCTTAAAAGCCAAACTTTCGCTCCGCGCCGTTAGCTACTCATGAGTAGCATCGTGCCCCGAACTGAGTACGCGCGCCGATGCCGCTCACGCCGCCCGGCCGCGAGGCTGAAGCCATGAACAGTGCCCTCGCAAGCAGTGCCCTGAAAAATACTGGCCTGTACGCGCTGAAGCCCTGGTACGCGGGGCGCCTCTCTCCGGTACGGCGGTGGCTTGTCACCGCTGGCGTATCGCCGAACGCGATCACGGTGGCCGGAATCGCCTGCGGCGGCGGCGCCGGCGCCGCCCTGGCGCTGCTGCGCCCGGGGGTGCTCGCGGGCGTGATCGTCGCCGCCCTGCTAGCGGCCCGGCTGGCCTGCGCGAACATGGATGGCGGAGTGGCCAGGGAGGCCGGCCGGGCCACGCCATTCGGGGCCGTGGTCAACGAGCTCGGCGACCGGCTGGCTGAGCTCGCGGTCCTGGCCGGGTGCCTGGCCATCGCCCCGGCCTGGCTCGCCTGCGCGACCGCGCTGGCGGCGACGCTGCCCTCCTGGGTGGCCCTCGCCGGGGCCGGCGCCGGGCTCGGCCGGGTCCAGGGCGGCCCGGTCGGCAAGACCGAGCGCTGCCTGCTGCTCGCCCTGCTCGCGGGCACTGGCCTTGTTACGGTGTTCCTGGCGATCATCGCGGTCGGCTCGGCGGTCACGGCGGCCGTCCGGCTGGCCCGGCTCGCGCGACGAGCACGGGTCGCACGGTGAGCGGGCTCGCCGGCATGACCGGCTGCATCGGGGGCGCGCTCGCGGTCGGCGGGATCGGCGTGCTGGCATCCGGGCAGCGCGAGCTGATCCGCCGCTGGCGCACCTGGCTGATGGCCGCGTTGCTGGTCATCGGCTGCCTGTGGCTCGGCGCCGGGGGCGCCGCGCTCCTGGCCGGGCTGCTCGCCGTGGTCGCGGCAATCGAGTACGCGCGGCTCACCGGGCTGCGGCGGGCTGACCTGGCCGTGCTCATCGCCGCCGTCGTCGCGCTGCCCGCCGTCGCCTGGCGCGATCCCGGCGACCTGGGCCGGGCGCTGGCCTGCGGGCTGCTGGCGGCCGCGCTCATGCCGGTGCTCACCGCCGATCCGGAACGCGGCTCGCGGCGAGCTGCCATGGGCGCGCTTGGCGTAGCGTGGCTCGGTTCGCTGGCGGGAATCGTCGTCCTGGGCGATGCGGCCCTGCCGGTGCTGTTCGCGGTCGCGGCGGCCGACGTCGGGGCCTGGTGCGGCGGAAAGCTGCTGCGCGGGCCGGCCCTGTCGCGGCTGTCGCCCGCGAAGCGGTGGGGCGGCGTGCTCGGCGGCGCGGTCTTCGGCTGCGCGGCCCTGGCCGCGATGGCCGCGGTGAGCGGGATCCCTGATGCCCTTACCCCGGTGCACGTCGTCGCGGTTGTCATGGGCGCGCCGCTCGGCGACCTCCTGGAGTCGATGGTCAAGCGCGGCGCCGGAGCCAAGGACGCGGGCACGTGGCTGCCCGGGTTCGGCGGGCTGCTCGACCGGATCGACTCGGTGCTCGTCGTGCTGGCGCTGGCGGTGATCTTGTGAAGGCGCGGGCTAGCCTGGCGGCTTCCTTCGCGGCGGCCGCCCGGAAGGCGCTGTGGCGCACGGTCTTGACGGTCACCGGCGGCCTGCGGGTCCGGGGCGTGCCGCGACTGCCGGACGGGCCCTGCGTCATCGTCGCCAACCACAACTCGCACGCCGACACGGCCGCGCTGATCGCGGCGCTGCCCGCCGGGCGGCGTCCCGCCGTCGCCGCGGCCGCCGACTACTGGTTCGCCGCGACGCCGCCCGGACGGCGCGGTGTGCTCTGCGCGGCTCGCCTGCGCCCGTGGGCTTGCCAGGCCCTGTGCGGCGCGTTCCCGGTACGGCGCGGGGGCGGCGGAACAGCCGACCTGGAGGCAGCGGCGGCGCGACTGCTAGCCGCGGGCCGCGACGTCGTCATCTACCCGGAGGGCAGCCGGTCGCCGGACGGGAGTGTCGGGGAGTTCCGGCACGGGGCGGCCCGGGTGGCCGCGGCGTCCGGCCGGCCGCTCGTGCCCGTCGCGATCACCGGGACACGAGAGCTCCTGCCCGCCAGCAAGGCGGGCCTGCGGCGACGGCGCGGCGTCGTGACCGTGCGCGTCGGCGTTCCCGTCCACGCCGCGACCGCGACCGCCTCCAGCATGACAGCGCAAGCCCGCGAGCAGGTTGTCACGCTGGCCCGGACGGCAGCCGCGCTTGCTGTTCTCGCCCATGAGTGAGGGGCAGCGCTAGCCAGGGAAGCGGAAAGCCTGGCCCGGTCGCGGGCGGGCGGCGAGGGCCTGCCGGCGGGAACCGTTGACCTTGCCCTGCTCACGAGATACGATTTGAGCGTTCGATTAAATCGAACGCTCAAATCGAACGCTCAAATCGAACCGCCCGAGAGGGACTGACCGTGGCCGACACCCGGGACGCGCTGATCACCGCGACCATCGAGGTGCTGCGCGAATCCGGCTTCGCCGCCGCCAGCGCCAGGAAGATCGCCCAGCGGGCCGGGTGCAACCAGGCGCTGGTCTTCTACCACTTCGGATCGGTCACCGACGTGCAGGTCGCGGCGCTTGAGGAGGTCAGCGCGCAGCGGATGGCGGCCTACCGCGGGCTGCTCGGGCATACCGGGACGCTCGCCGGCCTGGCCGCCGCCGCCCGCACGGTCTTCGAGGCCGACCTGGACGCCGGGCACGTCCGGGTGCTGACCGAGATGATCAGCGGTGCCCAGTCAGTGCCAGGCCTGGGCGAGCGGATCGCCGCGGTCCTTGCCCCGTGGCGTGAGTTCGCCGTGACGGCGGTGCGTGACGTGATGGCGGCGTCGCCCCTGGGGCCGGTGGTGCCGCCCGAGCAGGTCGCCCATGCCGTCGTCGCGGGCATTCTCGGGCTGGAAATGCTGGCCAGCCTCGACGACGACCGGGAGGCCGCCCTCGCCCTGTTCGACCGGGCCCAGGAGATCGGTGAGCTCCTCGACCGGCTGCGCCCGGTGGCGGCATTGCTTCCGGGGGCACTGCTCGCCCCGGCGGCCAGGGCCGCCCGGCCCGCGGCCCGCCGGGCCGCCAGGGAGCGCAAGGCTCCCAAGGAGAAGAAAGAGAAGAAAGAGAAGGGAGAACGGGGATGACTGAGATGCAGACCGACGTCGTCACGGGCGCGTTCGGGTACTCCGGCGCGGCGATCGCCCGCGAGCTGCTGGCGGCCGGGCGCGGCGTGCGGACGCTGACCGGGCACGCTGGCCGTGCCCCGGCCGGGACGCCGATCGACGTCCGCCCCCTGGACTTCGCCGACCCCGACGGGCTGGCCCGTGACCTGACCGGGGCGCACACCCTCTACTGCACGTACTGGATCCGGTTCCCGCACGGGGAGGTCACGCACGACACGGCCGTCGCTAACCTGCGAACCCTGTTCGACGCGGCCGGGCGCGCCGGCATCCAGCGCATCGTGCACGTCTCGATCCTGCGCCCCGACCCGTCGTCGCCGTACCCGTACTTCCGCGGTAAGGCGGCGGCGGAGCAGCACCTGGCCTCGGCCGGCGTCTCGCACGCGATCGTCCGCCCGGCGATCTTCTTCGGCGGCGATGGCGTGCTGCTCAACAACATCGCCTGGCTGCTGCGGCGCCTGCCGGCCTTCGCCATCGGCGGCCGCGGCGACTACCGCGTCCGCCCGATTCACGTCGATGACATGGCGCGGCTGTGCGTGCGGCTTGGCTCCGGCACCGAGACCGTCACGGTGGACGCCGTCGGGCCCGAGTCCCTGCCGTTCCGCGACATGGTGATGGCGATCCGTTCGGCCGTCGGCAGCCGTTGCGTCATCCTGCCCGCGCCGGGCTGGCTGATCCCGCCGATGTCGGCTGTGCTTGGCGCCGCGCTGCGGGACACGCTGCTGACCGCCGAGGAGTACTACGCCATGGCGGCGGGCCTGGCCGACTCGGATGCGCCGGCGACCGGGGACACCTCGCTCACCAAGTGGATCGCCGCGCACGGCGATTCGCTCGGCCGTACGTACGCCAACGAGCTCGCGCGGCACTACCTGTAGGCGCCCGCCCGGCCCGGGCGGGCGCCTACGGCCCGGGGCCGCGTCAGGGCAGGAGCACGAGCTTGCCGTGATTACGGCGGGCCTCCAGGTCGGCGTGCGCCTTCGCGGCCTGCTCGAGCGGGTAACTCCGCCAGATCGGCAGGCTTAGCCGGCCCTGGGCCAGCCCGGCGGCCAGTTCCGGCAGGGCCTGCGGCGCGCGGTCGGCCGGGTCGGCCCCGGTGAACCGGACGCCATGGCGGGCGGCCTGCTCGTCGGCGATGGTGATGACTCGCGCCGGGTCGCCGTCGGCGAGCGCGATGGCCTCGGCGAGCAGCCCGGCCCCGCTAGTGTCGAAGACCGCGTCCACTCCGGCGGGGGCCACGGCGCGGGCCCGTTCTGCCCAGCCGTCACCGTAGCGGACCACCGTCGCGCCCAGGCCGGTGAGCCGTCCGATGTCGCCCTCGGCGGACGTCCCGATGACCGTGATGCCCCTGGCCACGGCCAGTTGCACCGCGATGGTCGCGACGCTGCCGCCGGCCCCGAGGATGAGCAGGGTCTGGCCGGCCTTGAGGTCAAGATGCTTCAGCACGCGGAAGGCCGCCTCGCCGACCGTGATGATCGCGGCCGCCGATTCCCAGGGCAGGCCGGCCGGCTTGGCGACCGGACGGTCGAGGATGGCGTACTCGCTATAGCCGCCACGGGAGGCGACGCCGAATACCTCATCGCCGATCGCGGCGAGGGCGCCATCGCCGGCCGCGTCCACGACGCCCGCCACGTCCCAGCCGGGCAGGAAGGGGAACGTGACGGGGAAGACGCCATCGAGGCGCCCGCTGCGCAGCTTGGCGTCGATGACGTTCACCGCGACCGCGCGGACCCGGATCCGGACCTGGCCGGGTCCCGGCTGCGGGGTGTCAGTGCTGGAGACGGTGAGGACGTCGGGGCCGCCATAGCGGGAGAAGGTGATCGCTGCAGGCATTGGATGCTCCTTGTCGTGAGTTCAGGACCGCAGATGGCCTTAATAACACAACTTGTATGATTCGTGTTCCCATAAATCATACAGAACGTATGATCGATGAATGTGAGCTGTATCACACAACCTGGATGATTTGCCGGTAGGATGGGACCGTGCCGCGTTACCCTGTCCCGGACGCCGCCAATCCGCGGGTGCGACGCACCAGGGACCGCATGCTGGAGGCCGCCCGCGAGCTTCTGTCGGAGGCTGGCCCGGCCGGGCTGACGTACTCGGAGCTCGCCGCGCGGGCCGGCGTCACCAGGCAGACCTTGTACCGGCACTGGCCCGCGCGGTCAGCCCTGCTCGTCGACCTGATCCTGGACGGCTCCGGCGAGGTGGCGCAGTACCCGGAACCGGGCAGCGACCCGCGCTCGGTGGCCACAGCATGGCTCGTTAGCCTGCGGGCCGGGATGCGCGACGCGGCCAGGCGCGCGGCGGTGCTGGCCGTCACCGCCCAGGCCGACACCGACCCCGACAGCGCCCACGCCCTCATTCGCATCACCGAGGATCGCCGGGCCGCGCTCAACGTATTGCTCGCGCCATCCGGAACCGAGCTCGGCCCGGACGAGTACGCGCTGCTCACCGGCCCGCTGCTGGCCCGGGTCTTCTTCGAGCGAGGCGAGGCCACCGACGAGCTCATCGCCTCAGCCGTCACCCGATGGTGGCCAGGGCCAGCTCCCGGTGGACCGGCGGCATCTCCCTCGGGAGGTCCTCAAGAGTGAACAAACGGGCTTCAAGGATCTCGGCGGCCTCCAGGGCCAGCCCGTCCAGCCCGCCGGCCAGCGCGGCCGCGTAGTAGAACTCCACGCGGCGGCGGAAGCCGGTGCGGACCCTGAGCAGCTGCCCCACCGTCACCGTCAAGCCGGTCTCCTCAAAGACCTCACGAGAAACGGTCCTCTCGTGAGTCTCGCCAGACAGCGCGTAGCCACTCGGGAAGCCCCACTGCTGGCCGGGTGGCCAGATCCGGTGCCGCAGCAGCAGGACCTGGCCGTCCTCGGTCCGCACGACGCCGGTCACACCGCAGACGAATTTCGCGTTCGACAGCCAGACGAGCCGCCACTGCAGTGGTCGCGCCGCTCGCCACAGCCTGGCCTTTACTCCGCTCGCGCTCTTCATGGCCCCTCTCATCATGGATGCCCGGCCCGGCGCCCGCCGCGGCCGCGATTCCTGAACAATGCCTGAGATTGTCCGGTGATACCGGTGGGGATTTGGCTGTGATCTAGATCGCCTATCGTGCCGAGCCATGAGCTCCCACTCGTACCCCAGTGCCGGCCGACGTGCCCGCCTGGCGGCCGCCGCAGTGGCGGCCGTGGCCCTCGTGCCCGCCATGACCGCCTGCAGTGCCTTCAGCCACAGCAGTTCGTCAGCAGCGGCGCCTACTGCCTCGTCGGTGACCGCGCCGGCCAGCACCACCGGGGCCACGGCGAGTCCGGGCGCCAGCGCGACCTCCAGCGGGTCAAGCATCGCGCCGTCGATCATCGCGGCGACGACAAGCGGGGCCATCGTGAAGCTGGACCCGGCGTCAGGAGCGTCCCTGCAGACGCTGGTCTCCGGGGGCAGCGGGGTGGACGGGGACGAGATCTCGGTCTCCAGCTCAGGGATGGTGTACTACGCGGTCGGTAGCGGCGCGTGCGATAAGACCATCTACTCCGTCTCCGAGAGCGGCGGCACGCCGACCCCGATCGCGACCGGCACCTTGCCGGCCATCAGCCCCGACGGGACCAAGCTGGCCTACGTCGAGCAGCCAGGGAGCGCCCAGGACTGCACCGGCTGGGACACGAGTACCCCCGGCACGGCGTTCCATGTCGACATCCGCACGCTCAGCAGCGGCACGACCGTCGCCATCCCGGAGATCCCCACGAGCCAGCAGGGCCTGCCCGCGCCGGTCACCCACCTGTCCTGGGCATCTGACAGCGAGCACCTGGCCGTGTCGATCGAGCCCGTTCAGGACAATGAGGGCTGGGCGGTGAACCTCCTGGACACCTCGACCGCCCAGACGTACACCGGCGGCAGCATCACGTCCGTGCCCGTCACCGGGTCGTCCCCCGACGGGCAGAGCTACCTGAGCGAGGGCGTGTACATGCCGAACGGTGACCTGTTCGTGGTCCACGGCTGCTGCGCGGGCGTTCCGGCCAAGACCGACGCGCCGCTGCTGTGGGAGGTCCAGCCGAACGGGGGGCTGATCCACCAGGTGGCGATCGGGTTCCTTAACGTGACGCATGACAGCCTCGACGTGAGCGCCGACGGAAACTGGCTTCTCTACCTGGGCGGCGGTGACCTGTACGTGTCGCAAGGCGGGGCCAGGCCCAGTCAGATAGCCACCGGCCTGGTCGCGGCCGCCTGGGCATAGCGCCGCCTCTCCGCCTCTCCGCCCCGGCCCGCGCCGCCCCGGCCCGCGCCGCCCGGCGAATTTCGCGCCCGTTGCCGGTGCCGCTGTGCCGAAAAGACGCGCCCGTTGCCGGTGCCGCAGGTCTGTCGGCCATGCGCTACCGGCAACGGATGCGTGACCTGGCACCCGCGCCTCCGGCAACGCATCCACCCCCCGCGCGCCACCGCGACGACGCAGTTGGTGCTCCCGGAAAGCCACCCCTTCTGCGCAGATGGTGCAGCCCTGGCGACACCAATGCGCTCAATGGGGTCGTTCGCGAGCAGCAGCGACTACGCAATCGCGTAGCACTGCGGCATCGCGATTGCGCCATCGCGTACCCGTGGCCAGCGCCCAGGCTAGGCCGGGACGATGCGCAGCGGCAGGGTCTCGTGGCCGTGGACGGCCATGTTGGTCGTCACCCCGGGCTCGCCGGCCAGCTCGATGCTGCTGACGTGGCGGGCCAGCGCGCGGAGCAGGGATACGCCTTCCAGCCGGGCGACCCGGGCACCGACGCAGGCGTGCACGCCGAACCCCAGGCCCAGGTGCTTGCCCACGACGTCCCGGGTGATGTCGTAGGCCTGCGGGTTCTCCCAGCGGCGGGGGTCCCGGCCGGCGGGCATGTGCAGGAGCAGCAGCTTCGCGTCCGCGGGCAGTTCCACACCGTCGAGATCAACTGTCGTCGTCGCGCGGCGGCGGGTGAACCGGGCCGGGTTGTCGTACCGGATGCCCTCCTCGAAGGCCTGCACCGCGAGCTCCTCGGGGCCGGAGCGCAGCACCTGGTACTGGCCAGGGTTTTCGGCTAGCGCCCGGATGGTGTTGCCGAGGGAGTAGATGGTGGTGTCCGACCCCGCCGAGTACAGGGTACGGACAAGGACCTCGGCCTCTTCCTGGGTGCACTGGCCGGCGTCGGCGGCCTCGTACATCGCCATGCAGATTCCGCCCGGCCGGACGGCGTCCCGCTGGCAGTTGACCCCGACCCACTCGAAGACCTCGGCGGCGGCCGCCATCGACGCACGGTAGATGTCGTTCTTGGGGCCGAACATGTTGAACTGGGCGTGACCGAACCTGATCAGCATCTCCCGGTTGGTGTCGCCGAGGCCGATCGCGTCGGGGAAGACCTTGAGCACATATGCCTTGGCGAGGTCGCCGTGCCCGTCGATGAGCCCGCCCGGCGCGTCGAGGAGCCGGCGGACGGTGTTGTCCGCCTCCTGCTCGAAAGCATCCTGCATGCGGCGCAGTACAGCGGGGGACATGCCCTTGCTGATCACCGTGCGAACCCTCTGGTGGTCGGGCGGGTCATCGCTCAGCAAGATCATCGGCTGGCCGATCTCCTCGAACGGCGGCCGCGTGGAGCTGTACGTCTTCCAATCGCGCATCATCAGCTCGATCTGCGCATGCCGTCCCGTCGCCCACACGTCGTACTGCGGTGAGTAAACGACGGGACCTGCCTCGCGGATCATCGCATCGTACTTCTGCGGGTCCCGGCAAGCTTCCTCGCTGAACCAGTCGAAGTCGGCATGGGTAAAAGAATGGGTCGCGGGCATCGGCGCCCTCCCGCCGTCGAGGAGTAAGGACCCGTGTGCCAAAAACGTAAAATGGCTGGTTGACCCGGTCAATCACTCGTCTGGCCGGGCACAAAGCCCGCTCGGTCTGGCTGTCCCAGGGCACAACATGTGCCCGGGGGGCCTCGCCGCTATCGTCGGCCGAGGCCTATGATGGGCGCTCATGAAGGTCAAGGCAGACTACTCACTGTGCGAGTCCAATGGCTTCTGCGAGCGGATCGCTCCTGAGGTCTTCCACCTGGACGAGAACGACGACCTGTGGATCGCGAACGACGGCGAAGTGTCGCCCGAGCTCGAGGAGAAGGTCAGGGAAGCGGTCAGGACCTGCCCTAAGGCTGCCCTGTCCC
>Ga0335072_10011640_pt1 | contig 12601 bp, 9 predicted proteins | sample Lox_Sample_21_FD_206725 | JGI IMG/M metagenome (GOLD analysis project Ga0335072, IMG submission 206725) | Soil microbial communities from Loxahatchee National Wildlife Refuge, Florida, United States - Lox_Sample_2.1 | ecosystem: Environmental > Terrestrial > Soil > Wetlands | place: USA: Florida...
GCCCACGCCCCCCCCCCCCGCCCGCGCGCCCCGGGGGTCCCGGCCGGGCACCGGGGGGCCCGGGCTGCCCTGGCGCCCCGCGGGGTCGCCCGGCGCGCGTGTGAGGTCGGGCACGCGCGCCACTCTTTGTCGCGCTCTCTGCGCTTGCCCCCTTGTTCGCCTCGGCGGCTCGCCAGCCACCGAGGCTCATCGAGCACGAGCCTAGGCGAGCGTTCCCCGCCCCGTGTTGTCGAGCGGTGAATATCGGCCCGACAATCCGGATTTTGCCGTTGGAAAACCGGTGTATCCGGGTAAACCAATCGTGTCGTCGTCGAGGAGAGAGACCGATGCTGACAGACATGCACCTTGGCATTGCCGACACACACGAGGGCGAGCAGCATTCCGGGCTGATCTGGTTCGCCGAAGAGTGCCTGCAAAACGGCGCGCCGCTCGAGCGCTACATCGTCCAGGCCGAGAGCATCGGCGATCGCGAGCTCGCGACGTTCTTCCGCCGCGCGCTCGCGGAGTGCCGGCGCGTGAAGCCCGGGGAACGGCGGCGGTTCAACCGCCGCGGCCGGGGCGATCGCCGGCGGGGCTAACCGTCGCGGACCGGATCGCGGACCGCGAGCCTCAGCCCGGCACCGACCGGGACGACGGTCTGCGTCAGCCCGGGCTCGGCCTCGATCAACTCGGTGAACTCGACCAGCTCGTGGGCGTGCGACTCGACGTTGTCGACGGCGAGAACACCGCCGGGCGCGAGCGTCCGCACCAGATCGCGCACATACGACGGGTACGCCGGCCGCTCGGCGTCGAGGAACACGAACTCCCACGCCTCGTCGCCCGACCGGGCGAGCGCGTCCGCCGCGTCCGCGGTACGGAGCTCGACGCGCTCGTCGAGCCCGGCGGCGCGGAGGTTCTCGCGCGCGAGCTCGGTGCGGACCGCGTCGACGTCGACGCTCACCACCGCCCCGCCGGTGTCCTGCGCGGCGTCAGCGAGCCAGATCGTCGAGTAGCCGTTCGACGTGCCGAGCTCCAGGATCCGCCGGGCTCCGGTGGCGCGGACCAGGACGCCGAGCAGCTCCGCGGTGGGCGGCTCGACGTTCCGGAAGCGCTCGAGGCGATCGCTACGAGCCTGGTCGTGGGCGTGGCTCACCGCGTATAGCTCGTCCGCGATCCGGCGTCGGGCCTCGTTCATCGGTCTTGCACACTACGCGACCAGCTGCACCTCATCCGGCACCGGCTCGGGCGGCCGGATGTCTTCCAGGCGATCCACGTCCGCGAGCGCGGGGAACAGGCGGCCCCAACTGACCGCTAGCAGGATCGTCATCACGCCCCCGCCGACGACCGCCGGGATCGTCCCGACCAGGTAAGCGGCGAGACCCGACTCGAACGCGCCGAGCTGGTTCGATGCGCTGATGAACACCATCTCGACGGCGTTCACGCGCCCGCGCAACCTGTCGGGCGAGGCAAGCGCGACCGTGGTCGAGCGGATGTTCATGCTGTAGAGGTCGACGAAGCCGCTCACTCCCAGCGCGAGCAGCGAGATCACGAACACGCGCGAGAGGCCGAAGACGATGATGCTCGCGCCGTACAGCCCGACGACGAGCAACAGCGTCCGGCCGGCGCGACGGCGCAGCGGGTGCCGGGTGAGCCAGGCCGCGGCCAGCAACGCTCCGACCGCCGGCGCGGCGCGCAGCACCCCCAGCCCGGTGGCGCCGACGTGGAGGATCGAGCGCGCGAACACCGGCAGCAGCGCCACCGCGCCGCCGAACAGGACCGCGAGCAGGTCGAGCAGGATCGCGCCGAGCAGGATCTGAGTCCGGCGTACGAAGCGAAGGCCCTCGAGCACGCTCTCGACGGTGGCCGGCTGAACGCCGCCCTCCTCGTCGACGTCGGCCGCCGCGCCGGGATGCATCGCCATCACGACGCCGCACGAGATCATGCACGAGCCCGCCGACAGCAGGTACACGAGCGACGGCGAGACCCCGTACAGGAGCCCGCCGAGCGCGGGACCGATGACCATGCCGGCCTGGCTCGCGATCGAGCGGAGCGTCATCGCGTTCTGCAGCAGGTCGATGCTGACGAGCGTCGGCGGCATCGCCCGCGCCGCCGGCCAGCCAAGCGCCATCGCGATGCCAGCGCCGACGGCGAGAGCCAGATACGGCCACACCTGGGTCGTCCCGGAGGAGCTGGCCAGCGCCAGCCCGACGCTGATGCACGCCGCGAACAGCAGCGCGCCGGCGAAGATCAGCCGCCGCGGTGCGCGGTCGGCCAGCTGCCCGGCTGGCAGCGCGAGTACGAACAAGGGCACGAACTCGGCCAGGCCGATCCAGCCCAGGTCGAGCGCGCTCCGGTGAAGCGCGTAGACCTCCCAGCCGATCGCCACCTCGATCGCCTGGAGGCTGATCCCCATCCCGAGCAGGGCCAGCCACCAAAGGCGGAAATCGCGCACCTCGAGCGCGGGACCGAGACGTCTCATGGCTTACGCGCGACCAGGGTAACCCGATGCCGCCCACCCCGGCTGAATCGCACGTCCCGGTAGCCGGTCCTGATGAACCCGGGTCAGACTCCCGCTGCGCTCCGGCGGCGCACCAGCGAGTCGATCGCCGCCGCCACGAGGAGCACGATCGAGGTCGCGATGAACTGTCCCGCAGCGCTGATTCCCATCAGCGCCAGGCCGTTGTAGACAACTCCGATCACGAGCCCGCCGAGCAGTGCCTGGAGCGGCTTGCCGCGGCCGCCGAACAGGCTGGCGCCGCCGATCACGGCCGCGGCCACCGAGTACAGCGTGTAATCCCCGCCGTCGACGCCGGTCGAGACCGACCCCAGGGTGGACGCGTATACCAGCCCGGCAAGCCCCGCCGTCGCTGCGCTGAGCACGAACGCCAGCCTGCGCACGCGCTGAACGTTGATGCCCGCGCGCCGCGCGGCCTCGGGATTGCCGCCGATCGCATACATGTATCGCCCCGTCCGCGTGCGACCCAGGAAGATCGAGTACCCGAGCAGGACGAGTCCGATGAACGGAACCACGTACGGAACGCCCTTCAGCGGAGTCAGCAGCCCCCGGTTGAGGTTGCACACGTACACGAGCAGGATCCCTCCAACGGCGGCGGCTCCGATCTGGAACAGCGTCACGCTGAGCGGCGGCGCGGTCAACCCCTTGGCGCGCCGATGCGCGGCTCTTCGTATCGAAAACGCCGCGTACACCGCAATGACGACCACGAGGATGATCCAGCCGGCGGCGACGCTGAGGTTGGAGTTCACGAGCTTGAATACCGGGCTCCCGCTGTCGACGCTGATCACGCCGCCGACTGCGTGCTTGTCGATTTGCGCGAGCTCGATCAGGACGCCTTCGAGAAACAGCAGCCCGGCGAGCGTCACCACGAACGAAGGGATGTGGAGCCTCGTGATCAGAGTCCCCTGGATGTAGCCGAACCCCGCCATCACGCCGACGCCGCAGATGATTCCGAGCCACCACGGGAAGTTGACCGGCGGGGCGATCAATTCGGCGATCACCATCCCGCCGACGCCGAGAGCGAAGCCGACCGACAGGTCGATCTCCGACAGGATCAGGGCGAACACCTGGGCGGCCCCGAGCAGGATGTAGATCGACGCCTGCTGGAACAGGTCGACCAGATTGATCGCCGAGTCGAACTTGGACCGCTCGGCCTGGAAGAAGATGATGATGACGATCAGTCCGGCGATGACCGGCAGCGCGCCGCTCTCTCCGCTCTTGATGCGTCGCCACTGTGCGTTCAGGTAGTCCCCGAGCGAATCCGCGAGGACGTCCGGAGCGGCGGCGGTTATGTCAGCCTCGCTCTCGGCGGGCGGGGACTCGTCCTCGGCGAGCTCGGTCGAGAGCGGCGGCTCCTGGAGCTCCGAGGGAACGCTTGGGCTTGAGAACTCGTCGTCGGGCATCACTTCGCCTTTCCGGCGCCGGCCGCGCCGTCGCCCGCGGTTCGCGAGGACCGTCCGGTGGTCATGTAGTCGACCACCGAGTTGGCGTTGAACTCGGACGCGGGACCCTGGGCGACCATGTTGCCCAGGTACAGGATCACGATGCGGTCCGCGACCGCAAACACGTCGTTCAAGTTGTGCGATACGACCATCACGGCGACGCCCTGCGACGCGAGCCGCTTGATCAGGCTGAGCACCGTTCGCGTCTGGGACACGCCGAGGGCGGCCGTCGGCTCGTCCATGATCACGAGCTTGGCCTTGGCCATCACCGCTTTGGCCACGGCGACCGACTGCCGCTGCCCCCCGGAGAGGGACGCGACCGGCTGCCGGATCGACCTGATCGTTCTCACCGAGAGGTCTTGAAGCGTGGCCTTGGCGGTCAGCTCCATCTTCGCTTCGTCGAGGAACCCGCGCTCGATGGGCTCGTGTCCCAGGAACATGTTCTGAACGATGTCGAGGTTGTCGGCGAGCGCCAGGTCCTGGTAGATCGTGGTGATCCCCGCAGCCTCGGCGTCGCGCGGACCATGAAACCGAACCGGGTTTCCCTCCCAGAGGATCTCCCCTTCGTCGGCCGGCCATAGCCCGGAGATCGTCTTGATCGTCACCGACTTGCCGGCGCCGTTGTCACCCGCGAGCGCCGTGACCTGGCCCGGCGGGACCTCGAAGTTGATTCGCGTCAGCGCCTGCACGGGGCCGAATCGTTTGGTGACCCCGCGGAGCTCGAGTAGCGGGACGCCATTCGAGCCCCCGGTGGCTGGGACCGACTCGGTGGCGGGACTGTCCGAAGTGCTCATCGTCCTCCCCTATGTGTGCGACGGGCCCCTCCGGTGCGCCGGAAGGGCCCATACACACTATCGCTTCGACCAGGATCCTTCGATCAGCTGGTGATCCCAGCCGTCTTACATTCGGACGCGTACTTCCCGGCGCAGAGCTGCGACGCGGGCACGAAGTTGTCCTTGATGATCGTGTCGTTCATGTTCGTCGTCGTCACCCACTCGGGAACCAGCAGCGAGGAGGGGACCGAGACGTGCGTCGTCGGGTCGACCGTGTTGGCGTTCAGCAGCGACGCCGGGGCGGTCTTGCCGGCCCGGAGGTACATGGCGAGCGCGACCGCCGCCTGCGCCTCCAGGTAGATCGGCTTGTAGACCGTTCCGCACTGGTAGCCGGAGAGGATGTTCTGCAGACCGGTCAGGGTCGCATCCTGTCCGGTCGTCGGGAACGTCTTCGGCTTGACGCCGTGGCTCTGCAGGTAGGAGATGATCGGCGCACCGTTCTCATCGTTCGGGATCACCGCCGAGTTGATGTTGTGATGCGCGGTGTAGGCGCCCTCGAACTCGGTCAGCGCTTGCGGCGGCATCCACGTCCCCGCGGGGCGGGCGACGAGCGTGTACTTCCCGGACTGGAAGTAAGGCGCCAGGACCCCGTTGTACCCCTGGGCGAACAGCGTGGCGTTGTTGTCGGTCACGGCGCCGGCCATCACGACGACGTTCGGCTTGGACACGTGCCACGCGTTGACGCACTGCACGAAACCGGAGCCGATCAGCTGACCGACGTGCACGTTGTTGAAGCTGACGTAGTCAGCCGTGCCCGCCGGCGCACCCAAGGTGAGCCGGTCGTAGTCGACGACGGCCACGCCGTGCGCCTTGGCGTAGCGCTGCACCGTGACGCCGGTGCCCGAATCCTCCGGGTCGATCAGCAGCACGGTCGCGCCGTTGGTGATCGCGCTCTCGGCGTCGGTCACGAACGTCGAGTCGCTGCCCAGCGCGTTCTCCACTGTCATGTCCCCGCTCGGGAGACCGGCGGCCGCCGCCGCCTTCTTCAGGTAGGGCGCGTCGAACTCGACATAGCGGGTCGAACTGGTCGTGTCCGGCAGGATCGCCGCGACCTTACCCTTGCCCGCCGCTGCCAGCGGCTTCAGCGCGTTCATCGCGGAGAAATCGTTCGTGAACGATGTCACCGAGATTCCCGGCGTGGCGGTTCCGCCCGACGACGTACTGGTAGCGCTCGTGGTGGCGCTAGCGGCGGCACTAGTTGTACTGCTGCTGCTCTTTGAGCTTCCACACCCGGCAGCCACTACCGCAACAGCAATTGCTAAGACACACACTCGTAAGTAACGAGTACTCATACCTGCGCGCTCCTCTCACTCGGCGCGAAACGTCGATAAGTAACAGTTCTCGCCGGTCCTCCACCCCGGCCAGAAATACACTGGCAAACCGCAACGCCGTCGTCCACTGCGATTAACAGACCATAAACATCGGGTCCGCTGGCTCGGCTGGTGCGCCCGCACCGCCGATGGCCGGCGCAGGGAACGTGGCTACGCGAACGGTCGCCGCGGGGGACTGCGTGCGGTGTCGATCTGGAAGGTCACCTCTCTTACTTCCGGGGGACTCGCGTCAACTCGAAGGCTTGCGACTTGTTCGAAGGATCCGTTGCACGGCAGAGCCTCTCCAGAGCGGATTTGAGCGTGTGGTAGTCAAAAGCCGCGAGGATGAGGCGGTCAGCACGCTAACACCCCGGGCGATCCCGCGTCAAGCCAAGAAATGCCTGCCTGTTTTAGCCGGTAGCAAGCCAAAAAGGTCCAGTCGTCGGCTAGTCTGCGCGCGTGGCCAAAACCTCGGACCCCGAACTCGCCCCGGCGACCGCACACACCCTCCTGCGCGCCCACCTCGTGGCGATGATCCGCGACGACGGCCCGATCAGCCGGTCGCAGCTCTCGCGCGCGATCGGGTTGCCGCGGAGCACGACGACCGCGCTCGTCGCCGAGCTACTCCGGGAGGGACTGATCGACGAGGCTCCGGCCCGCAGCGGTGGCGCCGGATCGGGCAGCGGGCGGCCGGCAACCCTGCTGTCGCTCCACCGGCCCAACGGACTCGTCGCCGGCTTCGACTTCGGTCACCGTCACATCCGGGTGGCGGTCGCCACCAGCGAGGGCCAGATCCTCGCCGAGGAGAGCACTCCGCTCGACGTCGACGGCGGGGGCGGGAGCGCGCTCGACTCGGCTCGCGAACTGTTCGCCCACGTGCTCGATCGTGCCGGCGTGTCGCCCGGCGACATCCGCGCCGCGGCGGCCGGCATCCCCGCGCCGCTCAACAACCGGACCAACCGCGTCGGCTCGCCGATGATCCTCGCGAGCTGGGCCGAGCTCGACCCCACCGAGGAGCTCCGGCGGCGGACCGGCCTGACGTTCACGCTCGGCAACGACGCCGCCTTCGGCGCGCTCGGCGAGATGACCTACGGCGCCGCCCGTAATTTCCGCGACTTCATCTACGTCAAGGCCTCGAATGGGATCGGCGCCGCGCTCGTCCTCAACGGCCAGCTCTACCGCGGGTCTCACGGCATGGCCGGCGAGATCGGGCACACCCAGATCGACCCCACCGGGGCCTGGTGCCGGTGCGGCAATCGCGGCTGCCTCGAGGCCACCGTGTCGATCGACGTCGTCCGCCGGCAGCTCGAACCGCTCGGACTCGATCCGCACAACCCCGTGGACATGGAGCACCCGGTGGCGACCAAGGTCCTCGCCGAATCGGGTCGTACGGTCGGCGTCGTGATCGCCAACCTGTGCAACACGCTCAACCCGGAGGCGGTGATCCTTGGCGGCGACCTCGCGTCGACCGGCGCCCACTTTACGGCCGGAGTACAGGATTCGGTCCGGCACCTCGCGCAACCTGGGCCGGCCCACACCGACGTGATCACGACGAGCCTCCAGGGACGCGCCGAGCTCCTCGGGGCCGTCGCCTGCGCCGCCGCCACGCCGGTTCACGCCCAGCCGGCCTGACGCGGCTCTCGTCGTGGGTTGGTCGTGTCGTGGGTTGGTCGTGACGTGGGTTGGTCGTGACGAAGGCCGGGGTCGCGCGTAGTCTCGGTAGAGAGTCGTTGGCCCGCGTTCACGCATCCCGCTTTCAAACGACAGTCGCACTCGCGTTGGTCCTGACCTCGGGCGCCGGCGCCGTGGCCGCGTGCGGGTCCGTCACCGAGCAAGCACGTCCAGCGACGAACGCCGCAGCCACAACCCCTGCGGCCACCGCCACCGTGCCGCCATCGACGGCCCCGGCGCGCCCCGCCACCGCGCCGGCGCCGGCAAGCACCACCGCCACCGTCGTTGCCGCCACCCCTGGGCGGACTCCGGTTCGGGCCCAGACGAGCCACCACAAGCGCAAGGCGAAGACCGGCCGCCGCTCGGTGGTGCCGCCACACCTGATGCTCCCGCCACCGCCGGTCCACCACACCGTAACGCCGACGCACCCGCGCATGCCCTTGCGCGTCCACCCGATGACCTCGGGGCAACTCCCGCCCGTCAGCTAAGCGGCTCGGCGCGGCGTCAGATCCAGATCGCCGCTCTCGAACACCACCCCGATCTGATCGAGCACCACCCTGCGCGGGCCCTCCTCGACGGCGCCCGCCACGCTCGCCGCGAGCCCCAGCTCGGAGGCGATCCGGACCACCTCCTCGCCCGATCCCGCCGCGCAGTACACCGCGAACCCGCAGCCCATGTTGAACGTCGAGTACGCGGCGGCCGGCGACATCTCCGTGCGGTGCACGAGGAACTCGAGCACTTCGGGGACCTCGGGCAATCGTGACAGCGTGTAGGTCAGCTCGCGGCGCGGGCGCATCAGCTTGAGCAGCCCGTGCCCCGTGATGTGGCTGAAATAGTGGATCTCGAGATCGCTCGCGAGCAGCGCCCGGACGAGCGCCGCGTACATCGGCGTCCGGTCGAGCAGCGCCTCGCCGAACGTCCTCCCGCTCGGGAGGCGCGTCGCGTAACCGTCGCTCAACCCCTCCGCGACGCGCCGCGCCAGCGACGAGCCGTTCGCGTGAAGGCCGTTGCTCGCGACGATCACGATCTCATCGCCGGGCGCCAGCTCGGCGCCGAGGATCGGCCGCCGTCCGGGCGGGACGACGCCGACGGCGCTGCCGGCGAGCTCGATGTCCTCGCTCGCGACGAGCCCCGGCAACGACGGCGACTCGCCGCCGCCCCAGGTGGCGCCGGCATCGTCGCACGCCTCGCGCCAGCCGGTGACCAGGCCCGTGTTCCGCACCTCGTTCGCGTACCAATCCGACGATCCGGTCGCGAAATAGGCATTGACGACGAGCGGAACCGCGCCGACGCAGCAGAGATCGTTGACGATCGCCGCCACCGTGTCGTACGCCACGTTGTCGAACCCGCTCACCCCGAGTTGCTCCTCGACCTGGCGGGCGATGATCGACTTGGTGCCGAGACCTTCGACGACGAACGCGAGCGTCTGGCCGCCGGCCTCGAACACGAAGGCCGGCTCGCCCCGGGACTCGTCGACGGCGCGCCCGCCTGACGCAGTCAGCAGCCCAGAGGTCGCGAGCGCCTCGGTCAGCGCGTTCCGCTTGCCGGCGTCGAGTGCCTCGTAGTCGACGCCGGCGGCACGATACGCGGAGCTGCCTGGCGTTCCGGGGTCGGCCACGTCGGTAGTTCTAGCGTGTTTGCAGGAGGGCAGACCGCGCTCGTGCGCCTATGTTTGTACGAGTCGCATGCGCATTCGCCTTCGAAGCCATCTGCTCACAGCTCTCGCGGCGGCGGCGTGCGCCGGCACATTCGGCGCCACGCCCGCGATCGCCGACTGGACCGCGTCGCGGGCGGTCGAGCCCGGCGTCGACCCGGTGCTGAGCTTCGGCCCCTCGGGCGACGCCGCGATCGGGTCGACCGTGTTCTCGCCGTGCGCCGACCCGATCGGGACGTATCTCTCGTTGCGCCCCGCGCGCGGGGAGTTCGGTCCGGCGGCCAGCCTCGCCGCGAGGCACGGCAACTGCGGCGAGTGGCCGAGCCTGCAGGCGATCGCGCTGCCTCCGGACGGCGCGACGGTGGCGCTGTTCGGTCCGCTCGGTGCCGATGAGGAGCCGATCGACGCGTTCGTGCGAGCACCCGGCGCCCGCGGGTTCGGCGCCCCACAGCGACTGGTCCCCCTCGGCGACGCCAGCGGCGACGCGGTCCTCCCCGACACCACCGCGGTCGTCGATACCGCGCGCGGCGAGGTCGTCGAGGTGGGGGAGGACGACGCGACGAATGTCTCCACGGCGACGCTCGCGCCCGGTAGTACCCAGTTCACGGTGTCGCGCGGCGCGCCGCGCGGCCTGACGCAATCCGACTTGATCGAGCTCGCCACCGACGGCGCCGGCGGCTCGTTCATGGCCGGCGACGGGACCAACGGCTGCACGATCCTCGCCTACCGGCCCGCCCACGGCGCGTTCGCCACGACCTACCGGAGCAACGTCTGCGGCGACAGACTCCGTAGCGTCGTCCAGGGGATCGCGGCGAGCGGGCACGGCTACGCCGCCCTGCTCACCGAGAGCCTCGACGAGACGGGCACCGGAACGAGCTCACTGTTGATCCAGGTCGGGCGGTTCGGGCGGTTCCGCGCACCGACCGTGCTGAGCTCCGTCGTAGGGAGGCCGTTCGGCGTCGCCACCGGCCGCGACGGCGCGGCCACGGTCGCCTGGACCGGCTGCACTCCGGGTCCGGTGATCGACGACTTGCGGACGCTCCACAGCTGCAACGTCTACGCCGAGACCGGCACGCTAACCCGGGGCTTCACCGGACAGCCGGCACTGATCGCGCCGGCCGCGCCGGGGGTCAGGCTCGACGCCGCCGTCGCGGACCGCGCGGTCGCCGTGCGTCGATGCGCGCGTGGTAGGCGGTGCACAATCGGGGTCGCGGTCGCCCGTGGCCGAAGCGGCGGTCGCGGTCCCGGTCGCGGTCGCGGTCGCGAACGCGGTCGCGGTCGCGGTCGCGAAGGGTTTGCGCCCTTGCAGCGGGTGACTTCCGGCGGTCGCGGACTCGTGACTCTTCAGAGCGACGGGCGCGGCGATCTGATCGTCGTCTGGAGCAACTACCGCGGGACGCTGTACGCGGCGACGAGGGCGGCGTCCGCGCGCCGGTTCAGCGCGCCGCACCGGCTCAGCGGCGCGGGGGTTAATCCGGCGAGCGCCACCGCCGCGTTCGGGCCCGACGGCGAGGCGGTCGTGGCGTGGAGCCAGTCGGGGCAGACCATGGCCGCCGTGTACTCGCTGCCTGCGCGCTGACCCGCGTTTACGTCCCCGCCCGCTAACCCGGTTTCACGTCCACCGCCGGCTGGGCCGGTTGCACGTTCCCCGCTGGCGGGCCCGGTTGCGCTTCCCCCGCCGGCGGGCCCGGTTGCACGTCCCCCGGCGGCTGAGCCGCGACCGAGTCCCCACCCACGCGGGACGTCAGTCCGTCGGCCACTCGTGGACAGGCGCGTTGGAGTGCATGTGCTCGCGGTAGCGCGTCGTCATGTGCCGCAGCGCGTCGGCGCGGTCCATCCCCTTGTCCTCATACAGATGGTGGAACATCGCGCTCTGCCAGGAGGCGCCGTTGCGAAGAGTCACGCACCGGCGCTCGATCATGTCGAGCAGTCGCGTGGCATCGTGCGACGCGACCCCCCATCGCGCAAGACCCTCGTGCGCGAGCGGCAGCAACCGCCTGAGCACCAACTCCGCCGCCGGGACCTCGCCGAGCCCGGGCCAGTACAGGCGCGCGTCGATCCCCTCGCGCGCGCCCGCGTGGAAGTTCTCCTCGGCGGCCGAGAACGACATCTGCGACCAGACCGGGCGCTCCGCCTCGGCGATCACCTTCAGGAGCCCGTAGTAGAAGGCGGCATTGGCCACGATGTCGGCCACCGTCGGGCCGGCCGGCAGCACCCGGTTCTCGACCCGCAGGTGCGGCTGCCCGCGCACCACGTCGTAGATCGGGCGGTTCCAGCGGTAGATCGTGCCGTTGTGGAGGCGCAGCTCGCCGAGTTGCGGGACGTCGCCGCGCTCGAGCGTCTCGACCGGATCCTCGTCGTCGCACACCGGCAGCAGCGACGGGAAGTAGCGCACGTTCTCCTCGAACAGGTCGAAGATCGAGGTGATCCAGCGCTCGCCGAACCAGACGCGCGGCCGCACGCCCTGGATCTTCAGCTCCTCCGGGCGCGTGTCGGTCGCCTGCTCGAACAGCGCGATCCGCGTTTCCCGCCACAACTCCTTGCCGCAGAAGAACGGCGAGTTGGCCGCCACCGCCACCTGCACGCCGGCGATCGCCTGCGCCGCATTCCAGTAGCGGGCGAACGCCTCGGGCTCGACCTGCTGGTGCAGCTGAACGCTCGTGCACGCGGCCTCCGGCGCAATCGTGTCGGCGTGGGTCGAGAGCCGCTCCACGCCGGCGATCGTGATCTCCAGGTCCTCGCCCCGCGCGGCGAACACCTGCTCGTTGAGCAGCGCGTACCGCGGGTTGGCGCTGAACGACTCGGCGCGCAAGTGCTCCGGCGCGATCGTCGGGAGGATCCCGATGATCATCATGTGCGCGCCGACCGTCCGCGCCTTCTTCTCGGCGTCGTTGAGGCTCGCGCGCGCCTCGCGCTCGAGATCGGTGAACACCTCGCCCTCGAGCAGCCGCGGCGGCACGTTGATCTCCACGTTGAACTGACCGAGCTCGGTCTGGAACGCCGGATCGGCGATCGCCTCGAGCGCGGCGGCGTTGATCAGCGCCGGCTCGCCGGAGTCGTCGGTGAGGTTGAGCTCCACCTCGAGCCCGAACGACCGCGTCTCGGGGTGGAACCGCGCCTCGGACAGCATCCGCGCGAACACGTCGAGGTTCGCCCGCACCTTCATGCGGTAGCGCTGCCGGTCCTCGCGGCTGAAG
>Ga0335072_10011641_pt1 | contig 12601 bp, 21 predicted proteins | sample Lox_Sample_21_FD_206725 | JGI IMG/M metagenome (GOLD analysis project Ga0335072, IMG submission 206725) | Soil microbial communities from Loxahatchee National Wildlife Refuge, Florida, United States - Lox_Sample_2.1 | ecosystem: Environmental > Terrestrial > Soil > Wetlands | place: USA...
CTCGCCCCGGTAATGGCTGCTATCGCCATGGCGGAATCCAGCGGAAATCCGAATGCCTACAATTCGTCTGGCGCATCCGGGCTCTGGCAGATTCTCGGCGCGGTTAACCCAGCAGATCAGAGTCAGCTTTTCAACCCGATTGTCAACGCACGCGAGGCCGTGCTGAAATACCAGACGCAGGGACTAGACGCATGGGTGACGTACACTAATGGAGCATACAAGGAATTCCTACAGGGAAACGTTCCCGCCGCCAGTAGCCTACCTTCTGGGTCTAGCTCTGGAGTATCGACTACATCAGCGACATCAGTTGACCCGTCAACGGCTCTCAACGAAATGGGCGAGCTATTTCACGGAGCTGCACAGGGACTCAACTGGACATTTTGGCTATTCCAGCCGGGGCAGGGGTGGCGCGCGCTATTCGCCTTTGGCGGCGGGGCAAGCGCGGTATTCGCTGCGAAACTATACACGTCACCAAGCGTGACGCAGGAAAAAAGCGCGGTCTTCCCCGCCGCCATCCTGCTCACTGCGATCTCACTTATGTGCCTTTACATGGCCCTCCGGTCATGGCCGGTCAACGCGCAGGGAGAGGCAATCCGACCGGCAGCTTACGCGGTGGAAATTCTGCAGGGGAAGAAGCCGGAAGCAGGTCCGCCGCCCACCGATAACACGGACGCAATTCAGGCAGGACTAGAGGCTATCGCTTCTATCTGGGTTGTTAATAAGGTTGCCTCTAGCATCACCGGACTCGCGGGTGCGGCTGGAGTGTTCGGCGGAATTTGGGCTGGAATCCAGAAGATTTTCGGCGGCGGCGGTAGCAGCGAGCCCGAGATTCCGGATATTCCTGACGTCGCGCTTACCGTACCTTCGGCTCCCGGTATTACCACTCCGTCAACTCAATTGGTGTAATCATGGCGACAGTAAAGGTATCCCATGACACGGATCGCGCACGTCGTGGTCTCCCTCCGCTGTCTAGGAATAGAGTGAATTATGATTCGAAGAACCGCATTTCGGGCGATAAGCCGCTGGCACGACAGCATAAGGTTGAGGTATCGCATAACAACCGCCGCGCTTCCGTTGTGCCTCATGCTCGCAATTCTGCGGGTGGTGCCCGTGCGCGTGCTAGCGCGGGCATACGCGGTTTTGATGCGGAATCCACCCGAAAGTCTAGTAGGCGACTCAATCTCGGAGGCTTTGCGTTCAATCCTCGGAATCCCTCCGGATACCAACATGTCCTTATGGGGGAAATGCTTGTTGCATTCGGGATCATCGGGATCCGCGCAATCGCGGATTACGTTCCCGCTAGCGACTCGCATTCCCCCGGCTCTGAATCTTCGACAAAGGGCCAGTCGCCGGTTGTCCTTGCGGTCGCAACGCTAGCGGTTTATTTCGTGCTCGCTTTCATGGCAACGCGCGGGGGTTGGCCCGCCAAGACGGCAGCGGCATTCGGGCTGCTGATGATCGTTGCCCTGATGATCAATTCGGAAACGGAATTGGGTCAGGTAGGAACTTGGATAGAGAACATCGGCGGTAATTCAGCTAACCAGCAGCCGGTAAGCTCTGGCAATTCGAGTCTTCCGAGCAGCGGAGGTGGTTCATCCGAAACTGGCCCTACTATCGCAACGTCCCCGGTAGCGTCATGATGAACGGCAAGGCATGGTTCTGGTATTTCGTAATCGGACTGATCTACATTGCCATACTCGTCGTTCTGGTAAGACCTGGAAGCGGGGCGGCGAATGCAGTAACGACGCTAGGCGATGGCCTGGCGTCTCTAGTGGCCGTGGCGTCGGGCTACGGCAACCTACCAGCACATGGGACGCAGCTAACATGAGACAAGAAATCAGGAGCGGCTATCTTGACGTTCTCACAAAATCCGAACTGCAGGAAACGATGGGTCACAGCGTCGATGGTATTGTTCGTGACTATCTGCGAGGCGTGGACTATCTGCAATTTTCCGGGGTTGCCAACGGGGGAAATACTTTCACTATCCCAAACAGCTCGGAATCGGGCTACACATGGTCGGTAAAGCTTATCTCCGCGCAGCTTTCCGCCGCCGGGGAACTATCGATCTACCCCGCGTCTAGTACAAACGTTGCGCCCATCGCAACTGTCCCTACGTACACAAACGGGACCAACTATGAAGCAGTCGCGAAATGGTCGAGTAATCAGGCCGTGTTCAAGGACGGACGCCAGTTCACGCTCTACAGCAGTGCGGCGGACATTCTCAACTATCTGCTTATCGTGGAGCAGGTGCCGACAGAAATGCAGGGCAAGCTGTAGATGACTCTAGTAACACTGGGGTCGCGCGGCCCGGTTACCGGGGCGGCGGACACAACCACCTTTAATCCCGGTAACTGGACCATTCCATTCACTCCCGATATCATCAATGTCAATGTCCCTCAATTCGAGGTTTACAAGATGGTGGTATCCGGCGCGGATGACACGACATTCAATGTTTACGTGGACAATTTTCTCTGGGACGTGGGGATCTACGGAACGCTGAATTCATGGGACCCGCAGCAGCCGCTGATCCTGCGACCGGGGGCATCGCTTTACTTCGCCTACTCCGATCCGGTGACCGATGGCACACCGCCGGTCGCCACAATTTGGCTTCGTTACGACACGGCATTTCTGAGTGGAAGACCGGTGCCGTAATGGGATGGCAATCTGTTTTTTCTGTAGTATTTCAGGCAGGCAACCGGATAGTCATCAATGCCAATGGGTTTTTCTTTTACCAGGGGACGCCAGCTTCCGGTAATCTTATCTACTCGATCTCCCTAGCTGGAGGGACCGACAAATATGGCAACGTCTACTATCAGGGAGCTAATTCATATGACAATCAGGTTACGCCGCAGGTAGTAACTCGAACTGCCGGTAATGAATTCGCGGCAGGCGCGGCTTTCCAGATGGCGGGGACGGGCGGATCTGCACCTGCAGCATTCTACGGCGGTGGTTCTAGCGCAACGTCCGGCTCTGAGGCGGTATTCACTTCCGGCACTGACAGCAACAGTGACACGGGAATGAACCTGACGCTTGTGTCAGAGGATGCCGCATCGAGTAATTATGGTGCCAGCGGCCCGCTTGCTGTTATCTTCGGGTATTTGTGGCTCACCAATCAGGCCACTCCCGTAACTCCGACATTCACCGGATCACAGGTATACTCGAACTCTGAGGGCACACCGTCTGCATTGACACAGAACGGGTTTCCGGGCGGAATTGATCTAACGCAGTCAGATGACACGACTATCACCAATACGAATAACGGGACCGTCGCATCGACAGCGGCATGGGTAATACCAGCGAACGATGCGCAGGTTGGCACAAAGTATGTAATCGAAGCGGAATTCAGTGGGGTAAGCGCACCGGCCAGCCCGCAAACACTTGGGTTCAAGCCATCGCTCAATGCCACTGCGCTAGCGACAAGCAACGGTGACACTCTTGGCGCAACCGCCCTGCCAGTGTCAACGGGGTTCACCGCGAAGATAAAATGCACCCTAAAGGTCTTGACAAAAGGCACAAGCGGAACCTGTAATATTTTCATAGAGGGCGGATACGCGCAGGAAGCCAACGTGCAGGCTGGATCAGGCTCTAATACCGGTTTCTTTTCAAGTCAGATAACCGGTCACGCGATCAATACTACAATTAACAATACGCTTTCCATCGCGACAGTCTGGGGTGCGAGCTCCGCAAGTCAGACTGTCACCGGACAGGGAAGCACGTTCACTAGAAAGGGACCATGATGACCGTACTGCAGGGCGAGGATTCCACAACAGCGGTATCGGAAACATCTGCCGATTTCTTCTGCTATTACTCCGAGGGTGATTACGAGTCTGCGAGTATCGCGGTTAAGGCGAAGTTCCCCGGTAAGAAGTACATCGGGATTACGACGAATTACGCTAATATAGTCGGCGCTGATGTGCTCGACGTGGAAAACGGTGCGGCGATTATCGATGATGCGATCGATTTCATTAAGGACGCGAAACCGCCGAACCTGAACCTTCCCACGATTTACATCGAAGAATCCAGCGTCGCAGAACTAAAGACAGTTCTGACGGACGCTGGAATTGCGCGGGATAAGTACTACATTTTCCAAGCGGACTGGGACGACAAGGACTCCGTCCCGCCCGGCGTGGACATCGCACAGTATGAGAACACGACCGCGTATGATAAGGACGTGGCGAATAGCTATGTCTTCAAGACGACGTTCCCGCAAAAGCAGATCGGTACTGTCCATTCAAAGACTACCGGAGGAAACGCAACAGTATATACTGTGGATGGTGGTCAGACGTGGACATTCAAGAAGCCGAAAGGATTTTAAAATGAGCACCCCAACTCCCGAAAACGTTCCCGTGCCAAGGCAAAAGGGGCGGTATAACCTGTTCGACACGCCCGACGGAGGAATTCACATCTCGTATTCCATCGACGGAATCGAGGGAATCGAGCATATCGAGATTCCCGGTAAGCTCATCCAGATGTCGAAGATGCTGGAAAGCGGCTCTATGTCGCCCATGAAGGCATTCAGCGCACTACGGAGGATGGCGACCAATGGGACAGATTAGCGCGCTAGGCCAGTCGCAGCTAGCGGCATGGGAGAAAATCGCGGACGATTGGCTTATGGTACCGACATGGCGCGATGAATTGCCATGCCGCACAAAACTTCATACTGTGTCGCAACTACATTTCGTCTGCCCAAAGTGCGATACAACGATTTTCGCCGCTAGCGAGCAGACGCTCACTCCTAGCGTAATCAAGGCGATGACCGTGGCGCATCTCCGTAACCGTCATAGAGAGCTTGATCCAGATGCGTAGATTGGTAATCCTTCTAGACGCGACGCTTCTTTTCACGGCGCTCGCGATCCTCATCATCGATTACAAGATCAAAGAGGATATCATCAATCAGGCAAAAGCGGTTCAGGCAATGATGGACGCGCAAAAGACAATGTTGGGGGTGTTCGATGGACAAGGAAACGAAACAGCAGATAACGTTCCTAGTAGTGTACCTAGCGGTGTACTTCTGCGCGGTGATGCTGATAACGCAGCCATGGCGGTTCAAGATTCTGCTGAAAAGAGCGCAACGAGAAGTGAACGAGCTGCGCGGAATCGTCCCGCTAAACGGAGCGCAGGAAATCCTGATAAGGGAATTTCGGGACAAAGTGAGCCGCTGGGATCATGAACAGAGAGCACGCAATAATCCAGAAGCGGGTTATTAATCTCGATCATGCTGGTTCCAAGCATGTCATGTGCGCATGGGATGACTGCGAGAATGACGGTTTCGAGATGTATAAGCTCCGCATCAACTACGGGCGCGCGAAAACCCCGCATTACGTTAACGTCGTGTTCTGCTCCGACCGTCATAAGGACTACTACATCCACGCGGCCAGGAACGACGCGAGCTACGGCCGTCTCCCGCCCGGCTGCCGGTAAGGGGGGTAGCACCGCGTGTAGCACATCATGATGTACGTCATCGTGTGCTACACTGATCGCAGGGGGGTTCGGGGGTGAGGCGGGCCGGGCGCTTCTCTGCCCGCCCGGCCCGCTCACACTATTGGGGGAATTGTGGAGCACCTAAAGCTTGGCGTCCACATTTGGGTTTCCGTGCTCATTATGGGAACCATGTGGCGGATTGTTTCCTATCATCTTATTGCGTCGCCAAACCAGAATTTGGTTCATCTCGGCCGCGCAATGGCGCAGCAGTACTAATCGGGGGATTAGAAGAAATGGCTAATGCAGCAGTAGGCGCTACGCAGGCCGGCGGAAGCGCGGGCGGCGGCGGGATGGCGGGCGCAAATCCGTTCCAAATCGCCACTAACCTTTATGCGGAAAAAAACCTACAGGGCGCTGTTACCTCACAGCAGCTCACAGGTAGCGCAATTCAGGAAGGCGGATCGATCAACGCCGGGCAGTACCTCCGCGCTCTCCGTCTCATGTCTCGCACGATCACCGCCGGTACGGCCGGTTCCGCTGTTGTCAACACGGACGGCGCAATCGCAATGATCTCGGGTGCGGACCTGACCAACGTTGACGGCTCTGAAATCCTGTATAACATGTCAGGTTTCTCGCACATTATGTGCGAGAAGTATTTCCGTCCGTGGCTCTGCCCGCCCGACCGCAGGTATGACTACATTATCGCGTCCACCACTTCGGCGGGCGCTTTCACGCTTTCCCTGCAGCCGGAAATCCGGTTCACGGCAGGCGTTCTGGCGAATACCGACACGCGGTCGCAGTACCGATTTGACTACACACTCAATGGCGCGACTCTTTACACAACTGCTCCAACGGCATACCCTACAGTCGCGGTAATTCCGTATATGGACGCATGGGCGCAGCCGGACGCGCAGGACTTGCAGGGCACGCCGAACCAGCCTGTTCCTCCCGGTGTCAACCTTCAGGTTAAGCGGCGTCATCAGCTTTTCCAGATGAACGGCTCTGGCACGGATAACACGCTGCTCTCCACATTGACCGGTAACGCGCTGCGCGGAATGCTGCTGATTACCCGCAACTCGTCCGGCGTCCGCGCCGACGGTTTCTCGGACCCGTTCTACTGGTATCTTGACAACCGGTCGCTCGGCCGGTTGAACCCGGACATGCTACGGCAGTGGGCGGAAGACTTCTACAGCAATTTCGATATTGCGGGCATGTCTAACGCGCAGACAGGTTCGGGCGCTTCCAGCAATGTTGCGACCGCTCCCGCCACCTCAACTAACGCGGCGGACCCGATTGGCGCTACCGGCCTTTACGTAGGTCCCGGTTCGGCGGATGTTGGCGTTTACGTTTTCCCGCGCTGGATTGAACCAGGTGACCTGTACGGTCAGGGTTGGCTTTACACTGCCAACTCCACTAAGCTGCAGTTCGAATCTGCTACTTCCACCGCGCTTGGCTCGGGTGCTACCTGTGAGCTTGTTTCGGATGAGGTTTACCCCGTCGGTCAGGTTGACCCCAATTTGGTGGACATCTAAAACAAGGTAGGTTGCGATGAATGGTAATTTCGCGTATCCTACGTCGTCTTTCGGATACTACCGGGGCACGCCCTTTGCGGGTGGCTCCGGTAGTGGAATGGGGCCAAATATGGCTGGCAAGGGTGTTTTTTCCGCCGGGTCCGGAACTTCGGCGGGTACCGCGTCGGGCTGGAGCCCGACAATTCTCTACATGTTCGCTCTGATCATCATTGAAATGGTCATTTTCGGCTTCCTCGCGAAGCACGTCTAAGGGGTAACGATGCGTTTTCTTAAGAGCCGTCATTTCTGGGGCGGTTTCGTGGCCGGAATCATTGTCCTGTATCTCTACCAGAACTACAAGGGCAAGCTCGGCAAGTAATTTGCACGTGGCCGGGTCGGTTGAGGGGCCGACCCGGCCACCTAAAGCTCGGGGGAATTGTGAATAGCCGTAGCGCTGTAGTTGTATTTTTGGTAGGTATCATTTACCTAGCCATCCTATTCGTGCTTGTCCGGCCAGACTCGCAGGGGCCGACGCTGGTCACTAACGTGTCGGACGGGCTTACCAACCTGATTAAGGCCGCAACTGGCGGGGGTTCCTGGTAATGGCAAAGAGGGGAGCGACTACGCCCGGGGCATCCGCGAACGCGCGACTTGGCGCATGGCGCGGTTTCTCCCCTGGCGAATACGGGGTAAACCTGCAATTCGGCGTGGATAACCCGCCGCCCGGTAAGCTGCTCGGGCAGTCCTATGTCCTTAACATGCCGACCGGTAACCTTCCTGTGCGCCGCGCTGTAGGGGGGCAGCCACCCGAGGGAGTGCCAATTGGCGTTGCCTCTGGTAACCCTGACGTTTCCACAGTGCAGCGTAATGTGGAAAAGCGTCCGTATGGTGGTTCTGATGGCGATTCGGCGTCTCAGTTCGGCAAGCCGCGTCCGCTTAATGTCGGTCAGGAGTCCGCCTGGCGAGGTGGCGCGTATTTCGCGAACGACAAGCTGATGACAAATGACCGTCATGGCTTTCTCAATCGCGGCACCGAGCTTTCCGGCCGCCTTTCCGGTAATACCGACCCGCCGATGGACGGACCCGCGCGACCGTCACTGCGGCTCATTAACCGGACAATCAACTACCAAGAGGGTTCCGATGCGACCGCGAATCAGGACGATCTTTCTCGTCCGTACGCGCGGACTCCGGACGGGAAATATTTCCGGGGAACGCAGGGAGACCCGTGGACGCCGGTCTACGGCGGCACGCCGGGACTGTACCAGCCTTACGGGACATATCAGGGAATCGGTGATGTTCCGGTTCAGGGAATTCAATCGCCGGTTGCGCAGGGCGCTCCGGGTGACGGGCCGCAGAGTTTCCAGCCGGGACCCCCGCATGGTCTGCATTCTCCGACAATGCCTGACTACCTGCAGACGCTCGGTTACTATATGGCGGTACCGCAAATGCGGGCACCTCGTATCGACCGTCCTTCTAACTCCACCTCTGGCGGGCAGTCGTATTCTCAGACAATCCAGCCGCAAGGTCAGACTGGCACTATCGCGCAGCAGGCATCCGGGCAAAACCTTTCGAGCGCGGGAGCTGGAGTTAATTGGCAGCTCAAAAAGAGCACGGGATGGAGGGGAAGCGGCGGAAATGGCAATCAATAAGGATTATATTCCGATCATCGTAACCGGTGCTGCTGCTGCTATACTGCTCGGCTATTTCGCGTACCTTAATGTGGACGTAAAAACCTATCCTGACGTGGAAATCGCGGCTGGCGCAGGACTGGCCGCGCCCATGTTCGGTAATTCATTGAAGGGCGAATTCTCCACTGCAGAGAATTCGCTGTGCCCTGTAGTGAATCTACCGCACCGGTATCCGAATGTCTCAGGCGGTAACATCACTGCAATTATCCATCGTGGCTGGTCTCCCCTGCGAATGAGTAAGGGAATGGACCAGCGATGGATCACAAAGCCACCTGCGGAAGCGATGTGGTGATATGAGCACCCCAACTGAGGACACCGGGCGCGAGACCGCATATGAGCGCGGGCTGCGTCACGGCACCTCCAATTCCGGCGGCGGCGGGAGTATGTCATTCCTGAAAAAGCCGATTGGCCCGCTTCCGCTCTGGGCATGGCTTGCTCTGGGGATTTTCGCTGCGTTCGGGTATTTCATCTGGGCGAAGAATAATTCTGCTAAGAGCACTAGCAGCACGGCTGCGAGCAGCAATACCAGCACGGGAACGGGAACGACTGATTCGTCTCTTATTCCGGAATTCGTGAATCAGGTTTACACGAATCAGGGTCCGCCGGAACCGCCCCTTACTACCGGCTCAACCGGAACTGGCACAACCACGACCGGAACTGGCGGTAATACAACCACGACTACGGCCGTTTCGCCCGCTGAGGTCACGGTGCCTAACTTGATCAATACTGATGTGGAAGCGTCCAGCTCGTCGCTCTCGTCTCTCGGCTTGAAGCTCACTGGTTCGATCTTGCCGAACAAGACGGGATCGATCCGTTGGATTAAGACGCAGAGCCCGGCCGCCGGTACGCTCGTCCCGCAGGGCTCTGCGATTAAGGTGACCACGGCATACGGCACTAAGGCCAAGCCATTCGGCTAATTTGGAGGAATTGTGCTTAACAAGCTTTTTCACGATATCGTGAGCGAACTGCCCATTCATGAGGGACGCAAGGCCGACCTGCATAAGCAGATCGATGAAACCGTCGAAAAGCCGGAGGAAACCGAAGATGGCGAGGACTCACGAGCAGGTAGCCCTGACGGTTCTGGTAGTAAGTGAAGTCCCTAACTTCTGGTCCGGCTTTCTTCCGTCGCTTTTCACAATTGCCACATTCTCCGGAGGCGATCCGGCGAAGGTAATGCACACAAAGCGGTGGATTCGCAGAGGCGAAATTCAGGCTACCGGTCTTTCCGTTGCGCTGGGCATATCGGCTTCGCTTCTTGCAGGTGAGCCGTGGCCGTTCATCGGGGTAATGGCGCTTATCATCTATCTGGCCTACCAGTATGAGCACGCGCTCCGTCTCGGGCTTTCTGACGGGCTGAAGGTGGATATGGATGCGCAGTGAACCCGGATGCCATTGCCGCTGTAATCGGCGTTGCGACGTTCTTCCTGACCTGCCTAGGTAATGCCCTTATCCTCGGGTTTTACCTAGGCGGGATCAGGGCGGAAATGCGCGTTAACAGTGATCGTCTCGCGAAAATTGAAGGAATGTTTACCCTCGTTCCCCGGAGTGTTAAAGATGACATGGGAAAGGCTTTACCCGTACGTATGGTATGCATGGGGCGTACTATTCCTACTGTTCGAGCTCGTGCCGATTTTCATGCGAAAGACTCAGTACACGCTTAGCTCTTATGTGTGGAACTGGGAATCGTACGGTCCCGGCTGGACTGCGCTACGTTATTTCATTGCGGCATTCTGTGTGTGGTTGTTCTTCCATCTAGTGTTTGGGTGGTTCAAATGAGTAGAATCAAGGCACTTTTTCAGAAGTACTATCCGGAAGCTCTCCGTTATGTCATCACGGCCGGATCGGCTTGGGTACTGGCAATCGGCAATCAGACGCATTGGCACTTTTGATGCGGAAGATCATTATCGGCGTATTCGCCGCAATTGCTGCCCTTTCCGTATTCACAGGGCAGGCAAATGCATCGACGCTATGCACTGTTACCTCACAGTATGGGGAATGCAGCTATCCTCCGGTCATTATCGACAATAATATGTGGGGAGAAGTCCCCGGTTCCGCGCAGACTCTTACTGCAACGCAGGAAGGCAACTGGGCGGTTGTCGCGACAGAACCGAATTACGGGGGAGTGAAAACGTACCCGGAAGTTGAGCAGAACTACAACTACCAGGTCGGCTCGCTCAATACGGTGCAACAGGTTTTCGACGCGGACATGGTTCCCGCGAAAACGGACAGTACCGCATGGGACGTTATTGCCGATGACTGGATTAACGGGACCCCGAATGATCCGTCTGCTAATATGATCGAGCTGGCGGTATTCGAGGATTACCACAATACCCAGCCCGCCGGGTATAATACCGGCAAGTCCGTAACGCTGGCCGGGCAGACGTTCGATCTCTGGGTCGGAACAGGGTCGACCGACGGAAGCGAGATTATTTCCCTCGCGAGTACTACAAGTGTTACCAAGGGGACAATTCATCTCGCTGATCTTTTCAATTTCCTGCGGAGTACCGGATATCTGTCGAAGACCGATGTTCTCCGTCAACTCGGTTTCGGCGTGGAAGTCCTGAGTACTAATTCGCAGCCGGAAAAGTTCCATTTCGCGTTTTATCACAATAACGTGGTCCAGGTATAACATCATGTGCTACATGACCAATTCGTCATGTAGCATTCGCTGTAGCACCCCGGCCGTGATAGGCTAGGGGTACCGGTTCGGAAGGGGTTCACGGGCCGGGGATGATCCATCCAAAGAGAAAAGGAAAAGAAAATGGCTGCAACAAAGGATCAGGATTGGGAGCAGGTTTCCGAAGGCGCCCGTATCTCCGTTCAGTTCGATCACATCGGCGATACCCTCATCGGAACCTTCATGGGATTCCAGACCATCGAAGACCCCAACACGGGGGAAACCTGGGAGCAGGCGCTTTTTGATGATTGCGAACTTCCGTCCGAAGTGAAGGGCGAGGATGTCGTCACCAATCCCGGTTACGATCTTAGGCGCGCATTGGAGCGCATCGAACCGGGCAAGTTCCGTGTCCGCGTTAATTACGCCCGGAACATTCCGATTAGCGGTCAGCCCTCCCCTATGAAGGGTTACCGGGTAGACCGCAAGGCGCTGTGAAAATCCGGCGTCCGGGAGAGGGGCCGCCTGGTGACAGCAGGCGGCCCCCTGCCATTTCAGCTCTCATAGAGAAGAAAGAAGCTCGGTATATCCCACTCGAATGCGGGCACTATACCACGCACGAGGCGAATGTTCTCTACTCGTCGTGGCGTACAAAAGCCCTGAAAGGCAAGTACTTCTGTGAGACATGCGGCAAATGGATCAAGCTGCGCGCCAAACCTAAGCCCGTGCCGATCACTCAAGAGCCATTGTTTTAAGCGGGAGATGAAATGGCGCTACCGAGGAAAATCCTCAATGCCCTGCGCGCAGGACAGTACATCCCCTCAAATGCAAGCAAGAAAGCACGTGAGGCAGCCACTCGTCTGCAGCAGCAAAGAGAAAGATCTTCCCCGGTAGAAACCGGTCTTCCCCGCGACCGTCCATTCATGGGCGGGCAGAGAGAGCGGGACACACTCCGCTCTCTTAGAACAAACGTCAACCGGCATAAGCACGCAGCTTACTACCATGTTCAGGGATATAACCCGCGCGAGGCAATGCGCGCGGTAGAGAATTCCAGCGAGTATAACGCGATGCGAGAGTCGCTCAATCTCTCGGAAGCGCAGATGAGTCATCTCGCGTCGATGGCGAGTAAGGCGCATGCGGTTCTGGCAAGAACAGGTGACGCAGGGGAACTGGAGATATATCTCAAATATGACTTCCTCTTCTACCACTTATGCATTCCGAAACGAAAGAGAGTCAGCGGATGCGCAGAGAAATCGGCGGCACCGACAACGCAATTTCGAGTTCATTGCGGTCGATGGCGAGGGCGCTGGATACGGCAAGGATCATCGTTACGTCCTGCTCGGATGCGGAAAGAGGCACATCGAGAA
>Ga0335072_10011643_pt1 | contig 12599 bp, 9 predicted proteins | sample Lox_Sample_21_FD_206725 | JGI IMG/M metagenome (GOLD analysis project Ga0335072, IMG submission 206725) | Soil microbial communities from Loxahatchee National Wildlife Refuge, Florida, United States - Lox_Sample_2.1 | ecosystem: Environmental > Terrestrial > Soil > Wetlands | place: USA: Florida...
AAAGACCGGTCGGCTTCGCTCCGGGGTGGGCCTGCTGCTGGTTTCTGCAGCCGGCCTTGTTGCCGCTTGCCTGGTCACTGCCTGCTCGCAAATCACGCAAACTTTGACCGTCGACTTTGTCTACGTAGCGAGTTCCAAGGCTGCCGGGGCCAACAATTACGGCGAAATCAACGTCTTCGAAATCAACTCCGAGTCGGGAATGATGCGCCAGATTCCCACCTCGCCCTTCCCGTCAGGAGGGCGCGACCCGGTGGCTGAAGCCGTCTCCGCCGATTACGGCAGCTTGTTCGTCGCCAACCAGGACGACAATAGCATCGTCCAGTTCGTCATCGGCACAGACGGCAAGCTCTATCCATATAACACGGTGAACACGCCGGGGATCTTCCCCCTGGCCATGGCCGCGAACAAATCGAACCTCTTCATCGTCGACCTTTACCAACCCCTGCCTATCTGCTCCGATGCAGACCCCTGCTCGGGATCGATCGGCGTCTTTCCGCTTTCGGCAGGCGGCTCGTCCTCGAGCGCACCTTGCACGGCCACAACCTGCATCGGCTCACCGGCTGTGAACTCAGCAGTCAACGGCCAGTACTGGCCGCTTACACTCTCCGGGGCAAAGGCCGCTGACATCATTGTGCCAACCGCCGTCAACGTTCTGGCGTCCGGCACATATGTCTACGTCACGGCCTACGACTCTTCGGTTACGCCCCATCTTGGCTATGTTTTCGGCTTCTCGGTCGGTTCCGGCGGCGTTTTGACGCCGCTCAGCGGATCGCCCTATGCCGCGGGCGTCCAGCCTTCGGGAATCGCGAGCGACCCAACCAGCACCTACGTCTACGTGACTGACTTCGCCAGCGGCAACGTCAGGGGATACTCGGCGGCCTCCGGTAATTTGACACCTTTGGCCGGCAGCCCCTTCCGCGCCGGCAGCCAGCCGTCCGCCATCGTGGTCGATCCCAGCTATCCGTACGCGTATGTGGCGAATTCGCAGGACGCGACGATTGAGGCCTACTCGATCTCAAACGGCACGCTCAATTTCTTGGGCAGCTCCTCCAGCCCCACCACCTACGCTACCGGCCTGCAGCCCGTGGCGATGGGAATCGACCCCTCGACCAATCACTTTCTTTACACCGCTAACTTTCTCGGCAACAATGTTTCCGGCTTTGAGCTGAGCACAACGGCCGGAACGCTTCTCGTATCGCAGCTCTCACCTTATCCGAGCAATGACAACCCCACAGCGGTTGCGGCAATTCCGCACAACGGCACGGGAGGCGGTATCCAGCCGTGAGAGCTCACGGTCACTCCGCTTCAGCAATGGAGCGGCTGGCAACACCCCGCACGCGGCTTTTACAATAACAGCGGGGAATCCAACAAGTTGTTTCTCAGGGCTCAGCACGATGGGCCCATGACGAAGGAAGCGCATGAAGTTCAACAAAGTGAGCCAGCTTCTTCTGGTCTCTTTTCTCGGCCTGATACTGGCCACCGGCCTGAGTGGCTGCTATCTCGTCACCATTGCCTCTGTTTACGTGGCCTGTTCCAAGGGCGCCGGCGCGGGCAGCGCAGGCGAGATCATCGCCTACGACGTTGACGGCTCGTCGGGCGCGCTGCGCGGGGGGCCACCGGCTGTTTCCTCGGGTGGAAACCAGCCGGTTTCGTTGGCGACCACCGGCAACTATTACCACCTCTACGTGGCCAATCAGGGCAACAACTCTTTAGTTCACTTCAGCATCGACGATCATGGCAACCTCACACAAAAAGAATCGGTGACGCTGCCTCACACGCCCGTGGCAATCGCAGCGAACCAGGCAAATACCTATGTTTACGCGGTCAGCGGCACCGCCTCCGCCACACTGACGGAATATCCGATCGATGATAACGGCGTGATCGGCTCGCCCGCGGCCACCGTCTCCCTCACTCTTCCCGGATTTCCCTCCGACACCCTCGTGCCCACCGGCGTCACTGTGCTTGCCAACAGCAGCGCCGTCTACGTGACTGCCTATGACAAATCCGCCTATAATCCCGGCGGCAGCACGAGCAGCGATGCGAATCCCGGCTGGGTGTTCGGCTATGCCGTCGGCTCAGGCGGCGCATTGACCCCAGTAGCGGGCAGCCCTTACCAGGCCGGCATCAAGCCTTCGGCTCTTGCCACCGATCCCGTCAACCGGTTCGTTTACGTTACCGACTATGCCTCGAACGAGCTGATCGGCTATACCGTCCTGTCCAATGATTCGCTGGACTTCATGGTCAACGGCCCCTTCAAGACCGGCAACGAGCCCACCGCCCTTGCCATCGACCCGCGCGGCATTTACATCTACTTGTCCAACTCGCTCGATTCCTCGGTGTCGGCTTACTCGATCACTCTGCAAACCGGCACTCCTTCCACGATCGTGAACTCGACGGCTTCTGCGGGCAACTCCACTGATACTGAGCCGGTGTCGATTATTGTGGACCCCGCGCTCGGCCGTTTCGTTTACACCGCCAACAATCTGGGCAATTCCGTTTCTGGCTTCCGTCTCAATCCGGAAACCGGCGCTCTGTCCACGTTGCAGGCCACGCCATATCCCACCGGATACGGCCCCACTTCCCTGGCTGCAGTTCCTCACGGCAACCACGCCACGCAGTCGGTGACGCCGTGAGTTCACGGTTCGCAGTTCACAGTTTGCAGTAGCTACCTGCTCTTCGCCTGACCGTGCACTTGGAACTACGAACTGTGAACTGGCTCCCTCTCACTGGCTCTTCACCACCGTCGTCGCATGCAGCCACTCGCGCAGCTTGCGCTGCACCGGCTTTTCAATGAAGTAGAGCGCGAAGATGGCCAGCGCGATCATCAGGGCATAGCTGAGCCAGGGGTCAAATCGGCTCAGACCGAGAGCATCGAGCACGCCCGAGCCGTGGACGATGTTCCACAAATTGAAGTGCAGTAGGTAAAGGCAGTAGCTGGCTTCGCCGACAAATACCAGCGGCCGAAGGCCCAACACCCAAGCCAGGGGATTCTCTCCGGCGAGCCCTAAAATCAAGCAGGCAAAAAGCGGCATCAGCAGGCCATCGTGGATGATGGCGTAGGGCACCAGCGGGCCCAGGCTCAGGATCGCGTAAATCCCGCCAAAGCCAACCAGGCCGAGCCAAAAGCGCAGAAAGTGCGTGCGCGCGATCATCTTATCGAGGTCGGCCAGCATCACGCCGAAGATGAAGCTGAACACATGCGCGTAGGGCGTATATTTGAGCGCATTCAGCCAGGGCCCGTAGCTCCAGCGGTCAGGATGCGCGATCCCATCGGGATTGAATGCTATGTAAAGCGCGCCGGGAATCACGCCTAACACCCAAATGCCCGACATCCTGACCACGTGCGGCGCTATCCGCTCTGGCTTTTTCCACTTCGCCAGCCAGGGAAAGATCACGTAGTAGAAGGCTTCCGCCGACATCGTCCAGGCCGGCGTGTTCATGAAGGTGGCCACGGCCGGAACAAAGCCCTGCAGCAGCAGTGGCGTCAGCACCACGCCGGTCCAGAACATGGCGTGCGTGTGCGTCGGGTATTCTATCTTCAATTGCCCTAGGCTCAACAACAGGCTCAGAAAGTAAATGGGATAGATGCGCGTAAACCGCGCCTCGTAGAAACGCTTGCGGTCCAGCTCGCCGTTGCGCGCCCGCTCGGAATAGTTGTAGGCCAGCACGAAGCCGGACAGAAGAATGAAGTAACTGACCGAGATGAAGCCGGCGTTGACCACCGGCGCCATGAACCCGAACCACTGGGGATTGGAGAAGTGGAAGAAGACAATGTTGAGGGCCGCGAAGCAGCGCAGGCCTGTCAGTGCTTTCAGCGGCGCTGGCCTGGTCTTCGGCGGTGCTTGCGTGCTGGCTGCCACGAACAGTTAGACGCTCCGAAAAGCAGGGAACAAGGGACCAGGGGAAAAAGGGACCGAGCCACGCGGATTACAAGCAAGGAAAAGACGCTGGGGCGTGCAGGAAAGAATCGACCCGAGGTTCAACGGAAGGCGCGAGTACCAAAGAGGAGGGGCGCTTTCCCCCTTGGTCCATCGCTCCGTTGGTCCCTCGGTCCCTGTTCCGCGCCTTTTACGCCGTCACCAGCGACCCCACCTTTTCTCCTAGCACGACCCGGCGGATATTTCCCGGCTGGTTCATATTGAAGATCACCATCGGCAGGTTGTTGTCCTTGCACAGGCTCACCGCAGTCAGATCCATCACCTTCAGGCCCTGGCGCAGGATGTCCATGTAGGTGATCTCCTCGTACTTGACGGCATCTTTCACCAGCACCGGGTCTGCGCTGTAAATGCCTTCCACTTTGGTGCCTTTCAGCAGCACGTCCGCCCTGATCTCCATGGCGCGCAAACTCGCTGCCGTGTCTGTGGAAAAAAACGGATTTCCCGTGCCCGCAGCGAAGATCACCACGCGGCCCTTCTCGAGATGCCGCACCGCGCGCCGGCGGATGTAAGGCTCCGCAATCTGGTTCATAAACACCGCCGTCATCACCCGGCATTGCACGTCGCGATGTTCCAGGGCATCCTGCAGGGCAATGGCATTAATGACCGTGGAGAGCATGCCCATGTTATCGGCGCTCACCCGGTCCATCTCTTTGGCCTGCTCTTCCACGCCACGAAAAAAGTTTCCGCCGCCGACCACGATACCGACTTCCACGCCCAGGTCGTGGACATCGGCGATCTCACTGGTGATTTGAGACACTTTCTCGGCGTCGAGTCCAAAGCCCCGCTGCCCCGCGAGCGCTTCGCCCGAAAGCTTGAGTACGATTCGCTTGTACATTCCGTTTCGAGTATCGCACACGGCCTGACCGCCGCGCTCAACGTTCGCAGCAGGATAGCGGTGTAGCCCGGAGTTTGGTGCGCGGCCCGGCGCAGGCAGCCCCCTGCCAAAACAGCGAATTCCGTGTTCCCGAATCGGTTTCTTTTGCCCGCAGGTATCAAATGCGGAAGCTCAACGGACTTTTCTTCCCCTGCGCCGCGCGAAGCCGAAGGAGACCTCCATAGACTGGCTTCATTCTGCCAATATGCGCGGAGATTCTGCAGGTGTCTTATGGTCGTCAAAACACAGTGCGAAGGGCACGTTTTTACCGGCGTCGAAGTGGGGGCGGCCAACGTCCGCCGTTACTTTCCCAAGGAGTTCGAGGTCATTGAGCTGCGCCTCGACCACCTGCTGATTCTTCTCGAACTTCCTCCCGGCTTTTGGAACGGGCATCCGGAGATTCACGATCCCAGGCTGGCACTGTGGCTTGAGTCAAAGAACTTCAATGGGCAGCGCGGTGCGCAGCCCCTTCCCCTCGCCCTGATTCCCTCGGGAAAAAATTGCTTCCGCCTGCAAGCCATCGCCCCCGGCCCGCACCAGCAAAGCTAGCATCAGCTTGTTGCTTCGGTCGCCGGTAAAATACGGTCGGCAACCGCACTCCCTCTCCTTCCGCCCCGCCCTTACTGTCCACTGATCATTGCCCATTGCCTTGATACACTCGGATTTTATGAACCTGAGTCGGCTTGAAGAAGCAATCGAGCAGTACTTTGCCGCCGGGCCTTCCGCGGTCGGCGATTCAACGCCCATGACAGCCTTCCTTGCGCTCCGCGAGGGCCTCGAGACCGGCGCCGTTCGTGCCGCCGAGCCCGATGCTGCATCCCCAGCCGGCTGGCGCGTGAATCCCTGGGTCAAGCGCGGAATCCTGCTTGGCTTTCGCCTGGGCGCTCTCGAATCCATACAGTCCGGCGCGCTTTCCTTCGTCGACAAGCACACCTACCCGCCACGGCATTTTGCTCCCGGCGACGGCATTCGCATCGTACCCGGCGGTTCGTCGGTGCGCGCCGGAGCATATGTCGCCCGCAGCGTCGTCTGCATGCCGCCCATGTACATCAACACGGGCGCCTACGTCGATGAGGGCGCGATGGTCGATTCGCATGCGCTGGTCGGCTCCTGCGCGCAGATCGGCAAGCGTGTCCACCTCAGCGCCGCGGCCCAGATCGGCGGCGTGCTTGAGCCGGTGAACGCCAGCCCGGTTGTGATTGAAGACGACGCGCTCATCGGCGGCAACTGTGGCGTCTACGAGGGAACCATCGTGCGGAAAGGCGCCGTGTTGGCAGCCGGAACCATCCTCACCCGCGGAACCCCATTATTCGATCTCGTCACCGGCAACGTGCTCCGCGCCGCAGCAGACCTCCCGCTTATCGTTCCCGAAAATGCGGTTGTCGTTCCCGGCGCTCGCGCCGTCACCAGGGGCAAAGGCCACGAGTGGGGCCTGAGTCTCTATGCCCCTGCCATCGTGAAATATCGCGACGACAAAACCGACTTGAGCACCACACTCGAAGATTTACTGCGCTAACCCAGTTTCAAACAGCCACAAATGAAAACCGGCCATCCTGAGCGAGGTTGCCGTAGCGACCGAGTTGAAAGACCCTTTGTAACGCCGACGTCCTCGCCGGCTGTCGTGCGGGCGTCCTCGCCCGTACATGCATCGCCCTCTCAAGCCACATTTTCTTCGGGTGCCGCAATGCGCCCTGTCCCGACAGTTTTTCGCGACGCCGGTTTCCCCGCCGAATCTCCGGGACACCACGTGAGCAAACAAGAGCATATTCGCACCGCAGCATGGGCCGACACCGGCCTTCGATGCTTCGCGCCGGTGTTATTCTTCTCGTGCAACAACCAGACCTAAATGAAACTCCTGCTGCGCGCCGCCCCAATTCTACCCATCATGCTGCTTGTGTCATTCGCCCACGCCCAGTCCGCGCAGTTCGTTGACCCGTTTCTCGGCGCGTCGGGCGGCGGCAATGTGTTTCCCGGACCGGTCGTCCCTTTCGGCATGATTAAGCCGGGTCCCGACATGGCCGCAGCCCCAGGCCACGATCCCAACGCCGGCTGGGACGCGAAGGATGACATTCGCGGATTCAGCCAGACGCACGTGAGCGGCACCGGCGGGGGCGCAAAATACGGCAACATCCTCGTGATACCCACAACGGGCGATCCCGCTCCGCTCGACGCGGCATCGCCGCGCGCGGACGAGCATGCTTCCGCCGGCCTTTACTCTGTCACACTCGCCCGCTACGGCGTCGGCGTCGAGATCACCGCTTCGCGCCGCAGCGCCATCTATCGTTTTCGCTACCCGGCCGAAGCGCAGTCCAATCTCCTCTTCGATGTAAGCCATTTCCTCGTCTCCGGCATGAGGACAGGCGAATTTCAAATCCTCACCGCCTCCGACGTCAGGATTCTTTCTCCCACTGAGGTAGCCGGATCCACCAGCGTCAAAGGCGGCTGGAACAAACAACCCGTCCCCTACACGGTCTATTTCTATGCAAGGACCAACACACCGGCCGAGTCGTGGGGAACCTGGCTCGACGGCAAACTTACCTCGGGCTCCAAAGACGCAACCGGCGGCGCGCAATCAAAATGCGGTGCGTGGCTGAGCTTTCCCGCGCAGACCAGCCGCACCGTCCTGATGAAGATCGGCATCTCCTTTATCAGCGTCGATCAGGCGCGCCGCAACCTTGAAACCGAAATTCCAGCCTTCGACTTTGAGGCCGTCCACGCGTCGGCAGTAGCCGAATGGAACCATGCCCTGCACAACGTCGAGATCGAGGGCGCAACGCCCGAGCAGATGAGGATGTTTTCGACCGCGCTCTACCACACCATGCTCATGCCCACCGACCGCACCGGCGAAAATCCGCTGTGGAAGTCCGCAGAGCCGTATTACGACGACTACTACGCTATCTGGGACATCTTCCGCACCTCGGGCCCGCTGCTCACGCTGATTGCGCCCGAACGGCAGACCACCATCGTGCGCGCGCTCGTCGATCTCTACCGTCACGAGGGCTGGCTGCCCGACGCGCGCAGCGGCAATTACAACGGGCGCACCCAGGGCGGCAGCAACGCGGAATTCATGCTCACCGACGCCTATCTCAAGGGCCTCCCCGGAATCGACTGGAAGACCGCGCTGGCCGCGGAGATTCACGACGCCGAAGTCTCGCCCGCCGACCACTTCAAGGAGGGCCGAGGCGGGCTCGATGACTGGCACACGCTGGGCTACGTCTCTATCGAGGGCTCTGACCGGCCCGGCTCGGTTGACATGGAATATGCCGCCGATGATTTCGAAATCGCACTGCTCGCCCACGGGTTGGGTGATGCCGCGGACTACGACAAATATCTCGTGCGCTCGGCCAACTGGAAGAAACTCTGGGATGCGGATTTCTCTGACGGCGGTTTCACGGGATTCATTCGCCCCCGTCACCGCGATGGAACCTGGCTGACGCCGTTTACCGCGATGGATTCCTGCACCTGGGGCGGCGATACGTTCTACGAAGGCAATTCCTGGACCTATTCCACCTTCGTTCCGCAGGACGTTGCCTCGTTGATCAAGCTGAGCGGGGGCCCGCAAACCTTCGTCCGCCGTCTCGATGCGTTCTTTGACGTGCCCGGCCGTTACGATGTCGGCAATGAGCCCGGCTTTCTCGCGCCTTACCTTTACATCTGGGCCGGCCGGCCTGACAAAACCGACGCCCGCGTCCGCCAGATCATCGCCGCCAGTTATCACGCCGGCCCCAGCGGCCTGCCCGGCAATGACGACTCGGGGGCCATGTCCTCCTGGTTTGCCTTCGGACAAATGGGCATCTTTCCCAATGCCGGCCAGGACATATATCTCATCGGCAGTCCCGCATACCGGCAGACCACGCTGCATCTCGCAGGCGGCAAAGACTTCATAATTGAAGCCAGAAACCTTTCAGCCGCCAACATCTACGTCACCGCGGCCACCCTCAACGGCAAGCCGCTCGACCGGGCATGGCTTCGCCACCGGGAGATTGCCGCGGGCGGGCGGCTGGTCCTGACCATGAGCAACACCCCGGGCCATTGGGCCGAGGGCGACCTTCCACCATCCACTCCCGCCCCGCAGTGAGAGGATAAAATCAGTCAACCGGCCGGAGCCTGGCGCGTCTAACGGGTTGGATAAGCCCGCTCCGCTCAATTCTATGAAGACTCATCCCTCGCTTTGGCTCATTCTCTCTGTGCTGGCCGTTCCCTGTCTCGGCGCTCCTGCAGCCGCGCAGCAGCGCTCCAGTGCGCAATCTGCAAGCGCCAGCCCGCAGGTTCGCCAGGCCATGCTTTCGGTGATCGTGGTCGATAAGAAAGGCGCACTGGTTACCAACCTGACGGCCAAAGACTTCACGCTCACCGAAGACGGCAGGCCGCAGGTGATCACTGGCCTGACGACCAGCAGCAACCTTCCCTTTCGGCTGGGTTTGCTCGTCGACACCAGCCGGACCGTGATGCCTGCGATGGACGCCGAACGCAAAGCCGCGGAGAAATTTGTCGATCAGATGCTACCCGCTCCACCCGCAACAGCAGGCGCGGCAGTCTCCGGCAGCACGCCGGCTCCGCCGGCAGCCGAGTCGCCTGTCCCGCCCGGCGACCAGGCTTTCCTCATCCACTTTGACCGCGAGGTGGAATTGCTTGAGGACTTCACGAACTCGCGCGACAAACTCAATCGCGAGATCGACGAGATGGGCCCCACTGCGCCGGAGCGCAGCAGTCCGCAGGGACCGGAAACCAGTGACGACGACCGCGACAATGGGCAGGCGCGCGGTGAGCACGGCAATGCCGCGCAGCTCTATGACGCCATCTATCTCGCCTCGGATCAACTGATGAAATCCAAGGACGGACGAAAGGCGCTCATCGTCTTCTCTGACGGCGCCGATCATGGCAGCAGGGAAACGCTGAACGACGCCATCGATGCGGCTGACCGCGCCAATCTCGAGGTCTGCACCATTTACTACAAGGGCCAGGAAGAACGCCAGAATAACGGCTTTCCCGGCGGACGGCGTGGCGGCATGGGGGGAGGCTACCCGGGCGGCTATCCCGGCGGATGGCCGGGTGGAGGAGGAGGCTATCCCGGCGGCGGCGGCAACGGTCGCAGAGGCCCAACCAGCGAGGCCGGGGTTGATGGCCGCAAGATCATGCAGGAGATCGCACAGCGCACAGGCGGCATGTTCTTCGACGCTAAAAAGAAAGACGACCTTGATCAAATCTACGGTTGGATCGCCTCGGGCCTTCGTCAGCAGTACCTGCTCACTTACACGCCCGACAAATCTGACGCCGATGGCGACTTCCACAAGATCCTGATCAAGGTCAACAACCCCGACTACACCGTGGAATCTCGCGAAGGCTACTACGCGCCGGAAGAAAAGTAGATCAGCGAACAGTGATCAGTTCAGCCTTCGCTGCTGACCACTGTCCACTGTTGACTGTCTTAGTGGCCGCGATCGTGCGATTCGCCGTGGCCGCCGTTGTGTTCCGGAGCCTTGTGCTCCTGCGGCTGGTTATGTTGCTGGTTATGCTGCTCTTGTGGCTGATAGTGTTGCTGCTGCCCGCCACGGTTCTGCGGGGCTGCATTCTGCTGGCGATTGAACCCCTGGTTCATCGGCCGCGATTGCGCGGCCATCGGTCTCGCCACAGCGGCGTTGCTCGGATGTCCATGGTTGTTGTTGAAATAAGAAGCCCGATTGTTCATTGCCGCGTCTCTGTGCTGCACCTGGAACGAAGTCGCACCCGTGTGCCGCTCATTCGAGTAGGCGCGCTCCTGCGCGGTTTCTGGATGATTGATGCCGCCCGGGCCGCCGCTGTAGGCCACATGCCGGTCGTTCACAATCGTGTTGCGCTCAACCACCGTACGATCCACATACGTGTTGTGGATGACGGTTGTATTCACGCGCATCACCGCGGTGTTATAGCGAAAGGCTCCGCCCGCCCATACACCACCCACAAATCCGATGCCCATGTAGCCGAACCCGTAATTCACTCCACCGTAATACCCCACGTGCGGTCCCCAGTAGCCCGGATGCCACACGTACAGGCCGCCTCCCCAGCCCCAGTAGCCGGGCGTCCACAAAGCGCCCACATACGGAGCCGGAACCCAGGTACCGGGTACCCAGTAATAACCGTCGGGGCCGTAAGCCCAGTAACCGGGAGTCCACATCCAGCCCGGTTCAGGGCACGGCGGCTGCACATAAACCGGCAGCACGGGAGGCGCAAAACCGACACTGACAAAAACTGCCGCGTGCGAAGCCACCGGAATCAAGCAGACGAGCAGCGCCACCAACAAAAAGCGTAAAGACTTTCGTACTTGCATAGGGGAACCCTCCGATCAATTTTCGACTGGATACTCTTGGATCAAATGCGCATCCAGTCTATGCCGATACGAACCCCTCCGGAGCGCAGAAGTTGCACCAAAGTGCCGTTTCCCGCAACAGATAAACGTGCTAGTACCGGTAGCTAAGTCCCATCCCCACAACGCTTCGCGCCTGCAGGTTCACCGGGGTGGTCACAACCGGAGGTCCTGTCGCGGGGACCAGTGGATTGAAATAGGGGTTTGCGACATAAATCGAACCGATGTTGCCCGCCACCTGGCCGACACCAATATCGAACGCGAAATGCGGCTTGTCTCTCTGCGTCACGCGCACCGCGTAGTCCAGCGTGGTGGGGATATGCGCGCTCATCAGCGGGTACGACGCCGGATTGCAGGCGAGCGCAGCCTCGCACTGATAGAGCGCGGCATTCAGCAGGGTGTTCAGATTCACTGATGTCTTAGGCTCCTGCGTGAATCCCGCCGACGGCACCGCGACGATCCCATGCCCGAGCGGCAGCGGAATCCCCAGGCCGCCGAAGAAGCGTCCGCCAAACCGGGTGCTCTGGCCGCCGATGCCAAAGATGGTCGCGTTGGTAGCCTTCCAGCCCAGGTTCACCAGGAACGGCACAGGAGGTTTCGCCCACGTCTTGGTCACGGCAATGTACACGTCGCCGTTGGTGTACGCTTTGTCGCTTCCCGTCAGCGTCTTGTTGGCCGCGCCCGAAACAAAGTGGTCGCCGGTGCGGACAAGACCGCCAACTGCAATGCCTGGCATCCACGGGCCAAACTGCCCGTCTTTGAATGCCACGACCTTGCCATGAAACACGTTCATGCCGGAGTAGTTCCAAAGGTTGCTGAGTCCGAGCGGCGTGGCTGTCGTGGTGGGCTGGTCTCCAAATTGATGCACGCTGCGTGTGTAACCCGCCTCTGCCCGGTTGGCGAAGGCCTCGGTGATGCTGAAGGTCTCAATATCGCCGATCACTGCCGAAGCGTCGATGAAATGAAAGGCAACGGCAGGATGAGAAAAGGTTTTCCCCTCATCCGTGTACACCACGTAGGCCGTCGGCGTCAGAAATCCCCCCGTCTGGCCTTCCAAGGTGAGATTCTGCGCGGCCAGCCAGCTCCCTGAGAAAGCGGGCCAGAGCAAAACACAAACCAGCATCCTGATCGCGACACGAAGATTCATCTCCACTCCAATCGAGCGCAGCCCTTCTCGGGCTCACCCTAAGCAGTTTTTTGGGGAATTGAACCTCTTTTAGCACAATTCGAGTGGAGTTGTCTGTACTGCAGAACAGTCGTTAGACGCTCGGCAAACATCGCTCTTCATCCTGCTCCCCCAGTCCTTCAGTCCTTCAGTCCCTTCGTCCCTTAGTCCCTTCGTCCCTTCATCCCTTCGTCCCTATTCCCTATTCCCCGCTCCCTGCATTATCCTCAGCCCATGCCGCGCGGCGTCTTTATCACACTCGAGGGTCTTGACGGGTCA
>Ga0335072_10011644_pt1 | contig 12598 bp, 9 predicted proteins | sample Lox_Sample_21_FD_206725 | JGI IMG/M metagenome (GOLD analysis project Ga0335072, IMG submission 206725) | Soil microbial communities from Loxahatchee National Wildlife Refuge, Florida, United States - Lox_Sample_2.1 | ecosystem: Environmental > Terrestrial > Soil > Wetlands | place: USA: Florida...
ACTGCCGGCACTCATCGAGACCGGCTGAGGGATTAGGCCCTTAGACGCCGGGGCAACCGCCAGGACCAACCATCCTGGAAAGGTGCCAACTCCTGCGATCGCAGCCGCGCCGCGCATTGGCGTACGCAGCCCGATCGACAGATGAGCGAGTTAGCGTAGCCTTGCCGTGCCATCCCTGGCGCGGACGGGATGGACGCTACGAACCCGCCAGTTTCCTGGCGGGCGCTCCGCAGGAGGGCCGGTGAGACCGGGCCGGAAGAATGCGGAGCCTCCAATGAATGAGCCGGTGTTGATCGCCCCCGAGGGCCGCCTCCACGAGGAGGGCGGTGTCCTCGCGAAGCGCCTGCGTGCGCCCGTGCTGCCGTCCGCGGAGACGACGGTGCGCGAGGGGGTGCTGGAAATCCCCGGCGAGCTGACTCTCCATCATGGCGGCCGGCTGGCGGGTGTGCGGCTTGCCTGGCGCCTCGTCGGGCCCGCCAACGCGCCCGTGGTCTGCGCCCTCGGCGGAATTTCCGCCAGCCGGTACACCTGCGCCGGCGACGCCGGGCACGCGGGCTGGTGGGCGGAATTCGCCGGGCCGGCCCGGCCGCTCGACAGCCACCGCTACCGCGTCCTGAGCTTCGATTATCTCGGCGGCAGCGGCGAGTCCACCGGCCCGCGCGCTTCGGAGCCGTTTCCCAGCATCTCCACCTACGATCAGGCCGAGCTGCTGCTGCGCCTCCTCAATCACCTGGGCATCGTGGCGCTGCGCGCCATTGCCGGTGGATCGTACGGCGGCATGGTCGCGCTGGCCTTCGGCGAGCGCCATCCGGAGCGGGCTGGGCGGCTGATCGTTCTGTGTGCAGCGGATCGGCCGCACCCGCTCGCCACGGCCTGGCGCAGCGTGCAACGGGAGATCGTGCGCCTGACGCTGGAGAGCGGCCGTGCTGCCGACGGCCTCAAGCTGGCGCGCGCGCTCGCGATGTCGACCTATCGCAGCGGCGAGGAGCTCGCGGCCCGCTTCGGCGGTCCGCCCGCGGTCGAGGCCGGCCGGTTCGTCTTTCCGGTCGAGCGCTATCTGCTCGCCCGCGGCCGCGATTACGCGGCGCGCCATCGGCCGGAGTCCTTCCTCTGCCTGTCGGAGTCCATCGACCTGCACCGGGTCGATGCGAGCCGCATCTTCATCCCGACGATCGCAGTCGCCGTCCGTGAGGACCAGCTCGTCCCGGTCGCGGAAGTCCGCGGCATGGTGGCGCGCCTCGGCGCCGGCCGCTTCCACGAGATCTCCTCCCTCTACGGGCATGACGCCTTCCTCAAGGAATCACAGCAGCTCCGCGGCGTCTTCGCCGCGGCGTTGGAGAGCAATTGAGCCATGACCAAACTGACACGCCGCCACGCCGTCGACCAGATCACGCAGACGGTACGCGCGGGACTCGAATGTGACGACACCACCGGCGCCGTCGTGCCGCCCATCCACCTGACTTCGACGTTCGCGTTCAGGGGATTCGGCGAGAAGCGCCGCTACGATTACACGCGCTCCGGCAATCCGACGCGCGATCTGCTCGGTGAGGCGATCGCCGAGCTGGAGCTCGGTGCGGGCGCCGTGGTGACGGCGACCGGCATGGCCGCGGTGACCCTGACCGGATACCTGATTCCCGCCGGCGCGCGCATCGTGGCGCCCCACGACTGTTACGGCGGCACCTACCGCCTGTTCGATGCATGGCGGCGCCGCGGCGAGCGGGAAGTGGAGTTCGTCGACTTCGGCGACCTCGCGGCCGTCAAGGCCGCCCTGGCGAGGCCGGCCGCTCTCCTTTGGATCGAGACGCCGAGCAATCCGCTGCTGCGCATCACCGACATCGAGCATTTCGCGGGGCTCGGCCACGCCGCCGGCGCGCTGGTGGTGGTGGACAACACGTTCCTTTCGCCGGCCTGGCAGCAACCGCTCACCCTGGGCGCGGACCTCGTGGTGCATTCGACCACGAAGTACCTGAACGGCCATAGCGACGTGGTGGGCGGCGCCGTGGCGGCCCGCACCAAAGAGCTGCACGAGCAGCTCGCGTGGTGGGCCAATTGTCTCGGCATCACGGGCGCTCCCTTCGACAGCTACCTGACTCTGAGGGGTCTGCGCACCCTGCACGCGCGTCTGGAGCACCATGGCCGCAATGCCGCCGGCCTCGCGGAATGGCTCGTTGGCCAACCCGGGGTCAGGCACGTCTACTATCCGGGACTGTCGACTCATCCGGACCATGAGGTCGCCCGCCGCCAGCAGCGCGGCTACGGCGCCGTCGTCACCCTCGAGCTCGAAGGTGGACACGAGGCCGTCCGGGCGTTCTGCTCGGATCTCGTCTGCTTCTCGCTGGCGGAGTCCCTCGGCGGCGTCGAGAGTCTGATCGCGCATCCGGCCACCATGACCCACGCCGCGATGGATCCGGCGGCGCGCCTCAAGGCAGGCCTCGTCGACGGGCTCATCCGCCTGTCGGTGGGCATCGAGGCATTGGAGGATCTCCGGGCCGATCTGGCCGCCGGACTGGAGCGCGCAGCGCTCGCCGTCCGGCCGCAGTGCGCGGAGGCGCTGGCCGCCGCCTGCTGAGGCCGGAGACATCCCGGGAAGGTGACGGCTCCAGGTGGAATGAGCAGGGGCTCAGCGGCTGCCGCGAATTCCGCCGAGCACCGCGTCCCCGACCTGTCGGGTGGATGCGGCCTGGTGGCGCTCGCCGGCGAGGTCGGGCGTGCGCGCCCCGTGCTCGACGGCCTGCGATACGGCCTGCTCCACCATCTCCGCCTCCGCCTCGAGCCTGAGGGAGTGCCTGAGGAGAAGGGCGACACTGAGCAGGGTCCCGCAGGGATTGGCGATTCCCCGGCCGGCGATATCGGGCGCCGAGCCGTGGATCGGCTCATAGACTCCGCGCGTGCCGTCACCCAGCGAGGCCGAAGGCAGCAGGCCCAGTGATCCCGCGAGCATGGACGCCTCATCCGTCAGGATGTCGCCGAACATGTTCTCCGTGACCAGTACGTCGAAGTCGCGCGGCCGCCGGATGAGATGCATCGCCGCCGAATCGACCAGCATGTGCTCCAGCGACACATCCTGGAACTCGGCCTTCATGATCCGTGTGGTCACTTCCCGCCACAGTCGCGAGGTCTCGAGCACATTGGATTTGTCGATCGACACGAGCTTCCGCCGCCGCCGGCGCGCCAGCCGCGCAGCCGTGCGGACGATGCGCTCGACTTCCTCCACCGTGTACGTGCAGACATCCGTAGCCGATGTCGCATCACGACGCTTCTCGCCAAAGTAGATCCCGCCGGTCAGCTCCCTCACGAACACGAGGTCGACCCCCTCCAGAATCTCCGCCTTCAAGGGGGAAGAGGAGAGGACGGCCGGGTGGACCTTCACGGGCCGCAGGTTCGCATACACCCCGAGCGCCTTGCGCAGCCCGAGGAGCCCCTGCTCCGGCCGCACCTTGGCCTCGGGCGCCGACCACTTCGGGCCGCCGATGGCGCCGAGGAGAACCGCGTCCGCCTCGAGACAGGCCTTCAAGGTGCTCTCGGGCAGCGGGTTGCCGCACAGGTCGATGGCCGCGCCGCCGAACGGCAGCTCGGTCAGCTCGAACTGATGGCCGTGAGACTCCGCGACGGCCCGCAGGCAGCGCACTCCCTCCGCGATGACTTCCGGCCCGATCCCATCGCCGGGCAGAACGGCAATCCTGGCCTTCATGCGTGCGCCCGCTGCTCGTAAGCCCGGATCTCCGGCTCCCGGCCGAGGAGAAATCCCAATTCGTCGACGCCATTCATCAGGCAGTAGCGCGCGAACGGCTCCAGCGGAAACCGTACCGACTGCCCCGTGGGCAGCGTCAGGCTGGTGCTGTCGAGATCGATGGCGACCTCAGCGCCGGGATGCTCCACCAGCCAGCCGTGGGTGGCCTGATCGACGATCACCGGCAGCAGGCCGTTCTTCAGGGCGTTGCCGCGGAAGATATCCGCGATCTGCGTGCTCACCACGGCGCGAAAGCCGTGGTCGGTGAGCGCCCAGGGCGCATGCTCGCGCGAGGAGCCGCAGCCGAAGTTGTTGCCCGCCACGAGGATCGCGCATCCCGCCGCCTCCGGGCGATTGAGCACGAAGTCGGCCTTGGGCGCGCCGTCGCCGCCGTAGCGCCAGTCGGCGAAGAGGTGGGCACCGAGGCCCGAGCGCGTGGTCGTCGTGAGGAATCGCGCCGGGATGATCTGATCGGTGTCGATGTCCCTGACCGGGAGTACCACGGTGCGCGAGCGGAGAGTCTTGATCGGATCCACTGCTGCTCCTAGTTTGAAGCGCTGGATCGGGGCATCCTGCCCCGCCCAGCGCGCCGCAGGCAAAAAGCGTGGTTTTTGCCCGCGGCTCCGCCACCTGCGGCGGCGGGGCACATTGCGCTGCGCATTCCTGCTTCGCGCAAGCCCAGGGTGTCCGTCCATGGACACCCGCTCGGCGGAGCGAAGCGGTGCTTCGCTGAAAGGCACCGCCTCGCCCCTGTGCCTGCCACCAGCTCGGGTCGCTTCATGATTCCAGGTGGACGTGCGTTCATGGGCAACTAAAGCAACTCGCGAGGGTCGGTCACGCGTCCGCGCACCGCGGAAGCCGCGGCCGTCAGCGGGCTGGCGAGCAGCGTGCGCGCGCCCACGCCCTGCCGGCCCTCGAAATTGCGGTTGCTGGTGCTGACCGCGTAGTGTCCCTTGGACACCAGGTCGCCGTTCATTCCCAGGCACATCGAGCATCCCGACTCGCGCCATTCGGCGCCTGCCTCGAGAAACACCGTGTGCAGGCCCTCCGCCTCCGCCTCGCGCTTGACCTCCTGCGAGCCAGGTACGACCAGCATCTGCACCCCTGCGGCGACCTTGCGCCCGCGCAGGAGTGAGGCCGCGGCGCGCAGATCGGAGAGACGCCCGTTGGTGCAGCTGCCGACGAAGACCACGTTGACCGGCTGCTCGGCGACGGGGCGCCCCGGCTCGAAACCCATGTAGGCCAGGGATTTGGCGAACACCGCATCGCCCGGGCGCTGCGGAATCGCCGCCGAGATCGGCATGACCATGCCGGGGTTGGTGCCGTAGGTGACCATCGGCTCCAGGGCCGAAGCATCGATGTCGACTTCGCGGTCGAACCGCGCGCCGGCCTCGGTCGGAAGCTGCCGCCACTGCGCCAGTGCCTTCTCCCAGGCCTCGCCCTGGGGCGCGCGCGGGCGGCCCGCGAGATACGCGTAGGTGGTCTCGTCCGGCGCGATCATGCCGGCGCGCGCGCCGGCCTCGATCGACATGTTGCAGACGGTCATGCGCTCGTCCATGCCGAGAGCGGTGATGGTCTCGCCGCGATACTCGATCACGTGTCCGGTACCGCCCGCGACTCCGATCCTGCCGATGATCGCGAGAATGAGGTCCTTCGCCGTCACGCCGGCCGCGAGTTTGCCGCTGACGTTGATCGCCAGTGTCCGCGGCTTCCTCTGCAACAGACACTGCGTGGCGAATACGTGGCCGACCTCCGTGGTACCGATGCCGAATGCCAGCGCGCCGAGCGCTCCGTGCGTGCTCGTGTGGCTGTCGCCGCAGACCACGGTCTTGCCGGGCTGCGTGAGGCCGAGCTCCGGCCCGATGATGTGCACGATGCCGCGGCGTGCGTTGCGCAGCCCCAGAAGCTCGACGCCGAAGGCGGCGCAGTTGGCCTCGAGCTCGCGCACCTGGCGCGCCGCGGCCTCGACCGCAATGGGCGCGCCGCCGAACACCTGCTCCGTCCGGGTGGGGGTGGAGTGGTCCATCGTGGCGAAAGTCAGCTCCGGTCGCCGCACCGGCAGTCCCCGCTCACGCAGCACCGTGAAAGCCTGGGGCGAGGTGACTTCATGAATGAGGTGCAGGTCGATATAGAGGACCGCGGGCGTGTCCGGCGTCTCCGCCGCCACCTCGTGGCGGCGCCATACCTTCTCGAAGAGCGTCTGCGGGGAGGGACCCATGCCGAGCCCGCTCCTAGACCGCCGCGTGCGCGGCGCCGCTGCGCTCCTCGCGCGAGCGGGTGCCGGCCTGAGCCAGCTCGATGCGGTTGATGACTTCGAGGAATGCGCGTGTGCTCGACTCCACGATGTTGGTGCTCACGCTCGCGCCGCGGTAGGTGCGCTGGTTGTACTCCACGTAGACCACCGCCTCGCCCTGCGCATCCTCGCCTTCCGTGACGGCGCGGATCTCGAACTTCCGCAGCATCACGCCGATGCCGGTCGCGGCCTCGATCGCTTTGAAGGCTGCATCGACCGGACCGTCGCCGGATGCCTTGCGCTCCACTGTCCGGCCATCGGCGTGCTGCAGCTGCACCATCGCGGTAGCCGGCGCGTTGCTCGCCGCCATGGTGTCGAGGCTGGCGAGGCTCCAGGGTCCGACCGCGGAGCCTTCCGCGCGCAGCACCAGCGCCTCGATGTCGCCGTCGAAGAGCTCCTTCTTCTTGTCGGCGAGGGCCTTGAACTCCTCGAATACGCGGTTGAGCTCGGCGTCCTCGAGCTCGAATCCCAGAGCCTTCACGCGGTCGCGGAACGCGTGGCGGCCGCTGTGCTTGCCGAGCACGAGATGACTGCGCGAGAGGCCGACGTCCTCGGGCCGCAGGATCTCGTAGGTCGAATGATGACGCAGCACGCCGTGCTGATGGATCCCAGCCTCGTGCGCGAACGCGTTCTCGCCGACCACGGCCTTGTTGCGCGGCACGGTCATGCCGGTGATGCTCGAAACCAGCCGCGACGTCGGATAAAGGCGGTTGGTCTGGACGCCGGTCGTAACGTTGAAGAACGCCGCACGCGTCTTCAGCGCCATGACCACTTCCTCGAGCGAGCAGTTGCCGGCACGCTCGCCAATGCCGTTGATCGTACACTCCACCTGCCGCGCGCCCGCCACGACCGCCGTCAGGCTGTTGGCGACCGCCATCCCCAGATCGTCGTGGCAGTGAACGGAAAGGCGGATGCCGTCGATGCCGCGCACGTTCTTGCGCAGGTAGCGGAAGAGCTCCGCAAACTCGTCCGGCACCGTGTATCCCACGGTATCGGGAATGTTGACCGTGCTGGCGCCGGCCTCGATGGCCGCCTCGACCACCTGCGCCAGGAACTCGAGCTCCGTACGGGAGGCGTCTTCCGGCGAGAACTCGACGTCCTCGCAGAGCTCCCTGGCGTGCCGCACGCCTTCGACGGCCGTGCGCAGGATCTCCTCCTGCGCCATGTTGAGCTTGTACTGGCGGTGGATGGCGCTGGTCGCGAGGAACACGTGGACCCGGCGCCGCGGCGCATCCGCGAGCGCACGGGCGCAGAGATCGATGTCCTCGCGGTTGCAGCGCGCCAGACCGGCGATGATGGGCCCCTGGATCTCGCGCGAGACCGCCTGCACGCTCTCCCAGTCTCCCTTGGAGGCGGCGGGAAATCCCGCCTCGATGACATCGACTCCCAGCTCCGCCAGCGCGCGCGCCACGCGCAGCTTCTCCGGCCGCGTCATGCTGCAGCCCGGGGACTGTTCCCCGTCGCGAAGGGTGGTGTCGAAAATCAATACTCGGTCAGGATGGGGAGACATGGGAGCAACCTCCGGTCTGTGACGCCAGTCAGGCGCGCTTCTCGTTGAGCCAGGGCATGCGGGCGCGCAACGCCTCGCCGACTTTCTCGATCTGATGCCCGATGTCGCTGTCGAGCATCTTCTGGTAGCTCTTGCGCCCCTTGGCGTTCTCCTCGATCCACTGGCGCGCGAACTTGCCGGTCTGCACTTCCTTCAGCACCTTGCGCATCTCGTTCTTCACCCGGTCGTTGACGATGCGCGGACCGCGGGTCAGATCGCCGTACTTGGCGGTCTCGCTGATGAACTCGTGCATCTTGCGCAGGCCCCCCTCGTGCAGCAGATCGACGATCAGCTTCAGCTCGTGCAGGCACTCGTAGTAGGCGACCTCGGGCTGATAGCCGGCCTCGACCAGGGTCTCGAAGCCCTTGACGACCAGCTCGGTCGCGCCGCCGCAGAGCACCGCCTGCTCGCCGAAGAGATCGGTCTCGGTCTCCTCGGCAAAGGTGGTCTCCAGAACCCCGCCGCGGGTGCCGCCGATGCCGTGCGAATACGCGAGCGCCCTGGCGTGGGCCTTGCCGGTCGCATCCTGCGCCACCGCGATGAGGCACGGCACGCCGCGGCCCTGTTGGTACTGGCGGCGCACCAGATCGCCCGGACCCTTGGGCGCGATCAGCACCACGTCCAGGTCCTTGCGCGGCTTGACCTGCTTGAAGTGGATGTTGAATCCGTGTGCGAAGAGCAGCGTCGCACCGCGCTTCAGCGCCGGCTCGATGGTCTCGTACAGCGACTTCTGCGCCAGGTCCGGCACCAGCATCGCCACGAGGTCGGCGTCGCGCGCCGCCGCTGCCGGCTCCGCGACTTCCAGGCCGTCCTTCTTCGCCTTCTTCCAGCCCGGTCCCGCCTTACGCACGCCGACGACGACATCGAAGCCGCTGTCCTTCAGGTTGAGCGCGTGCGCGCGGCCCTGGCTGCCGTAGCCGAGCACCGCGATGCGCGCGCCGCGCAGCGCCTTCTTGTCGACGTCTTTCTGCGAATAGAGCCTCATCGTCATTCTCCCAAAACATTCAAAGGGTCCAACCAAGCCAAATCCGCCAAACGGCCGCATGTCGACAGCACGGCGAACAGCCTGTGGGCCGAAGGGTCCCACCCGGCAAATCCGCCAAACGGCCGCAGGCCTGTTTGGCCCAATCAAAAATAAACCCCGCATCGGCTTCGTGGGCCGGTGCGGGGTTGGTGTTCTCTCTCACTCTGCCTGAGCTGTCCTCAGGTATGCGCGAGATCCCCGCACCGGCTGCTCAGCAGGAGCAGCTTTCCGATGGGCAGTCGCAGCAGGGGACGCAACGCGCCGCGCGGCGCTCTGAACGCTGCGCAGCTCACGTCGATCTCTGCTTCAAGTGCCACGGCGGGTGTCCGGGGTTAAGGGGTTGAATGCCAAAAAGGGCGAATGATGGGCTGATGTCAGCACATCCGCGGCGACTTTGTCAACGTGACGGCGGGTCCGCTATGCTCGTACGGTGTCCCAAGAGATGTTGTTGAGCGCCGATCCGGCCGAAAGCCGGCCGCTCTGGGTGGTGGCGGAAGGGGAGCTGCAGAGCTGGCTCGCCGGCCAGCCCCCTCCGGTCGTCGGCTGGGTGCGTGCCCACGGCTTCCAGGCGGAACGGCATCGTGTGCTCAGCCTGCCGTCCGCGGACGGCGGTATCGGCGGGGCGGTCGCCGGGCTGGGTCCGTTGGCGTCCGCAAGCGACCTCACTCACTGGCATGCGGCCGGCCTGTCCGACCGGCTGCCGGCGCAGTCGTGGCATCTCGCCACGGCGCTGCCGCCGCGTGCCGCGACCCGCTTCCTGCTGGGATGGCTCATGGGTGCCTATCGCATGAGCCGCTATCGGCTCGACGGGCCGGAGTCGCCGCGGGCCGCGTTGGTGCCGCCGGCGGGAGCGGACCTCGAATATGCGGATGCGGCCGCACGCGCCACCGCGCTGACGCGCGATCTGATCAACACTCCCGCCAACGACCTGGGGCCCGAAGAGCTGGCCGAGGCCGCCCTGGATCTCGCGCGCGGACGCGGGGCGCGCTGTCACGTCCTCGCAGGCGGCGAGCTCGCGGGCTATCCGATGCTGCGTGCCGTGGGCGCCGCGAGCGTGCGCGAGCCGCGTCTCATCGACATGCGCTGGGGCGAGCGGGACGCGCCGCGGGTAACCCTGGTCGGCAAGGGCGTTTGTTTCGACACCGGCGGCCTCGACCTCAAGCCCTCGGCCGGCATGCTCCTCATGAAGAAGGACATGGGCGGCGCGGCGTGCGTGCTCGGGCTCGCTGATCTCATCATGCGTCTCGGGGTCGCGGTGCAGCTGCGGGTGCTGATTCCTGCCGTCGAGAACAGTATCGGCGGCGCCGCGTACCGTCCCGGCGACGTGCTGCGCTCCCGCAAGGGTCTGACCGTCGAGATAGGCAATACCGACGCCGAAGGCCGCCTCGTGCTCGCCGACGCGCTCGCGGAAGCCGACGTCGAACGCCCGGACCTGCTGATCGATCTCGCAACGCTCACGGGCGCCGCGCGCACGGCGCTCGGCCCGGAGCTCCCGGCCGCCTATTCGCCGAACGAAGCGTTGCTCGATGAGCTGCGCCGCCGCGGGGAAGAGGAGAGCGATCCGGTGTGGCCGCTGCCGCTGTGGCCGGGTTATGACGACGAGCTGGCCAGCAAGGTTGCGGATCTCGGCAACGTATCGGCCTCGCCGTTCGCGGGCTCCATCATCGCCGCGCTCTTTCTCAGCCGCTTCGTCACCGAGACGTCCAACTGGCTGCACGTCGATCTCTATGGATGGAACGGCAAGGAACGCCCGGGGCGGCCGGTGGGTGCCGAGGCGCAGTGCGTGCGCGCGCTCTTCGAGCTGATACGCTCCCGCCACCAGTGCTAAGCTAAACGGCTCACACGTTCTCACGGCCGATGAGGGAAGATGACGAAATCCCGGGGGCTCGATCCGCGCGCGCATTCACGCCTGGTGGTCGACGGCATCAAGCAGGCGCCGTCGCGCTCGATGCTGCGCGCCGTTGGTTTCACGGACGAGGACTTCACCAGGCCGCAGATCGGCATCGCCTCGACGTGGGCCAACGTAACACCCTGTAACATGCACATCGGCGAGCTGGCCCGCGAGGCGGTCGCCGGCGCCGATGCAGCGGGCGGCAAGGGCGTTCTCTTCAACACCATCACGGTCTCCGACGGCATTGCCATGGGCTCGCCCGGCATGCGCTACTCGCTGGTCTCGCGCGAGGTGATCGCCGATTCGATCGAGACGGTGGTCGGGGCCGAGGGATTCGACGGCTTCGTCGCCATCGGCGGCTGCGACAAGAACATGCCGGGATGCGCCATGGCGATGGCGCGGCTCAACCGTCCCGCGGTGTTCGTCTATGGCGGCACCATCCGCCCCGGGGCCGCCCGGCGCGACATCGTCGCGGTATTCGAGGCGGTCGGCGCCCGCGCGGCAGGCCGGATCACCGATGAGCAGCTCGCCGAGGTGGAGCGCACCGCCATCCCGGGCCCCGGCAGCTGCGGCGGCATGTACACCGCCAACACCATGGCCTCCGCCATCGAGGCGCTGGGCCTGTCCCTGCCCGGCAGCTCGGCCCAGGAGGCGGTGAGCGGGGAGAAGCGCGCCGACTGCCGCCGCGCCGGCGAGGCGGTCGTCGAGCTGGTGCGGCAGGGCATCCGGCCGCGCGACATTCTCACCCGCAAGGCGTTCCAGAATGCGATCACCGTGGTCATCGCCCTGGGGGGCTCGACCAACGCCGTGCTGCATCTGCTGGCGATAGCGCAGGATGCGGGGGTGAAACTTCACCTCGATGATTTCACTCGAATAGGCAGGAGAGTGCCGGTGCTCGCCGATCTCAAGCCCAGCGGCCGCTACCTGATGTCCGAGCTCGTGGCCATCGGGGGCATCCAGCCGCTCATGAAAATGCTCCTCGAGGGCGGCCTGCTGCACGGCGACTGCCTCACCGTCACCGGCCGCACACTGGCGGAAAACCTTGCCGAAACAGGTACGTATATTGCTGGACAGGACATCGTGCGGCCGCTGTCACAGCCGCTCAGGAAGGATAGCCACCTAGTCGTTCTCTACGGCAACGTCGCCCCCGAGGGCGCGGTCGCGAAGATCTCGGGCAAGGAAGGCGAGGCCTTCACGGGGACCGCCCGGGTGTTCGACGGCGAGGAGCGGGCGACCGAGGCCATCCTTTCGGGGCGCGTGCGGCCGGGCGATGTCGTCGTCATCCGCTATGAAGGCCCTATCGGCGGTCCCGGCATGCGCGAGATGCTCAGTCCTACGGGTGCCATCGTCGGCCGCGGCCTGGCGGACAAGGTCGCTTTGATCACGGACGGGCGTTTCTCGGGCGGCAGCCACGGGTTCGTGGTTGGACATATTGCCCCCGAGGCGGCGGTGGGTGGCCCCATCGGGCTGCTGCGCAACGGAGACCAGGTGACGATCGACGCGGTGCGGCGGCAGATCCAGGCGGGGCTATCCGCCGCGGAACTGCGCCGGCGCCGGGCGGCCTGGAAGCCGCGCAAGCCGTTTGCCACGACCGGCGTGCTGGCCAAGTACGCGCGCCTGGTCGGCAGCGCCTCGACCGGTGCGGTGACCGGACAAGGCCCTGCGGCGAACCGGGCGAGGGGACGCTAGCTTTATCGCGATCAGGCCTCGAAGCGTCATGCAGTTGTCACGTCGCGGAGCACCGGTTAGAGTTCGCCTTCGCATCCACCGATGCAGGCGACGCGTACCTATGGCCATGTGCCATCGAGGCGACGCGACACTGAATCACTCAGGGGGATTGAGTCATACGCGCGCGTCGGCCCGGGGAAGACTGAACACGCGTATCTCGGGCATGCACGAACCGGCGGACCGCACCGCCGGCGAGGTCGGGTCCGGATTGGAGCGCTTGCGGGCAGATAGAAAGACGGTTACTTTGCACCGCTTACGTTTCGATCCGGCAATTGCGGACTTGCAACAGCTCACCAGCAACACATGAGCGCTTACGTACAAGACACCCAGTTCTTCACACGCCGCACGATCGTCCTGTTCGCCATCATCGGCATTCACGTGTT
>Ga0335072_10011645_pt1 | contig 12598 bp, 10 predicted proteins | sample Lox_Sample_21_FD_206725 | JGI IMG/M metagenome (GOLD analysis project Ga0335072, IMG submission 206725) | Soil microbial communities from Loxahatchee National Wildlife Refuge, Florida, United States - Lox_Sample_2.1 | ecosystem: Environmental > Terrestrial > Soil > Wetlands | place: USA...
CGAGGCAACGGAATCCTCCGAACCCACGATCGCCACGTCGGCGGGACCGGAAGCGCCCTCCCTGTCGAGCATCGCCCGGTAAGACGGCAAATGCCCGTAGATCTCGAACACCCTTGCCGCTCGCGCCCGAGCCGCGTCCGGGTCGTCGGTCACGCACACCGGCAGGATGCAGACCACACGCGGGGCCGGCCGCCCCGCTGCCGACGCCGCGGCATTGATCGTCGGCACGATGTAATCCCTGACCGTGGCCGGCCCTGTCATCCAGAGGATCGTCCCGTCCGTCCGCGCGCCGGCCAGCTTAAGCATCTGCGGCCCGAGGGCCGCGAGCAGAACGGGTATACGCCGCGAGCGCGGTGTCGACAGCCCGATCCCTGCCCGCATGGTCTTGCCGGTGAACGACGCCGTCTCGCCGTCAAGCAGGGGGAGCAGGATCGACAAGTACTCGGCCATGTGTGCTGCCGGCGCCTCGAAGCTGTACCCGTACATGTCTTCGATCACGATCTGGTGTGACAGCCCGATGCCGAGCGCGAGTTGTCCGTTCAGTGCCAGGTCGGCGGTCAGGGCCTGCTGGGCGAGCACGGCCGCGTGGCGGGGGTAGGTCGGCACGACAGCGGTGCCTACCTCGATGCCGGCGACGCCCGCTCCGGCCACGGCAAGGGCCGTGAGCGCGTCGAGGCCGAAGATGTTCGGCATCCAGAACGAAGCGAACCCGTCGTCCACGGCGGCAGCCAGCCTGTCGTGCAGTTCGCGCAGCGCCGCCGGCCCGGTCGGCTCGTCGACTGATGTCCCGATCCTCATCTGATTCTTCTCCGTTTGGCCACTATGCCGGGGTATTGGATCAGTCCCGGCTTGGGGAGGATAGCAACATGCCCGGAGGACAGGAGTTCGTATCTGACCACATCATCGGAGAAGGCGCCGGCCAAAGCGAGACATTCCCGCAGGCGCCAGAGGAGACCGGCCCCGATCTTGATGGCGGTGACCTGGCGACCGAGGCGCTCGCGGGCATGGGCGAGGACAAGATCACCGGCGCCGAGCGCGAACTGCTCGCCGCTGACCTGCCCGAAGATCGTTACCTTGACCGGGAGGAGAGCTGGCTGCGCTTCAGCCAGCGCGTGCTTGAGCTTGCCGAGGATTCCAGCGTCCCGCTGCTCGAACGGGTGAGGTTCGAGTCGATTTTCGCCAGCGCCCTCGATGAGTTCTTCATGGTGAGGGTTGCCGGGCGGATCAGGCGGATGGCGACAGGCTTGCCGGTCGAGAACGTGACGGGCATGGCGCCAGACCAGATACTCGAGAACACCCTGGACATGGCCCGCGACCTCGCGGCGAGGCACGCGCGCTGCTTCAGCGATCAGCTCGTGCCCGCGATGGCGGACGCGGGCATCGTGATCCTGCGCTGGAAGGAGTTGCTGCCCGACGAGCAGAGCCGGCTGCACCGGTTGTTCAGGGAACGGATCTATCCGGTGCTGACGCCGCTGGCCGTCGACCCGGCCCATCCGTTCCCCTTTATCTCCGGACTGTCGCTGAGCCTCGCGGTCATGGTCGCCGACCCGAAGTCGGGACTCACCTTGTTCGCGCGCGTCAAGGTGCCGACCGAGCCAGTGCTGCCGCGTTTCCTTACCGTATCGCCGAACCGGTTCGTGCCGCTTGAGGACGTCATCGCCGCTCACCTGGACGAACTCTTCACCGGCCTGGAAGTGCTTGAGCATCATGCGTTCCGTGTCACGAGGATCCGCGACCTGGAGATTGACGAGGACGTCACTGAGAATCTGCTCCAGTCACTCGAGCGGGAGCTCATGAAGACGAAGTTCGGGCAGGCCGTGCGGCTGGAAGTTGATGAGTCGATCTCCGGCGATGTGCTCGACAAGCTGGTCACCGAGCTGGGCGTGGATGAGCGCGCCGTCTACCGGCTGCCTGGCCCACTGGACCTGACCAGCCTTTCTGCCATCGCCGACCTGGACATCCGCAGCCTCAAGTACCCGACGTTCGTCCCGGCCGAGGGCGCGCTGCCGCAGGACCGCAGCGTGTTCTCGACGTTGTCAGAACGTGACGTCCTCGTGCACTTGCCTTACGACTCGTTCGCCGCCAGCGTCCAGCGGATGGTCACCTCGGCCGCGGCCGATCCTCGCGTGCTGGCGATCAAGCACACCCTGTACAGGACCAGCGGGGATTCGGAGATCGTTGACGCGCTCATCGACGCGGCCAGGGCGGGGAAGCAGGTCGTGGTGGTCGTCGAGATCAAGGCGCGCGGCGACGAGGAAGCCAACATCGGCTGGGTACATAAGCTGGAGCAGGCAGGCTGTCACGTCGTCTTCGGCTTTGTGGGCCTGAAAACCCACTGCAAGATGGTCCTGGTCGTCCGCGAAGAACCTGATGGCTCACTGCGCCGCTTCTGCCATATAGGGACCGGCAATTATCACCCAAAGACTGCCCGCCTCTACGAGGACTATGGCCTGCTGACGTCGGATCGTCAGGTCGGTGAGGACATTACCGACCTGTTCAATCACCTCACCGGCTACAGCCGCCACGACGCTTACCGGCGGATCATGGTCGCGCCTGAAGGCCTCAGATCGGGCCTGATCAGGCGGATCGATGAGCAGGTTCAGCTAGCCAGGGCAGGCAGGCAAGCACGCATCCAGATGAAGTGCAACGCGATCATCGACGAGGCGATCATCGATGCGCTCTACCGTGCATCGCTGGAAGGAGTGCCGATCGAGTTGTGGGTGCGCGGCATCTGCTCGCTGCGTCCAGGTGTCGCGGGATTGTCGGAGAACATTCGGGTGCGCAGCGTCGTCGGCCGGTTTCTCGAGCATTCGAGGATCTATGCCTTCGGCGTCGGCGACGAGGGTAACGATGACGATGTCTGGATCGGCAGTGCCGACCTCATGCACAGGAACCTGGACCGCAGGGTCGAGCTGCTGGTCAGGGTCGTCGATCCGGGGCAGAAGCGCGGGCTCCGCAACCTGATCGACCTGGCCATGGACCCAGGCACCTCGTCATGGTGGCTGGGGCCAGACGGCATCTGGACCAGGCATCACCTGGAGAAGGATGGCGCGCCGCTGATGGACTTGCAGGATCACCTGATCAGGACCAGGCAGAGCCGGTCGGCCGAAGCGGAGGCGGCGGCCGCGAAAAGCCGGATACAGCGTGCGCACCCTGCTCAGGCGCTCCCTGGCCATGGCTGAGCTGACCAGCGACGATCCTGTCCGCGCCGCGGGCGCAGTCGTCTGGCGTGAGCCTGACAACGCCCCTGAGGTCGTGCTCGTCCACCGGCCGAAGTACGACGACTGGTCCTTTCCCAAGGGGAAAGCGGAGCCTGGCGAGCATGTGCTGCTGACCGCTATTCGTGAGGTCGCCGAGGAAACCAGCCTGCGGATCGTGCTGGGTCGTCGGCTGACCTCCTCTGAATACGAGGTGTCCGGCCAGCCCAAGCACGTGAGCTACTGGGCCGCTCGTTGCGTTGGCTCTGACGGCTTCACCCCCGGCCACGAGGTCGACGAGCTGGTCTGGCTGCCGGCCGGGCCAGCTCGCGAGCGGCTTTCCTACGAGCGGGATGCGAAGCTGCTCGACGAGTTCACGGCAGGTCCTGCCGACTCCGTCCCCTTCATCTTGCTGCGGCACGCCGAGGCGGTAGCCAAGTCGCCCGCCGACCCTCTCGACCTGGGCCGTCCGCTTGACGTTCATGGAGTCGCCGGGGCCAGACTGCTCGCGACGCTGCTGGCCAGCTACGGGCGCTGCCGCATACTCAGCTCGGCGGCGGAGCGCTGCCTGGCTACGGTGCGCCCTTACGCCGAGGCGGTCGGCGTCCAGGTGGAGACCGAGCCCGCCTTCAGCGTGCCGCCTGAACGCGGATCTGCCGGGCCGGCGGAGGCGGCCCTCCGGGTGGCCGAGCTAGCCGCCGAGGGCGTGCCGACGCTGGTCTGCGCGCACCGCGAGAACCTGCCAGGCATGGTCGCCGCGGCCCGCCTGGCCCTCGGGTCTGGTGCGATGGCGGGCGGGGCAGCCGCAGAGTCTCACCTGCGCACGGGCAGCTTCATCGTGCTTCAGTCAGCCGGCGGCGTGCTGGTGTCGGCCGAGCGACACGAGCTGGCTGTCTAGCCAGAATGTCGTAGGCATGCGGTACGAATTCTCCCGATAGGTTCCAGGCGATCGGAAGGAAGCGCAATGGGCAATGACCTGTCGGCTGCGGTAGAGAACGAACTGGCTGAACTGGCCGAGCGGTTAACCGCTCCCGGCGAGCTTGAATGCGTTCGCTGTTATTTGCTGCGCATGATCACCGAATTCGGCTGCGACGGCACCTACCGGTGGGCAATCAGGTGGCGGGACGCTTGTGCCGCGCAGCCCCGTGGCCTGCTCAGGCAGTTCGCGCTCAGGGGTGGCTGTTGCGACTGCGAGATCCTGCTCAACGTGTTTCCCGACTACCCGCCTTCCGTAGCGCCGCTTCCGTGCGCGGGCGTCTTCCGGCCCGGATCAGCGAAGCCATGCGACTTGCCCTCGCTAAAGAAGACCGCCTGACGTCATCGACCGCCTGAGTGTTGGCGTAAGCCCGCCTGACGTCGTCGACCCTGCCCGCGTGGCTGCGTCGGCCCGCGTGGCTGCGTCGGCCCGCGTGGCTGCGTCGGCCCGCGTGGCGGTGCCGTTGACCCGCCTGCTTGCTGGCTAGCCCATGTCGTTCCGACGTTGGGCTTGGTCGACCGGAGGGCGTGGTGCCGAGGCGTACAGCATCGTTGGCCCCGCGTTGCTGTTGGCGGGCAAGGCCGAACGACTACGGTGGCCCCTAGATGCTGTCCGAGCGACATCGCTGGGACTTTAATGCTGTAGCCGGGGCGGGGTGCACAGCATCGCTGGACATCTGATGCTGTTGACGCGCGGCCCTCGGGCCTGGGCACGGCGTGGAGAAGGGGCCGGGCGGCGAGGGCCGTCGGCGAGCGGGCTGACCGGGCGGTGAGAGGGCCGGGCGGTGAGAGGGCCGGGCGGCGAGGGCCGTCGACGAGCGGGCTGACCGGGTAGTGAGGGGGCGTCGGCGAGGGGGTTCTGGGTCAGGCTTCGCCTTTTTCTATGAGGCGGAGGAGGGCCATGGCGATGGGGGTGGCGGTGATCTCGATCTGCCAGGGGCGGGCGCCGTAGCGGCGCAGTTCGTCGGCGATGGGTTCTGGTTCCAGCGGTTCCGGGGGCTGCCAGGCCAGGCGGCGGACCGCGTCGGGGGCGAGCAGGTTCTCCGCGGGCAGGTGCCCGGCGTCGGCTAGGGCGGCGACCGCGCCGCGGACGGCGGTGAGGCGCTTGGCGGCGATCGGGTCGCGCTCGGCCCACCGGTGAGCAGGCGGCGGGCCTTCGCTTGGCGGTGCGGACGACTCGGGAAGCTCGTCCTCGGTCATTGACTTGGCGCGGCGGATCGCGCGCAGCCACTCCGGGCCGTAGCGGCGGGCACCGCGACCGGTGAAGCCGGTCAGCTTGCCGAGTTCCTCCATCGTGCCAGGGGCGGCGCGCGCGGCATCGACGATCGCCAGGTCAGGCAGGATGCGGGTCGGCGAGATGTCGCGGTGCCTGGCGATCCGGTCACGTTCGAGCCAGAGTTCTCGTACGATGCCGAGACCGCGACGGCTCCGCACGCGGTGAATGCCTGAGGTACGCCGCCAGGGGTCGGGCCTCGGCGGGGCGGGCTTGGCGGCGAGCACGGTCGCGAACTCCTGTTCGGCCCAGCTCAGCTTGCCTTGCTCAAGTAGTTGCGCGGCCAGTGCGTCGCGCAACTCAACGAGGACCTCGACGTCGAGTGCGGCGTATCTGAGCCATTCGAGCGGCAGCGGGCGTGTCGACCAGTCCGCGGCCGAGTGACTCTTTTCCAGCGTCAGCCCGAGCACTTCTGACACGAGGGTGCCCAGGCCCACGCGCGGATAGCCGAGCAGCCGCCCTGCCAGTTCGGTGTCGAACAGCCGCCTGGGACGGTAGCCCAGGTCGGACAGGCAAGGCAGGTCCTGTCCTGCCGCGTGCAGCACCGCCTCGGCGTCAGCGAGCACGCTGTCAACGCCCGCGAGGTCAGGACAGGTGACCGGGTCGATGAGCACGGTGCCAGAGCCGGCCCGGCGGAACTGGACAAGGAACGCGCGGTGCCCGTAGCGAAAGCCCGACGCGCGCTCGGCGTCGACGGCCACAGGCCCGGTGCCGGAGCCCAGACGGCCGATCGCCTCGGCCAGCGCTTCACTCGTGGTCACGAGCGGCGGCAGTCCTTCTCTCGGTTCGAGCAGCGGCACGCTCACGGGCGGTGCCTTCTGCGGGCCGGCGGCGGGAACTGCGCGACCCCTGGCGTTAGCTGCGGCATGCCGCACGCCGCGCATAGCGCGTCGGCCCAGGCACCCGCGTGCCGGCCGAGCGCGAAGCTCTGCCCTGCTTCCCCTGCCGATCCCTCGCTGACCGGTGACCACGACGCGCGCATCTCGAAGTCGGTAGCGACCGGCTGATCCTGCTTCGCACCGAATCCTTCCGTAACCACCCTGGTGACCGAACCGCTAATGGCCGCATACCCAGCCAGCCGGTTATCAAGCGCCTCGATCAGCCAGCTCCAGCCAACCTGGCCGATAAACGGGTCGGCGGCAATCTCAGGTTCAAGCTCGGCCCGCAAGTAAGCGATGACGCGAAAGGGCCCCGCCCAGCCGTCCTGCCCCGCCGGGTCATAAAGGAGCACGAACCGCCCGGCCCCTGCCTCGGCCTCCGGATCGGCCGGGTCAGCATGGACAGCGCCGGGATCGACCGCGACCGTGCAGGCGATGGCCATCGCCTGCGGAGCGAGCCTCCTCGGCGGCGGCTCGCTTTCGAAGCTGACTTCTGGCCTGAGTCCGGAGAAGGCGGAAATCTCCGCCTCTATCTCGGCGATCGCTTGCTGGAATACCTGCCGACCGTCAGGCATCGCTGCGGGTCTCAGCGCGCGCGGCGGTGGCATGGCATCCTCAGGCCGCGAGGTCTAGCAGCAGGCTAGAGCCGCACGCAGAGCAGAACCATTCCGGGCAGCAGCCACTCGGCACGTCAGGGCAGCGCTCGGGGTCAGGGTGTGCCTGTACGAACTCCCTGAGTTGTCCGCAGCCCGGGCAGTCAAGAAACACGTTGATCACCTGCCGCTCCTGCTTAACCTCATTGATCTGTGCGTATCTAGAGATGCTGACACGTACCTGACCGCAATCCGTGGATCTGGAACGGCGTGTCATCATGTCACCGCCGGCTGTGAGACGATCGGCGGCGTGGACAGTCAGCCATCAGACTCGGCCTTCATCAGGGCCTGCCGCAGGCAACCCGTGTCGCACGCGCCCGTATGGTACATGCGCCAGGCCGGCCGTGCGCTGCCCGAGTACCGGGCCTTGCGGGCCGGGATCGCGATGCTTGATGCCCTCTCGAACCCGGAAACTATCACCGAGATCACCCTGCAGCCGGTCCGCAGGTACGGCGTGGACGCCGCGATCTTGTTCAGCGACATCGTGGTCCCGCTGCGGGCGGTCGGCATCGGCGTGGACCTCCGGCCAGGCGTCGGGCCGGTGATCGACAAGCCCGTGCGCACCGAGGCCGACGTGGCCGCGCTGCGTGAGCTGAACGCCGGGGACGTGCCCTACCTCACGCAAGCGGTCAAGCTGCTGACCGCCGAGCTTGGCGGCACGCCGCTGATCGGCTTCGCCGGCGGTCCGTTTACGCTGGCCTGCTACCTGATCGAGGGCGGTCCCTCTAAGAACTTCGACAAGACCAGGTCGCTCATGTACGGCAACCCCGTGCTCTGGGAGGCGCTGCTCGGAAGGCTGACCCAGATCACGACCGCGTTCCTGAAGGTGCAAGTCGCGGCCGGAGCTTCGGCGATCCAGCTCTTCGACTCCTGGGCAGGCGTCCTCAGCCCGCAGGACTACCAGCGCAGCGTGCTGCCGTTCAGCGCGGGCGTTTTCAGCGCGCTCGCGGACTCCGGGGTGCCGAGGATTCACTTCGGCGTCGGCACAGGGGAACTGCTCGGGCTGCTCGGCGAGGCGGGCGCCGACGTGGTTGGCGTGGACTGGCGGGTTCCGCTCGGCGAAGCGGTGCACCGGGTATCGCCAGGCAAGGCGCTTCAAGGCAACCTTGACCCGGCGATCCTGCTCGCGCCCTGGCCAGTGATCGAGGACCGGGCAAGGGAGGTACTCGCGCAAGGCAGGATGGCGGAAAGTCACATCTTCAACCTTGGCCACGGCGTGCTGCCAGAGACCGACCCCGACATGCTGGCCAGGCTGACCGATCTAGTTCACGCCGTGCCCGCAGGCTGAGCCGGGCGCCGCCGCCTGATCATCCGCCGGCGGCCAAGGTAGATCACGCCGCCGATCACGACCAGCACCACACCGAACGGCAGCACGGTGCCGAGCAGCGTCAGCAGCCACACCACGCTCGCCTTGAGCGCACGCCAGCCCGTGCCTAGCCCGGCGGCGAGGCCGTGATGCGCCTTGGGCTTCTTTTTCTGGACCGGCGCCGCCTTAGGCCCGTTCACCTGCAGCGTCACTGTCCCGTAGCTGGTCTCGTGGTCAAGGGCCTCCTGCTGGGCGAGGAGTGCCTCAAGTGATGATTGCTGGCTATTGATTTGATTTTGCACTGAAAGCAGCCCGCTGACGGTGCCTGCCCGGCTCAGCAAGGCCCGCAACTGCCTGATCGCTGCCTCCGCCGAGGCGACCCGGCTGCTCACGTCGGCGACCTGCTGAGTCACGTCCTGCGCCTGCGTGCTGAACGCGAGCGTCTTGCCCAGGGCGGTGAGTTCGGTCAGCGTCGGCTGGTAGACCGATACCGGGATCTTGAGTTGCAGGCTTACCTGGCTGACGCCGTGCTTGCCGTGCGCGATCGTCTGCTGTTCGCTGGCGACATAGCCGCCGGCCGAGGTGACGTCGCCGCTGGCCTTGTCCGCCGTCGTGGTCACGTTCTTGACCCGGATCGTGAGGCTGGCGGTGTAAATGATGCTCTGGGCGGGGGCGAGCTTGACGAGGCCGGCGGTGGAGGTCTGGCCCGGCATCGCGGGGGCGGCGGCGGGCGCGGGTGCCACCGCTCCGTAGTCTGGCCCGGCAATAGCCTTGTGCTCGGGCTCGGCCACGCCGGACGAGCTTGAGCTTGAGCAGGCGGCGATGAGCAGCCCGGCGCAGCCGCACGCGGCAATGGCGGCGGGAACGCGCAGGGCGGAGGGCAGGAAGGAACGACTCATGCCGCTTCGACGAGATAAGGGGGCTCGCCGGTTTCGGCAGTTATCAAAGCGTTGCCTGAATGGCCTCTGGCCGGTATGCGGAGTCCGCTCGGAACCCGATGCCGGTCACGGGGCAGGATGGTAGCCGTGACCTTCCCCAAGATCGAATTGCACGTGCACCTCGAGGGCACCGTACGGCCGCCGGCGATGCTGTCTATCGCGCGCCGTAACGGCATCAGGCTCGCGGACTCGGTCGATGAGCTTGCCAGGTTGTAACTGGATAGGTCGCTACTGGCGTGGTTACGCGATTTCGGGTGTCCAGGGTGTTCCTGCGGCAGCGCGGGTGAGGGCGTCGAGCATGCCGATTCCGTGTTTGGCGGCGGTGGCCAGGTAGGAGCGGATGGCGCAGAATGATTCGGCTCCGGTCATGCTGCGCATGGAGCCGGATACCTTGATCCTGAGCTTGCACATCCTGATGTCGCGTTCTGCCGGGTTGTTGTCGAACGGCGCGCGGGGATCGGCGGTGAACCGCAGGTAGTCGTCCTGGCGGTCGGAGAGTCGGCAGGCGAGGGCGTGGTGCTTGCGCATCAGCGGGCCCGCGCGGGCGGCGGTCTGGCGCTTGCCGATCAGGATGGCGGAGCGGTAGCGGTGCCGGGCGGCGGCCAGCCGGGCCTGGTCCAGGTGGCGCAGGGTGCCGTCGGCGGCCAGGGCAGCGTCGGCGAGGTGCTTCATCTGGCGCAGCGCGTCGGCGGCCTGGGCGGCCCAGCACCACTGGCCTGCCGGGGCGGCGTCGGTCACGGCCTGCAGTTCCCTGAGGGCGTGGGCGTTGCACAGGACGTGGGTGACCTGGGCGTATCCGTCGTAGGGCGCCCAGCAGTCATGGACCAGCAGGCCTGCGAAGGCCGGGAGCACCGCGGCCGCGTCCATCGCTGCCCGGCCGCGCTTGGGGTGCACGGTGATCAGCGCGAACTTGCCGGACGACGCCGAGTGCACCCAGGCCAGCTTGCCGGCGACCCGGAACCCGGTCTCGTCGGCATGCAGCACTTCGGCGCTGGCCAGGGCGGCGCGGATCGCGGCCAGCGGCGCGCCGAGCCGGCCGGCGACGCGGCGGGTCATGCCGGCGACCGCGCCGGGCGAGACCGGGACGCCGAACAGCTCGCTGACGGCCTGGCAAGTGCGGTCCCGGGACAGGAACTGGCCCTGCCACAGGTAGCAGCACGCTGCCGTGACTCGCGGCCCGTACTGCACCGGGGCGGTCACCCCCGCCGGCGCGGCCCCGGCGGTGACCGTGCCGCACGGGCAGCGGCGCGACACCATCCGGTGCTCGGTCACCCGCGCGGCGATCTCCTCGGGCAGGTCGATCACCTGGCGCCGCTCGGTCCTGGTGACCAGGGCGCCGGACAGCCCGGCGCCGCACCCGCCGCACCGGCCCGGCTCGTGCCTGACCACGCGATCCGGCCTGCTGGTCAGCTCCAGCGTCGCCCCGGGCTGGCCCTTCGGCCGTCCGGGCGTGCGCCCGGATTTCTTCCGCAGCGACTTCGGCGCCGGCTTGGCCAGGCCCTCCGACGACGGCGGCCTCGAGGAGTTCCGCGGGTTCTGGCCCAGCCGCGACTGCAGATCCGCAACCTGCGCCGCCAGCGCTTCCAGCTGCTCCCGCAGCACCGAGATCTCGACGTCCTTCGCCTCGACCACTTCCCGCAGCCGCGCATTAGCCGTGCGCAGCGCAGCAGTCTCATCAGGGGCAGACGAGGCATCGGACACGAAACGTACTTGATCACCGCCGGCCCGCCGTAATCAAGCGGACACGCCCAGCCGGCCCACCCGAACGGCAGCCGAACCTCACCGCCAGGCTAAGAAAGACCTATCCAGTTACCCCCAACCTTCCCAGAGGTCACAGCCTCCACGAAAGCCGGGGCGGTCCAGTTCTCTACTCCTGGCATGCCTGCCAGTTTGTCGTAGTAGGTCACCACTAGTCATGCAAGCACGCCGAAGTCATCATCACAATGCACAGAAGCAACCGTCTCCGTTCCGCATGGGATGCTGGCACAGTGAGGTCCGAGGTCCCTCACTGGTTCTAGCCTAGACATCGCCTCCGACAGCCCTCGGCTGTCTGGCGGCCAGAACGATTCCTGGGGGGCGTCAGGTTTCAGGTCAAGCACAGTGGTCAATCCGGAGTCCTGTTTCGCTCGCCCACCGGGCTGTCCTTTGTGACCTGACGACAGGGCAACAGACCGGTATCTAACGTGATCACCGCTGCGATCGTCGAGGATCGTCAGGCAGGCAAATAGGACCAGTTTGCCGCAGTGAGCCTTGAGTCATCGCACGCCCGTGACCGCATAGGACAGAGTTCGCCAGTTGTCTGCGGCCGTAGTGCTCTCCGAGTACGCGATGAGCTGCCCGGTGGAGCCGAAGTAGGAGGCTCTCGTGACTAGCACGGGCGAATCCATCGCCATGTGCAGCGTCTTTGCGGTGCTGGCGTCGGCAGGCAAGGCGGCGCGCTCTTCGACTACGCGCGCGACTCGATTTCCACTGGTTTCGGCGATATAGGCGAAAGCGCCGGCGGGCAGAGGTTTGTTGTCGGCTAGCCGTGGTGCTTCGGCAGTAACGGCGGGGGGGAACCAGGTAACCGTGGCGCTGACAGGCCTTACTCCGTCGATGTGTGTCTCCTGTCGGCGAAGAGCACGCCGACCGGACGGGATGCCAAGTATTTCAGCTACGCCCGCTGGGGCTGCCGTCATCGCTGCTGCCGCCGCCACCTCGTAGTTCGGTTGCTCTGGAAGTGCGGAAACCAGGGCTGTGCCTTCCGATGCTGCAGCGACTCTGGCGGCGGCGCCAGGGGCGACGACGGTGTCTCGGCCGACGCTGGGGATGGCCAGGCCTTCGGTCTTGAGGGCACCGATGACCTTGCTGGCGGTCTGCATGGAGATGCGCCAGTGCTGCATCATCTGGCGCTGGGAGGGGATGCGTTCGCCTTCGGCAAGTTCGCCCGAGGCGATCTGGGCGCGGAGCTGGCGGACGACCTGCATGTAGAGCGGGACAGGCCGTTGCAGCTCGGCGGTTCCCTTGACCATGTGCCCTCCCGGTAGCGCTCTGCATCACCGTGCAGTTCCCAGCCTAGAGTCCGGTGACTTGACTTGCCAACTTCCACACTCTAAGTAATGATCTGCATCATCGTGTAGATGGTGTATAGTCGGCATGTCGGCAGGGCCGGCCTGCCGCTTGCGGGAGTTACGCGGAGAGTGCTCATGAACCTGAGAGTGAAGATCACGCCGCGGGTCACCGTGCCGGTGGCCCGGCGGCTGCGGCTGGCGGCGGGTTTGCGGTCGGCCAGCATGTCGGCGGTCGTGAACGAGGTGCTTGACCAGGCGCTGCCCAGTCTCGATGAGATCCGGGCGCAGCTCGCTGCCCCGGCACCGGGGGAGGGGAGTCCGGATGCTC
>Ga0335072_10011646_pt1 | contig 12597 bp, 9 predicted proteins | sample Lox_Sample_21_FD_206725 | JGI IMG/M metagenome (GOLD analysis project Ga0335072, IMG submission 206725) | Soil microbial communities from Loxahatchee National Wildlife Refuge, Florida, United States - Lox_Sample_2.1 | ecosystem: Environmental > Terrestrial > Soil > Wetlands | place: USA: Florida...
TGACTTTGACTGCAAAGCTGTTGAGCAGCGAGGTTAATTGATCATCTAAGTTATGATGGGGTTAGAGATAGGTCAGTAAAACGTATGTTCGTTAGTAAATAATGTGAGCCATCAACTCCTTGGTAGAAAGCAGACCTACGACCATAATAATTGGATCCATGGGACCGATTGGAGATCATTTACTGATCTGACAAGACCCAGATATCGAGGAACTTCCTCTCGTCTACTACGTCGCTTTGTAGGGTGCACACACCAAAACTTTGTACCACAGCAGAGACGAGAATGCCCAAGCAGCCAAAAAAAAAAAAAAAAAAAAAAAAAAAAAAAAAAAAGGAGTTGTTAGCTCAAGCCGTCCCAACCTAGGAAGGGGGAGCGGGTATACGCACACATAAATCTATGCCGAAAACACGTCAATACATCGCAACATCAAATCTAATCATACAAATAAATCAGACAGAACAGCAGGACTTGTTGAACAGCAATCTTAATCATACATTTAGGTGGTAGTGAGCTGTCTATGTGTCAGCAGATGTGTCTTGTTGTCTTGTGGAACAGGCAACTTGAGCTATCAACTCATTAGTAACGAAACTGTGTATTTGTGGTTATGAAGACGAACCGTGTTACCCTCCTGACTAGTTTACACAGCGAGCAGATTCCGGAGGACATTGAGGTCGATATCTGCTGCCACAGCCGGTCTCATACTTGCCCTTTGGCAGGAAGTCACAGAATGAAGCAAAGGAACCTCAAGGAAGGAAAAGTAATACTCAAGGAGGAACCACGGCTTGGGGCCGAATCCACTCTTACATCTATTTACAATTCGGTATGCATATCTAGTGCAGTAACTCACAAGTCTTTCCGAAAAACCTCTGGTCCCCACATCTCGCTCGTCAGCGATGTCAAACCAGCACTATTCTCGCAAGTCTTCCTCCCACTCATCGGCCCCGGCGCCGGTATCTTCACACCACCCTTATTGTGCATCTTGCCGGAATCTTTGCCCACATCCCGACCGCTCTTGACATTCTTGTCATCCCCAGTCAAGGCGCCTTTGCCAGCCTCGACGTCAGGGCTCGATGCGACGTGCTTTGCAGCCTCCTGTAGCGCCGTGAGTAATTTCACGGTGCTCTCCGGAGTCAGGTCCTCGTAATAGTCGTCGTTGATCTGCACCATGGGCGCGTTGACGCAGGCGCCCAGGCATTCGACTTCGACGAAGGTGAAGAGTCCGTCCGCGGTGGTCTCGCCCGCATGGATGCCCAGGTGCGATTCGATTGCTTTCATTATGGCGTCGCTCCCGCAGCCGCCAAGCTGACAAGGTGTCTGTTCCAAAGTTTAGCGCATATCTCATCGCTTGGGAACGTCGTGGGCACTACGTACTGTTGTGCAAACCTGCAAATGATATTTACCAACTGGGCTTCTGTTGTACATGGTATAGAATGTAGCGACCTCGTAGACTCGCATCGGCGGCATCTCTAGTATTTGCGCGACTTCATTCATGACACTCAAACTTGTGAATCCATGTTGGCGTTGTCCAAGGTCCAGCAGGGGCATAACAGCCGCCTTTTTGTAAAATGGAGGATATCGCTTGAGGATCTCTTCGATGAGCTTTTTGTTTTGCTCGGTGAACTTGAAAGGTATACTGGTATTGTTGTCTGGAGTGTCTCGATGCTGCACGGTAGATAGTCAGCCTCTGTCTCCATTTCTGGCTCTGAATGCTCCGCCAAGGTGTCGGGATAGATCTGCTCACCACCATGAGGGCGTCGGAAGCTACCCTCGATGTGACCGCGAAGGACCGACATCGTGTTCGTGAAGCTATATATGATGGCCAGAGAGCTGATCGGAACATGGAGGGGGTGAGCCTCGATGCCATTGTCATGATGATGGGTCGCAATGGCTTTCGGCGATTGAGAGTTCTCTCGTCGTTACTTTGGCGCATTAATATAGGAACGTTCTGATTGGTTGGAGCGATTGCCCTAAAATTGGTTAGCACGATTTTTGACGAAGCAACCACCACATAGTACGAGGCCCTTTACTGTATGGAGCATTGCATTAATACTCGGAAGACGCTGGTTTCATGGTTCCCTAATATATTATAGGTATTTGCCTGTCCTTTGAGCAGACGAAGAGAGGACATCAGTTCCAGCCCATGATCTTTTGTATCCACAAATCAAGGGCAATTCTAGTATAAGCACAAGTATCTGGCAATACAATGGCAAAGCTAGCTTGAATTTTCAGCCTGAATATAGAGGTCTATGTCAGCAATCGGGGACCACCTATATCTACATTCTCTAGGCCACGCTCATTGCCCTTCGTCCCATCGCTGTGGCGTAGGCGTAGATAGTGCTTCTGGCTCGTTATCACTATCTCCCACTGTCACTGGACTATCCGAGCCCCCATTGTGGAAGAGGTTAGTCCCGGCTCTACCACCACGTGGTCTTCTGAATAGTGGGCCACCTCTTGCCCTCTTTGCTGGTCGTGGCCCATCTACGTCCTTCGGCTTCCTCCCGGCCCTCGATTTTTGGAGCGATCCACTTTCTCTCGTTAGTCTCTCCTCTTCTTCAGCCGCCCTATCCTCCTCGTCCATTTCCTTCAGCCTCCTTACCGCTTCTTGAACGTCACTTCCACGTTTCCTAACCAACGATCGTAGCTCCGCTCGTTCTTCAGCTCTTCTCTCCTTTAACACAGCCCGCCATCCTGCAGGGTAGAGTCTCCTCTGTGCCACGACCGTAACCGCATCCTTCTCACCTTTCTGCTGCTTGATCTCTATCATACGCTCTAAAAATCTAGCTTGCTCCTTCCGAGAATTGCTGGCTCCACTGCCGACAGGTATGGTGATCCCGCCGGATTTTATCTCCACAAATCCAGGGTTCTTACTGCTGCTCTCTTCATATTCTTCGTCAGTCTTGCCGTGTACTGGAGCTTTTGGTACAAGCTCGACAAACTTGGATATAAGACGTGCGGAACTGGCCCCTAGAAGTTCGACATCATCTGGTAGAGAACGTAGGGCAGGCAGTGGTCTCTCCGGGTCATGAAATGTGAACAGAAGCTCCGTTCCTATATTTTCCGCCCAGCTACATGAAAATGTATGTGCCTTATATTGAATTATAGGATTTTCTGTATGTAAATCGAGGATTTGGATTCCTTCTGGCATCTTTACTGCCATGGAATTTGGCAACTCCGTAGTCTCTGTAGATGCCTTTGTACTGTCCTGTAATGGCTCTTGCCGCTCCTGAACCTCATCGTCATCATCAATCTCATCTTCATCCTCATTCTCACCGTCGCCAGGGGTGGCAGATACAGGCGCTGGTGTCGGCGTTGGCGTTGGCGTTGACAATGAAGCTGTCGTGCCTTTTTTGGGAAGAGATATGGTAGGCGCAACCTCCAAATATCGTTTCGGACGACGAAGTCCCGGGTTGATCCATGTAGATCTATATCCACCTCGTCCAGCCCTTGGCACATGAGGTCGCGCACATGGAATTGAGGGCGTTGTGAGGTCCAAGGTCAGGTAGTACGTCTGTCATGGTATAAATCAGTGTCCAATATCTCAGATGCATGAAGATACGGAGCCCACCTCAGTCTCAGTACTCGAGTATTCATACTCCCATTCTTCAGAATCATCGATGGTGGTCAAGTTATGTGCCGTGGATAGTGGCATAGAGAAATGCTGATTCGGTGGAGCATTGGAGGATCCTTCAAGAGATCCGTCCTCTGACAGTGACATTAGGGTCTGCGGTTGGGGTGAAAGTATATTCTATGGTATGATTCGCGATTCATGGGCACTGTATTTAGATGGCACCAAATTCTGCAAAGCTGTAGAATTGTCAAGGAAAAGTGCTCGAAGCTCGGACAATACGGCAGAATATGGCGGTGAAGGATGGCAATAATTTATTGTGCAATAGTCGAACTGGAGTTGAAGTATAACGATTTACTTGGAAACTTCACCGCCTTTGCCTCAATATGATTACTTCTATTGCTGGATTTGAGTTCTAAATTACAGGTGAACTGGATGCTTTGTAGCCAGCCTGCTATATTCTATTCCGATCCTTTGGCATCTTCCTCTCTTCCAGAGCCTCCAGGTCCTTCTTCTTATAGAAATGGGGCGCGGCCTCATGCAACCATTCCGGCTTAATCGGTAGACAACTCCTCATATATTCTTTCGTTGTCTGCACAAGCTCATAATATATCACCATTTTCACTGGTGGATTTGAGTCCATCAACACGGATGACGGATGTATATACACAGTATTGTTGTTCTTGACAGTCCTGTAGCTGTCACCACCTCGCTGAAGTCTGGCAGCATTAGGAAAGAAGCCGGCTGTGATGGCTTTCTGGATAGGCACCAGATCTGAAGCACCCACAGATGACATGGTTACTTCGACTCGTTCGCACAGCTTGGCGAGCTGATCACGGACATCTCTAGCCCGAGTAAGCGACCGTTGTTGAAGGAAGTTTTCCTTAGCCCAGACATAGCTGAAATCGCTATCTACCCACTGGTTCCAGATGTTGAGCAGAGTCAGATGGTCACCACCTTCCTTGACAGTAAAACGTGCTCTCGCACTATCCGCGTGGATCTTCCTATCTTTTGGGCGGAAGAACAATGCAGATGCTTCGCTCAACATCGAAACAATGGATAAGACCTCTTCGACGCAACCAAGCTTATCAGCAGCTAGAATAGCTTTAGCAAGCATAGGATCCGTCGGAAACTCCGCCATCTGTCTTCCAAGTTTTGTTAACTCGCCCTTATGATTGAGTGCTTGTAAGGCAAAAAGTTGATTTAAGGCTCCGATTAGCGTTTCAGTAGGCGGTGGGTCCATAAACTCGAAATCCAGCAGATCATTTATGCCCAAAGATAAGAGAAGTAATACAACACTGTTGAGATTTGTTCTTTGAATTTCAGGTGTTGTGCTTTCATCCATCTCATTCATGAAAGCCCATTTCGTGTAGAGCCGGAAGCACTTACCAGGTCCAACACGCCCTGCTCTCCCGCTTCTCTGATTTGCTGAGGCGCGAGAGCAAGGGACTGCAACAAGTTTCGACATGCCTGTCGCCGGATTATAAATATTCTCTTTAACGAACCCTGGATCTATAACGTAAACAATGCCATCTATCGTCAAACTTGTCTCCGCGATATTTGTAGCCAACACAACCTTTCGTGCACCATCAGGCGTCGGCTCGAAAATTTTGCTCTGCAGTTCAGACGGCAGGTTTGCATAGATAGGGCAGATCACAAGCTCAGGGACTCGACTACCCAGCTTTCTTGCAATGTCTGTGATATTCTGCTCTGCAGCTTCAATCTCATCTTGACCTGTGAGAAAGACTAAAATATCGCCCTTGCCTTGAGTAGTATGGATCTGGAAAACCGTTGTGATCGCGGCCGCTAGGTAGTTGGCCTCGGGCTGGGGGGTGTAATGAATATCGACAGGATAACGTCGTCCAGGTATATTGAAGATTGGTGCTTCGTCGAAGTAGTCAGCAAACTTCTGAGCATTCATTGTAGCTGAAGATATCAACAACTTCAATTCAGGTCTTTCCCGAGCAAGGTCCTTAACCAATGCCAGTAAAATATCGGTATGTACAGTCCGTTCGTGCGCTTCGTCGATCATAATTGCAGCATATCCACCAAGGTCTGGTTCTGTCATGAATTCTCTTAAGAGCATTCCATCGGTCATATATTTCAAGACAGTTTTTTCACTTGTAGAGTCCTCGAATCGAATGGAATATCCAACTTCATTGCCGACTTTGACGCCCATTTCATCAGCAACACGGGCGGCAACACTCATGGCAGCAACACGCCGAGGTTGCGTGCATCCAATTTTAAGACCACCTTTTGTATATCCTGCTTCGTGGAGATATTGAGGAAGTTGCGTTGTTTTCCCGCTGCCAGTCTCCCCAACAATGACTAAGATCTGATGGTCAGCGATAGCAGCAAGAAATTGTTCCCGGTATTCGTAGATAGGCAAGCTTTTCCGTGTCTCCTCCATGGACAAAGCCTTTTTCTCAGCAGCCTTAAGTTGCTCTGCCAGGAATCGCTCTTCCTTAGTCATGCCCTTCCCTTCTCCTGCTTGTCTTGAGTCTAGGACCCATTTGATCCCCTGCTCTTCATCAAGGACGTAATCATACTCTCCCTCATCTACTCTCTCTCTACTCTGTACTTGTGTTTTCGCCTTTGCAGTTTGTTCCTTTTCCCACTCTTCATGTTCTGTGACAAATTTCTCTTGGCCATATTCATCTCGGTCGACATAACGTTTGTACATGGCCTCCTCCTTACGCTTCCTATCAATCTTTCCCTTCTCCGTTATGTAGTCTTCAGGCATCGCATAGCCATCGAGGTGATCATCGATTCGCAAACGCTCCTCTGCGATACGGAGAACCTCTCTGTTCTTCGCAAATTCTGCCTTCTCCTTTTCCGACAGCTTTACACCACTTCGCAGCTCTTCAGTCTCCTCCGCAACTTGTTTCCTCAGAAGAGCAAGTCGTTCTGCCTCACGCTTCTTGAGATACTCTTGCCTAGATCTCTCACGTAGATCAGGAAGAGCAGCACTACGAGCTGCAGCATCGTCGGCCAACAGCCGCCTCTGGGCCAAAATCTTGCCATCTTTCGTTGACGATCGGTCCTCCACAAGCTTTTTGGTCTTGTCATCATCTTTCGACTTCAGCCGCTGCGCAAAAGCCTCTCGCTCAGCAATATCTCGTTGCCTCTCCAGCTCGGCCTTAGCATCTTCTGAGAGTTCTTCTTCAGGCTTCTGAGCATGTTCGGTTTTGAGGCGCTTCGAAGCCGACTCTTGGAACTCAGGCTCATCTTCAGATATATATTCTTCGTCACCCCAGCGCTCTTCAAAGTCATTGTCATTAATGGTCCTCCGCCGAATTGCCTTGGTCCGGTGCTCCGCTTCTCGGCGCGGTGAATGTTCTCGACTCCGTTCTCTAGGTTCTTTCTCACGCCTAGAGGATGACGACTTGTCGCCGTGCCGCCTTCTTTCCCTCTTTTTTTCCACAACCTTTGCTGGACCAAGATCTTCCTCCTCCATAGGCAAAAGTGCGTATTTCTTGGCCGCCATACTTTCAGTGTTAAGTTGTGGATGACCAGCGGGGGAAATTGTCCAGTGAAGGCGCGTTAAAACGCGTGCAAAGCTCTTGATTTTTTTCTATGTCTTCATATGTAACTAAATTCGAACGAGATCTGATCTCATAAATGAATGAGGGTGTGAGTTTCTTTAGAGTAGTCTTCAAATTTCGCGGATTAAAGTTCGGGCGATGCCAGGAGCTTGCAGGGGCCCCTGCGCGTCACCCTGGAATTCTTGATCGGCCAACGTGGTATCTTCAGATTCAACGCAATCGGATTTATACAGGCGCACCGAGTTTACCTCTCCTTTCCTAAATGTTTCTTTGATGCCTATCTATTACTCGATCTCCCCGTGATTGTAAAGGGACAAATTTTCCTGACCGCCTGAGGTGGCTGCGCCCTGGCGCAAGATGTGGATTTTCCGTACGGCTGTATTGCTGCTATGCTTGGTGCAGCTTGTTTTATGCGCAGAGGACTATTACAAGGTATTTAAATCTGTTCTCTGCCTCATCTGCCTTTAATCGATGCTGAGGGTTCTATAGCTTTTGGGCATCGACAAACAGGCTTCCGAAAGGGAGATCAAGCGTGCCTACAGAGTTCTAAGCAAAAAATATCACCCGGACAAGAATCCGTACTGTGCTCCCTACGATGCTACTCAATTTAGCTTGATAGAATCTAACATAGACTCTTTTCCTAGGGGCAATGACACCGCAAAGCAAAAGTTCGTTGAAGTCGCTGAAGCATACGAAGCCCTGTCCGACCCATCGCTCCGCAAAATATATGATCAATACGGGCATGAAGGCTTAGCTCAACAAAAGGGCCAAGGTGGCCAACAACGACATGATCCGTTTGACCTGTTTAGCCGCTTCTTTGGGGGCGGAGGGCACTTTGGACATCAACATGGCCAGCGGCATGGCCCCGACATGGAAGTTCGCGTTGCCGTTCCCCTAGCCAATTTTTACAACGGCCAGCAAACCGAATTTCAACTCGAAAAACAACAGATCTGCGATGAATGCGAAGGTAGCGGAAGCGCGGATGGTGTCGTTGAGACATGCTCGGCCTGCGGTGGGCATGGGGTCACCATAAGGAAACACATGCTTGCTCCGGGCATCTTCCAACAGATGCAAGTGCAATGTGATGTTTGTGGTGGCCAAGGGAAGACCATTAAACACAAATGTCCTGTATGTTCAGGATCTCGTGTCGTGCGAAAGGTGAACACCTTCTCCTTAACCGTGGAACGGGGAGCGCCCAAAGGACAGAAGATCAAATATGAGAATGATGCAGACGAGCACCCAGATTGGGTCGCCGGAGACCTACACGTTACCCTTGTGGAGAAAGAGCCAAATCTGGACCAGGATAATGAGTTGAGGGTTGATGGGACATTTTTCAGGAGGAAGGGTGATGACCTCTATTGGAAAGAGGTTCTCTCATTAAGAGAGGCATGGATGGGAGGATGGACCAGGAATATCACGCATTTAGATGGACATATCGTGAAGCTCGCTAGAGAAAGGGGACAAACCGTGCAGCCAGGAGCCGTGGAGACGGTAAAAGGGGAGGGCATGCCCATATGGCATGAAGATGGAGACAGCGTGTACCACAAGACCCAGTTTGGAAACCTGATGGTGGAATACACAGTCGTATTGCCAGATCAAATGGAGAAAGGAATGGAGAAGGACTTTTGGGCACTATGGGAGAAGTGGAGAAAGAAGAATGGAGTTGACCTCCATAAAGATTCTGGAAGACCGGAGTCGCCTCTTGGAGCTGGAGGTAAAGATGAGTTGTAATATTTGTATATGTACAAGTAGAAATAGACCTGCTTTTTTGTTCTGTATCGTGTTTTCTTGTACCACAGCATATGCCCATAGCCTCAGTTGCCATTGCTTACACCAATCATGTCCATAATTACGCGGGTGGGTACCATTCAGCAAAGATGTTCCTTATGGTAGAGTGGGTGACCTTGTTTTCCCACGATGTACCTACAGACCTTGGTCACCAGCCAGATGCACCCCCGGGCGTCGCTAAGCATGATTTGAACGTCAGGCCTTCCAAGTTTTTTCTCGTAAGCAATTTCGAAAAAGGGATTACTACTGTAGGAGCGAATCCTATCCATCCATCCCGTGTTTGCCCTGCTGCAATCGTGCGTGTCAGTTGCTAAAGTATCCCGCCGCTTTGCGTCATACCAACACCCTAAGCGACAGAGATGTAGGTCGAGGGTCGATAGACGTTTGATCAGGTGGCTCTGCTGGCTACCCGTCATTGCTCTTACCTTCCTTGCCTGCTTCTTGTTGGCGGCTTTCTAACCCTAATTGTTGGTATCTTGTGGGTCTTGATTTGCACGATCATCGGTTGTGTGAACTTGCCTGTTCTTGTCTCCTCATTTCCTTTTCGTCAACTTATGACGAGCTTGTCCAATTACTTGCATCCAAACGAGGAGCTGGCAGGCTCATGTTTCATATAATGCTTAGCCACAGACAAGGGCAGCCGGCGCCACAGGCCAAGGAATAGCTTCAACGACGTAAGGGGCACAAGCATGGCAGATCAATATCTATGACTTCATTGGCGAACCGCCAATCTGATAATGAGAGCTGCATCTGTGCCGTGTAAGCCGATGACGGATTCTGCGACGATGAGTCGCAGTCTGGACCAAGGAACGCAGAGGAACACCTCAGAGACACGGATTTGCAGGTTTTGGTGTGTGAGGCTTTCCCACGATGAATGACGTCGGTTGTTTGCATGGGTATAAGAGTAGTAGGCTACTATCTCCTTTCTCCTAAAGTACTCGTTTTCTACAAGTACTTTCCAGTATAATATCGCATAAATCTCTTCTTCACCTCCAAAACCCATTAAAAATCCAGCAGACTGTCAAGCCATTTAGGAAAACACCGCCAAGATGCATCCCATAGATGATGTCTTGAGCTTGATTCTCCGCATTGGCGAAGTAAGTTATATCAACCAGCCAGCCTTTCTGTAAGAGGTACTGAGAATTCTTTAGCTTGCTTTTGCAGCTGTCGTGGCTGGTATTACCGGCGCTTATCTTAACAGCATCAGTTATGTGAGCAACAGTGACGCTACCAAAGCCCGCTTCATCTATACCGAGGTTGTTGCTGGTCTCGCCATCCTTTTGGCTCTTCTCTGGCTTGTGCCATTCAGTGGCACTTTCATCCACTGGCCCATTGACTTCCTGCTGTTCGTCTGCTGGATCGTGGCTTTCGGTCTATTGGTCAACGTAAGTTGCGATATCTTTGCCGTAGTTTACATACGCATGCTGAAACATCGATGACAGTTTATCGGCCCCTTGAATTGCGGTAACGTTTTCTACTGGGGCGACATTACACAACAGGGTGTCTGCCAAAGGTGGAAAGCTGACGTCGCCTTTACTTTCCTTTCGGCTATCTTCTGGCTTGTCAGTGCTATTCTCGTAAGTTACCCAGGATACATTGTATAATATCAAAGATGTTACGGACTAACGTGCGCGATTTAGGGTCTCTGGGTGACGCACCGGGCCCGCTATGGTACTGCTCGCCCAGTGGCGGGTGAAGGTGTTGTTGGACGCCGTCGTTGGTATCGATCCTACAGAGTCTAAGGTGGCCTCGAATTCACCATGAGACGTCCGGCAAATTTGACTTTCAACCATTACTCATCGTCTTGATATCTGAGCATATAATACCAGCCTGATGTACCTCATGTTGACCTCGACAATTCTCCTCACTGCCCCATCAAATAGGCGTTATGACCAGCTAAGAATAATGTCAACGTCACTATTGTACAGCCTACTCTCTCTTTTACGATTTCTGGAAATCGGTTATTTGCGCTGCAAGCATGGGAATGATACCACTTGGTCCGTTTGCGACGGCATGGTTTCGCAGGACGTTCTTTGCCTAATTAGGAAAATGAGCACATACTTTGTACCTGTACTAGAATATCTAATTTAACTTATTTCGTACATGGCTTTCGCTGGTCATATTTTGAAGGCTGGAATGCTTTTTCGGATTCTCCCTCCTACCTAGCCAAAGCCTTACTGTTTGCATTGATACTCATCTAAGGTAGGCGAGGTCTACAGTATCTCCTCATGCTCCATCTGTTGGCTTTTCTCTGCCGCCAAGCTCGTGTAGACGCTTTTGGAAAAGGTAACGTGCAACTGTCACTCTTCAAGGCCTCTTCCCCCCTCTATATGCTCATAATCCACTATAATCAGAGCCAACCATGACAGCTGTTTGATTAATTATACATATATCAGAGGTGTGGCAATGAAAATTGAGCCCTTTTCTCGAGGGATAGCCGGTGGTCAATATTGTCAGTAGTTTACGGCGTATCGACATCCTGGAAGTTCTCTCTCGGAGCTGGATTGTATCATATCAACAGTCTTATATCGGGACATTTTTATACCGTACCCCTTACTAGTCCAAAGTTCCACTTCCAGGTTCATGGCTTAACTTCTCCCACTTACTTTCTTGTTATCTGCCAGCGGGTGTTGTGTTGTGGTTCAATGGCTTCACTGAAAAATTCTTGCCGTCATCACAACAGAAGTTCGCAGGCGTAAAACAGATTGGTCATCGTCTCACAAGGCCAGAGGATACGAGATTAGATTGATGTATTAGATACCTGACACTTGGGATCCGCTTCATAAGCGGTATTGATGTATTACTTCAAATAAACTTTATTTGAGCGACTAATACTTTTAAGTGTGCTAACCTGGGAGGTTCTTGGATCTAAATATATCTTCTTCCATCGTCAGGGTCGTGCCTTCCTGTATTAGAGCACCGCAATATATGTTAATCCCCGTTCGCCTCTCTCTTCTATACGAGAGACTTGGGGGGTTTCTTAGACGTATTGTTTACGTTCACTCCCTCTTTCAACTCTTCATTCACTGGACCTTAGTTTGAGTCCTTGGCCGGATATAAAAGTTCTACGCCATTTTATTCAGACAAATCCTGGGGCTGCTATCCCTGGGTTCAAGAAGGCAGTGAAGCTGAGACCAACAGCCTTCCACTGTGGAAAAATTGGCAAATAATGTCTTTCTCCTTCTCTTTCTTGATATCAGACCATTAGCGTTGCTGATATTAGCCGAAAGCTAGTGCTAGAATTGGCATGGATGCCATGGCATGGCGAGGTGTTTTCCGGACGCTACTGGCTAGATCAGATTTCATAGGGTTTAACCTACTTCATACCAGCACCATTCGCATGGACAAATAGCAAAACTTGTACATAATAAAGATGAAAGAATCATTTAACTCACATATCCCTATATAACCGTTAAAGGAATGCGTGCAGTAAATATTAATCACCGTCCATATCACATATCAAGATCTACTCCCGTTCGACACGGTATCCAAGTCTATCCATACGCGCCATATCCAAATCCCACATCCCATATCTGCAAAGATATGCATATCATACACCAGCCAACCAGTAAACCCAGACACTCCGGCATATTCAAGCTGTGAGAAGGGAAAAAAAAAAAAAAAAAAAAAAAAAAAAAAAAAAAAAAAAGAAAAAAAAGGGGTTTATGAGAGAGCCAAAATTTTGGAGCGAGGGAAACT
>Ga0335072_10011647_pt1 | contig 12597 bp, 12 predicted proteins | sample Lox_Sample_21_FD_206725 | JGI IMG/M metagenome (GOLD analysis project Ga0335072, IMG submission 206725) | Soil microbial communities from Loxahatchee National Wildlife Refuge, Florida, United States - Lox_Sample_2.1 | ecosystem: Environmental > Terrestrial > Soil > Wetlands | place: USA...
AAGTTTTCCGTGGCTCCGATAGAGGCGTATGGGGCCTGCTTGATATCCTGAAATGGCGTGGAGACGAAGCCCCGGACGCAGAAGATGGCGTATGCCCATCGGCGGTGAGAAAAGTCGAGGAACCAGCCAGCGTAAGATTTAGATTCAGGGTCCTCGGTGGAGAGCTAGGAGGCTCTATTGTAACTGCTGGCGATACCGATGGTAAGGTGAAAGGCCCCGTGGAGATAGGTCTCTGTCGGCCAGGGCTTGAAGACGGCGGAAGATTCGCATAACCATTCGAAACAGGCGGCCGAAGGCTAGTTTGACCTGCACTACTAGCAGACATATTGTTACCAGTTATGGTATCCGGTCCGTGGATTTTTGGCTTTGGAGAAATAGGTCTTGGGGGAGCTATCATTGTTTTAGGAGTTGACTTGGCCATTTGCTCAAAGTGTGACCGCAGAGATGACACAGGTTTCTAGCGGCCTCACATCAGCAAGCGCCTTAGATTATACAATCTTAAAGACTTACAATGGAAGAGTCGTCCAAGTTCTCCCCCTCTTGGTCCTCCATAGCGGCGATTGGTGCTCGTTGCACACCTCAGAATAAATTATATCTAGGTCAACGATTTGAAAAGACCCGTGGTATTTTGCGGCTCCCCGACATGCTCTGCTCATATGTCTCTGAGGCAGAGTTCAATCCGTAAGATTTTGTCTCGGTCTATCAGAGAGCCGCCCCCTCACGAATTCTCCAGCTTGAAAGCTCAGTTCTCATATCTGACCTACCCAGGGGTGTCCGCCGTCCAACTTGATTGTGGAGACCCGAGTTTGCGAAACGCAGTAACTTCAGTCTCTAGAGTTTAACAGAACGGTAGTATAAGTTGCATCTTGATTTTCCTAGGTAAGTAGTTACCTGTGCTCGATTGTTGCGTGAGTGATGACTGCGGTTCCCTTGTAGCTATCCATCTTGCGAAGAGATCTAATTCAGCCTTAGGATCGTGTTTGTAGAGTACCTTAAATTCTGGGGTCGTCGGTAGTTGCTAGACAAGGGTGCGAAGTACTTTTAGCGTCGGCTACTTTGAACTTTTGTATAGTAAAATGTTACGCTACCTTCACCATTTTGTAGTTGTGACATTAAGAACAAAGGGCCTTATTTCAATTGCATAACCCAGTGAATATTCTTGACTGTTAATCTGACGATAAAGATGAACACGGTGAGTCCTTCTCTTCTTCGCGTCTTAAGAGACTAGAAGCTAAAGATGTCGGTAGGTAAAGTCATTCTGGTATTATCCTCACGCATGCTAAGGGAATTCGCGGAATTTTCAATTAATACTTGTACTATAGGATAGGATGGGGCTCGTTATGCATTGGTAGGATCCAGGGACTTCCATGGCCACATTGCCGTTACATACTAATAGAGTTTAATAGCTGGTGGTGCGGCATATTACTTTGCTAAGCAATCGATCAACGCCGACCGACAGATGCGATATGAAGCAGATCAGAAGCGAAGGCGAATGGCTGAAGCACTAGAGTATTCGGAAAGCAGCAAGCAATCACATTCAGCTTCGAGCAAGAGCTCCTCAACACCTCGGAGAACTGACGTGTTGAATGGTGGACCGCCACGAAATGACCACTCTGGATCCCCCAGCCAAGAGGCAACTTCAGACCCAGCACCGACTGGACATGCCCCAGAAAGCGAAGGTCAACGAGTTAGGGAGAAAAGCAAATATGAAGCTAGCGAGCCGTACAGAGCAAGGAAGGGAGATAGATTTAGCTAAGGATTGCCGATGCAGGCTTGATAACAGAAAAGGCAGATGATGTATGAGGGGTTTTACAACATGGGCTATTCGCATGAGATATGACCTCTAACGCGGGTACAAAAATGAGAATGGGGTTTGTAGCTGATATACAACTAACTCGGCGTAATCACCTCTCTCTATATTTCTTCTTGAGAATCAGTCTCTTAAGACACTGTTCTTAGAAATAATGTATTGTAAAATCATTTAAAGTGGAAAGTATATTGCCGTCTTAAAACCTTGAGTTGATGTTCCAACATGAGCTACATCATCATTGGTTCCGAGGCCTGCAATGCGCAAGGCTGAAACGAGGCAGCCAGGTATCGATTCCTCATTACCAACACTCTCATACATTTTCCTATTGCCAGGTTCGCTGACACAGGATGGCATCACACCAGCTAGCCATTGCAAAGGCCTCGTTTACGGCCGGCCTTTTGCGACCTGATCCCATATCCGTTTCACGCGATGAAATCTCACACTTTCATGCTTTAGTGAACTCAGTGGCCAGCCAATGCTCCCCAACCAATATCCAGGTTTGATCATACCTCTGTTGGATGCTCAATGAGATGGCTAAATGGTTCCTGATGATAGAATTGCAAACGATGGATTTTAAGGAATGTCATCCAGTCAACTGCTAGGTTTACCGCTTTTGGAAAGTATTTGACGGCTCTGTCGACGTCTTTCGTCGGACCTGCGAAACCTTCAGTATCGAATACATCTCAACGGGAGCCTTCGGGTAAGAGAAAGCGTCTTCATTTGCTTTATTTGATCAATGATGTACTACATCACGCAAAGTTTCATGCCAACGACGCGTCCGTTGCAAGCAAGATGCAGCCTCTACTGGTTGGACTTTTAAGCAGTGCAGCATCCTTCAGGAACAGTCCGAAGCACTACCGTAAGATTGAAGAACTACTCGACATCTGGGAGGATAGGAACTACTACTCCACAGACTATATAGATAGGCTCCGCGAAGCAGTCAAGATCGCACGCGACGCCGATCTGTCTACAGAAGCAACACAGTCTCCTGGTCAAAATGGCCGCGCCAAGAATGAGTCAAAGCCTCCTAGAAATACACCTTTCGTGATGCCAGCCATTCACGGTGATCAAGGGACTCCTTGGTATGACTTACCGGCAGGTAACTTAATGCCGCACATTACACCTAATTCGACGAGGCCTATCAATCCAGCTCTTGTGAAGCCATTACGATTCGTTGCCGGACCTGTAGATGAGGATCTTGCAAGCGCGGTAAAAAATCTTTTGCAAGAGGTCAATAATATCTATGGCGCCACAAAACTCCAGGACCAGTATGATAACATCTCCTGGGACATAGATGAACTTGGCCAGGCAATTCTCCATGACGATATCACTGGAGAAGCTTTGGATGGCGAGGGATATTATGGGTGGTCTAAACCATTCTGTGAGAAGATGAAAAGGCGCCGAAAGGGTCTTGACCGTGCTCGGATAGAGGGCGACAACGAACGACGCAGTCGAAGCCGAAGCCGAAGCCGAAGTCGAAGTCGAAGTCGAAGTCGAAGTCGAAGTCGAAGTTCGAGTTTAAGCAGCCACCGTTACAAAAGGCGAAGGTTCAGTAATTCTGATGAGGAGAGGAGCAGGAGTCGCAGTAACAGTAGATCTAGACGTGGTCGGCGTGCCTATAGCAGCTCAAGGTCTCCCTCGAGAGACAGAAGCTTTCCCCTACAACAAGATAAGCACTCTAGGACATCACACGAAAGCATATCAAGATCAACGTCTCAGGAAAGGAACGGTCGCGACGTCACTGGCGCCGCTCACACATCACGACCTCCCTCTTTGGATGCATTGCCTGACATAGTACGGGAGCCTTTTGGACAGGACATCCAGTCAATGGCTGCATTACAGCAAGCTTTCTTGCCTCAATCTGGTCATCATTTCAGCTCAGGGGTAATACCCATTCCACCGCCTCCACTGCCACAGTACGGTCAATGGCCTCCACAACCACCTCTGCCTCCTTCAACAGCGCCGTATGCACAACAAGCTCGTCCGGCTGGGTCGTGGCCACCCCCGCCGCCTCCATTTCTTCAGCATTGGCCACCCACATCATATGGACAAATGCCACCGGGACCACCACAACAGGGCGGGAATGGTAGAGGAGCATATGGAGGCCGCGGGCGGGGCGTAGCAGGTCCTCCTCAACAACATTATCAGGGTCCGGGATCAGGCTATAATGGTTACAGAGGTAATGGTAGAGGAAATGGGTGGTCCTAGATTTACGAGTGACATCAATTGCTGGCCGTTTGCCCCTGGCTACGGCAAGCCCTCAGATCCCCATACAGTACAACAAATAGTTTAAATATGGCAGTACGCCATCCGTGGCCGATGATAAACGAATAATGAGTTCATCGGCGGATCGGGCGGATATCGAATTAGAATTTAGAACCTGCATCAGCGTGGGTCTGACCATCTTCGTTCAAAATGTGCCATAACCCCCAAAATAATGCTGCTAGCTACCTTGTTTTGTGCTGGACAACGATCACTGCGGCGCATTTGTGGGCCCGCCGTTTCAGCATGCAAGTCCTCTTCTCAGAAGTAATCTGGCATGTCGATCCCCATAAGCCAGTGAAATAGGCTGGATTTTTAAAATCGAAGCAATAATGATAACTACAAATCCACAGATTGCCCTTTACTGTGGCACGATGTCATGCATATGCAACGTACAAGCAACTAATCTGCGGGCTAGTGCTTTTGAGGGAAGAAGACCCTCGTGGAGCATTGAGAGGCTGTGCTGGGCTTTTTCGAAGCCCGCTAGCCGAGTGGTAATACGGGGTATGTATGCTGCTGCATGGGAAGAGAGTGGGTAAGTGAGTAGGAACCAGGACCCGACCGTGACGGGACCCCTTTCTACTACGGTACTGTACAGCACTGTACAGTACTTACTGTAAGAGAACTATGTTCGATGACGCAAAGGCACGGCTTGCAAGTTATGACGCCTCTTTGGAGAGATAAGATGGGATCTTCCACGGATAATGGCACTAACAGATATCCCCGCCTTGCCGTCACCTGATGCGCCTTCGGCGCCACCATTCCAGCAACTAGAAACAATCGACAAGGCCCACGAAGCCTTTCTGTGATATTTTGACTCGATTGCTTTGGTCATCTCTGTGCCGTGCTGATTCATTGAACCTGCCTGGTTGGTCTTCCTGGTGCCAGGGCCGATTACCTTAAGGTACAACAACTCCCTCACAACGCAGTCCGCCGTACCATATGACGGGAAATTGAGGGTGCCGTTGGCCGCTTTCATTTTACCCCACGATCAAAAGCAATTTCCCCCACTGCCTCCTGCACCTCTTCTTGCATTGGGCATAGTTCACATCGTCACCATCCATTGTTTCAGAGATCAAAGACATTGAAATAAGAGCTGAGGCCTCCCTTCGAATAGAAATTATCAGGACAAGGCTGGGAAGATTTTTTAAATTTTGAAAGAAAAATTAAATATTGATTAGCCTGGGACGAAAACGGATTCGCGAACCGCCGCCAGTGCAATGAATGTGATATTGGCTACGATATTCACGACTCGAGAGCGAGAGAGTAGACGGCCCCCAAATTCGTATTCATCGCCATAGCATCAGAATCTCAAAGTCCTGGCCTCCGGGTGTCGCAGACGTAGGGCGGTTGCAAAAGTCTGTGAAAAGGTTCTGCAAGACTGCATCAAGCCCTGCCAGCGCTAGCTGAGCCTCGCAGGTAGATTCAAAATGAACGCTCAGATTTCTTTTATTGTAAGTATACTATCCTCCCTACAGAAGATCTTCACTCCCAAGCTATGTTCTGTTTTTTGACGTTGCGTTTGACATCAAGCAATCTTGAACTCCTTATGGCGATCAACATTGGCGATGTCAATCGGACGTCAGCGCGGTCATGCATGGAGTTTAGGTTATGCTATATAGTACGACCCATCGTTTGACCTCGACGCACGAGCCCTTGGTTTCATAAAACCAGTTCTCTGCTTTTCGCCATTGGCCCATCAACCCAGTTGTTTCCTGCCCATATTCCAAAGCTTGGTGTCATGGCAGACATTATGATTAGCCCCCTGAAATGCAAAGACACTAACGAAGAATAACAGGATGGCCAATTCAGCCTTGTCCATATACCGCTCTCTCTATATTCAAGCCTCTTGCAGCCTGTCCTCCAGGTGCTCATACCGTATGAAGCCCCGGACAAACACCTGCAGCATCCTGGTGATCCTCAACAGAGGATCTCCACCCACGAAAACCATGGATTCCTGAACATCAGTGTTACGCCAATCGAGTGCTCGGTGGTGTGCCATACTTCATGGGCAGAGAAAGTCTTTCAACCTGTAATTGATAATTTACCTAAGGATGCGCAGAAACGCGTCTCAATCTCCAAGGAATCCTATATGGTGTTCTCTGTCAGCAGTGCTGGGATGGAAGCCGGGAAAAGAGTTATGGATTTAACAGCACCCCTTGCAATGGTCGGAATTTCGATCTTCTTCATCACTACTTACTATACTGATTTCATCCTTGTCCCGAGTAAAGACCATCAAACAGTTGTTCGAGCACTCCTAGCTAGGGGCTTTGAATTTTCCGAGAGCGATTCCGCGTACGTCGCTCCCACTACCATCTCTCACTCAAGAGGTACAAGCTCAAGCTCTGAGCCGCCATCAACACCACCACCTTCGAATATTACGGAGCTACAGGCTCGAACATTTTCTCATCTGAAGAGAAGAAACGTAGTGCCTTTCGTAGAGCGCAACCTACACCTTGTCCAATGCTCTGGGAAGGAGGTGGTCTCGTTTGATGACTACTCATCACGGCCCCATCCGAATGGTCTCATAAGTAACGGCAGGTCTGAAGGATCCCACTGGCTGGATAGTATTGATTCTAAGTTGTATATGGGTCTCATCACTGCCCTGGCACTCCAGCCTCGTTTTCTCTCCATTACCTTGTCCAAGGATGATGCACCGTCACTTCTCCTGGATAAAGCACTCCTCCCACTGTTTGGAGATTCGATTGCAGGTGATACGGAGGGTGACCTGGTACCGATATTCTTGGATTTGAGCAACCTACCGCTTGACTCCACCGGGATTGTTTGTGGTGTCGCCGGTAGACTTGTGGATGAGTTCCGTTTGCATGACTCGCAGGGGTCTGAGCTATCATATCTTTCCACGGCGCGCGCTGGAGCGGTGATACTCTCCTCAGATGGTTCAGCTCAAGCCCTTGAGGCACTTATGCCACTGCTCAGGAGAGAAGACTAGGTTTAAAGAGGAGAGAAAATGGACGAAAGAAATAGGAAACCGGATAAAGGAAGCAATGATACAAGACACTTGCATTTGGAGGAGGTGCATGCGGAAACAAAAGTGAATTGGGGATCGGAGTTAGTGGGCGGTCATGGGTAATATAATACCTTAGAGCCCGGCTTAGCATAGGATAAAGTAACGGGATCAAGGTAGAGATATCGACAAAGATTTAGGGGGCAGTAAATGTGCTGCACGATATAGACTTTTGCATAACATAATCCAAGTTGAAAAAAGCCCTGGGAGGTCTTTCCGATTTGAGTGCTACCATAACTTATGCCGATCGCCTGGGAATGCTAGGGGGATCCAAAGAGGTGCAGCCTCACAACTTAAGTATTTGCACTGTACTAATTCTGCATCGAGTTCCCTGCTTACCCTGGGATATCTTTCTTCATTGATATTAATAACCATAAAAAAATACACGCGACTAGGCATATTGCTTTAGACCAATAAGACGAAGATTGTGGGTAGCAGCCTGGATTAATGTACAGGAGGGCTGTTGGCTGCGAGACAATCGCTGCCTTCAAGATGGTGCCTGAGAAACTAGTGCGGGGAAGCTACAGTATTTGCCTCAAGCGAAAAGACTTGGGAAGTGGCATGCTTCGTGCTTCATGCAAGCTTGTCGTATGATTAAGGCACTGGTCCTTGTACATCTGACGCCACATGGTGATGCTCATGACCTGCTTGCAACGAGTGATGGAGAAGACTGGCAAACGCTACACCGATCGTACGAGAACTGTTAGCGCTGATTCGATCTGCGCCCCGTTCTAGACGCTCTAGGATAGAGTAGCCTCTATCAGCCACACCTTGAATTCTCCGCACCGGCCGTGAACCATGTATGACAGCTAATTAGTAGAGGGCAGTACAATAAATGTATTACGAGTGAAAGTCCAGCTCTACCCCGCCGCACAACTTCAGGAATAGAATGCCCTCGATTATGCTGACGATAATGAGAGGCTCTCCAGGATGGTGATGGAACAATGGCATCCGGATGATTGCTGACGATGCTGCTTGGTGTTGCCTTAGCTACCGAGCCGTTTCCGAAGTAAGAAAGAAAGAGCCTTTCCGGTGACGTAATAGTACCACTCGAGCCACTTTATGAAGCATTTGCCGGCAGGTAACAAGTTAGTATTGTGGACCCTGCCTATGGCCCATGGGGCAAACATTACACTGCTTGATACTTGGCTAGCTAGAAGCAGTTGGACTGTAGCAGCCATCTCACCCGAGCTATACCCTAACTTGACTAACACTAACTGCTCAAAGTTCTCTGGTTTGGTCATACGCAGCTTCCCCTCCTGCTACGCCTGCGTAATACTCTATCCCTTCCCGCATACATATTCCCCTCTTTCCTTCTGCTGCCCTTCCTCGTTGCTCTCCCTTCCGTACGACTCTCACGCTTTACTGTCCACATAATCTGCTCGACTTTTTTGCTCTGCCCAGTTACTTTCAGAAACCAGCAATTCATTTCTCCATCAAAAACTTCTAATATTAAAACAACAGCCCACATCGCCGACATGATGGAGCCTGTCCAAGCGTTCAAGACGGTCCCTTCCCCTACCCTTCTTGTAAGTTCAAAAGCACACTGGATGTGTAACCTGGACGGAGCTGACTGTGTACATCCTCCATAGCCCACTATAGTACCCGATCACAGGGAGTATGTTGAAGACGCAGGAAAGCGCACCCTGTGGGTCGTTTTCTTCATTATGATCCTCTCCACAATTGCTTTCATCGGTATGGCGTGGCGTATTCCAGTAGTAAGTTTCTGTCTAGTCCGTCAGAGGCTTGTATATGATTCAGATTGACACTCCTCCAGCAAAAGCGACTTTTCCATGTCCTGACTACCTTCATCACCCTCTTCGCCGCAATATCCTACTTTGCCATGGCCACCGGTGACGGCAGTTCATACACCTCAATTCTCGTCCATGGAAAGCACAACGACTTCTACGTCTACCGTCAGATCTTCTGGGCTCGCTATATTGATTGGAGTGTCACAACACCACTCCTCCTCCTTGATCTTGCTTTCATTGCAGGTGTAAACGGGGCTGATATCATCGTTGCCGTCGTTGTTGATGTTCTTATGGTTCTTACGGGACTCTTCGCTGCTTTCGGTGATAACAGCATCCAGAAGTGGGGATACTATACGATGGGTTGCGTTTTCTATATTGTAATCGTGTATATTCTGGCAGTCAGAGGCCATAAGACTGCGGCGGCGAAGAGCGCCAAGACTGCCAAATTCTTCTCTGCAATCGGCGGCTTCACTCTCATCCTCTGGACGTTGTATCCGGTTATTTGGGGTCTCGGTGATGGCAGTCGCATCTTGTCAGTCGATTCTGAAATCATGGCTTATGCTGTCCTTGATGTCCTCGCAAAGCCAGTTTTCGGATTCTGGCTCTTGATTACCCACGCAAGATCTGATTCCACCTCAATCGGAGGCTTCTGGGCCCATGGCCTTGCCAGCGAGGGAGCCCTGCGTCTCGATGATGATGAGGGTGCTTAAGAACTCCACAGTCAGTGATAAGATGTCCGGATCTTGGAGGGCGGTGATTGGGGAAGGGAAGTGTGGAATGCGGAAGCACTAAATTGGCCGTCAAAATCACTAGTGTCATTATCTTGTTATCGGTCTCGATAGGGATTATACCTCATCGCATAGATCAGTAGTCTGGGTTTCGAAAATTATGAACGTCCATTATTCATTATAAACACAAGATTATTACAATTCACTGATAGTTAAATTGCTGCAGGAATCTAAAGTTTAATTGCACTCTTCCTCTTTCAAAACAATATGGTGCTGATGAACCCATTCAAGCCTCTTCTTGTGGAGGTTGTCCATGGGCTTTCACCATTTCTGCAAAGTCTCTCGGTGCATCCTTCGCAAATATAGTCTCAAAGTTTTGCACACGCTAGATAATACGGAGGACTATGTCGCAACACTACGTCAACCACCATGTTTGCCTAATTGGGAGTGCACAGGCCACGTAAACCTTGGACTCAACAATCTCGCTTTGCTTGCCACCTCCTGTATTTTAAGGGCCTCCAGCCCCTGAGCTCCCTTTCTTCTTCAGCTTGAGCTTCTTGTATTTAGAACTACTAATTGTACCGGCTTGTCGCCTATCCTCATGTGTGACTCATGCCTCGATTCTAAGTCTCAAGGATTCTTGAGGGATCCCATCCACGTGAAATAGCCTTAGACCTTACCTTATATAGACTACTCCTTAAGACACCTGTTTTGAGCAGTGATCTTTTCGTGTGGAACTTGAAGCTTAAAGAGAGTCAAAGCTTGAATTCTAGCTCCAATAGAATTCCCTTGGCTCTTTTTAGGGACCTCAGACTCTTCATTTTCTGTCTCAGAGTTAATAAGAGGTGCCGTTGGGTTTGCAACTAGCAATAATACGCTTGTGAATAATTTTACTGTATTAATTGGTTTATAAGAAGCACCTATAATATAGGAAGCACCCACTTATAAGATGGGGTTTTACTATGGTACACCACTAAAATTTGAGCGAGCTAAGTGCATCAAAACTGCTTATAAGATGTCGTCTTATATGCTAATTAATACAGTAATACTTTTGCTTGTATTAGATTAGATAGGAGGAGAGGTTCGTCCTTAAACCTAAGAGAAAGATCCTCGTAACAGTATATATTATTGTTTACTAAAGTTGGTTGGGGAGCGAGGAGAATTCTTGCACGAGCTCGGCTGGGGCCACTGTATTTAACATCTGTAGAAACAAGCTGACAGTACTAATTACAAAGTAGTCTCTGATGAGCTAGCACAATCTCGAATAGCCCCCAACGCCCTTCGCCTGCAAGCGGGCATTAAAGAGGCACCTTTCGATTGTCTCGTCCAGCTCGTGAACATATCTAGTTCTTAGGATTGCTCGAGGTGTTTTAATTGTTTCCTTTCACTGCTCTGTGAAAATGTGATGGGTTTGGGGTGGATTAACAAGGACTCATTGCTATACGTTCTTTCACTTCGGAGGCTATCGATCCTTAATCCCCTATGGGGATCCTATGGATCTGTTAGATCATGCTCTGTTGGAATAGTACATCCCAATACGGGATCCCATGGCTCTCCCACTGGAACCTCCTGTTAGCATGGAATCTCTAATCCAATAAAAGGTAATAGGCTTTACCGAATAAGTCGCTCAGTTCGAGATCGAGCGGCGCAGCCTCTTTAACAATAGGCGGCGAAACGCCGCTTGACTCGATTGCGAGGGTTTCTTCGCGGAGAGGGACGTCGATGGCAGACGACATAATGTCTGCACCTGTAACAACACTAGAGATCGGACAGTCCGACTGTAGCAAGCTCATTAGGTCTTTACTCTCATAAGCCTTTCTTTTTTTCTACTACCTCGTTAGCTTACAATACTTAGCAGTCCCTGAAAGTTGGAGAGAAGCACACGCGAACTGATTACGGTAGAAAAGATTGATTATAATTTAACATAACTATGGCATTACTACGTCAGCAAAACCTTCACACCTTCCCCAGGAGCTAATACAATCGAGAGATTCTGCTTTTCTGCTCCAACGGGTTCATTTGGAACCCTGGGCGGGAGCCGAATGTTCGGAAAAGCCTGCAATATTCTTATTATTGCGTAACTTGCCTCTATGATAGCAAAATCTTCTGCAAGCAGTTAGCATGACTATAAAAGCTGCATGGAGCTTGAATAGCATATTTCCCAAGCAAACCCTTAGTCCTTCGTTAAAATCTAGAAATCCGGCTCCTAAACCAACTGTCTTGATTAACTCGCCCCTTTCCCATCCCTGCGGCCGGTAAACCTTGAATCAGGCCCGTATAAAGATTCCAGCCGATAGAAGCGGTATGTAGACCATCTGACACTAGTGCCTTTTGGGATCAGCACAGGAGATTGCCCATCTGGTCTACCAAGCCGAGGAAGGACAGTGGCTTTGCTGGCAAAACGAAGATTAAGCGCCAGTTGAGGGTACAATCTCAGGGCTTTATACGTGTCAGTTGTTGAAATAAAAGAGGATTTGAACATTTTAGAGTCAATAATAACATACTTTCGTTGAGGCAGCAGCGGTAGTTTTTGCAGCTGTTCGCGAGTAACATCGGCACCTGCAGATACTTCTTGTCTGAGCCTCTCTAAGATGTCAGGGTTGCGAACAATGTTGGAATTTACAGCTCTATTGGTCCAACTTCAACATTGGAAGGATTCCCAACCTTCAGGGAAACGAGAGGCTGGTTTGGGGGAGGCTGGATGAGTCCTGTATGCAGGGATGAAGCCAACTAGCCAAAATTGTACTAGTGTAGCCAAAGGCGTCTTGGCAGGTGTGGCTTAGTTTAAATTCTAAAAGTGCGGTCACATCTTCAGAAAATCTTCGTGTAGACCTGCGATTTGTAGATCGCGTTGACTAGACTCAGTATGTAGATCAAGGGAACCACATGGCACAGAGGCGGATGCGGGAGAGGGTGCAGGCCTTAAATCGAAGACGCTGTAATCTATGCTAGCTTGCTAGGGAAGGCGAGCCAGAGTGAGACCGCCTAGACCAGCGCCTATGATATCTACTAATGGTTTCA
>Ga0335072_10011648_pt1 | contig 12596 bp, 15 predicted proteins | sample Lox_Sample_21_FD_206725 | JGI IMG/M metagenome (GOLD analysis project Ga0335072, IMG submission 206725) | Soil microbial communities from Loxahatchee National Wildlife Refuge, Florida, United States - Lox_Sample_2.1 | ecosystem: Environmental > Terrestrial > Soil > Wetlands | place: USA...
GGGAAAGACGGTCGTGCTCTGCACGGCGAGCGTCGTCGAGAGCGTCCCCCGCTGGCTCTACCGTTCGGGTCGCGGCTGGATGACGGCCGAGTACTCGCTGCTTCCCGCCTCGACCGGCGAGCGCACCGACCGCGAGGCGGCGCGCGGGAAGCAGGGCGGCAGAACCGTCGAGATCCAGCGGTTGATCGGCCGCGCGCTCCGCGGTGTCGTCGACTTCGAGGCGCTCGGCGAACGCACGGTGCATCTCGACTGCGACGTGCTCCAGGCGGACGGCGGTACGCGTTGCGCGGCGATCTGCGGCGCCTACGTCGCGGCCCACCGCGCGCTCGATGCGTTCGGCCTTTCGAAGGCGCTGACCGGCTCGGTTGCGGCGGTCTCGGTCGGCGTCGTCGCGGGCGAGTCGCTGCTCGATCTCGACTACGCCGAGGATTCGAATGCCGACGTCGACCTGAACGTGGTGATGACGGGGGAAGGGCTGCTCGTCGAGGTGCAGGCGACGGCCGAGCGCGTGCCCTTCGATCGCGAGCGGCTCGACGGCCTGCTCGACCTGGCCGCAGGCGGGATCGAGGAGCTGGTGGCGCTGCAGCACGACGCGATCGATGTCGAGTAAGCCCGCGCGCCTCGCCTCGCAGAACCGCCACAAGCTCGAGGAGCTGCGCGAAGCGCTGCCCGACTGGAAGCTCGAGGCGCTCGAGGCGGACGGCTACCCGGAGGAGACCGGCGAGACCTACGTCGAAAACGCGCGACTGAAGGCCCACTTCGGCGCCGGCCTCGCGCCCGGCGTCTGGGTGCTCGGCGAGGACTCGGGGATCGAATGCGAGGCGCTCGGGGGCGAGCCCGGCCTCCGTTCTGCCCGCTGGGCGCCCGAAGGCGACCAGGCAGACGCACTGCTCGAGCGCATGGCCGGCGAAAACGACCGCCGCGCGCGCATGATCACCGAGATCGTCGCCGTCTCGCCGTCAGGCGACGAGATCGCCGTGCGCGGCGAGCTCGAAGGAGAGCTCGCGCCGGAGCGGCGGGGCGACGGCGGCTTCGGCTACGACCCGATCTTCATCCCGCTCGGGTACGACCGAACGGTTGCCGAGCTCGGGGACGACTGGAAGCGGCAGCACTCCCACCGGGCGCAGGCGGCACAGGCGCTCGAGCGCGCCGTGCAGCGCGCCGGAACCAGTTGACCTCGGCTCCCAGCACGATCACGTTCGCCATCACGTAGAGCCAGACGAGCAAGACCGCCGGGCCGGAGAGCGTCTGGAGCACCGGGTTGTGCTTCGAGATGCGCACGTACGCGGGCAGGAACTGGAACGTCGCCTCGAGCAGGATCGCCGCGGCGATCGCGCCCGGGAGCACCTCGCGCACGGTGACGTCGTCGTTCGTCAGCACCACGTAGGCCGACGTGAGGAAGATGAAGATGCCGACGAGCGACACGACGATCGAGATCAGGTTGGCGATCACGACGTTGTTGTTCAGACCGGTGTAGCGACGCAGGATCTCCGCTCCGGCGGCCCCGATCAGGAGCGAGACGAACAGGAACGCGAGCGAGCCGACCATCATCATCGTCGCGAGTGCCTTGCCGCGAAGGAACGGACGGTTGGGGCGGTCGTAGACGATGTTGAACGCGCTCTCGAGCACGCTGAAGAGCGACAGCGACGACCAGAGCAGGAACGCGGCGCCGACGACGCCGAGCAGGGTCGCGTTCTCGCGGATCTTCTGCACCGCGTCGAGGATCGACTCGAGCGAGGTGTTCGGGAACGTCTTCTGCAGCTCGCGCACGAAGAACGAGTTCTCCGAGCCCTGCCCTGCGGCCCCGAGGAGCGCGAGCGAGAGGAAAAGCAGCGGCACGAAGGACAAAAGCGCGAAATAGGCGACCATCGCCGCGAGGTGGGTGCCTCGATCGGCGAAGAACTTGCGCAGGACCGGGGTCAGCACCGGATCGCCGCCACCCTCCCAGTATGCTCAGACTCGTGGACGCAGCACAGGCATTGGCCGATCTGACCGAGATTTCGTCGCAGGTCCTGCAGGTCGCGATCGTCGAAGGGGACGGCCGGATCCTGGCCACGACGATCGACGACGAGGCCCGCGCGGCGCGCTTCGTCGAGGGCGTGAGGAAGCTCGTCGACGAAGCCGAAGGCCTTCGCCGCCAGCGCGCCCTGCCCGACCTCGCCCAGCTCGAGGCGGCGACGCTCGAGGGCAGCATCTTCGTCGTCCGGCAGGGCGAGCGCATGATTGCCGCGGCCACGCGTCCCGATCCGACCGTGGGGCTCGTCTTCTACGACCTGAAGCACTGCCTTCGCTCGCTCGACGAGCCCCCCGTCCCGAAGCCGGCGCGAACCCGCACCCGCAAGAAGGCCGATGCCTCCGCGTAGGCTCGTCACCGGGATGCTGCTCGCGGCCGGGTCGGTCGCCGGCTCCGTTCTCTACCGGCGGCGGGCCGCCCGCCGCCTCGAACGGGTCGACCTCTACGCCGAGGACGGGTCGATGGCCTCGATCGCCGACACCTCGCCCGACGCGGAGGGCATGCTCGCGCTCGCCCGCGACCTGCTCGTCGTCGCCGGCTAGCGATGTCGAGCCTCGCCGAGGCGCTGCGCGACGCGGCTCTGCTCGAGGGCGATTTCGTCCTCCGCTCCGGCAAGCGCAGCAGCTACTACCTCGACAAGTACCGCTTCTCGACGCGGCCCGACCTCCTGCGTCCGCTGGGCCAGGCGCTCGCGGCGTCCGTGCGCGAGCACGCGCCCGAGGCGGTGCGAATCGCCGCCCCCGAGCTCGGCGCGGTGCCGCTCGCCGCCGCGGCCTCGCTCGCGTCGGGTCTCCCGTTCGTGATCGTCCGCGGCCAGGCCAAGGAATACGGCACCGCCAACCGGATCGAGGGCGTGTTCGAGCCGGGGGAGAACGTCTGCCTCGTGGAGGACGTGGTCACCTCCGGCGGCGCCGCGCTCCAGGCCATCGAGGCGGTGCGGGAGGCCGGAATGCAGGTGGGGACGGCGATCTGCGTCGTCGACCGCGAGGAGGGCGGCGCCGACGCGCTCGCCCGGGCCGCCGTCCGCCTCTGGCCGCTCTTCACGGCCTCGGAGCTCCGTAAAGTCGCCGCAAAAGCGCATGGTTGAGCGGTATCCGGCGGCATTGTTAGCCTGTTTGCCCAAGGTCTGAACCCCAGTGATCCCGAAACGAGGAGGAAGGCTTTGACGAAGCAGGAGTTCATCCAGAAGGTCGCGACGAAGAGTGGCCTGTCGGCCCGGGACGCGGGCAAGGCCGTCGATGCCTTCATGGAGTCCGTGACGGAGACGCTGAAGAGCGGGGATTCCATCAACTTCACGGGCTTCGGCAAGTTCTCGGCCGCGGCGCGCGCCGCCCGGCAAGGTGTGAACCCGCGCACCGGCGAGCGGGTGCAGATCGCTGCGACGACGGTGCCGAAGTTCAGCGCCGGCAGCCAGCTCAAGGCGGCGCTCAAGAGCTGAGGTCCCCATCGTGCAGGTTTTCAGAGGGCCGCCCCGGAGGCGGCCCTCTGTCGTTCGGCGGGCCGCCCCGGAGGCGGCCCGCTGTCGTTTGGAGGGTCTACCCTTGGACGGTGGCCGTCGCGACGCTCACCTTCGCCGACCGTCTCGGAGCCGAGGTGGAGCGCAAGCGGAGCCAGCTCGTCATCGGCCTCGATCCCCAGCCGGAGCTCATGCCGGTGGAGCTCGGGGGCGACGTCGCGCGGTTCTGCTGCGGCATCGTCGACGCGGTCGCGCCCTATGCGGTTGCGGTGAAGCCGCAGCTCGCGTTCTTCGAGGCGCTCGGCGCCGAGGGGATGGGCGCCTTCGGCGAGGTGTGCGCCTATGCGCGCCGCGCCGGGCTGCTCGTGATCGCCGACGGGAAGCGCGGCGACGTCGGCTCGACGGCGCGCGCGTATGCATCGGCCTATCTCGACGCCGACGACGCGCCGGCCGACGCGCTCACGGTCAACCCGTATCTCGGGCGCGAGTCGCTCGAGCCGTTCCTTGCCGCGGCCCGGCGGCGTGGGGCCGGCCTCTTCTGTCTCGTCAAGACGTCGAACGCCGGCGGCGACGTCCAGGATCTCGTGCTTTCCGACGGCCGTCCGCTCTGGCAGCAGATCGCCGCGCTCGTCGCCGAGTGGGGCGAGGAGCTCGTCGGCGAGCGAGGGCTTTCGTCCGTCGGCGCCGTGGTCGGTGCGACACATCCCCGTGCGGTTGCGGAGGCGCGCAAGCTGATGCCGCAGACGATCCTGCTGCTGCCGGGTGTCGGCGCCCAGGGGGCGACGCCCGGCGACCTCGCCCGCGCGTTCACGAGTGGGCCGGCGAGCGCGCTCGTCACCGCGTCGCGCTCGGTGATCTACGCCTCGCGCGAATCGGAAGGCGACTATCGCGAGGCGGCCGGCGCCGAGGCGGCGCGCCTGCGGAACGAGGTCTGGGCGGTATCGGGTTGGTAGCGACGACCGCACGTGCCTGGCGGCCCTACGCCGGGCCGGTGGCGCTCCTGCTCGGGGTCACGATTGCGATCGGGCTCGGCCGTGCCGGGCTCCATCACCACGGCAACGCAACCCCGCCCGTGCCCCGTCCGGCGGCCAGGACGAAAGCGCCGGCCCCGAAGCACAAGGCCTACTACGAGGTGCACGCGGGCGACACGCTGTCGGCGATCGCGGCGAAGAAACACCTCTCGCTCGCGGTCCTGCGGCGGCTCAACCCGAACGTCCAGCCGACGGCGCTCTTCCTCGGCGAGAAGATCCGGATCCGTTGAGACGCCTGCTCGTGCTCGTCGTGCTTGCGGCACTCGCGCAGGCGGGCGCCGCCGTCGCCTCGCCGCCGCCGACGCCGGATGCGCGCGCGTGGCTCGTCGAGAACGCGACGACCGGTGAGGTGCTCGACGCGCACGACGTCGACGCGCGCATGCCGATCGCGTCGCTCACGAAGCTGATGACGGTGCTCGTCGCGCTCCAGCACCTGAAGCTGACCGACGTCGTCCAGGTCGATCCGCGCGCCGCCGACGTCGGCGAAGAGTCGATCGACCTCGATCCCGGCCAGTCGATCACCGTGGCCGACCTGCTGCGCGGTGCGCTGATCCAGTCGGCAAACGACGCTGCCGACGCACTCGCGCTCGCAGTGTCGCCGAGCTTCCCCGCGTTCGCCGAGCTGATGAACGCGAAGGCGCAGCAGCTCGGCCTGCGGAACACCCATTTCGTGCGCCCCGACGGCCTCGATGCGCCCGGCGAGTACTCGAGCGCGGGCGACATCACGCTGCTCGCGCAGGCGGCGATGAAGAACCCCTTCGTCCGGCAGACCGTCGCGGAGCAGTCGGCGGTGCTCGCGGACGGCGAGGTCGTCCACACGTGGGACGACCTGCTCGGCGTGCTGCCGGGGATCGTCGGCGTCAAGACCGGGCACACGGACGAGGCGGGCTGGTGCCAGGTCTCGGCCCAGGACGACGACGGCAACCTGATGTACGTCACGATCCTCGGCAGTCCGGACGAGGCTCAGCGCGACGCCGATCTGACGCGCCTGCTCGGCTGGGCCTCCTCGCAGTACCGGCTCGTCGACGCGGTCAGCGTCAACCGCGACTACGCGAGCGTCGAGCTGCCCTACGGCCGCGGCAGCGTCGCGCTCGTGGCGGCCCAGCCGCTCCAGGCGTTCGTGCGCAACGGCCAGAGCCTCGTCGAGCGGGTCGTGGCGCCGCTGTCGGCCTCGCTGCCGGTGAAGCAGGGCGCCGTGCTCGGTCGGGTCGAGGTCTACTCCGGGAAGCGCCTGCTCGGCCGGCGCGACCTCGTGGCCGCGCGCTCGGTCGCCGCGCCGGGATTGATCACCCGCATAGGGTGGTACACGGGGCGTAGCGTGCACAACGCCTTGGGCCTTTTCTCATGATCGTCACCGTCACGCTCAACGCGGCTTTCGCCCGCACGATCACGGTTCCGAACTTCCAGCGCGGCCAGCGCCACCGCGCGAGCGCTGCGCTGACGCTGGCGGGCGGCAAGGGGATCAACGTCGCGCGCGCGCTGAAGACGCTCGGCGTGCCGGTCGTCGCGACCGGACTCGCCGGGGGCCAGGCCGGGCTGCGGATCGTCGAGCGGCTGACCGGCGAGGCGATCCTCAACGACTTCGTGCGCATCGAAGGTGAGTCGCGCACGTCGACCGCCGTCGTCGATCCCACGTCGAACACCTACACCGAGATCAACGAGTGGGGCCCGGCCGTGCGGCCGGACGAGCTCGAGATCCTGCTCGAGAAGCTCACCTACCTCTCGCAGGGCGCCGAGCTCGTCGTCTTCGCGGGCTCGCTGCCGCGCGACGTCTCCGACGAGTTCTACGCCGAGGCGATCCACGAGCTCTCGCGCCGGCAGATCCCGACCGTGCTCGACTGCGAAGGGGAGCCGCTCCGCTTCGGCGTCGAGGCGGAGCCGTTTCTCGTCTCGCCGAACCAGCAGGAGGCGGAGGCGCTCGTCGGGCAGGAGTTCCACGACGACGAGGACTTTCAGCTCGGCCTCGACGAGATCGCCGACCTCGGCGCGCGCAACGTGATCATCACCACGGAGTCGGGGTGCTACGCGTTGCTGCGCAAGGAGCGCAAGCAGCACCGCTACCGCGTCGACGCGCCGCGCATCGAGCCCGTCTCGGTGGTCGGCGCCGGCGACACCCTGCTCGCAGGCTTCATCGCCGCCCATCTCGCCGAGAAGGCGGACGAGGACGCGCTGCGCGCGGCGGTCGCCGCCGGTGCGGCATCGACCCTCGAGCTCGGCGCCGGCCGCTTCGACCCGCGGCAGGCCGGCCGGCTCCAGGCGGGCGTCGAGCTGAGCGAGCTGGCGCCGGTCGGCGTCTGAGTCCGCCGGTATCTTGTCGCGATGGAGCCTCGGCCCTTCGCGTACGAGCCCGACACACCGCTCGCGGAGAAGTTCGGCCGGGAGGGACTGACCTTCGACGACGTCCTGCTCGTGCCTGCCGAGTCGGCGGTGCTGCCGAACGACGTCTCGACGGCGACGCGGCTGACGCGCACGATCGCGCTCGAGATTCCCCTCGTCGGCGCGGCGATGGACACGGTCACCGAGGCGCGCATGGCAATCGCGCTCGCGCGCGCCGGCGGCATCGGGATCCTGCACCGCAACCTCTCGATTGCCGAACAGGTCGGCGAGGTCGACAAGGTCAAGCGCTCCGAGTCGGGGATGATCGTCGAGCCGCTGACGCTTCCCCCGGACGCGCGCGTCGCCGACGCGCTCGAGCTGATGAGCCGCTACCACGTCTCCGGCGTCCCGATCACCGACGACCGGGGGCGGCTGCTCGGCATCCTCACGAACCGCGACCTGCGCTTCGAGCAGGACCTGCGGCAGCCGGTCTCCGCGCTGATGACCGCCGAAGGGCTCGTGACGGCGCCGGTCGGCACGACGCTCCTCGAGGCCGAGCGGCTTCTCCATCGCCACCGGATCGAGAAGCTGCCGGTTGTCGACGGCGAGGGCGTGCTCAAGGGCCTGATCACCGTCAAGGACATCCAGAAGCGCATCGAGTTCCCGAGCTCGACCAAGGATCTCCAGGGCCGCCTGCGCGCCGGGGCGGCCGTCGGTGTCGGACCCGATGCGTTCGAGCGTGCGGAGGCGCTCGTCGAGGCCGGCGTCGACGTGCTCGTCGTCGACACGGCGCACGGTCATTCGCGCAGCGTCGTCGAGATGGTCGCGCGCGTGAAGGGGATCTCCGGCGAGTTCGAGGTGATCGCGGGCAACATCGCGACCGGCGAGGCGGCCGAGGCGTTGATCGACGCCGGCGCCGACGCAGTCAAGGCCGGCGTCGGGCCCGGGTCGATCTGCACGACGCGTGTCGTCGCGGGGGTCGGCGTCCCGCAGGTGACTGCGGTGTTCGACATCGCCGAGGTGGCGGCGCGCCACGGCGTGCCGGTGATCGCCGACGGCGGCATCACCTCGTCGGGCGACGTCGCGAAGGCGATCGCCGCCGGTGCAGACACCGTGATGCTCGGCTCGATGCTCGCAGGCACCGACGAGTCACCCGGCGACGTCGTCTTCTCGCAGGGCGAGCGGTACAAGGAATACCGCGGCATGGGCTCTCTCGGCGCGATGCGGGCACGCGGCTTCGGCAAGGACCGCTATTTCCAGGGCGACGTCGAGGACGTCGACAAGCTCGTCCCCGAGGGAATCGAAGGACGCGTCACCTACAAGGGGCCGCTCGCGGCAGTCGTCTACCAGGTGGTCGGCGGACTGCGCCAGGCCATGGGCTACTGCGGTGCGCCGACGATCGACGCGCTCAAGGGCGCGCGGTTCGTGCGCATCACCGGCGCGGGGCTGCGCGAGTCCCACCCGCACGACATCACGATCACGAAGGACGCGCCGAACTATCGCCGCAGCTGAGGTAGTTCGGCTTCACCCGGAAGCTCTCGGCGAAGAGCGCCCGGTGCTCGTGCTCGACCTCGGCGGTCAGTACTCGCAGCTGATCGCGCGGCGTGTCCGCGAGGCGCGCGTGTACTCCGAGCTCGTCTCGTTCCGGACGAGCGTCGAGGAGCTCCGCCGGCGCAACCCTGCCGCGATCATCCTCTCCGGTGGGCCGGCGTCGGTCTACTCCGACGGCGCGCCGCACGTCGATCCCGGCGTGTTCGAGCTCGGGATCCCGACGCTCGGCATCTGCTACGGGATGCACCTGATGGCGCAGGAGCTCGGCGGCCGCGTCGACCGCAGCGCAGGCGAGTTCGGCAAGACGGCGCTCGAGCTGCGCGGCGCGCTCGGCCACGACCTGCCCGAGAGCCAGCAGGTGTGGATGAGCCACCGCGACTCGGTCGTCGCCCCGCCCACGGGCGCCACGGTCACCGCGTCGTCCGAGTCGACGCCGATCGCCGCGTTCGAGGCGCCCGAGCAAAAGCTCTACGGCATCCAGTTCCATCCCGAGGTCGTGCACACGCCGCACGGCGCCGCGATCCTCGAGAACTTCCTCTACGGCGTCGCCGGGCTGCTGCCGACGTGGACCGCGGCCGCGGTGATCGAAGAGCAAGTCGAGCGGATCCGTGCGCGCGTCGGGCGCCAGCGCGTGCTGTGCGGGCTCTCCGGCGGCGTCGACAGCGCGGTCGCGGCACTGCTCGTGCACAAGGCCGTCGGCGACCAGCTCACGTGTGTGTTCGTCGACCACGGTCTCTTGCGCAAGGACGAGGCGGCGCAGGTCGTCGAGACGTTCGGCGAAGGCTTCGGCGTTCCGCTCGTGCACGTCGACGCCGCCGACCGCTTCCTCGCGAAGCTCGCAGGCGTCACCGACCCGGAGGAGAAGCGAAAGCGGATCGGCGAGGAGTTCATCCGCGTCTTCGAGGAAGAGGCGCGCCGGCTCGGCGACGTCCACTGGCTCGTCCAGGGGACGCTCTACTCCGACGTGATCGAGTCCGGCGGCGACGGCAACGTCGCCGAGACGATCAAGAGCCATCACAACGTCGGCGGTCTGCCGGCCGACATGGAGCTCGAGCTCGTCGAACCGCTGCGCCTGCTCTTCAAGGACGAGGTTCGCCGGGTCGGCGAGGAGCTCGGGATGCCGGAGCGCATGGTCTGGCGTCAGCCGTTCCCCGGGCCCGGCCTCGCGATCCGGATCATCGGCGACGTCACGGCCGAGCGGCTCGAGCTGCTGCGCGAGGCCGACGCGATCCTCCAGGAGGAGGTTCGGCGCGCAGGCCTCTATCGCGAGCTCTGGCAGTCGTTCTGCGTCCTGCCGGCGATCCGCTCGGTCGGCGTTCAGGGCGACTCCCGCACCTACGGCTACCCGATCGTGCTCCGCGCCGTAACCTCCGACGACGCGATGACGGCCGACTGGGCCCGCCTGCCCTACGACCTCGTCGAGCTGGTCTCGTCCCGGATCGTCAACGAGCTCCCGGGCGTCAACCGTGTGGTTCTCGACGTGACCTCCAAGCCTCCGGCGACGATCGAGTGGGAGTAGCCGGGAAAATTCACCCGCAGCGGGGGCGTTTCGGGCGTAGGCTGTCGTCATGAAGAGGGTCGCGCTGATCGGCGCCTTCTGCGTCGCCGGGGCTCTGGTCCCCACGGCATTCGCCGCCTCCACGCCGAAGACCGTCACGCTCGAGGTGACCTCGGTCGGCGTCTCGGTGGTCTCGCACGACAAGGCGCCGAAGGGCGCGAGTCGCGGCGACACGATCGTCTACCACGACAAGCTGCTGAACGCGGTTGCGCAGTTCGGCGAGGCGAAGGGTGCCGACGTCGGCGTCGACCACGGCACGATGACCTTCACGAGCGCGCATGCGGCGCGGTTCCAGGGCTCGGCGACGCTTCCGGACGGCACGCTCACGCTCAACGGCAAGGTCACAGCCGTCGCGTCGAACCTGCTGACGATCCCCGTCACCGGCGGCACCGGCGCCTTCGTCGGGGCGACCGGCGTCCTCGTCATCGGCCCGGGCAGCAAGCGCGCGCTGAACGTCTACCGCCTGACGATCGCGGCGGGGAACGTCGCCTGAGGCGACGCCCCCGCACCGCAGATCACCTACGCCTTCCCGTCCTGCTAGGGCCCCCAGCCCGTACCGGCCGCAATACCGGCAAGCGTCAGGAGCGTCACAACCAAGCCCAGCGCCTTGATCTTCACGCGTTTCACCTCCCTTCGCCCTCGCCTGTTGCCTACAAAAGTAGACAGTTGGGCGGTTTGCTCCAAACCCAAACCGTCTTGACGTTTGTCAAAGTCCCCTTCAAGATGAGTTGAGCGTGTCTGACCTCCCCGCACCGACCGAGACGATCGGGAGCCGCCTCCGCCGCTTGCGCGAGGAACGTGGGCTCTCGCAGCGGTCGCTTGCAAGCCCCGGCATCGGCTACGCGTACATCTCGCGCGTCGAGCGAGGCGATCGCCGGCCCTCGCTGAAGGCGCTTCGCCAGCTCGCCGGCAAGCTCGGCGTCACCGTCGAGTACCTGGAGACCGGCGCCGACGTCGCACCGGGAGAAGCGCGCGAGCTGAAGCTCGGCGAAGCCGAGCTGGCGCTTCGCCTCGACTACGACGTCGAGTCGGCCGAGCGTGCGCTCGAGGAGGTCGTCGCCGACGCACTGGCGCACGGCGACCTGCGGGACGCGGCCCGCGCGCGCATCGGGCTCGGGATGGTCGCGGCGCACCGCGGCGAGCACGCCCGCGCCATCGAGCTGCTCGAGGCGGCCACCGAGGAGCGTTGGGTCGCTCCGGTCTCGCATCCGAACGTCTTCGCAACGCTCGGCCATTCCTACATCTGCACCGGTGAGCCGGCGCGCGCGGCAGCGCTCCTGCGCAAGTCGCTCGAAGCCGTGCTCGCGTCGGCGGCGGTCGAGCGCGCGACGGTCGTCCGCTACGCCACCTACCTGAGCTACGCGCTCGCCGACGCGGGGGATCTCGCCGGCGCCCGGGCGGCGCTCGATCAGGCGCTTGCCCATGCGCGCACGATCGACGATCCGTACACGCGCGTGCGGATCTTCTGGTCGAACGCCCGCCTTGCCTCGCTCGACGGCGACCCGGATCTGGCGCGGCTCAGCATCAACCGGGCCATCGGCCTGCTCGAGAGCACCGAGGACACCGCGTATCTCGGCCGGGCCCATCTTCTGGCCGCGGAGATCGCGCTGACCGAGAAGGACTACGGAGCGGCCCGCGAGCATCTCGACGACGCGGCACTCCTCGTCGACGGCACGAGCGTGCTGATGGACCAGGCCTGGCTCCGCGTCCAGCAGGCGCTCCTCGAGGCGCGCACCGGCGACGCGTCCGCCGCGATCGACCGCGCCACCGAGGCGATCGAGCTGCTGGCCGACGACGACGACCGCACCCTCCGCGGCTGCGGCCACTGGGCGCTCGGCGAGGCGCTTGCCGCCGCCGGCGCCGAAGGTGCCGCACGGAAGGCCTTCCGCGACGCCTCGGCCCTGATCGACCCGGACGACAAGTACGCAGGGCCGTTCGTCGAGGCCTGGCAGAAGCTCTTCCCGGCCGACGTCGACGTCCGCTGACGGTCGAGCCGCGCGCGTTCGTCGAGCGCCTCGCCAGCGCGAGGATCGGCAGGACGTTCAACTTCTACGCCGAGGGCGAGCGCGCCCAGCTCCTGCGAGCACGTCTTCGGGCCTATCTCGAGACCCACGGCGCTGCGGCCATGCTGCTCGTCGGCGAGGCGCCCGGGTACCGCGGCGCCCGGGTGAGCGGGCTGCCGTTCACCTCCGAGCGGCAGCTGAGCGGGAGCGGACCGGCGGAGGCCACCGCGACCGTCGTCCAGTCGGCGCTGCAGGAGCTCGGCGCCGGGGGCGACGTCCTCCTCTGGAACGTCGTCCCGACGCACCCCGGCACCGCCGCCGCGAACCGCGCGCCGACGCGCGCAGAGGTCGCCGCCGGGCTCGAGTACGTCCGGGAGCTCGCGGCCGGACGCCGCGTGGTCACCGTCGGCCGGGTCGCCCAGCAGGCGCTCGGCGGCGCGTATCTGCGCCATCCGGCCCACGGCGGCGCGGCCGAGTTCCGGCGCGGCCTTGCGGCGCTTCTGGCGTGACGGCTGCTACCATGCGGCGTCGGCGAACTCCGGTTCGACCGGTTTTCGACCAGGAAACCTCTTGATGAAGACCTACAGCGCCAAGCCCGGCGAGATCACTCGCGACTGGTACCTCGTCGATGCGGAGGGCCAGACTCTGGGTCGCCTCGCGACGCAGA
>Ga0335072_10011649_pt1 | contig 12595 bp, 14 predicted proteins | sample Lox_Sample_21_FD_206725 | JGI IMG/M metagenome (GOLD analysis project Ga0335072, IMG submission 206725) | Soil microbial communities from Loxahatchee National Wildlife Refuge, Florida, United States - Lox_Sample_2.1 | ecosystem: Environmental > Terrestrial > Soil > Wetlands | place: USA...
GGGAAGCGAAGTGTCGAGAGACCTGGAGGACGAAGTTCTTCCCTTCAGCACCTCAAGAGCAACCATCAAATAATCCTATTGATACCTTCGTTTATGATCTGATGGGCCTGACGCCTGTGTTCGAAGCGGTGGATTTTTGCCTGCTAGGAGTCGCTAAGGCGCCAACTGTCCGGAATGGTGACAAAGTTGGCAGATTTGCGTCGATGGCATCGGATTCGCTAGGTAGGATTGGATCGAAAGAGTTGAAGTCGAGCCAGTTCAACCCCTGGTACCGAGAAAATTGTGCTTGACAACTGAACTTGGATTGTGAGATTGCACCTCGTGGTAAGTTCGCAACTGGACATGGTGATGATGCTTCTGAAAAAGATGTGTCGTAGTTGAAGTGTAGGAATCTGAAAATAGCTTGTCTGTTGACTCGTCTACCTTAGTCGCATTGTCATTGTCGCTGATTTTGGTGTTGGCCGAGACCTGACGCGTCCTCGCTCACGACGGCAGTGATTTGGGAATAAGTTGTGACGCTCCCTTGTGAACAGCTAGCAGTCCACAATGATTGTTACAGGAAGGAAAGATGCTGGTTTTGGGGCGGAGGGATAGGCGTTCGAGGCTCCTCCGCTCGGGACGATTGTAAGTCCACCCCAAAGCAGGCTCTCTCGCCTCGCTTTTGGGGGTTAACGAGACACCCAGTGCAACCTGGCTCGTGGGGTTTGCCGCAACCGCCCAAAGACTGCTTACACAGTTCGGATCGAAAGAGAAGATATCATGGGTTACTGTGCGGGCCAGTCATGTGATTATGAAAATCGACCAATAACTTTCTGCAGGTGACTTTCCACTTCGACAGCCAATGGCAGGGCTATTCCGAATCCTGTCATGGAGGGTCTCGACGTGATCTCCCGTCTGTTAGCAGCTGCGCATGGAGAAAAGGTATGCGCGATACCGAACAATGTCTTGAGGATGGCTGCCCTGGAAGGCAGACTACATATGAAGCTATCAGATCTCCTACGGGGGAGACCCTGATTATGAAGGAAAGCCCAGAATGGACGGGCGACTCTTGTTCAACGACCCGAGATGCTAAATGGGTTACAGAGCAAGGCTTTGAGGACTTCAACTACGCCACAGTACCGCTGTCAGAAGGGATGATTCGCTTGCTCAGCATTAAGGCCGCCACTTTTACCTCAGACGTGGTCGAGTGCGAAATGGTCATAATGCCACTTGATGAGGCAAAAGAATTCAACGCTTTGTCATATACCTGGGGCAAGCCTGTCTTCGACGCACAAATCCTCTGCAACGGTCACAGACTTGCCATAACAAGCAGTTTGGAGCGGACATTGATGGTGTATCTGCGCTCGCTGGGAGTCTTTAACGAAAGGCCGCTTTGGGTCGATGCTGTCTGCATTGATCAATCGAACATACCGGAACGCAATGCACAGATCCTTCTAATGCAAAGAATCTATGCTTCCGCTACGACTGTCATGGTCGACCTAGGAGAGGCTGACCATACCTGGGCTCTTGGTTTCGACGTCATGATCAAGTGTTCCAGAGCACATCATCTCTCAGACGGCTACCGGCCTCAAGAGCAATCATCATATGATGCGATCTTTTCTAGTCTCCCACCTCCAGATCATCTTGCTTGGACATATTACATGAACATCTACAGTTCCCCTTGGTTTCGTCGAACGTGGATTTTGCAAGTTGCATTCGCCAAGACTGCCCAGGTTAGGTACGGCCGCTTCATATTCCCGTGGAGAACATTTGCGGAAGCTTTTACCTTCTTTACCAAATCCAGGTGGGATCGGTATCTAGCCCAGCGAGCTGCATCTATTCTTGTGCATCTCGGCCGGCTGAGTGTCACAAGCATTCTCGAAATCCGCGACCTCTCGAAACAAACTGAAGAGACAATTTCGCTTGTCTCCGTGCTACGCATCTCACGAAACCAAGAGGTTACAGACCCTCGGGACAAGGTGATAGGAATTCTGGGCATTATTCCCAATGGCGCCACGGAGAAGGCCATCTCTTATATCGCCGACTATGCACTCCCTCTCAGCAGTATGTATCATCGACTCGCAGTTCACTTAGTGAGAATCGGTGCAGCAATCCACATGCTTCCATATGCAGGGGTACACTGACGAGATGCTGCTCGAGACTCAGATTTACCATTCTGGGCTCCGGACTGGACTACCTAAAGTCGCAATTTTGGCCCGCTGCCATTAGCCGTGTTTAGGCCAAGTTCGTACTCAGCAGCAACAAGCTCTGAAGTGTGCGTCCGACTAGAAGTCGGGGACAGTCTACATCGTGATGAGGCACCTCCGCGTATCCTTTCCGTCGGGGGCTGGTGCATCGATATCATTCAACACATTAGTAATGGACACCCGTTGCATAAAGGAACAGAGGGACGCACAGATGCCGAGATACAACGCATGTTCTTGGTTTGGCATGACTCGGTCCGTAAATGCCTTGCCAAAGCAACATCGAGTCAAAAGATTGCGCACGATAATATAGATGAGGTTTCGCAAGGACGCTGCTAGTAGACGATCTCTACACGGGCAAAAATCGGGTCAGTAGTGCTGCGGCTCCCATCACAGACCCCGTCGGCTGCCATGCTCGCGTCCTTGCCAACTTAAAACGTGCCAGGGAAGGCTGTGCGCCTCTCAGATATGTCGACTACGACTGGTCAGAGGACTCGACCTTTGCGCAGCAGGCTTTCGCAGCATGTCCGGGTCGGTGCTTCGCAGTTACTGCGAGGGGGTTCTTTTGCTTGGTACCGGCAGTTTCGATGGTGGGAGATGGGGTCGCGATATTCTCCGCGGCAGCAACACCATTTATTATCAGAGACACATCTCCACGGAATACTGGTCAAAAAATGCTCCACATCAACGCGGAGCTTATTGGTGACGCGTACGTGCATGGGATAATGGATGGTGAGACCATCGGCCGCGGCGAAACGTTGCAGGAGATTCATTTGCACTGAGACGCCAGTCTTGCCAAGCTGTGATTTTAACTGAGCTCTATGTTAAAGTGGTGGCAAATCGGTCATCAATCAGGGTGTTGCCGATGATGGTACAGGCAAACTGTTGAAGGATCTTGTCAGTTACATGCAGAATGATCATTCAGCCACTACCCCAGGTGTTCAACGACGACCAACAAACCCCACAACTTTCGCTTTCTCGATTCTCAAACCTTTCACTCAACACCGATGTAACATCTCCACCATGATCGAACTTCGCATCTCCAAGAGCTAATATGAACAACCATACCCCAATTTCGACCATATCGCCTGGTAATGGGTAAAAGGCTGGTTGAAGGACCTATGAGCAGCGAGTTGTCGTTAGAGCATTGTTCGAAGCGACTGGTAGCTCTGATTGCACCTCATCGACGAATAACTCTCGTAGTTGACGCCGTAGATGAATGTGAGAACCACAAAGTGACTGATCCAGTCTGTGACTGGGACGGCTAGAAACTACGATCAACTTCTTACAGCCATGCGCCAGCAGCACTTTAGGATGCATATCATGCTACACAATAGCTGGATTCAAAACCGAGCGATATTATCAACCACTTTCTATTCCATGCGAAGCAATCACATGTGACGTAAGTATTGTTCAAGTATCCAGGCTAGGCCGCTGCCAAGACAAATAGACTTCTCGTTTTGGCACTGACAGGGAAGCGGATTTGAGAATGGCTTTCGCTCACTGAAGCTGACTCAAGTCATCCACAACCATGTCGCTCAAGCGGCGCAATACCTCCTCGCCCGAGCCCGATGACTTCCCATCACCCAAGCGCCGAAGGCCTTCCCTTGAAGAAAACTCTGATGACAGTTTCGACCATCCTTTCAGCAGCGAGCAGCCGAGGCTCAACCAAACATATGGCCAGAAGGGTGCCTTCCCTGGCCTCGACGAGAATGACGATGAATTGTTCTATGGTCCGCCTTCAGATGGGCTAGAATATCTCCGAATGGTCAGGTTAGTTCTCTGAATGCCCCGTAACCTCAATTCCTCCAAGCTAAGATATTTCCCACCCAGATACTGTACCTCGAACCTTGATGCTGATCGTTCGCTCTTTCTCCCCTAGATCTGAAGCCAAAGGTGTCCCGCATCTCCTTGTAGCTCCAACAGCTACATCGCAAGACCACAAGCCCGCGGGAAAAGGAATAGACATCAACGACCTAGATTACGAAGAGGGTGGCTATTATGCGGACGGAGCCTACACCGCTGCTCCAGATACAAGTCGCCCAATATCATCAAATCAAGATGCTATAGATGCTCAAGATATATACTACGACTCGCTCTCTACGCGCTTCAGACTTCTACGGGCTACATTGAAATGCAATCCACCTCTCTCCGCAATTGAAGCACTCGACCCATTGACCCTAATCTCGCTTCCTCCGGATACCGAAAACGCCCAATCACAATGGCGCTTTCATCTACAATCATCCGACCCCTTGATGGTACAGCTTGCATGCATGGATTCGGAAAGCGTTCTTGAAGTAGTCAAAATACTTACTGGCACAATGGCACAAACAATCAGAAGCAAGAGCCGGGACAAGATTTTGCGATTCGGGGCATGGGTATGGGGTATACTCGGCAAATGCAGAGACCGTACTGAGCTTTGCAGTGAGGAGATTGCAGTTCTTCGGGAGCTTGGGAAAAGGGCAGTCACCCTACTGGTTAGCATTAGGGATAAGACAAGGAAGGCTAAAGATACTGGTCAAGAGCTTTTGGAAAAAGAAGGCGAGGATGTGCAGGAATCAATACCACCTGATGAACCGGTTGCAGGAATTGTACCTGAAGATTCCATTGAAACAGATGAGGCACGCATGCGGCGGGAGAATCTCGATGATGATGGGTCTGCCAATAATGAACAAGATGCTGCAGCACTCGAGGCGGCCAAGAAGAGATTGCAGAACTCGTTTCTGTCTACTAGCGGTGCTGAAAGTAGATCTGAAAGTGTTGTGACCGGAGGGATGAACGACCTGCTTGGAATCAGTGGAGCAGAGGAGTTGGCGGTGGATCAGCAGGTCCGCATGACTCTCGACGTGATCCTGACAATTGTAGGAGAGTTTTACGGACAGCGGGACCTACTCGACTTTAGAGACACCTGGGACGAGGTCTAGGTTGCCAGAACAGGGCAAAAGCCGTTTTCAGTAGACTTTGTGCATTCAAAAGAGCAGGAACTCTAAGGCTAATTCTACGACCTGATGAAGCAAACACCGACGGGCTCCTACAGCCCGTGGTTACTTCCTTCCACAGCCACCAGTTCGGATCATGATACACAGCCACGCAGATTTATGTTTCTGGTGGGTCAGTCTATGCTGCTTGCCGTGAACACCCAAACATCCGCTTTTGCGTCATCTCCATGTTTGCCCAGAATCCTGCCTTGGTCGACCTTTGGAACCTCACAGCCGTTTCACTTAGAGCTTGTACGCTGCGTTTCCCTTGTCTCGCAGCCCGCAGTCATCATGATCAAGGCTTTCCTTCTCCTGCTCCTCGCACAATGGCATAGCACTACGAAGGCCCAGAGTTCGACTCAACCACAGTTATGTTACTACAGTGCGAACAACCTGCTTGAATCGGTTTTCTTGCCATGTGGTGATCCTCAAAATGGATTCAAGTCGTGTTGTGAGGCCGGAGATAACTGTCTAGCTAATAACGCTTGCTACAGCCCTCGTTGTAAGTACTCTACCTATTTCAGTCTCTCCGGTTTCCTCGCTGAAAAATCATAGTCGGGACCACATATCTAGCTGGTTGTACGGACCCGGACTACAAAGATAGCAGCTGTCCAGAAAAGCCTAATCTTGAAGGTATGTGCTCTTGAATCTGTCGATTACTATCTTCTCGCCGACGCTTGATGCTGATGAATGTAGATCATCCTTGGACAGGCCTTGTTGTCTGCAATGGGACCACGACCGACTGGTTCGCCTGCGGTGACGGCGGTCCGACGATTACACATGGTATGGGATGCTCATGCCCAGACACCTCCAGGACCCTCGCCTTCGCTGCAGCGGACTCCCCTATTCAAAGCATCATGAATGTTGGCCTGGCATTAGGCGACTCATCATGCTTTCCAAGCTTTACTGTATACTGTTCAGGAGCTTCGCCGACGCCGTCTCTGTCGAGTACAGCCCTAGCAGCGGCCCCAAGCTCAACCATAACCAGCGCCTCTACTGCCCCTCAGACTAGCTCTCCCTTCCTGACGACCAATAGCGGCGGCGTAGTCAGCACCGTCTTCATAACGTGGACTCCAGATGCTCCTACAAGCACATCTTTCCTCACGATGCAATCAAACTCGTCCAACACAGCGGATGCTGGAGGCTTTAGCCCTATGGAACCTCCAACAGTGTCCAATGTGGGATTACAGAAAGAAGCAAGAATTGGCATCGGAGTTGGAAGTGCGGTCGGTGCTGTGTTCGTCGGGGCGTTGTTGTGGTATTACATATCCTGCATGAGAAAGAGGCGTAATAAGAAGTCAGCATCTGCGGCTGGGGATCACAGCGGACCAGATTCAGCAGCTGGCACGGATGGATCCGCGGAAGGGAGGAATGTGGGAGATGATGATCCAAGGAGCCCAACATGGTCAGGTCACAAGTCAGAGCTGCCAGCAGACAAAGACCCGAGAAGCCCAATCTGGTCTGGCCACAAATCAGAGCTTCCAGCAGATGAACACGAGGCTAGGTCACTAGTCCTAGCGTATGAGCCATACAAGGGATCATACAAGAGCAGTCCAACAGCAGAGGTTGAAGGTAGTCAGCGATATGGAGGTCAGAGCAGAGAGGTCAGAGAAGGGGTTTATGAGATGCCTTGATTATTCCAGGAGAGCCAGGGGCTTTTCCAAAAGAGCAAAAGAGCTAGAGCTACCGGAAGTTATAAAATGGCTCAAAGGCAGTTGTTTCGGTGTGCTTTTAGCCAGCAATAGTTGGACTTTGGGCTCTGATGTCATGATTGCAACCAACATTACACTGCTTCTAGGCAATAGCATGCAATTTCTCAGCTTTGAAGGCAGCGATTGGTTCAGGTTCTTCTGGTGTCTGCCGCGCTTATGGGACAGCCGCCTAAAGCAGAAATCGTTGGTACCGTCAGATGGGAGAAGGATACGTCAGCTTACAAGGCCTCCATGCCCTGCTGAGTAGCTGTAATCATAAACAGGGCGGCGAGGTGCGTCTAGGCGCCCTCCATTCGCTATCGGTGCCCGGAGATGCCTAAGCTTTTTCATTTTCGCTACCACGATTTTGACTCGATCGGGCTCGATGATCTGCGAATCTGACTGTAGGCTTTACAGACGTTGGAATCCCCCCAAAGAAGTAGTTTATTACTTCAGCCAGCTGGCTTGGTTTGCTACATATATACCAACTCTACCCTGCTGTCGTGTTCTTCAAGTTTCCTCAATTTCTCTGGTCCCATTGTTCAAGAGCAAGCTACAACATTACTCGACATGTCATTTGCGCAAGCAACCATGGTGCACAAGCCTACAAGCCGTCTGGAATTTCGACCCTCGGACCGAGTAGTGAGACTCAATCGCAAGGTCGCCATGATTAGGGTGTCGATTCCAACTAAAATAGAGTTGGAAATGGCTCAAAGACATGAAACACGCCAGAGCATGAGAATACCGGATACGGCAACGGACACGGACATCGATCGAAGTACGTGCTGTTCGCTGACACGTATGTGAGGGCGGACTGCCATATGATGGTCAAGCACGATAAAGAACGGCCAAGAGCCAGGAGGGTAGCCTTATCCCTGCCGCTTCTTAAACAGAGCTACCCGTGGGCAGTGCCATTGGCACAGCTTCCGTGACGCTCCGAGGAAGCGAGTGCGCAGCTACCTGTGCCGTGCACAAGGTAATATGAAGGAAGCGATAGGCGATACTGCAAGAGATCTTGCTTATAATCAGTGAGGTCAACAAACTTGGATGTCAGATCGGAGAAGACAAGATGAAGAGCCAGCTGGGATATCGGATTATAAGCGTACGCTTGCAATCAGTGGTGATAAGAGGGCAAGTGTGAAGGCAAACGCTATCCGGGAGGAAGGCGGCGGTGAAGGGACGAAATGTGTAGATAGGAAGTCTGGAACGGAGGGAAAGGGTCATTGCTGGCAAGGTTCAGATGTGCTTCATCATAACAGGTCATTCATTAGTCAAGTGGGAATCAAGCAAAGTGAAATCATTAGTCGAGGATGGATTTATCATCAGATACTTGAAGCGGCAGCATTGCTCCCTCACGTCATCCTGCGGCGGGAAGGTCGGCGTGCAGAATCCATGTTTCTCCAACTCGCGGGCTCTTCCCCGCCTTCGTCTGCACATAGATGCCTTTGAAGAAGATTGCACATATCGCCCTTTACACCATTTGAATCGAACAAAATGGCACACTCCTATTCAGCCTCCTATCCGCCCAACCTCTCCGTCGACCCAGGCATCGTGTCCTTCTTCGAGAAATTTTACGAAGTCTCGGACACACCGCCCGCCCACGAAGATTATGCCGACTCCTTCGCCGACGACGCCACATTTCAGATCGGTATTAAGCAGGTCAAGGGCAAAGCGGATATCTTGAAGATGCGTCAGGGCATGTGGGAGGTTGTCACAAGCAGGAAACATACGGTCTACAAGGTGTTTCCATTCGGGGAGAAGACGACGGAGTTTATGCTGTATGGCAAGGTGGAGTATGGGTTTAAGGATGGGCGGGAGACGAGTGTGGACTGGGCCGGGAGGGCGGAGGTGATCAATGATGGGGGGAAGTGGAAGTTCAAGTTTTATCAGGTTTATTTGGTAAGTGGAAGGAGTGAACAGGTAGGAATCGGGAGGTTACTGACTGTTGGGTGACAGGATTCCGCGGCTATGAAAGGTTGATTGGCTCTCGCCGGTCTTTGGGCTTGAGATTTGTGATTTGAGAGTTTATGAAGATTCAACTAATGACAAGTAATACCTTGGAATTGATACTGTTGCGACCATGTGCTCGAACTTGATTATGGAATTTGAATACTGTCTTGTCCTGGTCGAGTCCATGTGGAGATGCTAGGAGAGAAAGACAATTCCAGAGCTTACAGCATACCCGGAATATCTGGCTAGACGGCTAGAGTCTCCGAGCGAGGGATTATCGTAAGTTGCTCATTCATTCCCCTATTGTTCCCGGTTTTCCCTTGATGAAGCAATAAAAGAATTCTGCAATTCTGAAGAACCTTCCTAGGTGTTTGTTGAATGTCATTTGTTACACTTGATCTGATCTCGCCCTGTTGCCAACCTCTCTTGCATTCCCTTCGGAAGATAGTTGGACGGTCATACTGACGGAAATACTTGTCAGGTAAAGGTCCTTCTCCCGCATTTTTGATGATACCAGAGTCATCAGTCATAGGAAGAGCTGGCGGTCGTACTACAGCAGGAGGACAGCTACGAGGAGGAAGATTATATCGAGTAAGTTAGCTTGTGGAGCATCTAAGGTTCCGGAACGAATATCGCCTGCCACCCGGTTTGAAGGCCAGCTATTTCCCTTGATCTGTGGTTGTAATCCGTGAAATGTAATTTCTAGATTTGAAAGTTTCACCGTATAAGCTGTGGTTTTGTTGAAGTCCTTCAAGCCACGGCGTCTTATGGGTCCAGCTATGTTGATGTGATAATGTAGTGTCCCCATGCCCTGTGTGATGTTATTTTATTTCACCGCAGGGGAAGTCACGAAACCCGGGAAGGAGTTCGGAGCCCCACTCCTCTGCATCTCCATCAGTTCAACCTCGGAACCCCATTGAGTCAGCTTCCCAGGCAGCGTTAACTTGACTTTCTAAGACCAAGGCTGTGAAGGCTATCTTTTGAAACTCCTTCAATGTGCTGATCTGAAGCAACGCTGCGGCGCTGTCACTGCGTTGGTGCTTGCCTTTCATTCAGGGGCAGCATCTGAGATGAAGGGCTCAGCTTACCTTTTGCGCAGCTGCAAGCTGCATGGACCTCTCCGCATCCATCAAAGATGTCTTGCAACTGCTGCACAGCAGAACCTACGAACAGCACTCTTCTTTCCCGGCCATGGCGTTCAACGCAAAGGCATGGCGGACGCTTGGCTCGAAGCCTTCCCTTCAACCGCACGAGCCTTCTTTGACGAGACCGACGAAATACTGAGATGCAAGTTATCCCAAGCCATTATCGAGGGCCCGAACTCCTTACTCAATGAGAGCGAAAATGCCCAGCCAGCTATCATGGCCACGTCGGTCATGATCCTTCGAGTCCTTGAAAAAGAGTTTGGATTCAAAACGGAAGAGGTAATCGATGTCACACTCGGACACAGCTTGGGAGAATATGCAGCGTTGGTTACTGGCGGTTACCTTGATTATCCTTTCGCATTAAAGATGGTTCGGCGAAGAGGAGAGATAATGGGAGAGTGTACACGGAAGGCCCACCAGGAATCCGGGGAGACGTATGGCATGGTAGCACTCGTTACTGAACCAGAGCATCTTGAATCGCTGATAACGACTATCCACGAGTTCCTCAGTCACGGAGCTCCAGGGTCCAAAGATGACTCAAGCTACGAAGTTCAGGCTATCCAACAAGTGCACATTGGCAACATCAACTCCAAGAACCAGATAGTGCTTAGTGGAAGCTTGGAGCGAATCAGAGCTCTTTTGGTTCAAATCCGTGAATTTGGAGGACACGATCCACGGGCCGTCGAGATCAAGAGCAATAGTCCGTTCCACAGTCCAATCATGAAACCTGCACTGGACTATATGAGGAGGGCTTTACAGGACGGAGATGTCACATTCCCTGGAAAAATGCCCTGTGTCTCCAATGTGACTGCCTTGCCTTTCCAGTCGAAAGATGATCTCAAGGATCTACTGGCACGCCAGGCTGTTGAGACCGTTCGATGGTGGGACAGCATTAAATATCTTGATCACGACGCTGGAACAAAACGATGGCTTGGCCTTGGACCAGGCAAGGTTGGGAGAAACCTGGTTGGTAAGGAGGTTGGGAGAAGTGGTGCCAAAGGAGGTGGGGTTTGGGCTATATCTGACCCCAAAGAAATCGAGGCCACACTGCGATCACTGGAAGATACAAAGTCGGAAATGGTCGACTGAGCAATTTTGTTTGCCAAAGACCAGCCTATGCGCATTTGTGACGTCCGGAGAGACTGACCTGATATATCCGAGTATCATTGTTTGGACCCAGTCCAGCCATATCAAAGTCGATGCAGGAACATACCAGCAGTTTGTCCGTGGATGGAGCAACATCGAATACAGCAGCCCACGAGACTATTACGCTTCGCCAAAACGGCCATGGTCATCTCTAACCTTGGAGACTGCGGAGCTCAACTTAGTCCACTGGGGTGACTTGCTTCATTCAGTGCTCGACCACTTTGCAAACCATTTCACATGCTCGAGGGCCGAAAGGAACTTTTTCCGCCTGAGGATTCCAGCCACATTAGCATATCAGCAGGTTTTCGGTATAATGCTAGAAGGAGGTGGAAAGGAAGCTATTTGCTCAGCAAATATGCGAGACGGCCTACGCGATGAGTTGTTTTGTACAAGACTACACAGCGTCCTCGAGATTTCTTCATTGGAATAGCTAAACCAGCAATCCACCCGCCACAAGCATACGCTATTCAATATATCTCGAATCTAAGGCGAACTTAAGTTGTATGACCATCGCCATGATTGTGATCAGGACGAAACCTTTATATAGATGACCTAGCCTACACAGGACTATGACCCTACAGTCTCGGAGATAGACCACAGAATAGTGTATTTGAAATCAAAATGTCTTTCTTCAGTACCAACTTGGTCTGACCATAAGCCCTGGTTGCTTCCCTGGCTATGCCCGAGTCAGACTGCTACGAGCGGAGGATCTCAAGACTGGCTCGTCACAGCTAGCCGGGCTGATGACTGTGTCAGCCTTGGCTTGAAGGAATCTCGCTGCTAAGCTGATGAATAGCAGAGAGGCGAGAAAGAACCGGGCCCAGCCAGATGGGCAATTGCCTTCGGTAACAGCCAAACGCAACTTCATCATGTCTGGCAAATATTAGCTTCATACCCCGGCGCCCTCTGACTACAAGTCCCGCAAAACTGGAAACCCGAGATCTGCTCAGCTGTCGTATTGCTCAACACCACATCGGGAGTGGAAGAGATGGGTCAACCAAGCGTGTTTGCTCAGCAAACCGGTGACCCAGCTACCCCTTCACCTCCTACATTCCACTATGATCCGGTCGGAAGACGTTGAGGAGTCTGATGCGGTCGCAAGGCTGGTATCCAGCCAACCCTGCCAAGGAATCGCCAGCAGTGTAGGTATCAAGGCTTTTTCAGGCGTGTCAGTGTGAAGCAATTCGGGGTGCATAGGCGCGATGGACACTTGATCCGTCGCGAAGATGTGCACTTGTTGAATCGACAAACATCACCTATACGGTCGGGAGAGGCCGTCCGGACTTCGCTGACAAGAACGTGCCCATCGAGTTGGAAAAGCTTGACCGACCTTTGTTAGGGGTGGACGCTATACGCAGACAAATTGAAGAGCTAGCGGTTCTCCTGCACGACAAAGAGCTCTCCCAACTAAAAAGATCTGCTCGGTCCCAACCATCTCGCCCATATCAACCGGGCACCAGGAACAAGTGTTGATGCTGCCAGATCATTCAGGTGCATCTGGT
>Ga0335072_10011650_pt1 | contig 12594 bp, 14 predicted proteins | sample Lox_Sample_21_FD_206725 | JGI IMG/M metagenome (GOLD analysis project Ga0335072, IMG submission 206725) | Soil microbial communities from Loxahatchee National Wildlife Refuge, Florida, United States - Lox_Sample_2.1 | ecosystem: Environmental > Terrestrial > Soil > Wetlands | place: USA...
CAGCCCGCCGATGATCACCGGCGCCGCCAGCGGCAGTTCCACCGTCACCAGGCGCCGCGTCGGGCCGTACCCCATGGCGGTCGCCGCTTGCCTGACGGGAGCCGGAACCGCGCGCAGCCCGGCGACGACGTTCGGCAGGATGACGCACAGCGAGAAGGCGGTCAGCCCGATGATGACCGTCGTGTCGGTGAGGCCGAAGGCGGGGATGAGCGCTATCCACAGCGCCAGCGACGGGACCGCGTAGACGATGCTGACGACGGCCAGCGTCGGCGGGTAGAACCAGCGCCAGCGCGCGGCGATGACCCCGAGCGGCAGGGAGATGATCAGGCCGTACAGCGCCGAGAGCACGCCGAGCTTGGCGTTTTCCCAGGTGAGTTGCCAGATCAGCGACCAGTTCTGGGGGATCCAGGACCAGCTCATGGCTGCGCTCCTGATGGGGCGTTCTGGACTCCGTGGGCTCCTGGCTGCGCTTCGCGCTTCTTGCTGTTATCAGTCTCGTCCGCTGTGGCGCCGGCCGGTTGCGTGCTGGCCGCGGCGGCTGCCTCCGCGGCTCGTTCCGCGGTCTGGATCGCGGCCCGCAGCTGGTCGAACGTCGCCACGCCGACCGCCTGGCCGTCGTCGTCCACGCCGACCGCCTGCCCGGCGGGCGACAGCACGGCCGCGTCCAGCGCGGCCCGCAGCGAGTCGGTGCCGGCCGTGAACGTGTGCCCGAACGGCTCGGCGGCCACCTGGCTCAGCGGCGTGCTGCCCGGCTGGCCGGCCAGGCCGTCCGCCGGGATCCAGCCGCTCGGCTTCCCGCCGTCGGTGACCAGGATCCACGACTCGCCCGAGGCCTGCGCCGTGGCGACGGTCGTGTCGGCGCTCTGCACGGGTCCGGTGTTCAGCGACAGGCCTCGCGACGTGAAGAACGATAGCCGCCTGATGCCCCGGTCGAAGCCGACGAACCCGGCCACGTAGTCGTCGACCGGGTCACCGAGGAGGCGTTCCGGGGTGTCGAACTGGGCGATCTTGCCGTGCGGCCGGAACAGTGCCACCAGGTCGCCGACCTTGATGGCCTCCTCGATGTCGTGCGTGACGAACAGGATGGTCTTCTGCAACTCGTGCTGCAGCGTGATCAGCTCGTCCTGCAGGGAAGCGCGCACGACGGGGTCCACGGCACTGAACGGCTCGTCCATGAGCAGCACCGGCGGGTCCGCGGCGAGCGCGCGGGCCACCCCGACCCGCTGCTGCTGGCCGCCGGACAGCTGGTACGGATAGCGCCGGGCCAGTCCCGGGTCGAGGCCGACGGTCGTGAGCAGCTCACGGGCCCGGTCCCTGGCCTTCTGCCGGCGCCAGCCGTTGAGCACGGGGACCGTGGCGACGTTGTCCTCGACGGTCCGGTGCGGGAACAGCCCGGTCTGCTGGATCACGTAGCCGATGCCGCGCCGCAGCTTGGCCGGGTTCTGCTCCCTGATGTCCTTGCCGTCCAGCAGGATGCGGCCTTCTGTCGGCTCGACGAGGCGGTTGACCATCCGCAGGCTGGTGGTCTTCCCGCAGCCGCTGGGGCCGACGAGGACGACCGTCTTGCCCGCGGGCACCTCAAGGTCGAGCGCGTCGACGGCCACCGTCCCATCCGGGTACCGCTTCGTCACTGCCTCGAACGTGATCAAGCTTCCGCCAGGCCTTTCCGTGAAGGATCCGCGAGGGACCCGCGAGGGATCCGTGAGGGATCTAAACTTTTCCGACCGAATTTATATGAATACACCCCATACTGCCAATCCCGGATCACCAGCACACCGGCACGGCTGCTTTCATCCACCCACCTTAACGGTCATACGGCGTTCGAACCGGCATTGGCCGTGCCGTTTGGGTAACAACCGGCCGCTACTACCCCGTCTGACGCCCGCTGAACGTGAGTGTGAAGTAAACCGCGCGACCCGCGGGAGTGCGGAACGCTCCCCAGTCACTCGCCAGCATGGCGACCAGCGCCAACTCGGGTCCAGTCTTGTCCGCGCCGGGCTTGCCGGGCTTGCCGGGCTTGTCGGCCGGGACGGGCTGCGACCGCGCGGAGTCGTAGACGTCGACGCGCAGCTGGCCGCCCGAGCACCTGATCGCCACCGTGACGCTCGGACCGGCCCCGTGCAGGATGGCATTTGTCACAACGTCGCTGGTCAGCAGCACTACGACATCCGGGTCGACGGGAACCTGCCAGGAACGCAGGGCCGCGCGGACGTGGTCGCGGGCCTGGCCCGCCGCTGCTGGCTGGCGGATGAGCCGGACGCGACGCTGGTGCAGTTCGGCCGGGCGGGCCGGGGCTATTGAGTTCATCGGTTCCTCAGCTGACGGAGCGGAGAAGCTGCGGAGGCTCGGTTTTGGCGTTGCACTAGAAATGGTTATGCAACTTGCATTGCAAGACATCGGTCAGCTGACGGATCTCCATCGTGTTGGCTGCGGTACCCGCCGTCATGCTTGGGAAGCTTGCGGCTCCAGTGACTTCTCGAACCAGTGGTGCGCGTATGGCTCGTCGCTAAACGCCGCCACCTCGCGGTAGCCGGCCGACCTGTACAGGCCGATGGCCTCCCGCAAGGCCCGGTTGGTCTCCAGCCTGAGCACCCGGGCGCCGTTCTCCTTGGCGTGCACCTCGAGCTGAGCGAGGATCTGGCGGCCGAGGCCCAGGCCGCGGGCCGACGGCGCGACCCACATCCGCTTGATCTCGGCGGGCGCGTCGCCGTGGAACTTCAGCGCGCCGCACCCGGCGGGTTCGCCGTCGATGGCCGCCACTACGAACAGCCCCGCGGGCGGCGTCATCTCCTCGTCGGTGGCTGAGATGCTCTGTGCCGGGTCGAAGCCGTCGTCGAAGCGGCTGGCCAGCTCGGCCTCGTAGGCGCGCAGGCAGTTGCGGGCGACCGGGTCCCGCGGGTCCCGCACGCTGATCTGCGGCTCCATCATTCGACGACGGCGTGCACGGATGAGTTGATCAGCGGCCAGTCCACGCCGACGCCGAGCCCGGGGTCTGTCGGGGCGTGCACGTAGCCGTCCGCGTCGACAGTGAACGGCTCGGTCAGGCCGTACCCGAAGTGCGCGAGGCTGTGGTCGCCCGCCCGGTTGAAGGCGAGCACCTCGAGCCAGTCGCAGTTGTCGATGGCCATCATCACGTGCCGGGCGGCGACGTTGTTCAGCGCGTTGTAGGAGTCGTGCACCTCGCAGTTCATGCCGAACGCCTCGGCCAGGTGCGCGATCTTCATCAGCCCGGTGATGCCGCCCTTGATGACGACGTCGCCGCGCAGGAAATCGGTCGCGCCGGCGGTGATCCACGGCGGCAGCGCTGCCAGCCCGCCCGGGGTGATCTCAGTGGCCAGCAGCGGGATGGTCAGGTGCCTGGCGAGGCGCTGGTAGCCGTGGATGTCGTGGTCGGGCAGCGGATCCTCGTACCAGCAGTAGCCGAGGTCCTGGATGGCCTGCCCGACCCGCAGCGCGTCCGGGTAGGAGTAGCTCCACGACGAGTCGAGCATCAGCGTCATGTCGTCGCCGGCCGCCGCCCGGACGGCCTCGCAGGCGGCGATGTCGAAGATGACTGGCGGGGCGCTGCCGGGTGGCAGCCAGGGCCCGCGCGGCGGGTGCAGCTTGTACCCGCGCCAGCCCTGCTCCTTCCAGTAGACGGCCTCGTCGGCGTACTCCCGCGGCGTCCGGTGATGAGCCGTGGAGAAGTACGCGGGTATCCGGTCGCGGCAGGTGCCGAGCAGCCGGTGCACGGGCAGCCCGGCGGTCTTCCCCGCGATGTCCCACAGCGCCACGTCGACGCTGCCCAGGGCGTGCGGGCTGAGATAATGCACCAGCCCGGCCATCCGCCGCCAGTGCGCCCCGATGTCCAGCGGGTCCGCGCCGACCAGCCACGGCTTGACGACCGTGACGATCTGCTCCGCGATCGCGGTCGGCCCTGGACCCGGACCGGACAGGAAGCTGTTGCCCTCGATGCCCTCATCGGTCACGACCCGCAGCACGCCGAGCAACTGCCGGCCACCGGGACCGAATGACGCGCTTCCGGTGGCGGCCCGCTCGTGCAAAACAACCGTGACATCCGTAATCCGCACGCCCGCCCACGCTACTCCGGCTTACCCCGGACCGCGAGAGACCGGAGCGCGGCAGAGCGTCCGGCTATGGGCGGGTCCATAATGAGCTAGCAGCATCTGGAGGTGTCCCATCGACCCGGAGAACGCCGATTCCAGCGCCGAACCGCTCAGGATCCTCAATGAGCGCGATTTCGACGATTCCATGTTCCGCACGGAACTCGACACAGAAATCCGCGGATTCGTCAACGAGGCCATCAATGGCCGTGAATTCCGCATGATCAGCTATTACAATCTGGGCCGCGAGAGAATCGTGGACGCGGTCACTGCGCGGCTGCATGAGGCTCTGCAGAAAACTCAGCTTGGCACCATCGCTGACCTGCGCAAACGCATGAAGGACGAGATCGCGCGGAGACAGACGCCGCTCGGCATGGTGACCCGGTGGCGGGTCGCGGTCATGCTGAGCGTGTTGCTGCTATTCGGCGGCGGCACGGTGATTGCGCTGGTGACTGGTGACGGCGAGAACACCGTGGTGTGGATCATCCTCCTGGCGATCGTCGGCGGTTTCGCGGTCACCCAGAGCTTGATAGTCGTAAGGCGATACGAAAACACCCGCAGCAGGGTAGGGAGCGCCCGCCGGCGGTACCGCGAAGCGGTTATTGAGCAACTGGTCGACCCGGTAATCCGAGAAGTCGTCAATGAGCGGCTCTTTAACTACGAGAGCCACCTGAACGTCCAAGACGCTCCCGGGCTGCTGACCGACGATCCGCTGTTCCGGATCGGGACCGAGAACCGCGACCGGCTGGAGAACCTGATCACGGGCATGCCATGCGGCAGCATCGGCCTCGCGGGGCCGCGAGGCTGCGGCAAGACGACGCTGCTGCGCGAGTTGTGCTCGGGTCAGTTCCGGGTCTTCGACAATCTGCGGCCAACCGCGATCATGGTCACAGCGCCGATCGAGTTCGCGCCGCGGGACTTCCTGCTGCACTTGTTCGCGCAGATCTGCCGCGAGGCCTTGCGCGACGCGCCCCCTGTCGCGCGGCGGCGAGACGCGTTCCAGGGCGGATGGCGATCTGGGTTTTTCCGGCGGCACCTGGGGACGGCGATCCTGCTCGGCGTCCTCTGCCTGATCGCGAGCCTGTTTGTCGGTTACGCGGCCCTGCCGGCCGCCCGGCAAGCCACCGTCTCGCACTGGCTGCACGGGTGGCTGGGCAGCCTGTTCGGCAAAGACCAGGGCCAGATTTTCGCCGACACCAGCCAGTCGTGGCATTTCCTGCACTCGCTGAACACGCGCCTCGCGGTCATCGGCGCGGTATTGTTCCTGGCCGGGCTGATCCTCGTGGTGGCGGCAGCCGGGCGGGGTGTCGCATCTCTGATTTCCCTCTCTCGGCGCCGTGACACCAAGACCCAGGAACTCGCGCGACGGCATCTGCAGACCATCAAGTTCCAGCAGAGCTACTCGTACGGCTGGTCCGGCTCGCTGACGGCGCCAATGGCCCAGGTGGGCGTCAACGAGGCGTTCAGCCTGTCGGAATATCAGCAAAGCCTGCCCGACATCGTGGCGAGCATGCGCGAATTCCTCGAGCTGCTCGCGCGGTCGAACCCGGTCATCATCGCTGTCGACGAGCTGGACAAGGTGGCCTCGGACGTGGCCGCGGCGCAGTTCCTGAATGACCTCAAGGGGATATTCGGCGTCCCGGGCTGCCTGTACCTCGTCTCGGTGTCGGAAGAAGCGCTGAGTAATTTCGAGCTGCGCGGCTTGCCGTTCCGCGATGCCTTCGACAGCGCCTTCGACGAGGTCCTGCACCTGCGGCCGCTGACCTACTCGGAATCCAGGCGGCTGTTGCAGCGCCGGGTCGTGGGACTGTCGGCGGCGTATCTGTGCCTGTGCCAGTGCCTGGCGGGCGGCCTGCCGCGGGACCTGGTCAGGGTGGCCCGCGATCTTGTCGGGACAGGCACTGTCTCGCGAGACATGTGTGACGTGGTCGCCGCGCTGGTCCAGATCGACCTGCAGAGCCGGACCGACGGCGCGGTCATCGCGCTCCGCAGGACCAGCACCCAGCTCGCGATCGAGCCGATGGTGCTGTGGATCAACGAGATCTCCAACTGCCTGGCTGGCTGGCGCATGGCGAACCATGGTGGCCGCGACGCGTCCGCCAGTCAGCTTCGGGCCAGCGAACTGCTGGAGCTGTGCGGCGCCTATCCCGCGGGCGTCTACGCCATCGTTCCGGCCAGCGCGACCGCTAGCGGAGTCGAGGGGCCCGCTGCCACGGCCAGCAGGCTGGGGCTCACGCTGGCCGGCTTCCTCTACTATCTCGCGACGCTGATCGAGCTGTTCCGCGATGACCGGACGAAAGACGAATTCAAGGAGCTTGACGAGTCGGCGACCGGTGCGGCCACGATCAGGCAGGTGGAGTACCTGACGAGAGCCAGGCAGGCCTTCGCGGTGAGCCCCTTGATCGCCTGGCAGCGGATCTCGGACTTCCGGGCGAGCTGGGGCATGAACTTGCTCCCCTCCCCTGGCACGGTCACCGGGTGATCGATCATCCGCCCTCCCGCGATTACGAGCCGGCGCCGGTGGTACCGGAGCCGCCGTTGCCGGGCGGCGGCGGGGGGAGGCTGATGCAGCTCGGTGCCGGAGGCGAGGTCAGCTCCCCGCCGCTCATCGAGGTGCGGCCGGAGGTCTGCACGCCGATCACGAGGATGTCGCCCGCCGGGATGCCCGTCGCTTTCACCGTGACAGACCCGTTGGGCGAGATGAACATCCCCGTGGTGATCCGGTGGCCCTTCCCCGACACGGCAGGTGCGGCTGGCCGCGGGCAGCCCGGCTCGACTGGCACCACGACCACCTGCTTGTCGCCAAGCTGACGGAGCCTTGTGTTGGCGCCCGCTATCCCGGACTTCTGGTAGACCGCGAGCGTGATCGTGCCGTCGTGGTTCTTCGTTACGGCGTACGCCGCCGGGGTTTTACTCCCGGCTCCGTGGGCTGGGGTTCCGTTCTGGGCCACCAGGACGCCCGCGACGGCGGCGCCGACGGCCAGGGTGCCGCCGCTGGCCAGCAGCGTGTGGCGGGCGGTGATGTGACGCTTGGGCTGTGCCGGCGGCCTGGTGTGCGCCAGCGCCGGCCCGTGCTCGCGCATCAGGTCGTCGAACAGCTGGTCTGCGAACTTAGTCATTCTCGTCACCCCTGATCTGGTTCGTGGTTATGGCGTGCCTGCGCAACTGGGCACGAGCCCGCATCAGCCGCATCCGTGCCGCGCCCGGCGTGACCCCGAGCACTGCCGCCGCCTCCTTGGGCCGCAGGCCGGCGAGGTCCACGAGCTCGACCAGCGCGCGATCCCGGTCCGGCAGCGTGCCGAGCCCGCTGACCAAGTCGCGGCCCGCCCGTTCGGCGTCGATGCGGTCGAGCAGCTCCTCCACCTGGTCCGGTTCCAGGTCCCGCCGGCCCGCCAGCCGCTGCAGCCTGTCCTGCTGCTGGCCGTACGCCTCGCAGTGTGTGGCGTACACGTGCCTGGCGATCCCGAACACCCAGGCCCGCGCGGTTCCCCGGCCAGGATCGAAAGACCCGAAGCTGGTGATCGCGGTGACGAAGGTGTCCGCCGTGAGGTCGGCGACAACGTGCGGGTCGGCGCTGCGCCGGGCGAAGTAGGCCGTGACCGCCTCCACATTCGCCCGGTACAGCCGCTCGAACTCGGCCGCAGCGCCATCCCCGGCGCCCCGCGCGCCGGTCCTGCCCGCCTGCCCGATTGCTGCTGCTGTCTTGGTCACGTCTCTAGTTGCCCTGCAGCCGCCATCGCGTCACGCACCCCGGGTAGCGCCGTCACCGTCGCGGGGTGTCCAAGTTCCCGTGGCGTCCCGCGCCTGCGGCGAACCTGGCCGCGCCGGCTTTCGTCTCGCCGGCCAGCGCTGCCTGCCCGTGCGCGAACTCCGATGCCAGCGCGGCGCTCTCCGCCAGCCCTTCTTGGTCCAGTACCGACACGCGGTCGCTGCGCAGGCAGACCTGCGGGAACGCGGCAAGCTGGGCGGCGAGTTCCTGGGCGGCGGCCAGCGCCTGCCCGGCCGGCACGACGCGGTTGGCGAGCCCGATCGCCGCAGCTTGCGTCGCATCGACGGCGCGACCAGTGAGGACCATGTCCATCGCGCGGCTAGTGCCGATCAGCCGCGGCAGCCGCACGGTGCCGCCGTCGATCAGCGGGACGCCCCAGCGCCTGCAGAACACTCCGAACACGGCGGTCTCGTCGGCGACCCGCAGGTCGCACCACAGCGCCAGCTCCAGGCCGCCGGCGACCGCGTAGCCCGCTACCGCAGCGATGACCGGCTTGGACAGCCGCAGCCTGCTGACCCCCATAGGCGCGTCGCCGTCGGGCGCCACCCGGTTGCCGCGCTCCGTGCCGATCGCGGTCAGGTCGGCGCCAGAGCAGAACACGCCGCCCTCACCGTGCAGCACGGCGACCGCGGCGTCCTGGTCGGCGTCAAACGCGCGGAAGGCCGCGGCAAGCTCGGCCGCCGTCGGGCCGTCGACGGCGTTGCGCCGGGCAGGACGGTGCAGGAACACGGTAGTGACCGGCCCCGATCGCTCCACCCGGACCGCCTGATCAGTCATGTCCGCCCTCCTCGTTTTTCTGGACCGCTGCCTCGATCATCGCGCCGGTGGCAAGCAGCAGCGCCTCCGCGGCCGGTCCGCCGATGAGCTGCAGGCTGGCGGGCAGCTGCTGGCCGGTCGGCACTGGCAGCGCCAGTGCGGGGAAACCCGCCAGGTTCACGGGGCTGGTGAGGGCCAGGTAGCCGGGCCTGACGGCGGCTTCAAGTGGCGGTGGGAAGAACGGGACGGTCGCGACCGCGAGCAGGCCGGTCTCGCGGGTTGCCGCCGCCATGGCGGCGCGCCACCGGTCCTGCTCGGCTTGTGCCTGGACCAGCTGCGCTTGTGTCACGCCCTGAGCCTCGGTGAGATTGGCGAGTGCCCGCGGGCCGAGCAGGTCGCGGCGGGCGGGGTCGGCCAGCAGCACCGAGTTCGATACCACGGCTTCGGCGTCGCAGATCACATTGAACGCTTTCCTGGCCGAGTACCAGCCGGGCAGCTCCACGTCGAACACCTCCAGGCCGCAGCGGGCCAGCGCGGCGTCCACCGCCGCGTCGATGACCGGATCCACGTCGATCCCGGCCGGCCTGATCCGGCCAACTCGGGCGGCGGCGGCCACATCGACGGAAAAACCCGGCTCGAGCAGCGCCATGCCCGCCGCGACGCCTGCCACATCGCGCGCCATCGGGCCGATGGTGTCCAAGCTCGGCGCGAGCGGCCACACCCTTGCCAGCGGGATCCGGCCGTGCGTGGTCTTCAGCCCGGCGATGCCGCAGAACGCGGCCGGGATCCGGATCGAGCCGCCGGTGTCAGAGCCGTACGCGAGATCCGCTTCGCCGCTGGCCAGCGCGACCGCCGATCCGCTCGATGACCCGCCAGGAACCCCGCCGGGATCGAGCGGATTGACGGGCGTGCCGAAATACTCGTTCACCCCGGTCGCGCCGTACGCCAGCTCATTGAGGTTGGTCTTGCCCACGATCCGCGCGCCCGCGGCCCGGGCGCCAGCCAGGCAGGGCGCGTCCCGTTCAGCCGCGACAGCGGTCGCGGCCAGCGCCCGGCTGCCGGCCGTGGTGGGGACGCCGGCGACATCGATCAGGTCCTTGACCGCCAGCCGGACCCCGCCACCTAGACCCGGCATCGGCGTGATGAACGTCGTCATCGGCACAACGTACTGGGACTGCCTGATGGTGCGCTGTGGACCGGTATGCTCCACGCAGAATCACTTGCCCCGGGTCAAGCCGGTGATGTGCGGGAGGTCGGGATGCGGCTCGGATCGCTGGTGCTCATCATCTGGCTGGTCATTGGCGCCGTCGCCGCCGGTCAGCGGGGCTACTACAGCGGAAGTGTCGGCAGTTGCACCAAGGCCGGCACGATCTTGGTGACGATCCTCGCCGGCCCGCTCAACTACGTGGGCGTCAACCCGAAGGTCGACTGCACCCTCCCCCAGCCCAGCAAATAACGGCGCCCAGCAAGTAACCGCGCCCTCTCCGCTACGGGATCAGGCCGGTGAGGTCCAGCCGGCTGAGGCGTTCCGGATCGGCGAGGATGTCGATCTCGGTGATCTTGTCCTCGCGGATGGCCATGCCGATCAGGGCGAGAGGCTGACCGTCGCGCGCGACGAGGAAACCCGGGGTGCCGTTGACGAGCACCGGGCGGGCGAAGCGTGTCAGGGGCGTGTACAGGCGTACCTGGGCGGTGACTTCTGGCGCGCCGTGGATCAGCCGCGAGGGGCCTAGCGGGCCGGTACCCGCGTCGGCGCGGAGCACCACGTCGGGGGCGAGCACGGCGAGCAGTCCCTCGAAGTCTTCCCCGCGGGCGGCGTTCAGGAAGGCGTCGGCCACCTCGCGTTGCCTGCCGGGATCGGTCTCGGCGGGGACGTCAGCGCCGTGTAGCCGCTGCCTGGCCCGGCTGGCCAGCTCTTTGGCGGCGGCCGCGGAACGGTCCAGGATGTGCCCGATCTGCGCGAACGGGACGCCGAAAATGTCGTGCAGGACGAAGGCGAGCCGTTCGGCCGGAGACAGGGTGTCGAGGACGACGAGCAGCGCGAGACCGACCGAGTCGGCCAGCAGCGCGTGCTCCTCGGGATCGTCGTGGACGGGGGTGACGACCGGGTCCGGCACATGCATGTCGAGCGGGTCCTCGCGGCGCGCCGTGCGGGCACGCAGCATGTCCAGGCAGACACGGGACACGACGGTGGTCAGCCATGCGCGCATGTTCCGCACGTCGCTCGCGTCGGCTCTGCTCAGCCGCAGCCAGGCCTCCTGCACCGCGTCATCCGCCTCGGTCACCGAGCCGAGCATCCGGTAGGCCACGGCCCGCAGGTGCGGGCGGTGCGCCTGGAACTCGGCTGTCGGCCAGTCTGGGGTGTCCACTGTTACCTTCCTCCCCCGGCATCCGTCATACCCACAGACGATCCAAACGGAGTCGAGGTAACAACCTGGAAGGAGAAAGCAGATGACCGACCAGTCGACGGCGCCCGCCCCGCGGGCACAGACCCTGACGGCCCAGCGTCTGGTGAACCGGATCATCCGGGGGTTGCTGCGCACTCCCCTGCTGAGCAGATTCGCCGGCCGCCGGCTCGTCACGCTGTACGTCGTGGGCCGGAAGTCCGGCCGGCGGTACGCGGTGCCAGTGGCCTATACGCGGCACGCGGGAGACCTGCTCATCGGCACGCAGTTCGGGTGGGGCCGCAACCTCCGCACGGGAGAGCCGGTGACGATACGGCTCAAGGGGCGCCTGCGGCTCGCCGATGTCCAGGTTCTCACGGAAGAACGTGAGGTGGCCGACGCCTACGCCGTTATGGCGCGCGACAACCACGCCTTCGCCAACTTCAATAGCATCGGCTTCGACTCTGACGGCAATCCCGTACCCGCCGACCTGCACCTAGCGTGGGCGGCGGGAGCGCGCGCCTACCGTCTTACCGTCCAGTGAACGATGCCCTGACACCGGTGACGGCGCCGGTGTCGATGATCACGTCGTTGACGACGATGAGCCTGGTCCATGGCTCGTCGTCCTCGGCCTCGCTCCCCGTGATCGTGAAGGTAGCGTCCGGGGGCAGCTGAGTCGTGTACCCGTCGATCCTCGGCTGGCCGTGCTCGTCGGTCCTGATGGTGAGTTCGTAGTCCATGTACACGCCTCACTTCCGCTTCACACCCAGCGGGATGGCTAGCCTACCGGGCGCCCGCATTGACGCATTCCCGGCATGGTGCCGGATGTGCTGTCGAATAGAAAGTACCCCGACCGTCTAGCAGTGGCACCAGGGCCGAGGGTCAGCCGAGTGCGCTGGAATCGAGATACCGTCGAGCGCATCGACCGCCAGCGTTGCGACAGACTCAGCCTCCGGTTCCTCAGCGCTCGTTCCGCGAAAGCTGAATGGCGCGATGGGCCGTCAGTACGTTGAGGCATAGTCAGCGATCTCGGCGCATCACGCGTCATCAGCCAGGGCGAGGTGCGCGATGCTTGGCGGCGGCGGGATCGGTGAGCACGAGGCCAGCGCAGTTACTGGTGGCGGCGGGATCGAGGAGCAGGTCACCGCCGTCTTCGGGGGCGGCGGGACGGACGAGCTGGATGCCAGCGCGGTGGCCGGCGGCGGCGGGATCGAGGAGCACGAGGCCAGCGCGGTCTCCGGCGGCGGCGGGATGGGCGAGCATGAGGCCAGCGCGGTGGCCGGGGCCAGCGGGATGGGCGAGCACGAGGCCAGCGCGGTCACCGGCGGCGGCGGGATCGGGGAACAGGCCTGCGCCGTACTCGGTGGCGGCGGGATAACTGATCCCGAACGGGCCGGGCGGTGAGCCCTGGCCGACGCGGCTTCGCTCGCACCGGACTCCATATCCCTATAGTGCAGCCGACGGGCCGTCCGGTCACAGTCCCGCGGCCAAAAACTGCCATCCCCGCACAGCAGGCCTACTGGCCGAGGAACCGTGTCACGTCGGCGGCGTCGGTTTCCAGCGCCGTGCGGGTCTCGGGATC
>Ga0335072_10011651_pt1 | contig 12594 bp, 12 predicted proteins | sample Lox_Sample_21_FD_206725 | JGI IMG/M metagenome (GOLD analysis project Ga0335072, IMG submission 206725) | Soil microbial communities from Loxahatchee National Wildlife Refuge, Florida, United States - Lox_Sample_2.1 | ecosystem: Environmental > Terrestrial > Soil > Wetlands | place: USA...
TTCGACGACGGCCAGCTGGTGGTGCCGCATCCCCCGACCAGCCGCGCCGAGATCCAGGAACCGTTCATCCGCGACCAGGAGATAGATCCGGACGAGTACTACCCTGACGGTTACCACCCCCAACTGCTCCCCGAATGGCCGGTCAAGAGCGACCTCGTCGTCCCGCTGGAAGCAATGCCCGACACCATGGTCCAGAGCATGGGGGCTGCCTGGCGGCAGCAACAGGCCTATAAGAAGAAGCACCTCGACGCCCTCGCTGCCCCGGACGGCTGAGCGGCCGTGACCGGCCCCGGCCCGGCCGAGCATCCCGGCTGGCTCCTGGCACCGGCGGAGCCGCCCGGCACGGCGGGCGCAACGCCCGTCACCGTGCTGACCGGGTTTCTCGGCGCTGGAAAGACCACACTGGTCAACCGCATCCTGTCCGAAGCCCATGGACTGCGCATCGCAGTGATCGTCAACGACTTCGGCGCCGTTTCGATCGACTCGGAGCTGATCATCGGCGTCCAGCCGGGCGCCGTTAGCCTGGCCAACGGGTGTGTCTGCTGCGAGATCCGCGGCGATCTCGTCGCGGCCGTGGACAGTGTCCTGGGCCAGGACCGCGAACTCGACGCGCTCGTGCTCGAAGCCAGCGGGGTGGCCGAACCCAGCGGCATCGCCCGGACCTTCACCTCCGAAGTGTTCCGGTCACCGGTCCGCCTCGACGGCATCGTCGCCGTCATCGACGCCGAGCAGCTCCCCGCCCAGGCCCAGGACCCCACCACCCGGGATCTCGTGTTCGGCCAGATCGGGTACTCCGATCTCGTCTTGCTCAACAAGATCGACCTCGCCGACCTGGCCCAGGTCGACGCCGTCCGCACCTTTGTGCACGACCGCCTGCCAACAGTCCGCATCATCGAGACCAGCCACGCGCGAGTGCCCCTGCACGTGCTGCTCGGCATCGGCCCGACCGAGACGGCGGCGACCGCCGGCCGTGAAACCTGCGATGACCATCGCCACGGGTCCAGCGCCTTCGAGCACTGGACCTACACCCGCGATGGCGGCGTCGACATCGACGCGCTCCTGCTGTCGGTCCGGCTTCTTCCCCGGTCCGTCTACCGGATCAAAGGGTTCTTGCGCAGCGCCCACGACCCGGACCACCGATACCTGCTCCAGGCAGTCGGGCAACGAGGCGAGATTCACCGGGCCGGCGAATGGGCCGGCCGGCCCCGCCGCACCGAACTCGTCATCATTGCCGGCCGATCCGGCGTCGATCCAACCGCCATCGACGGACAGCTCGACGCCTGTCTCATCGATCAGCCGCACCGCCGTCCCTGAGACCTCGAATCGCCGCCCGTACGCGGCGCATCGCAACAGCATCGTGGGAGTACCCGAACATACGACCCGGGGCCAGGAATCCGACCGCTACCCGACATCGGCCTGCCTAGGACAGGCGGTTGGCTGACACCGCGTCGAGGTAATGCCGCTTGGACCAGGCGAGTCGTGCCGGCCACTCACATCGAGGGGCCAGCCGAGCCCTACGAATCAAGTACCAGAAGCGATCCGTTGAGTGTCCTGCCGCCGATGACGGCAGGACACTTCTCAGGATCACGGCCAGGCTCAGGACAAGGCCAGTCATTTCCTGGGCCCAGCACTCTCAGAACTACTCGACTGCTACAGCGCGCGGTGGCACGAGGTACGCGACGATGAGCGCAGCCGGGAAGAAAAACAAGCTGAAGATGAAGTACCCGATGAAGCTGTGACCCTTTCGGCCAGCAACGCGTGCGGGCCAGAACGCGATTGCGATCCAGATGAGAGCACACAAGATCCACAAGAGGAAATACACGGCGAGCTCCTCTCACATTTCCTTGACGGCTTCCTGCAACGTGCGGTCGATGTCTTTTGGATCCACGTTGAGCTCCTGGGCCGTCTGCTTCTCCGCCCTGGTCACGGCCTTCTTGATCGCGTCCTCGACTTTGCCTTCGCCGACCACGATAAGGCCGGCCTCGCCCGGGTCGATGAAATCCCCGAGCTCTTTAGCGTCCGACCGCGACATCCCTTTGGCCAGGTGCCCGCTGACCCCGCCGACCACGCCACCGACTGCGGCCGCACCCAGGACCGCAGGCGGGAAGATGACCCCGACGGCCGCTCCGGCTGCGATGCCCCACCACGCACCATGGCGGGTGGCTGTCTCATCCTTATCCTCGTGGATTTTGCCGCTCGCGTCTTTGGTAACGACGGCTGCATCGTAGGAACCGACCAGGCCCGCCGTGTGCGCGTCCTTCACGACCTGGTAGTCGTCCCGTGCCGCTCCCTCACTTGGGTATGTCGCCACCAGGATGAATGTATTACTGGAACTGGACATGCCGACCTCTCCCATGTCGCCCATTGATCGCCGGGCGAATCCATGTATCCGCATCGGCCGTCAGGTCGCCGACACGTCGTAATTTCAAGGTGTCAGCCAGGAACCGGCCCGTCATCACCCAAACCGGGTTATATAGCTGCCGCCGAATCACGCTAATTCCGGTACGAACCTGCGGCAAAGCACGCCGCCGAAGCGGCACCCAACCAGCCACCGATCGCTTTGACGCCCCAGCAGAATTGGCGGGGACAACAGGTCCCCGCCCAGGACCTGCCGGCGGCGAAACAGAGGCGCCTGAACGTATTTCCTGATAGCACAAGCCTCGGCAAATGCTCCTGAACAGTGCGGGCGGACGACCCCGACATCCCGAAGGCCGGCCATCACGGGTTGGGCTTGGACTTCAGTGCGCTGGCCGAGGCCTGGCGGATCCCCCCCACGCCGCTCATCTGCGCCCGCCGCCACGGCACGACACCCTCGATCTCGGTCTCCAGCGAGAAACTCAGCACCGTCCTGATCAGCACGATCAGCCCGAGGACCAGGACATTGTCGAGGGTGGGTGCGACGGCGATGGTACGGACGAGGTCGGCCGCCACGAGGATTTCCAGTCCGAGCAGCAGCGTCCCGCCGAAGGCCGTGCGCAGCGCGAGATAGCCCTTGGCCGCCTGCCCTGACCGCCGCCACGCCACGACCGCCAGCACGAAAGCCCACACGATGCCGACGACCAGCACCGCTGCCCCCAGTGCCTCGAAGCCCTGCGCGACGTGGTCCATCACGCTGGTGAACGTCTCAGCCGGTGCCTGGCTGGCAGGCGTAGCGAGGATCATCTCAGCATCCCCCTACGTAGTACTCCCGACCAGCCCGGCGGCGATCGGCCGGGGCGCGAACTGTTGCATCCCCTTCTCCGGCCGCGATGATGCTACGACCGCGGCCTGCTCCTGTTCCCAGCCCTGCCAAACCTTTCGTTCCTGCATCTTGCCGCCGCGGGCGATCAGGTACACCACCACACCGATCAGCGGGATGAGCAGCACGAACAGAAACCACAAGGCCTTGGCCCCACCGGACAGATCAGAGCTTCGGAAGATGTCGATGAACACCGTGATCAGGATCCAGAACCAGACCAGCCACAAGAAGATCTCGAGGATCGTCCAGAAAATGCTCAAGAGCGGATAAGAAGATGACGCGGCCGCTAGTGACATACCTTCCCCTCACACCCGGACCTGCCCAGACGGGGCATACTCAGCGGACCGCGGCAACGGGGCCAGCGGCATCACCCACGATGGGTGGGACAACACCCGTCTGCGTGCTTGGCCCGGCCGCACCGGATGTATTCAGCGCCATCGCGTCCAGAGATAAAGCTCAGCGTTTCCGCCGAGGCATGTTTTCTGAGAGATCGTGTCAACGGAAGCCGAAAGTGATCAGCTGTCGGCAGGGCGGTTTCTACTGACGGTCGCAACACTTCCCAAGATCATTGGGGGTTGTGTTGTCATCGTTGCGTCGTGTGAAGAAGGGGCCGGGGCGGCGTCCGCAGTCGGCCAAACGTCAGCGGTTCATGGAGTTGCGTAGCCGCGGGTGGAGCATCATGGCCGCGGCCCGGGAGGTCGGGGTGTCCCGGACGGCGGGCCATAACTGGTCACGTGGCTACAAGATCTACCGCAATGGCCAGGTGACCGGGTTCGTGCCTGCGCTGGACCGGCTGGCGGTGCGTGAGATCAGCGGCCGGTTCCTGTCGCAGGACGAGCGGATCGAGATCGCCGACCTGCGCCATGCCGGGCTGAGCATCCGGCAGGTCGCTGCCCGGGCCCGCCATCACCAGCGGCGGATCGAGGCCAGCCCCGAGTTAGGGCAGGTGGTCGGCGAGCTGCTGGCGCAGCGGTGGAGCCCGCAGCAGATCAGCCGGCAGCTGCGCCGCCGGTTCCCTGACGGGCCAGGTCTTTACAGTGCCGGCACCGCCGTGACCATGCTGGCGACCATGGCCCTGGCCGGTGCGGCTGGGTAGGGTTCGGGCGATACCTCTGGTGCCCGTCCGCTAGGTGCCGTAGAACGGATTCTATGGATCTTGGCCCCGGCCGCCGGCGGGAACGGCTGGAGGCTGCGCTGGGTAACTGCTGGCGGCCGATGGCGCTGGCGGCCCGGTTCGATGTGCTGGCGGCCGCATACCCTGACCGGCCGTATGTCATTACCGGTTCCCAGAGCCACTCCTACCGTGACATGCGGGAGTGGTCGCGGCAGCTCGCTCGTGGTCTGTATGAGATCGGCGTCCGCCCAGGCGAGCGGGTAGCTCTGGTGGTCGATAACCGGCCCGAATTCGTCGCGGTCAAGCTGGCCGTCGCGCGGCTGGGTGCGGTGGCGGTGCCAGTTAACTTCTCTTACGGTGCTGATGAGCTGGCTGCGGTGCTGAACAGCTGCGAGGCAGGCGTGCTGATCAGCATCGACGCCGCCATCGGCGCCGACCAGCTTGCAGTAATCGACGAACTCGTCCCGGGCTGGGAGGGCGGGGCGGCCAGCGACACCGTGCCGCACCTGCGCCGCGTCGTGCTGGTGAGCGGCGGGCGGCGGCCGGACGGGCTGGATCTGCGCGGCCTGCTCGACCGGGCTAGCGGCCTGCCCGAACCCGGACTTCGCCGGCTCGAGGACGCCGTCGCCCCCGACAGCGCTTGCGACATCGTGTTCACCTCGGGCACGTCCGGCAACCCGCTCGGCGCTGTCCTGACCCACGACATGGTGCTGCGCAGCGCTTACGGGTCGGCCTACCACCGGGCGTTCGGCGACGGCTGGCGCATCTGTTTCTCCCTGCCGCTGTATCACGTGTTCGGCTACGTCGAGGGCCTGCTCGCCGCCATGTTCGCGGGTGGTGCCATCGTGCCGCAACCGGTGTTCAACGCCCGCAGCATCCTGGCCGCCGTGCAGCAGCATCGCGTCAGCGAAGTGCTCTTCGTGCCGACGATGAGCGTCGCCGTGGTCGGGGAAGCCGCCCGGCGCAGCTACGACCTATCCAGCCTTGAATCGGTTTTCTCCGCCGCGGCGGCCGCGCCCGTCTGGCTGTGGCAGCGCATCGGCGAGCAGCTTGCGCCGCGCCAGGTGTTCACGGGCTACGGGCAGACCGAGGTCTCGGCGGCCACGACGCTGACGCTGCCCGGCGACCCGGTTGAGCTGGTCGCGGAGACCGTCGGGCGGGAGAAGCTCGGCGGCGCTGCTGCGCCGGCCGGCCTTGATGGAACGCTTGCCCGCTACCGGACGGTCGACCCGTTCACCGGCAACCCGCTGCCGGCGGGCGCCGAAGGGGAGCTGAGCGTGCGCGGCCCCATCGTCACCCGTGGCTACTACAACAGCCCTGAGCGCACCGCCACGCTGATCGGCGCCGGCGGCTGGCTTCGCACGGGTGACCTGGGCCGGGTGCGCGACGACGGCTACCTTGAGCTCACCGGGCGCAGCAGCGAGCTGTTCAAGGTAGGCGGCGAACTCGTCGCCCCCAAGCAGGTCGAACAGGTGCTCACCGGCTACCAGGGCGTCGCGCAGGCCTACGTCGCCGGCGTGCCAGATGAGCGGCTCGGTGAGGTCGGCTGGGCCTGGATCGTCGCCAGCGGCCAAGCACGGCCCAGCGAGGCCGAACTGCTGCGGCACTGCCGTAGCCACCTGGCCACCTTCAAGGTACCGCGCAAGATCACTTTTGTGAGCGCCGACGAGCTGCCGAAAACCAGCACCGGCAAAGTGCAGAAATACCTGCTCGCCAGAAACCGTCCCGGCTCGTAAGGCCACACCGGGCTATGGCCGCGGCCGAGATGGGCGGCGCCGGGTGGGCCAGCAACCATGCCTCGGCAGTCCGGTCCTCGGCTTGCCGGAACATGCCGAGGGCCTGTTCGAGATGGCCGACGGCGCGCGAATAGCAGCCCCGGCCGGGTGCTTATGGCGGGCGGAACCTTGCCGTGTGCATTTGGCTCTGTCCTTCTCACCCCGGATTGGCGACTGAGTCGGTCAGCTTGCTGCCCTGGCGCGTGTCTTAAGGGGTGTGAAGCGGACTCCTCCGGGAGGTGTGTCGTGTTCGCTGCATACGTCGGGGTCGTCATCGGCACCTTGGTCCTGAACGCTGCCGCTGCGACGGCTGACTTCTCACGTGCCCGATTCGTCCTTGCAAACTCGGCTGAACTTGGCGTCAGCGAAGGCTGGCTCCCGCTGCTCGGCGCGCTGAAGGCTGCCGGTGCGGTCGGCCTTCTGATTGGGTTGTTGTGGGCGCGACCGGTCGGGCTCACGGCGGCAGTCGGGCTGATGCTGTTCTTCATCGGCGCGATGGCCGTCCACGTGCGCGCCCGGGTTTTCTACAACCTTGCCTTCCCGGGCTGCTATCTGGCGTTGGCCCTTGGATCGTTGGTCCTCATTGCCGCGCGATGACCGTTGGGTAGGTGAGGAGACGATGGATGAACAAGAGTGGCTGACCGAGCGATTCGAGCAGCACCGAGGGCATCTGCGTGCGGTCGCCTACCGGATGCTCGGGTCGATGACAGAAGCCGACGACGCCCTCCAGCAGGCATGGCTTCGGATCCGCGACCAGGACCCGACGAGCGTCGAGAACATGCAGGCCTGGCTGACGACTGTCGTCGGGCGCGTCTGCCTGAACATGCTGCGCTCGCGACGGTCGAGACGCGAGGAACCCTCGGCGCACCTCCCCGATCCGGTGGTGAGCTTTGAGAATGTTGACCCCGAGCACGAGGCGCTGCTGGCCGAATCGGTCGGGTTGGCCCTGCTCGTCGTGCTGGACTCGCTCGCTCCTGCCGAACGGCTCGCCTTCGTGTTGCACGACGTGTTCGCGGTGCCCTTCGCAGACGTCGCGGCGGTTCTCGACCGCTCGGAAGCGGCTGCGCAGCAGCTTGCCAGCCGGGCGCGGCGCCGTGTGCATTGTGCCCCAGAGCCGGATCCGGACCTCGAGCGTCAGCGGGAAGTCGTAGAGGCGTTCTTTGCCGCCTCGCGCGATGGCGACTTCGGTTCACTCGTCGCGGTGCTCGACCCCGAGGTAGAGGTCCGGATCGATGGCGGTGTGCTACGAGAGGACGCATCGCTCGTTCTTCACGGTGCCGCACGTGTCGCACGGCACACGGCGAGGTATTCCAAGCTCTCCCCGTTCGTCAAACCGGCGCTCGTGAACGGCGCAGCGGGAGCCGTGGTCGCCCTTGGCGGATCACTGTTCGCGGTGATGGCCTTCACCGTCACGAACGGGAAGATCACCCGAATCGACGCCCTTCTCGACCCGGAACGACTCGCACGACTGGACCTAGGGATTCCCGGCACCAAGGACACGCCGCGAGACACCGGGGCCACGTCCCGCGACGCCTGACGCGCCGGGATGGCCGCCGCTTCACTTCATCGACCGCGCCCGCTCGGACCGTGGCATCGCCGAGACGGCGAAGCACGTCATCTGGCCAGTGCACCTCGGCCGCACGCATGCTCCTCACCGGCCTCGCCACCGAACTGACTCCCCGGCCAGCCTGACTTACCCGGCGGCCTGCTCACATCTGCGGGAAGCCGGCCGTGGCGACCGTGGCGGCCGGGGCGAGTCCCGTGCCCGGAGGCGGACAGCGGCTATCCAAGCTGGGGCACTACTGAGCGGAACGCGGGCCGTGCGCCGGCCTAGCCGTCGTCTTCGCCACTCAGCTTTCGGTGAGCCTTTGGGCAGCGGTTCGGCTGGCGTCGGCGGTGCGGCGCAGGAAGCCGGCTAGAAGCTCGAGCTCTTTGTCTTCATATTCGGAGCAGATCTGGTCCATTGCGGTGTTCATCCCGGAGTCAACGAGGTAGAGACGCAGGATCTCTGCGCCCCGGACGCGGGCCGCTTCGACGACGACACCACGCCGGTCAGAGGGGTCGCGGCTGCGGTCGATCCAGCCGCCGCGTTCGAGGCGGTCGAGGATGCCGGTCATGGTTGCTGGGTGCAGCCCGGCCCGCCGGGCCAAGGTGCTCGGGCTGAGCGGGCCATATCGGGTGATGAGATCTAGGCACTCCAAGTCGGTGGCCTTGAGGTCGAGGCGTGCGCCGACGCTGTGGTTGAGCAGGGACAGCTGGGTGCCTAGGTCACGCAGTGACTCCTTGATCGCACGGTTCAGCCGCCTGCGGAGCGGCGCTGGCGCCACCCCCTCTTCCGATGATATCGATTCCATATGATATGTTCTCCGTATCTTACGAGCTACGGAACCAATGTACCGGAGGGATCACGTCCCATGACTCACAAGCGCCGCAGTACAAGTCCCCCGCCGCAGCTACCAGGTCGACGTCGGCTCGCTATTCTCGGCGCGACGGGCGCCACCGGAACATCCCTCACCGAGCAGGCGCTGGCAGCCGGTCATCAGGTCACAGCGGTCGTCCGTGACCCCGCCCGGCTGGCCGTCCCCCCGCACCGCTGGCTGCAGACCATCACCGCCGACGTCATGGACCCAGCCTCGATCACCGCAGCCATAGCAGACGCGGACGCCGTAATCACCGCGGTAGGCCCGCACGGTACCGGTCCCACCACGGTCATCCGGGACAGCGTCCGCAGCATCATCCAGGCCATGCAGAAAACTGGTATCCGCCGGCTTCTTGAAGTCAGCGGCTCCGTCGTCACCGACGAAGGCGAAAGCCCCTACCTGCGGTACCTGCTCAAGCCCGTGGCACGGCGCACGTTCCTGCGCCACGTCTGCGCCGACATGCGCCGCGGCGAGGACCAGATCCGCGACAGCGACCTGGACTGGACGATCTTCCGCCCGCCCTCGCTGACCGACAAACCAGCCCAGGGAACCTACCGCACCGCGATCGACCGCAACTTGCCACACGGATTCTCAATCTCCCGCGCCGACCTGGCCGCCTGCATGCTCACCCTGCTCGACGACCCCGCGACCGTGCACAGGCACATATCCATCGCAGCCTGACCAGGAACCAACGTCACCAGAACGGAAAATCGCACAAATGGCAAGTCCCGCCGCGGTCAGCCAGCCCGGCACCTCCGCCAGTTAGGTCGGACCCGCGCTGCGGGCTTTCTGCCGGTCCAGCTGCTGGTCGAGGTTGAGTGCGGCGTTGATGAGGGACAGGTGGGTGAAGGCCTGCGGGAAGTTGCCGAGCTGCTCGCCGGTGATCCCGATCTCTTCCGAGAACAAGCCGAGGTGGTTGCCGTAGGTGAGCATCTTCTCGTAGGTGAGCCGCGCCTCATCCAGGCGGCCGGAGCGGGTCAGCGCGTCCACGTACCAGCCGGTGCACAGCGAGAACGTGCCTTCTGATCCGCGCAGGCCGTCGGGGGATGCCTTGGGGTCGTAGCGGTAGACCAGGCTGTCTTCGACCAGCGTGCGGTCCATTGCTTTCATGGTGTCGGTCCACTTCTCATCGTTGGGCACGATGAAGCCGACGGCGGGCATGAGGAGCATGGAGGCATCGAGCACGTCGCTGCCCTCGTACTGGACGAACGCCTTCATCGAGGCGTTCCAGCCCTTGTCCATGACGGTGCGGTAGAGCCGGTCGCGTTCCGCGGTCCAGCGGGGCACGTCGGCGGGCCGGGACCGCTCGGTGGCCATCTTGATGCCCCGGTCGAACGCCACCCAGGACTCGAGCCTGCCGTACATGAACGGGCGGCGGCCACCGCGGGTCTCCCAGATGCCGTCATCAGGCTGGTCCCAGTGCTCGCACAGCCAGTCCAGCAGCGTCACCAGGTCGTTCCAGCCCCGCTCGCCGACGACCGGCGTCATGTGGTCGAAGCGGTAGATGGAGTCGATGGCCTCGCCGTAGATGTCCAGCTGCAGCTGCTCCCCGGCGGCGTTGCCGATGCGGACCGGGCTCGAGCCCTTGTACCCCTCCCAGTGATCCAGGGTGAACTCCTCCAGATCCGAGCTGCCATCGACCCGGTACATGATGGCCAGCGGGGAATCCTGGCCGCCGGCCCGTTCCTCGGCCCGGTCCCGGATCCACGTACTTAGCCCAGCGGCTTCGTCGGTGAAGCCGAGGCCGAGCAGCGCGAACACCGAGAACGACGCGTCCCGGATCCAGGTGTAGCGGTAATCCCAGTTCCGCTCGCCGCCCACCTGCTCGGGCAGGGCGGCGGTCGGCGCCGCGACCAGCCCACCGGTCGGGGCGTACTGCATTAGCTTGAGGGTGATGGCTGACCGTTCCACGGCCTCGCGCCACCGGCCGCGGTAGGTGCCCCGCCCGAGCCAGCCCTGCCAGAACTCTCTGGTCTCTGTGTACCATCGCTGCACCTGGCGCGGCGCGATCTTCGCTGGGCGCGCCGACTTGCCAGACTCCAGGATCATCGCGCCGCTCTCCCCGGCCTTGATGGTGAACCGGGTTCGGGCGTCATCCCCATCGGTCTCCATCGGCCAGGTGCTCGACACGGCGAGCACCGGGGACGCGCCATCGAAGACCACTCCCGCCTCGCTGACGTGTGTCTTGTGCGCGGCGCGCCCGTAGTCGAACCGCGGCTCTACCCGGGCCTCCAGCGTCATCTTGCCGCGGATCCCCCGGACGATGCGGATCAGCCTGTGCCGGTCGGTGGCCACCGTAGGCGCCTCGATCGGCATGAAGTCCACGACCTCGGCCACCCCGCCCGGCGACAGGTACCTGGTCACCAGGATGGCGGTGTTGGGCAGGTACATCTGCTTGGTCACATGCCGGCTGCCCGCCGGCGCGAGGGTGAACCGGCCGCCACCACGCTGGTCCAGCAGGGACGCGAACACGCTCGGCGAATCGAACCGCGGCACGCACATCCAGTCCACCGTGCCATCGGTAGCCACCAGCGCCGCCGTCTGCAGATCCCCGATCAGCCCATGGTCCTCAATCGCCGGATAGTTCATTGCTCCCCCTGATTCGGTTACCTGAAGCAAAAGCCGGAGTACGCACAGCGCCCGAGGCTTGCGCACAGTCCTAATGCACGAGCCGCCCTCCTGACAGCCCAGGCCTGGTCTCAGGCTCACCTGTCCGGCGGTTCTCCGCATCACCTGACATGGGTGAAAAATGCCGGTCCTAAGCGGCGAGTCGGACAGGTCACAGGGAAAGCCTGGTTCACTCTGTCCCCAAATTCCGCAATACCCTCATGGGCTGCCGCCAAGAGCCGCCAAGATCCTTCTTTCGAGGTGATGTCGCCCTGGCGTGGGGACAGACAACCGCCGATGACGGCAGGGCACTTCTCGGAATCACCGGGTAAACCCAGGACAAGGGTCAGTACACCAGGCCCAGCACTCTCTCGGACTAGTTGACTGCCAGAGCCCTCGGTGGCACGAGGTACGCGACGATGAGCGCGGCCGGGAAGAAGAACAAGCTGAAGATGAAGTACCCGATGAAGCTGCGACCCTTTCGGCCAGCAACGCGTGCAGGCCAGAACGCGATTGCGATCCAAATAAGAGCACACAAGATCCACAAGAGGAAGTACACGGCAGGGTCCCTTCCGCGTTCGCATAGAACGCTTCTATTTGCTGCTGTCCATCAGCGCTACGCCGACGGTTTCACGCACGGAGGTTTCACTCAGGAGTCAGCCGCCGATCAGCACTCAACAATCCCGGACCATGTGTCAGCAGTGGAGGGTCGAACGTCCTGCCGTAGGTCCTGAGCATCCGGCGCAGAAAGCACCGGGGAAGGGAGAAGGCGGCAAGGTTACATGTCCTTGACGGCTTCCTGCAAAGTGCGGTCGATGTTCTCCGGGTCTCCTGAGCCGTCTGCTTCCCCGCCCTGGTCACGGCCTTCTTGATCGCGTCCTCGACGTTGCCTTCGCCGACCACGATAAGGCCGGCCTCGCCCGGGCCGATGAAATCGCCGGGCTCTTTAGCGTCCGGCCGGGCGCACCATGGTCGGCCTTTCTCGACCTACATGGTCTGCATTTCCACTCCGGCAACCCGGCTATTCCATCGTCTATTCATGTATGACCCCTGCCGGTTCACTTTTCCGGCGGAAGCCCCACCGGAGAGGCGGAGTCCGAAGGGAGCGCTGGGTGCGCCTGCGCTTGATCAGGGACTGGCTGGTCAGGGCCTGTCACGTGTTCCAGATGGGCCAGTTCGCGTACGCGCCGGCCCACCCTGTACGCCACGTAGAGCGAGAAGGCGGCGGCCGGCAGTTCGACGGCCAGTGCCAGGATCAGCGCGCCGATGGCCGCTTGCGCGGTCGCCGAGGTGGTGACGTCGAACCATGCATCCGCAACCAGCAAGGTGGCCACCACTGTTGCCGGGAATACCACCCTGGCATCCAGCCGGAACGCCATGTGGGCGGTCAGGTATATGGCCAGCACCTCGATCAGGTCAAAGCCGGCCCAGGTGAGACGG
>Ga0335072_10011652_pt1 | contig 12594 bp, 10 predicted proteins | sample Lox_Sample_21_FD_206725 | JGI IMG/M metagenome (GOLD analysis project Ga0335072, IMG submission 206725) | Soil microbial communities from Loxahatchee National Wildlife Refuge, Florida, United States - Lox_Sample_2.1 | ecosystem: Environmental > Terrestrial > Soil > Wetlands | place: USA...
TTGTGTTCACGAAGCTGTGACCCCAGGTGAGCAGGCCACCGGCGACGACGAGCGCGACGACGACGGCGACGCCGCCGGCGCTGGTGATGATGTCGAAAACCTTGCGAGACATGATTTTCCTCCTCTAGAGCGGTTGGACCCAGAATGGGTTTTGCTGGGATCCATCGTCTCCCGCGCCGCAGCGGCGAGCATCCGCTCTGCTCCGCGGGCCGCGCGCGTGGAATCACCTCGTCGCGCGTCAGTAGTTACGGGCACCGGCGCGCGGAGTTCCCCGGGTGCCCGCTGTCCCGAGCGCGCCTAGTGTGACGCGCATGATGATTGACCGGGCCGAGAATCCGTCTCCTGAGGATCCTCCGAGCAGCGAGATGCTCGATCTGTCACGCGTGGAGTGCCTGCGACTACTCGCCGCGGGCCAGTTCGGGCGCATGGCCGTCGCGCTCTCAGCCGGAGCTCCGGTCATCCGCCCCGTCAACTACGCGTTCGACGAGCGGTCGCAGTCCGTCGTGTTCCGCACGACCGGTGGCTCGAAGCTTCACGGGGTGCTTGACGCTGGCGAAGCGGCGTTCGAGATCGACGGAGTCGACGAGGGCTCTCGCACGGGCTGGAGCGTGATCATCTACGGAGTGGCCGAGGAGATCACCGACTCACGCGAGATCCGTCGTCTCGACGCCCTCGGAGTGATTTCCTGGGCGCCCGGCCGGAAAAATCACTGGGTGCGGATACGAGCGCGAACGATCACGGGCAGACGCATCGTGCTCGGGCCGGCGCCGGGCGTCTAAGTAGTTCTCCGCAGTAACGCTTCGGCGGTGCGCGGCTGGCGCGGCGAAACTCGAGCCGTAGCCTTGCGCCATGACATCGACCACACCCACACCCTTCCACGTTGTGATCGTCGGTGGCGGAGTCGCCGGGCTCGAGGCGGCGCTCGCGCTGCGCGAGCTCGCCGGCGACCGGATCACCACCACGCTTCTGTCGGGCACGACCGAGTTCGTCTATCGCCCGATGCGCGTAACGGAGCCATTCGCCGGCCGCACGGCGCGGCACTACTCGCTCGAGGAAATCGCCCGTGACATCGGTGTCGAGCTCGTGCTCGACACATTCAAGTGGCTCGAGCCGGACCGCCGACTAGTCCACACGGCCGGAGGCGAGAAACTCGGGTACGACGCGCTGCTGCTGGCACCGGGCGCGGTCCTGCGTCCGCACTTCAGCCACGCGGTGACGCTTGATGACGCCCGACTCGACGAGCAGCTCCACGGCTTGATCCAGGACGTAGAGGGTGGGTATGTCCACAAGCTCGCGTTCCTGGCCCCGACGCCGATGCCATGGCCGCTACCGCTGTATGAGCTTGCGCTGATGACCGCGCGTCGCGCCTACGACATGGACGTGAAGGTCTCGATTACGCTCGCCACGCCCGAGGACGCGCCGCTGGCCATCTTCGGGACGGCGGTCAGCCAGGCCCTGGCTCGTCTGCTCGAGGAGAACGACATCGTCACGCTCGCCGCCGTGCACGCCGAAACTCCTTCGCCCGGCACCGTGTCGGTCCGCCCGGGCGATCGGCGCCTGGAAGTCGATCGAGTCGTCGCTCTACCCGAACTGTTCGGCCCTGATCTGCCCGGTGTCCCGACCGGTAGGGCGAGAGGGTTCATCCCCATCGACGTTCATTGCCGCGTGCCGGAGCTCGAGCGGGTCTACGCCGCGGGCGACGCCACCGATTTCGCGGTCAAGCACGGCGGTATCGCCGCGCAGCAGGCCGATACAGCGGCCGAAGCGATCGCGGCGCTGGCCGGCGCGCCGGTCGACCCTGCGCCCTTCCACCCCGTGATCCACGCGGTGCTGCTCGGCGGCGGAGAGCCGCTCTACCTGAGCGCTCACCTCACCGGTGGCCACGGGTCAAGCTCGGAAGTGAGCCGGACCGCCACTTGGTCGCCGGGCACAAAGATTGCCGCGAAGTACCTGGCGCCCTACCTGGAATCTCGTGACCGGTCGGCTCTACGATGACGCACGTGCCCGATTCACCGAGCCCAAGCCATCCGGGCGAGTCCCGGGATGCCACCGCTGAAGCGGCGATTCGCGTCGTCATCGCCGACGATCACTCCGTGGTCCGTCGTGGTCTGCGCCAGGTGCTCGACGCCGCCGACGGCTTCGAGGTGGTCGCCGAGGCCTCCGATCTCGAGGCTGCCCGCCGCTACACCCGGGGACACCATCCCCACGTGCTCGTGCTCGATCTGAACATGCCGGGCGGATCGACCCTCGAGGGTATTCCGGAGATCCGCGCGGAGTGCCCTGACACGCAGATTGTCGTGCTCACCATGCAGGACGAGCCCGCATATGCGCGCCATGCGCTGAGCGCCGGTGCGCTCGGCTACGTTCTGAAGGAGGCGGCCGAAGCCGAGCTCGTCGAGGCGATCCGCCGCGCCGCAGCCGGCGACATCTACCTCAACCCACGCCTGGGTGCCCGCGTCGCCGCCGAGCCCCCGCCCGGTCCACCCGACGGGCTGTCCGAGCGCGAGGTGGAGGTGCTGCGACTTATCGCGCTGGGGCACACGAACGGCGAGATCGCCGAACAGCTGTTCCTGTCCGTGCGCACCGTCGAGACGCACCGCGCGCATATTCAGCAGAAGCTTCGGCTCGGCTCGCGCTCAGAACTGGTGCGCTACGCCCTCGACCATGGCCTGGTGGGGGCCTGAGGCGCGGAACGCGCGTCGGGCGAGCCTTCTTCGACCTCGAAGGGTGGGCCCCACTCGGTGCACTCCTCGTCGACGCCGGCGCGTGGCAGCACTAGCAGTGGACCGCGCGCCCGGCGCGCGAGCTGGTTGGACGTGCTTCCGTGCACGAGCCGGGCCAGTGGTCCGTAGCCGCGGGAGCCAACGACCAATAGGTCGAGCTGCTTGCTCAGGGAAACGAGTTCTTTGGTCGGATCACCGTAGGTGACGTCTCCCTCGACGTCGTTCAGGTTGCGGAGATGGCGCCGCCGATCGTCCATCAGCTGCTTGGCCGCATCCGGCCAGTTCTTGGCGATCGGCTCACCGTAGGGGATGCTCTCGAGCGAGATGACCGCCAGCGCCTCGACGGTCGATCGCCATCGTGGCGCCAGCGCGCGCGCCATCGCCAGCGCGCGCTCGCTCTCCGGCGAGCCGTCGTAGCCGACGCCGATCCGGCAGAAGGGCTGTGCCCGCTTCGCGTATTCGAAGGGTGCGATCGCGACGGCGCACGGCGCCCCATTGAGCGCCGCGATCGTGTCGTCACCCAGCAGGACGCGCCCGAGGAACCCGTGACGACACGCTCCGATCACGATCAAGTCCGCACCGTGGCGCTCGGCAAGAACGTGCAGGGCATGGCCCACGGATCGATCCGTGCACACGAGTGGCGCTGCTGCCGGCGCCCTGGTCTCGCGCTCGCGTTCGAGCAGCTGCTGCGAGCACTCGAGCTCGACGCTCGCTAGCAGCTCCGAGCCCCTACCCAGCGTCAATCCGGCGCCGAAGACGTGGACGAGTGTCGTGCTTGCATCCGGGTCGGCGAGCCGGGCGGCGAGAGCTATCGCATCACGACCGCCTTGCTGACCATCCACTCCGACCAGGATCTCGGTGAACATCGTTTTGCTCCTAGAAGGCTTGCTCTTAGGCGAACGTACGCGGCAGCGCAGCCGCGGTCATCGGTGCTTTTCCGCAGCGAATCGTGGCTTAGGCACGATTCTTGGGCCGCGGTCGGATGGCTAAATGACCCCATGACCACCACCGCGAACGGGTCACGTCACGGGCTGCTGTCCCCCGCCGAGCTGGAGAGGATTCACGCCTGGTGGCGCGCCGCCAACTACCTGTCAGTCGGGCAGATCTACCTGCTCGCGAATCCCCTGTTGCGCGAGCCGCTCGCCCCCGAGCATGTCAAGCCGAGGTTGCTTGGCCACTGGGGGACGACGCCGGGACTCAACTTCATCTATGCGCACATGAACCGTGCCATCAAAGCTCGGAGGCTGAATGCGATCTACGTGACCGGCCCGGGCCACGGCGGTCCCGGCCTCGTAGCAAGCGCTTATCTGGACGGGACGTACAGCGAGGTGTATCCCCATATCACCCGTAACGAGGAAGGGCTGGGACGGCTGTTTCGCCAGTTCTCCTTCCCCGGGGGCATCCCGAGCCATGTCGCTCCCGAGACGCCCGGATCGATCCACGAGGGAGGCGAGCTCGGGTACTCGTTGCTGCATGCCTACGGGGCGGTGTTCGACAATCCGGACCTGCTCGCGCTGTGCGTGGTCGGGGACGGCGAGGCGGAGACCGGGCCGCTGGCAGCGAGCTGGCACTCGAACAAGTTCCTCGATCCGGTGCGGGACGGCGCGGTGCTTCCGGTGCTCCACCTGAACGGGTACAAGATCGCCAACCCGACCGTGCTGGCCCGGATCGAGCCGACGGAGTTGCGCGCGCTGCTCGAGGGCTACGGCTACGCGCCGCGGTTCGTCGAGGGGTCGGATCCGGCGGAAATGCACGAGGTGATGGCCGCGACGCTCGACGAGGTGTTCGATGACGTCGCGCAACTCCAGCTCGCCGCGCGGGAGGCTAGCGACCATACGCGGCCGCGCTGGCCGATGATCGTACTGCGCACGCCGAAGGGGTGGACGGGCCCCAGGGAGGTCGACGGGCTACCCGCCGAAGGATCATTTCGCTCCCATCAGGTTCCGCTGGCCGAGGTGCGAACCAACCCGCAGCATCTGGCCCAGCTCGAGGCGTGGATGCGTTCCTACCGGCCCGAGGAGCTGTTCGACGACTCCGGCGCGGTGGTTCCAGAGATCCTGGCTCTCGTCCCCGAGGGCGATACGCGGATGAGCGCCAATCCGCACGCCAATGGCGGCCGGCTGCTGCGCGAGCTCGAGCTGCCGGACTTTCGTGACTACGCCGTAGAGGTCCCGGCGCCGGCCACGACCTCGAGCGAGGCGACGCGCGTGCTGGGCGGTTGGCTGCGTGACGTGGTCGAGGTCAACCCCGACCGTTTCCGGATCATGGGCCCGGACGAGACGGCTTCGAACCGGCTCTCGGCCGTGTTCGAGGTCACAAACCGGGTGTGGGAGGCGGAGCTGCTGCCGACCGACGACCATCTCTCGCCCGACGGCCGGGTAATGGAGGTTCTGTCCGAGCATCTGTGCCAGGGCTGGCTCGAGGGCTACCTGCTGACCGGCCGGCACGGGCTGTTCAACTGCTACGAGGCGTTCATCCACATCGTCGACTCGATGCTCAACCAGCACGCCAAGTGGCTCAAGGTGACCCGCCAGATCCCCTGGCGTCGCCCGATCGCGTCGCTCAACTACCTGCTTTCCAGCCATGTGTGGCGCCAGGATCACAACGGCTTCTCGCACCAGGATCCGGGGTTCATCGACCATGTCGCGAACAAGAAGGCCGAGATCATCCGGGTGTACCTGCCGCCGGATGCCAACTGCCTGCTGTCGGTCGCCGACCACTGCTTGCGCAGCCGCCACTACGTCAACGTGATCGTCGCCGGCAAGCAGCCCGCGCTCGACTATCTGACGATTGACGAGGCGATCGCGCACTGCACGCGCGGGATCGGGATCTGGGAATGGGCCTCCAACGATGAGGGCGAGGAGCCGGATGTGGTGCTCGCGTGCGCGGGTGACATCCCCACGCTCGAGACCGTCTGCGCCGCTTCGATCCTGCGCAGGCGGCTGCCCGACCTGCGCGTGCGCGTGGTCAACGTGGTCGATCTGATGCGCCTGCAGCCGGAGACGGAGCATCCGCATGGGATGCCCGACAGCGAGTTCGACGCGCTGTTCACGGCTAACCGCCCGGTGATCTTCGCCTACCACGGCTACCCGTGGCTGATCCACCGGTTCACCTACCGGCGCACCAACCACCACAACCTGCATGTGCGCGGTTACAAGGAGGAGGGCACCACGACCACGCCCTTCGACATGGTCATGCTCAACGACCTCGATCGCTTCCACCTGGTCATGGACGTGATCGACCGCGTACCTGGCCTGGGCGAGCGGGCCGCCCATTTGCGTCAAGAGATGGCCGACGAGCGCCTGCGCCACCGCGCGTATACCCGCCAGTTCGGCGACGACTCACCTGACGTGCGTGACTGGACCTGGGCCGGGCAGATGGAGGCGTAACGCCGGACCGTGCCCCACCTGGAGGTGGGGCAATGGGTCCGGACAGAGCTAGGCAGTCAGCGCAATCGACGCGCCGACTCGCTCCGCGAGCTCGACGAGCCGGGACGAATAGCCCCACTCGTTGTCGTACCAGGCCACGACCTTCACCTGGGTGCCATCGATCACGGTGGTGAGTCCGGCGTCGAAGATCGACGAGTACGAGGAGCCGACGATGTCCGAGGAGACGATTGGATCCTCGGTGTAGGACAGGATCCCGCGCAGCGGCCCCTCGTCGGCGGCGCTCGCGAACGCTGCGTTGACCTCGGCCTTGCTGGTGGGGCGCTCAGCCTCGATGGTGAGGTCGACGAGCGAGCCAGTCGGAGTAGGCACGCGGACGGCGAACCCGTTCAAGCGTCCCTCGAGCTCGGGGATGACAAGACCGAGCGCCTTAGCCGCACCGGTCGAGGTCGGGATGATGTTCAGCGCGGCGGCCCGGGCCCGCCGGAGGTCCTTATGCGGACCGTCGAGAAGGTGCTGATCGGAGGTGTATGCGTGGACCGTGGTCATCAGGCCATGACGGATGCCCACTGTCTCATGGAGCACCTTGGCCACCGGCGCCAGGCAGTTCGTCGTGCACGATGCGTTGGAGATGATGTCGTGGCGATCCTCGTCGTAGGCCTCGTCGAAGTTGACCCCGAGCACGACGGTCGCGTCCACCGGCTCGTCGCCCTTGGCCGGCGCTGAGATGATCACCTTTCGCGCTCCGGCGGCGAGATGCTGCTCGGCGGCGGCGCGGGTGCGGAAGCGGCCGGTCGACTCGATCACGATGTCGACGCCGAGCTCCTTCCACGGGAGGGAGGCCGGATCGGACTCGGCCAGCGCGCGGATCTCGCTGTCGTCGATGGTGATGCATCCGTTCTCAGCCGAGATCTGTGCCGGGAAGGGTCCAAACACGGAGTCGTACTTGAGCAGGTGTGCGAGTGTCGCGGGATCGACGAGATCGTTGATCGCGACGATCTCGATCTCGGCGTCGTTCTGGTAAGCGGCCCTGAGGGCGCACCGGCCCACGCGGCCGAAGCCGTTGATGGCAACACGTACCGACATGACTACCTCATTTCATAGCGGGATTGGGTCCGAGCGTCGGAGCCGAACCTACGCTCGATTGGCGGGCGCCAAATCGGGGCCAGAGCACGATCGAAGTCGGTATTTCCTACGGGTTCGCGCCGGGTCGGACGCGAGTAGGTTTCTCCGAGTGAGTGCAATCGCCACGGTCCACGGACGTCAGGTCTTCGACAGCCGCGGGAACCCCACCGTCGAGGTGGATGTCCGCCTGCGCTCTGGCGCGTTCGGGCGGGCTGCGGTGCCCTCCGGTGCCTCCACGGGTGACCATGAGGCCATCGAACTGCGCGACGGAGGCTCTGCCTACGGCGGCAAGTCCGTGCTGAACGCGGTCGCGCACGTCGACGGCGAGATCGCACGCGCGGTCAACGGCCTCGACGCGGCGGACCAAGCCGGACTGGATCGCGTGCTGATCGAGCTCGACGGCACCGAGAACAAGTCGCGCCTCGGGGCCAACGCGATCCTCGGTGTGTCGCTCGCCGCCGCCCGCGCGCAAGCTGCCGAGCTGGACCAGCCGCTGTGGCGCTATCTCGCCGGTGGCCGGGAGCCGCTGCTGCCGATGCCGATGCTGAACGTACTTAACGGCGGCGTCCACGCGGACAATCCGGTCGACTTCCAGGAGTACATGATCGTGCCACTGGGGGCCGGGACGTTCACCGAGGCGATGCGAATCGCCACCGAGACCTACCAGCAGCTCAAACGGACGATGCATGAGCGTGGCCTGGCCACCGGGGTGGGCGACGAGGGTGGCTTTGCCCCGAATCTGAGCTCAAATGAGGCCCCGCTCGAGCTGTTGGTCGAGGCGATCGAGGCCGCGGGCTACGAGCCGGGAGTGCAGGTGGCCGTCGCGCTCGACCCGGCAAGCAGCGAGTTCTTCTTCTCCGACGGGCTCTACCGGTTCTCCGGCGAAGGGCGAACGCTCGACCCGGGCGAGATGGTCGACTACTGGGAGGCGCTGTGCGGTAGCTATCCGATCGTCTCGCTCGAGGACGGCATGGCCGAAAATGACTGGGAGGGCTGGAAGACGCTCACCGAGCGGCTCGGCCGCGGCCTGCAGCTGGTCGGCGACGACGTGTTCGTCACCAACCCGGCCATTCTGCGCCGAGGTGTCGACGCCGGCATCGCCAACGCGGTCTTGATCAAGCTCAACCAGATCGGCACGCTCACCGAGACGCTCGAGACAATCGCTGTCGCGCGCAAAGCCGGCTATCGCGCGGTGATCTCGCACCGCTCGGGCGAGACCGAAGACACGACGATCGCCGACCTGGTTGTTGCCACCGGCGTTGGTCAGATCAAGACCGGCGCTCCGGCGCGCTCGGAACGTGTGGCCAAGTACAACCAGCTTCTGCGGATCGAGGAGGAGCTCGGCCAACGGGCACGCTTTGCGGGCCGGACGGCGATCGAACGGTCCACCGCAGAAGCTCGCTCCGCGGCGCAGGCCTGAGTCTTTCAGGCGAGCGGACGGACCATCACGTCCGCAGCGAGGGCATTGGCGCGGGCGGCTGAGCGGTCTCGATCCGGATGCGGGCGTCGACGATCACCGCACCGTCGGGTGTGACGATCAGCGGGTTGCAGTCGAGCTCGACGATCTCGGGGTGGGCCTCGACCATTGCGCTCACGCGTTGCAGGACGTCCTCGACCGCCGCGACGTCGCAGGGCGGAGCGCCGCGGTATCCGTCCAGGAGCGGGAAGGTCCTTAGCGAGCGCACCATGTCGTGGGCGTCGACGTCGGTGAGCGGCGTGATCCGCACGGCGACGTCCTTGATCAGCTCGGCGGCGACGCCGCCGGCGCCGCAGGCGAGCACGGGACCGAAGTTGTGATCGTTGACGACGCCGACGATCAGCTCGACTCCGTCCGGAGCCATCGGCTGGACGATCAGCCCGTCGAGTGTGTGGCCGGCTCGTGTGACGGCGTCCTCGATCGCAACTGCGGCCGCGCGCACCGCTTTGGCGCCGCGCAGTCCGAGCCGTACGCCGCCGGCGTCGGTCTTGTGAACGAGCCCCACGGCGCTCGCCTTGAGCGCCACAGGAGATCCGAGCTTGGCCGCGGCGGCCACCGCCTGCGCCGCGCTGCGAACGACGTGTGTCTGGATCAGGGGTAGCCCATAGCAGGCGAGCAGCTCGGTGACGCATGCGGGTGATAGCCAGCCGGTGCCGCGGGCGAGCTCGCGACTAATGATCGCGGCCGCCTGCACCGGGCGGGTGTCCGGGAGCTCGGGGATCCGGCCGGCGTCGCGCGCGCGCCATCGGGCATGCCGGATCGCGAGCGCCATCGCCTGTGCGGCGTCCTCGGGGAACTGGTAGCAGGGGACGCGCGCCCGCTCGGATCGCAGCTCGGAGGGGGCTCCGTCGCTGACCATCATCACGGCGGCGAGCGTCACATGGCGATTGGACTCGGCGACGTCACGAATGGCGCTGGCCACATCGCCGGCTTGGGTCACGAGTGGGGGAACGAAGATCGAGATGATCGCGTCGCATGCGTCGGCATCGATCAGCGTCTGGAGCGCGCGCCGGAAGTCCTCGGCTGAGGCGCTGGCGATCATGTCGACCGGGTTGCCGAGCGCCGCCGACGGCGGCAGGAACCCGGCCAGCCGAGCGCGCACGTCGGGCGCCAGTTCCGTCACCTCGATCCCCTGAGCCTGGAGCGCGTCCGCGCACAGGATGCCGGGCCCACCGCCGTTAGTCACGATGACCACGCGGTCGCCACGCGGAACCGGCTGGGCGGACAGCAGCGCCGCGACGTCGAACAGCTCGTGCATGGTGTCGGTGCGGATAACGCCGGCCTGCTCGAACAGCGCGTCGACGGTCACATCGGAGGCGGACAGCAACGCGCCGGTGTGGGAGGTGGTGGCGCGGGCCCCGGCCGTCGAACGGCCGCTCTTGACGGCGAGGATCGGCTTACGCGCCGCGATCCGTCGCGCGATGCGGGAGAACCTGCGCGGGTTGCCGAACGACTCGAGGTACAGCAGCGCCAGCTGGGTGTTCGGATCTTCCTCCCAGTACTGCAGAAAGTCGTTGCCCGACAGGTCGACCTTGTTCCCCACCGACACGAACGAGGACAGGCCGACGCCGAGGCTGCCGGCGGCCTCGATGATCGCGATCCCCAGGCCGCCGCTCTGAGACATGAAGGCGACGTTCCCCGGGACGGGGGTCGACGGCGCGAACGTTGCGTTCAGGTGCACATCCGGCGCGGTGTTCAGCACCCCCATGCAATTGGGACCCACGATGCGTATCCCGGCGCCGCGACACACCTGCACCAGCTCGCGCTGGCGCGCGGCGCCCTCCGCACCCGCCTCGGCGAAGTCCGCGGAGATGACCAGCAGCACCCGCACGCCGGCCGCGGCGCACTCGCGCGCGACTGCGACCACAGCCTGGGCCGGCACGGCGATGACGGCGAGCTCGACCGGCCCGGGGATGTCGGCAATCGAGCGGTACGCCGGCAACGACTCGATCTCCTCCGCGTGGGGATTGACCGCGTACATCGCGCCCGTGAACCCGCCGGCGATCAGGTTGTGCACGATCTCGCCGCCGATCGTCGCGTGGCGCCGCGAGGCGCCGATCACCGCGACCGACCGCGGCGCCAGCACGCTGCGCACCGCCGCGACGGCAGCGATCCGCTCCCGCTCATCGAAGCGTTCGATCGCCGCCGCAGAGAGCGAGGTCGGCAGTTCCACCTCGAGAAAGTCCGGGCGCGACCGAACGTCCACCGGGAAGCCGCTCTCGCGGAACACCTCGACCATCCGATGGTTATAGGGAAGGACCTCGGCGACGAAGGTGGTGATGCCGTGCTGCTGGGCGACCTCGGCGAGGTGCGCGAGCAGGATCGTCGCGATCCCGTGTCCCTGCCACTCGTCGGCCACGAGAAACGCGACCTCGGCTCGCGCCGAATCCATCAGTACGTACACCGCGTGCGCCACGATCGCGCGCGGCGAGCCCGTCTCGACGACGAGGCCGAAGCGGTCCGCGTAGTCGACGTCGACGGCCCACGCAGTGGCGAAGTCGATGTTCGGCGTGCCGAAGAAGCGAAACCCGATCGACTCGGGTGAGACGCCCTCGAGAAAGGCGCGGACGGCCGGGCCGTCGTCGGGCCGGACGGGCCGCACGTGGACCGTCGTGCCGTCCCGCAGGGCGACATCGGCCTCCCGATTAGCGGGATAGGCAGGCGCTGCCGAGGCGACCGCGCCCGAGCTGGACTGGCGATCAGCTGTTCGCATAGGCCCCGGCGATGTCAAGCGAGGAGAGCACGCCGACGGGATAGCCCCCGGCGGCATCCACGACGACCAGATGGGACACGCCGTGCTCACTCATAAGCTGAGCGGCCGCCTCCAGGTTCACATCGGCTGAAATCGTCAGCGGTTCGGTGGCGGCGGCCTGGCCGGCCGTGCAGTCCGCGCCGGTGGCCACCGCAGTGAGGAAGTCGAGGTCGGAGATGACGCCCGCTGGGCGCTGGGCATCGCCGCGGGCGATGACCACGGCGTGCACACGGTGGGTGGCCATGATCGTCGCAACGTCGCGAAGCGAGTCAACGGCCGAGCAGGTGAGGACACCCTGATGCATGCAGTCACCCACGCGAACGTGCGCCAGCGCCGGAAGTTGGGTTCGCGAATCGGTCATGCCACCAGGCTGCCGCACGCTCCCGAGCGCAGCATCCGGTCTGCGCACCGCTAACGCGTCGGAAAACTACGGACCCGCCGGCCGAGTCGCTGCGCCAGGCTGATCGTGCCTTTCTGGTTTAGGCGACACGCCACAGGAGACCGACATGATCTTGATCGCATACGACGGCTCGGACGACGCGAAGGCGGCGATCGCTCGCGCCGGCCAGCTGATGAGGGGTGCACGCGCGGCAATTCTCACGGTGTGGGAGCCGTTCGAGAGCCTGGTGACCCGCGTCGGCGCCGCGATTTCCCACGCCGTGCTCGAGCACGCCGACCGGCCTGTGGTTGTGGTCCCAGCACCGGAGGTCGCCGCCGCACGCGCTGCTCGGGAGGGGTAGCAACCCGTCGGCTCGGCATCGGGATAAAGCCGCAGCGCCTGCGCGGAACTCCTCGGCATCGTCTGCGGACTCGATACGTCGTCCCGCCGCAGCCGGCGCCATAGCGTTTCGATCCATGACTTCCCATCCGAAATATCCGAAGGACCTTATGCTGGCTCCGGTTGCGGTCGAGATCGACCGCAACCTCAAACGGATTCGCGATTGCTCGGCTCAGGACGTGGTGGCCGAGCTCGAGCTCGAGCTCGATCAGCCGGCGGTGTGCCGTGAGCGCGATCGGCGCGCCGAGCTCGTCCTGCGCCAGGCGCTACGCGGCGTCGACCTGCACGGCTGGAGCGTCGAAATCACGCCGGACGGCTCTCGTCTGCACCTCGACGGCGGATGGGTGTCGCTT
>Ga0335072_10011653_pt1 | contig 12594 bp, 11 predicted proteins | sample Lox_Sample_21_FD_206725 | JGI IMG/M metagenome (GOLD analysis project Ga0335072, IMG submission 206725) | Soil microbial communities from Loxahatchee National Wildlife Refuge, Florida, United States - Lox_Sample_2.1 | ecosystem: Environmental > Terrestrial > Soil > Wetlands | place: USA...
TCACAGCCGGAAGTGGCATGCCTGACCGCGGACAAAGTTCGCGGTCTCCAACGATCGCCGCCACCACTTCCCGCTCCAATGCGCGAAAATGCTCCTCGCCGTGGTCGCGGAAAATTTGCGCGACTGGCTTGCCCATCCGCGCGACCAGCCGCTCGTCCGAGTCGATCAGCCGCCATCCGAGACGTTGAGCCAACGCCCGTGCCACAGTGGTTTTGCCGGTCGCCATAAAGCCGGTGAGGATCAATTTGGGAGGCATGGAATCAGCCTCGTGGGCCCATTGCGGCCGTTGGCGAAGGCTTAATAGGCCCGCACCTGTTCGAGGTAGCCTTCGTAATTGCGCTTAATTTCAGTGAATGAGTCGCCGCCGAATTTCTCCAGGAAAGCGTCCGCGAGCACGAACGCCACCACCGCTTCGGCGATCACCGCCGCCGCTGGAATCGCGCATACGTCCGACCGCTCAATCGCGCCGACCGCCTCTTCTTTGCTGCGGATATCCGCCGATTTAAGCGGGCGCATCAGCGTCGAGAGCGGCTTGAAGGCGACCCGCACGCGCAATGGCTCGCCGGTGGTCATGCCGCCTTCGGTGCCGCCGGAATTGTTTGATTCGCGGGTGAATCGCTGACGTTCACGGTCGTAGCCTATCTCGTCATGCAGTTGTGAGCCGCGTACTCGCGCCGCCCCAAAACCGAGTCCGATTTCGACGCCCTTCACCGCCTGCAAGCCCAGCAACGCATGGCCAAGGCGGCCGTCGAGCTTGCGATCCCATTGAACGTGGCTACCGAGTCCGATCGGCAGACCCGTCGCGATTACCTCGACGATCCCGCCAAGTGTATCGCCAGTTTTCTTGCACGCATCGATTTCGGCAATCATCGCACGCTCGGCCTCTTTGTCGGCGACGCGCACCGGCGATTCCTCGGTGATTTGCGTAAGCTCGTCGATCGGAATAGCGGCGGAAGGCTTGGTCTCAGTTGCACCAATACTGGCGACATAGCCGAGCAAGGTCACACCGAACGGCGCAATCAGTTGCCGGGCGAATCCGCCGATCGCGACGCGCGCCGTAGTTTCGCGCGCCGAGGCCCGTTCCAAAACGTCGCGTATATCCTCAAGGTTATACTTCAGCACGCCGGCCAAATCAGCGTGACCGGGGCGCGGACGGGTGACGACCTTGGCGTCGCCGCGATCGGCCGGGTCGGGCGACATCCGCTTTTCCCAATTCTTGAAGTCGCGGTTTGCGACGATGAATGTGACCGGACTCCCCATCGTGCGGCCGAAGCGGATCCCGGAAGCAACTCGCACCTCGTCCTTCTCGATCAGCATCCGCCCGCCCCGCCCGTAACCCTTCTGACGCCGCGCGAGGTCGTGATTGATACGGTTGAGATCGATATCGAAACCGGCGGGGGCTCCCTCAATCACTGCGGTCAATTCGGGGCCGTGCGATTCGCCGGCGGTCAAAAAACGCAACATGGCGACCATATTACCGTGCATAGGCCTCGCCTGCGAGGCCGTGCGCGCGTGTCGCTAACGGACTCCCGGTCTCGTCCGCGAGGCTCAGCACGATCAGGTTGGAAACAGGTTCGCTAATTGACTCGACGCGTTGAACCTTCGTTTAGCGCAATGTACGAGTGGACGATGCCCCGCGGGTTGTATCAGGCGCCAGCCTTAAGATGCTAACTTGCCCGTTCGCCCGCATCTCGATGGAAACTCTAATCAGTTTGGCCGCGACCGGTGGCTATGCCGGCTATATCCCAATTGCTCCTGGGACCTTCGGCTCCCTTGAGGGCCTGTTCCTCGGGTGGTTCGTCTTTGCCCCGATCGCCCACCGCTCGCCATTAATCGCAATAGCGCTTTTTGCCGTGATGTTTGTCGCCGGTTGCTGGATCGCCGGGGGGGCCGAGCGGATTTTTGCTCAACACGATAGTTCGCGTATCGTTATCGACGAGATCGTGGCGATGGTAGCCGCGATGTTCCTGCTGCCCGTCCGATGGCCATGGATGGTAGCGGCGTTCGGCCTCTTTCGGCTGTTCGATATCCTGAAGCCCTTCCCGGCCAGCCTGATCGACCGTCAGTTACGCGGGGGAGCCGGCGTTATGCTTGACGATTTAGCAGCCGCCATCTATGCCAATCTGATATTGCAGGTGGCGCGGCTCCTCCTCTGAAACAAGCCGTTTAGCGTTTGGCCACAAACCCTGATGCCCAGGACAAGGAGCCTCTGATGATCCAGCGTGCGGTGATTCTTTCGACTGGTGATGAGATCACCACCGGCAAGGTCGTAGATAGCAACTCGAATTATCTCGCCGACAAACTAAACGAGATTGGTATCGACCTGGTCGCGGTCCTGACGGTCGGTGACGTGCCGGAACGGCTCGAATGGGCGTGGCGGACCGCGATGGAGCTAGGTGATGTCGTGCTCTCGACGGGTGGCATCGGTCCCACCGCCGACGATCTCACAACTGAAACGGTGGCGCGCTTGACCGGCAAAAAGCTCTGGCGTCACGAGCCATCGATCGATCACATGAAGCGCCTCTTTGAATCGGTCGGCCGTGTGATGCCTGAAAACAATATCAAGCAGGCGCTCTTTCCTGAGACCGCCGAAGTTATCCAGAATCCGCTTGGTACCGCGCCGGGCTTTCGCATGCCGGTGCTCGTCAACCATCACACGTCGCATCTCGTAGTAATGCCGGGTGTTCCGCGCGAGATGAAGCCGATGATGGAGAACGAAGTTATCCCGTGGCTGCGCCTGAATCGTGGCAGCGACAAGATCTTTGTCACGCGCATCTTCCAGACCTTTGGCATCAGCGAATCTGGCCTCGATCAGGATGTCGCCGGATTGATCAAACCCGAGGAGGCGAAGGTCGGCTTTCGTGCGAGCTTCCCGCAAATCTCGATGAAGGTGATGGTCGAAGACGTGCCCGGCCGCGCCGAGGAACGCCTCGAAGAGTTGAGCGATCGCGTACGCGAGCGCGTGGGCGGTTACATCTACGGCGAAGGTGACATCTCGATGGAGGAAGTCGTCGGCCAGCTCCTCAGCGAACGCGGCCTCAAGCTCGCAATCGCCGAGTCATGCACCGGTGGATTGATCGGTCATCGCCTGACCAATATCGCCGGCAGCTCCAATTATTTTGTGGGTGATTTCGTCACTTATTCGAATGAACTGAAGATGAACATCCTCGGCGTCAGCGAGGCGACGCTTACTAAATTCGGCGCGGTAAGCGAGGAATGCGTACTCGAAATGGCCGCCGGCGCTTGCCAACGTTCGGGTGCAGACGTCGCCATCGCAACATCGGGCGTCGCCGGACCTGGCGGCGGTACACCGGACCATCCCGTAGGGACCGTATGCGTCGCGCTGGTCGCCGGAGACATGCGCGCCTCGCGTCGCTTCCAGATGCGCGGGACTCGCGACTGGATCAAGTTGCTCACCTCGCAGGTCGCGCTCGACTGGCTCCGCCGCTATGCCCTCGGCCAGCCGATTGGTGAGTCAGTGTTGTTCCGGCGCTAGTCGTCCAACGGTCTAGGTTCCGGCCGGTGCTCTGCGAACTCGCCGAGCCGCATTCCGTCACCAAACGAACGGCTGTAACATCGTCTTTCCAAACTGGCGCGGCTTGTAACTCCGTCCGCAGGCCGCCGCCAACAGGAATCTCTAATGCCGCACCTTCATCTCAACGATTGCGCATGCTGACGATCGTCGCGGCCCTCTTCACGCTGGCCGTTGGCGCGGGCTTCGTCGGCGCGCTCTCCGGTCTTGGCGGCGGCGTTTTTATCGTTCCGGCGCTCGTCCTTCTTGCTCACATCCCGATGAATGTCGCTGTCGGGGCCAGCTTGATTTCGGTCGTCGCGACCAGCGCGGGCGCCAGTGTCGCTTTCGTGCGTGACGGCTGGACTAACCTTCGCGTCGCGATGATTCTCGAATGTGCGACCGTAACCGGTGCACTTACCGGGGCCTATCTGGCGGGCGTTTTCTCCGCTCCCGTCCTCGAGATGCTGTTCGCCCTGATGATGCTCCAATCCGCCTATTTCTCGCTACGCGGGCACGGCGAGTCGCTCGTCTCGAAGTCGGATCCGCTCTGCGAACGCCTCCAACTCGGCGGTACAACCACCGACGAGCACGGCAGGACCGTCGGCTACGGCGTGACCCACCTGCCGATTGGGGCCGTCCTGATGGTGGTCGCCGGGGTAATGTCCGGCCTGCTCGGTATCGGTGCCGGTGCGGTTAAGGTAACCGCGATGGATTACTTCATGAGGCTGCCGCTCAAGGTTTCGAGCGCCACCAGTAACTTTATGATCGGTGTGACGGCTGGCGCCGGAGCGCTGGTCTTTCTATCGCGAGGTGACGTTGCGGCCACGGTCGCAGCGCCCGTCGCTCTCGGCGTGACCGCAGGAGCGCTGACCGGCAGCCGGATGCTGCCGCATCTGCCCTCGGAAGCGCTGCGCAAACTCTTCGTCGTGCTGCTGATTTTGATCGCTATTGAAATGGGATGGCGCGCCTATTCGGGGCTTTAGCGCTGATGAGATCACTCATGGACGCTAAGGCTGACGAAGAAAAGATCCTGCGCACATGGACGCCGTTCCTGCTTCGAACGATCTTGATCGCCGCCACTTTGATCTTGATTTTCGGCCTGATCTACACGGGGATTAGGGAACCCGCCTATTACGTCAGCCGCTATCGCCTCGTGCAGGGAGGAACTGCAACCCGCCCGGCTGAAGACTTCATAGAATTGGTTAATGGGTCGTTGAGCGGTGATGCCCACTCGATGCTGACCCTCGGCCTCCTAGTACTGACACTGGTGCCGCTCGGGCGTGTAGCCTTCACGCTTATCCTGTTCATCCGCGAGCGCGACGTCGTATATATAGCCGCAACGGCCTACGTCCTGACCGCCCTGATTGCCGGGATGATGCTGGGACGAATCGGCTGAACGATTGCCCGCTAACCGGGCGGATGGTCCTTCATCCACTGGAGTTAAGTTATGGAGATAGTTGGGAAAGTTGCCGTGATAACCGGCGGCGCTTCAGGCATCGGCCGTGCGACCGCGGAACGTCTCGTCCACGAGGGTGCAGCGGTCGTGATTGCTGACCTTGATCAGGCTCTCGGGGCTGAAACAGTCAAATCGCTCGAAGCCAGGGGGGGACGTGCTGCTTTCGTCAAAGCCGACATAACTAACGAGACTGACTCTGCGCGAATGCTGCAAACCGCCGTCGATCGCTTCGGCCGTCTGGATATCCTCTACAATAACGCAGGTATCGGGCTAGGACGGCCGAACTTTCAATCGGTTGACGTTGCCCGCTGGCGACGTGTGCTCGAAGTCGACTTGGTCGGAGTCATTCTCGGATGTCATCTCGCGGCCCCGATCATGGAAAAGACCGGCGGCGGGGCCATCGTGAACACGGCATCGATGGCGGGACTGTATCCGTTCAAAGAAGACCCAGTCTACGGGGCGGCGAAGGCCGGCGTGGTCAATTTCACCTATTCGCTCGGCCCGTGGGCCTCACGGCTCAACATCCGCGTTAACTGCGTATGCCCAGGTGTCGTCGACACCCCGCTAGTACGAAAAGCGGAGGCGGCTGCGCTCAAAGCGGGTCGGCCAACTGGCGTCCCCGCCACCATCTTGCAGCCGAGCGCCATCGCTGACGCCGTCGTCACTTTGATTCGCGACGACAGCCTTGCCGGGCGAGCCATCGAGGTACGGCCTAGTGGACCTCGGCTTGTCGATTTACCTGCAGCGCCGGGCAGTCGCAAAAAATAGAAACGGCGATACGGCGGTGCCAAACGGCACTGCCGTATCATTTCGACCAGGCGAAAGACGGAATTTAGAGGCTAATTCCCACGAAACTCGGCTTCAGCGGGCCGCATGTTGCGCTCAAGGCACCAGCGGTCGATTACCTCGGCGTTGAAACGCCAGTCGGTACCGATCCGGAAGCCCGGGAGTTCGCCTCGCCGCAGCAGCTTGTAAATGGTTGACGGATGAACCCGTAAGTAGGCTGACAACTCTCTCACGGTCATCACGCGGGGCATATTGTATTTAGGTTCAGCCACAATGGACTCTCCGATTGTTACGGCGCCCAGCCTTCCCCGATCAGCGGGAGCAAGGTTTAAGAAACTGTCGCATTCCGCGATTACGCTGTATTAAAGCAGTTTTGACGACACCAAACGTAGCGAAAACTATATTTGTGGGTCAAGAGGGCGATCAAAGAATTTGAAGGGTTTCAGCCACGCTCCTGCGCGTATCTAATAACATCAACTGTCGAAGACCTTTCGCGAGGATGCAAGGGCTTTCACCACGCGGCTATTGGTTTTAGGTCAACCTTTTAACCAAATCATCGTCATATTATGTGCAATCGCAACGCTTACCTTCTAATAGCCATCTTTGCCATCGCCTTTTTGACGAACCCTAAGTCCGCGGCTGCGCAGCATAATTTGACGCTCAGCAGTCCCGCTTTCGCTAATAATACGAATATACCGGTTAGATTCACCTGTTCGGGTGATGGTATATCGCCTGCTCTGGCTTGGAGCGATGTGCCACCCTCCGCCAAATCCATAGCGCTGATCGTCAAGGATCCCGACGCCCCTTCGGGTAATTTTGTCCATTGGGTCATTTTCGATATCCCGGTGTCGGTCCGTGCGATGCCTGAAGGGGTCCCTCCAACCGCCAGGACCGCTTTCGGTGCGACCCAGGGACAAAACGGCGGTGGCGAGACCGGTTATACCAGCCCGTGTCCGCCCCCGGGTAAAGATCATCACTACCATTTCAGGCTTTACGCGCTCGACGACAACCTGAATCTCACCAGCGACGCAGACGCCGCTCAGGTCGAGACCGCGATGCATGGCCATATCCTTAGGCAAACCGATCTCGTCGGCATTTTCGCACGCTAGACCGAACGTACGTACGTCCGCCTCATTGCATACGTGCCGACTCGTTCCGTGATGCGTATCATGATTCGATGGCACTCACCGCGAAATTCGCTCGCTCGGCGCTTACGCTGGCAGATTGCCCGCGCTCTGATCGGATAGAGGTCGCCTTGGCGGGCCGCTCCAATGTCGGCAAGAGCTCGCTTTTGAATGCCATTACCGGAGTCAAAGGGTTGGCGCGCACCAGCAAGACCCCCGGCCGCACCCGTTCAATCAACTTTTTCGATACTATCGGGAGGCTGACGCTGGTCGATCTGCCCGGCTTCGGCTATGCGAAAATGGCGCGGACGGATGCTGCCCGCATCACTAGCCTGCTGTTTGATTACCTGGCGGAACGCGAGAATCTAGCCTCATTGGTTATCCTGATCGATGGGCGTCGTGGTCCCGCACAAGAGGAAATTGCCTTGGCCGACGCCGTCCGCGCTCGCGGACGTGAGGTGATCGTCGTCGCGACCAAATGGGATAAGCTCCGCAATTCTCAGCGTGGAGCGGCACTCCGCAGCTTCGTGCCAATCGGAGTCGAACCGATTCCATGCTCCGCCCTCGATGGCGAAGGCGTCGAGGCCTTGCGGCATCGCCTTCTTGATCTTGTTCAGCAGCAGCCCCTTCCAGTGCGAGATCGAGATTGATCGCTACAACCGCGCGCGGATACTTGAACGATCAGCCGAAGCCCCATGGCGACCCTAACCGACACGACTAACCATCGCTCCTCGCGCAAGCCAGGGCGTCTCGTTCCTGCACATACCAACGGAACGGCCGCGAATGGCGCACCCAAGGCAGCGCGCGCTTCGCGGACTCCAGGTACTGACGGCCGCATCCGTCCGATCGGCGTGTTCGATTCCGGCATCGGCGGACTCACTGTGCTGCAGGAGCTCGTCTCGTTGCTACCGTCCGAGGACTTTATTTACCTGGGTGATACCGCACGGCTGCCTTACGGCACCAAGTCTAACGAGGTGATCACCCGCTATTCGCGCGAAAACACCGAATTCCTGCTCGCGAAGGGCATCAAGCTGTTGGTCGTAGCCTGCAATACTTCGAGTGCGGTCGCGCTTGGCGAGATCACGCGGGACACAATGGTGCCGGTGGTTGGAGTGATCGAGCCGGGAGCGCGTGCGGCGGTCAAGGCCTCGCGCTCGGGTAAGATTGGCGTGATCGGCACCGAGGCCACGATCGCTTCCGGCGCTTACACGCGGGCGATTCAAGCGCTTAAGCCCGGTCTCGAAATCTATACGCGCGCTTGCCCATTGCTGGTGCCGCTGGTCGAAGAAGGTTGGACGGATAACGAGATCGCCGAATGCACCGTCGCCCACTATCTCGAAAGTCTCAAAGCGAGCGGCATCGATACGCTCCTGCTCGGATGCACCCACTATCCGCTGCTGCGCGGCCTCTTTGAGCGCGTCTTAGGGCCGCGCGTCCGCATCGTCGATTCTGCCACGGCAACCGCCGGAGCGGTGCGTGAGCGATTGGCTAGCTTGCACATTGCTCGGCGCGGCGGCGCGGGGCGTCAGAGTTTCTTCGTCACCGAGACACCTGATCGCTTCGTGCGAGTCGGCCGGCGCTTTCTCGGGCCGCAAGTCGAATCCGCCGTCCGCATCGAGCGTTGAGAATCTAAAAAGTATGAGCGCGCTGAAAATCTTTGAGCGATGCGCTAGAATTCTTACGAGTCCGCGCCTCGAGAGCTGCGGGCATTTCCATTCCGGCTGAACGGCCGTAGGCTCGATCGCAAATTATGGCTTCATCTTTAAACGTGGTGGCGCGCAAGATCTTCGGGTCAAAAAACGACCGCGAGCTTAAGCGCATGCGTCCCATCGTTGCGGAAATCAACGATCTCGAAGAAGCGACCAAAGCGCTGAGCGATGATGACTTGCGGGCGAAAATCGCAGCGTGGAAAGAACGTATCAGCGCCATCGAAGAGCGTGAGGATCGCGAAGATGCCCTTGAGCAAATCCTGCCCGAGGTCTTCGCCGTCGTTCGCGAGGCGGCGCGGCGCACGCTCGGCCAGCGCCATTTTGACGTCCAGTTAATCGGCGGGATGGTGCTTCATCACGGCATGATCGCCGAGATGAAAACCGGCGAGGGCAAGACCCTGGTCGCGACGCTGCCAGCCGTCCTCAATGCCCTCAGCGGACGCGGCGTTCACGTCGTTACCGTCAATGACTACCTCGCCCGCCGCGACTCCGAATGGATGGGCCGCATCTACAATTTCCTCGGCCTGACCGTCGGCGTGGTCGTGCATGGCGTGCCTGATCTGGATCGCAAAGCCGCCTATCGCGCCGATATCACCTACGGCCAGAACAACGAATTCGGCTTCGATTACCTCCGCGACAACATGAAGTTCAACCTGGAGGATTACGTCCAGCGCGAACACAACTTTGCCATCGTCGACGAAGTCGATTCCATTCTGATCGACGAAGCCCGCACGCCGCTGATTATTTCAGGCGCCTCCGAGGAATCGACCGACACCTATTACGTCGTCGATCGGGTGATTCCACGCCTCAAGCTTGAAGATCACTACACCGTCGATGAGAAACTACGCTCCGCCACTCTTACCGAAGAAGGCGTGACCCGTGTCGAGCAATTGCTGGGCATCGACAACCTTTACGACCCGCGCAACATCCTGCTGCTGCATCATTGCGGCCAGGCCCTCAAGGCTCACGCGATCTTCAAGCGCGACGTCGATTACGTGGTCAAGGAAGGCCAGGTCGTTATCGTCGATGAATTCACGGGACGGATGATGCCGGGCCGGCGATGGAGTGATGGACTCCATCAGGCGATCGAGGCCAAGGAAAACGTCAAGATCGAATCTGAGAATCAGACACTCGCGACGATCACCTTCCAGAATTACTTCCGCATGTACAAGAAGCTGGCCGGGATGACCGGCACGGCTGATACCGAAGCGGTCGAGTTCAAGGAAATCTACAACCTCGACGTGATGGTTATTCCGACCAACAAGCCGATGATCCGCGCGGACAATCACGACGTCGTCTACAAATCGGAAGAGGAAAAGTTCGACGCCGTTGTCGCTGAGATCAAGGATTGTCAGGAGCGCGGCCAGCCGGTACTCGTCGGCACTGTCTCGATCGAAAAATCCGAGCGCGTCGCCAACCATCTAAAGCGCGACAGTATCAAACATTTCGTGCTCAACGCGAAAAACCATGAGCGCGAGGCCGAGATTGTCGCTCAGGCCGGACGACTCGGCGCAGTGACGATTTCTACGAATATGGCCGGCCGCGGCACCGATATCGTGCTCGGCGGCAATCCCGAAGGACTGGCAGCGGCTGAAGCTGGAACCCGCGATCCCAACGATTCGAAATTTGCCGAGGCGCTGGCGCGCTATCGCGAACAATGCTCCGGTGAACGCGAGGCCGTCCTCAAGGCTGGCGGCCTGCACATCCTCGGAACCGAGCGCCACGAATCGCGCCGTATCGACAATCAGTTGCGAGGACGTTCGGGACGTCAGGGCGATCCCGGTTCGTCGCGCTTCTTCCTCTCGCTCGAAGATGACCTGCTGCGCATCTTCGGCGCCGATCGGCTCAAGGGCCTGATGGGCCGGATCGGGATGGAAGATGGCGAGCCAATCGAGCATCGATGGATTTCGCGGGCGATCGAGAACGCACAGAAGAAGGTCGAGGCCCACAACTTCGATATCCGCAAGCATCTGCTCGAATACGACGACGTGATGAATCGCCAGCGCGAGGTGGTCTATCATCGCCGCCGCCAACTGCTTTCCGGTGAGCCGCTGAAAGACGAAATCATCGACATGGCCGAAGAGCAAGTTAATGCCATCGTCGAGGCTCACGCGGACTCGGACAAGGACGCCGCCGATTGGAATTGGAATCAGATTGAAGACGCCTTCTTCAAAAGCTTCAAGTTCCGCCCGGGCTTCCGCGACAACGGCGACGCTGCCGCAATCGATACGCCCGATAGCTTGATCGAAACCGGCCTCGAGCGTGTCCTCAAGGTCTATGATCAGCGTGAGCAGGAATTCACCGAGCCGGTGATGCGCCAGATCGAAAAGGTGGTGATGCTGCAAACGCTTGACGCCTTATGGAAGGACCATCTGCTCTCGATGGACCACATGAAGGAAGGTATCGGGCTGCGCGGTTACGGCCAGAAAAATCCGCTGGTCGAATATCAGAAAGAAGGCTTCACGATGTTCGAGTCGATGATGGCGTCGATGCAGCAGGACGTCGTTGAAAAAGTCTTTTCCGTCCAGGTGCGGCGCGAACAGGATGTCCAGCAGATCGAGCAGCAACAGCAACGTCCGCAACGGGTCGTGATGACCCATGGCGACGAGCCGGTCGAAGCCCCGCAGCCGCAGGCTCCCGTCAAGCGTACCGACGATAAGGTCGGACGCAACGATCCTTGTCCTTGCGGTTCCGGCAAGAAGTTCAAACGCTGCCACGGCAAATGATCCGTGACGCGGGTCCCGATCGTTGATTGCTTAAATTCAATCTCGAGTGTCGCTTGCCTCGCCATGGCCGCGCCATATTAAATCGCCAGATACCAATGAACGTACGACTTGAACCCTCGCCCGTGCGCGGTTTCCGCTTTGCCGGCGTCAGCGCCGGCCTCCGCAACGAACCCGGACGCCTCGACCTCGGTGTGATCGCGGCCGATTCACCGGTCGCCGCTGCCGGAGTCTTCACCAGTAATCGCGTCAAAGCGGCACCGGTGCTGATCGCGCAAGAACGGATCAAGGCCGGACGACTGCAAGCTATTGCTACCAATTCCGGTTCCGCCAACTGCTTTACCGGTAAGGCCGGTCTCAAGCTCGCTCACGATTCGGCCCAGGCTCTTGCCGATGAACTTGGCTGCGACCCGCATTTGGTAGTGCCTTGCTCGACTGGCGTGATCGGCCGGATGTACGACCTTGAGAGATATCGGACCGGGATTCGTGCCGCCGTTGCCGCGTTGTCAACCGATGGCTTTGAGCATTACGCCCGCGCGATTATGACCACCGACACTCATGCGAAGATGGTTTCGACAACGCTCCGTCTGGGCGGCGCTATCGTCACAATCGCCGGATGCGCCAAGGGTGCCGGGATGGTCGAACCGAAAATGGCGACCATGCTCGCGTATCTGCTTACCGACGCCTCAATTCGGCCGCCCGCGCTTCGGCGCTCGCTCGCTCAGCTCCTCCCCTCGAGTTTCAATGCGATTACGGTTGACGGCGATATGTCCACGAACGACACCCTGATCGTGATGGCTAGCGGTGCGGCTGGTAACAAAACCCTCGACGCCAGCGGTATCGCGAAGTTCGAGCGTGCATTGAGTGAGGTCGCCGCGACCCTGGCGCGTGAGCTCGTGCGCGATGGTGAGGGCGCCACCAAGCTCGTTACGGTCGAGGTTCGCGGCGCGCGGACTGTTGCGGAAGCCGAAAGAGTCGCTCGTCAAATCGCCAATTCGCCGCTCGTCAAGACCGCCTTCTTCGGCTGCGATCCTAACTTCGGCCGCATCGCGATGGCGATCGGAAAGGCGGGCGTGCCGATCGCTCTCGACCGTCTCGAGGTCGCGCTGGCGGGAATCAAGATTGCCAGCCGCGGCGCCCTGCACGTCGAGGCATTGGACGCTGCGGCAACGAAAATGAAGGAAGCCGAATTCGGCCTCACCGTGGATCTCAAGGCGGGCAAGGCCAAAGCTCATATAATGACCTGCGACTTCAGTTACGATTACGTCAAAATCAATGCCGA
>Ga0335072_10011654_pt1 | contig 12594 bp, 9 predicted proteins | sample Lox_Sample_21_FD_206725 | JGI IMG/M metagenome (GOLD analysis project Ga0335072, IMG submission 206725) | Soil microbial communities from Loxahatchee National Wildlife Refuge, Florida, United States - Lox_Sample_2.1 | ecosystem: Environmental > Terrestrial > Soil > Wetlands | place: USA: Florida...
TCCGAACCCGCTGGTCACGGCGAAGGCGCCGATGTGGTCGGCAAGCCCGGTCTGCTTGGGCGCAACGAAATCGCCGAGGCACCGGCACGGCTCGCCACCCTCGCGGTCCGACTGCTGGCGCAAAAAGTGCAAGCGCGTAATGGCGTCGCCGCGCGCCTCATCCGCATAAAGTTCCACGTCGTCGCCGGCAGCATTCGCCGCAAAAAACCCGTAGACCCCGCGCGCCGTGAGCAGCTTGTCGTGAAGGATGCGGTCGAGCAGCGTATTGGCTTCGGCGAACAATTGCCGCGCCTGCGCGCCGTATTTCTCGTCGTCGAGAATGCGCGGATACACGCCTTTCAGCTCCCAGGTATGGAAGAACGGCGACCAGTCGATGTACTCGCGCAGCGTGGCCAGCGGGAAATCCTCGAGCACGCGGACACCGGTGAACGCCGGCGCCGCAACGTCCGCGGCACGCCAATCGATCGGCGTCCGCCGGGAGCGCGCGATCTCGATGGGCACGATTTTCACCCGCGAAACGGAATAATTCTTGCGCACCGCCTCATATTCGGCGCGATGCCTGGCGACGAATTCGGGCTTGTTCTCGTCGCTCAGGAGGCTCGAGGTGACGGGCACGGCGCGGCTGGCGTCGAGCACGTGGACCACGGGCTCGCTATAGTGCGGCGCGATCTTGATGGCCGTATGCGCGCGGCTGGTGGTCGCGCCCCCGATGAGCAAGGGAAGCTTGAACCCGGTGCGTTCCATCTCGCGGGCCACGTGTACCATCTCGTCGAGCGACGGCGTGATGAGCCCGCTCAACCCGATCACGTCGGCGCCTTCGAGCCTGGCGCGCTCGAGAATTTTCTCGCAGGGCACCATCACGCCCATGTCGACGACTTCGTAGTTGTTGCAGGCCAGCACCACGCCGACGATGTTCTTACCGATGTCGTGCACGTCGCCCTTGACGGTGGCCAGCAGGATCTTGCCCTGCGTCTTCACCGCCTGGCCGGCGGCGGCCATTGCCTCTTTCTCGGCCTCCATGAACGGCGTGAGGTAGGCGACCGCCTTCTTCATCACGCGCGCACTTTTGACCACCTGCGGCAGAAACATCTTGCCCGCGCCGAACAGGTCGCCGACTACGCCCATGCCCGCCATCAGCGGGCCTTCGATGACCGCCAGCGGGCGGCCGAGCTTGACCCGCGCCTCTTCGGTGTCGGCGTCGATGAAGGTGTCGATGCCTTTGACCAGCGCGTGCGACAAACGCTCCTCGACCGTCCCGCTGCGCCACTCTTCGGCTTTCTTCTCGCTCGCCGCGGCGCCGGCGCCCGCCGCCTTCAGCGCCTCGCCGAACTCGACCAACCGCTCGGTGGCGTCCGGACGGCGGTTGAGCAACACGTTCTCGACGAGTTCCTTGAGCTGGGGTTCGATCTCCTCATACACCTCGAGCATTCCTGCATTGACAATGCCCATATCCATGCCGGCTGCGATCGCGTGGTAGAGAAAGGCCGAGTGCATGGCCTCGCGCACCTTGTTGTTGCCGCGAAAGCTGAACGAGATGTTCGAAACACCGCCGCTCACCTTGGCATGGGGAAGGTTGGCCTTGATCCAGCGGGTGGCGTTGATGAAGTCGATCGCGTAGTTGTTGTGTTCTTCCATGCCGGTGGCGACCGTGAGAATGTTGGGATCGAAGATGATGTCCTCAGGAGCGAATCCGACGTCGTCGACGAGGATGCGATAGGCGCGAGCGCAGATGCGGGTTTTGTCTTCATACGTTGCCGCCTGGCCCTGCTCGTCGAAGGCCATCACCACAACCGCCGCGCCGTACTTGAGCACCGCCGCAGCATGATGACGAAATTTCTCTTCGCCTTCCTTGAGCGAAATGGAGTTGACGATGCCTTTGCCCTGCATGCATTTCAGGCCGGCTTCAATCACCTCCCACTTCGAGGAGTCGATCATGAAGGGCACCTTGGCGACCTCAGGTTCGCTGGCGAGCAAATGCAGGTAGCGCGTCATCGCCGCCACGCCATCGATCATGCCTTCATCCATGCAGATGTCGATGATGTTGGCGCCGTTCTCGACCTGCTGGCGGGCCACGCTCACGGCTTCTTCGAATTTGCCGGACTTGATGAGCTTGGCAAACTGCGGCGAGCCGGCCACATTGGTGCGCTCGCCGATCATGATGTAAACGCCGGGCTGCTGCGTGAAGGGCTGCGAGCCGGAGAGCCGCAAGGGACGAAACTCGGGCGCGGCGCTAGCGCGCTCCTGCTCGATCACGGTCGCCGTCACGCTCATGCAGCCTTCTGACTGGCGAGGGCCATGTCGCCGAACCGGCGCGGCGGCAAACCTTCGAGCGCCCCGGCGATCGCGGCAATGTGCTCCGGCGTGTTGCCGCAGCAGCCGCCGGCTATGTTGATCAATCCAGCACGCGCAAAGTCGCCAAGGTAGCGCGCCATATCGGCGGGTCCCAGGTCGAACCCCGTCGCCGACAGCGGATTGGGCAAACCCGCATTGGGATAGCAGGAAACGGCGGCGTCGGCCTTCTCGGCGAGATCGGCGAGGAAGGGATACATCAGGTCAGGCCCCAGCGAGCAATTCAATCCCACTGACAGCGGCTTCACATGCCGCACCGCGTTCCACAGCGCCTCCACCGTCTGCGCGGAGATCATGGTCTCGCCCCCGCGTCCCACGGCCGCTGAAATCATGATCGGCAGTTCGCGCTTGTGCGCGGTGAGGCCGTCCTCCTCGAACACTTCGCGGATTGCCACCAGCGCGGCCTTGGCGTTCAGCGAATCGAAGATCGTCTCGACAAGCAGCAGATCCACACCGCCGGCGATCAGCCCGCGGACCTGCTGGGCGTAGGTGGTCTTCACCTGGTCGAATGTGACCACACGAAAGCCGGGATCGTCGGCATCGGGTGAGTTCGAGAGCGACACCGTCAGCGGCCCGATGGCGCCGGCCACAAACCGCTGCCGGCCGGTGTCATTCGAGAACCGGTCGGCCCACTCGCGGCACTGCCGCGCCGATTCAAGATTGATCTCCGCGGCCAGATCGCCCAATGATTCGTCTTCGACGATCTTCTGATAGAACTCCGGATCCTTGCGCCCGCCGTGCTCGCGCGGATCGTCGACAAAGAACTCGCTTTGCGCGATGCTGGTCGCGCCGAAGGTGTTGGTCTCGAGGATGTCGGCGCCGGCTTCGAGGAAGCGGCGATGAATATCGCCGATCATCTTCGGTTGCGTCAGGGTGAACAGGTCGCCGTTGTTCAGCAGGTCCTTCTCCGCATTCCTGAACCGCGCGCCGCGCATATCCGCTTCTTTCATCCCGTAAGTGCGAATGGTCGTGCCCATCGCACCATCGAGGATGGCAATGCGGTGTTCCAAGATTGCCTGGAGAGGGTGTCGGTTGGCGGTCATTTGGTTAGCCCCTGGCGCAGTCGTCCACTGGTTTGCCGGCCGGCACGCGCTTCTTTTAAGCATATATCGTTGCGCAATTCGCCTTGGCCGGACGGTCGGATCCTCGCGCCGAACGGCGCATTGGCGTGGGCGGATGGATGATTCGGCGCTGAACACTACACTGGAGAGACGATGCAACTGCCCGCCGAATTGCGCGCGGCAACTGCCCAGGCGCTGGAAGGCGTCTCGCGCACAGAGCTCGCCCGCCGCGCCGAGCGCATGTCGGAGCTGTACCGCGGCGGCGGGATGTCGGCTGCGGCAGTGCGCGATGAGACAGACGCGCTCGCCTACGCCGTCAGCCGCATGCCGGCAACGTTCGCTGCGGTGCGGAATGTATTCGCTCGATTGCAGGAGCGTTGTCCGGAATTTGATCCGCGCAGCATGCTCGATCTCGGCGCGGGCCCAGGCACGGCGAGCTGGGCCGCGAGCGAAGCGTGGCCCGCGATCGAGACCGTTACTCAGGTCGATTCGAATCCTGGGCTGACAACATTGGGGGCGAAGTTGGCCGAGGCGTCGCTTTCGCGAGCGTTGCGGACCGCCCGCCGCGAAAGCGCAGACCTTGCGAAACAGGACTTCCCGGGGTTGGGCGCCGACCTGGTTATTCTCGCCTATACGGTTGGCGAAATTGCGCCGCACGCATCGATCGGCGCACTCGGCGCCGCCTGGTCAGCGTGCAGCGAAGCGCTGGTGATTGTCGAGCCCGGCACTCCGAAAGGATTCGAAGGCATCCTTCGCGCGAGGGACCTGCTGCTTGGCGAAGGCGCGCGCATCGTCGCACCCTGCCCGCATGAGCGTGCGTGTCCGCTGGCCGCGCCCGACTGGTGCCACTTCGCGCAGCGTGTGGCCCGCACGCGCGACCACATGCTTCTCAAGTCGGCCGAGCTGCCCTGGGAAGACGAGAAGTTTTCCTATATCATCGCGGTCCGCGAAGATGTCTTCACCGCGCCCGAAAAAGGCCGCATCCTCGCGCAGCCTGAGGCGGGCAAGGCCGCAGTCCAGGTGAAGCTGTGCAAGCGCGACGGAACTGCCGCACTCGTCCAGATCGCGCGGCGGGATGCGCATGCGTTCAAGCAGGCCCGCAAGAAGAATTGGGGCGACGAATTCTAGAGCGCGAAAGGCCCAACCGGGCGCTGGCTGCGATTTCCAAATCATGGCATCCTGTTCTTGATACGCTCCGGTTTTTTCCTGTTCCCCACGCCGCCTGCCGCGTTCGCCGAAGAACTGAAACGGACTGCTTTCAACAAGGGCCTGAATGTCCGAGACTGACATGGCAAGAACTCGCATGAGCGACCTGTCGCTCCAGACGCTGAGGATCTACTGGCGTCACGCATGCAGGTACTGGCCTCTGCTCCTGATGTGCGCGGCCGGCGTGGCTACGCTCATCGCCTGCGAGCTGATTTCTCCGTTGCTTTATAAGCGGTTCTTCGATCTGCTAGCCATTGATCCTTTGCACGCCGCGGCGCGGGGAAGTCTCAACAGCATTTATCGCGTGATCTTCGAGATCGCGGCCGTATCGTTTCTCGCCTGGGTGGGGTGGCGGTCATGCATTTATGCGGCCAACATCTTCGAGAGCCGCGCCATGAAAGACCTGACCGACGACTGCTTCTCGTATTTGCAGAACCATTCGCACCGCTTCTTTACGGATAACTTCGCCGGCGCGCTGGTCAAGCGCGTGAACCGCTTCGCATCCGGTTTCGAAGTCATCGCCGACCAGTGCGTTTTCTCGACCGGCCAGACCGCGATCCGCGTCGTGCTGGTGATGGCCGTGCTCTTCTGGCGCAATCGCACCATCGGCCTGGTATTTCTCGTCTGGACCGTCATCTTCGTCGCGTTCAACTACCATTTTGCCCGCTGGAAGCTGAAGTTCGACCTGGCGCGCGCGGAACTGGATACCAAGGTGACCGCGCGGCTGGCCGACACGATTACCAACGCCGTGAATCTCAAGCTCTTCGCCGGTATCGAGCGGGAGACCGATCACTTTCGCGACCTGACCGGCGAGCACCGGCGCGCGCGCGTCCGTTCCTGGAATCTGGGCTGGTTCTCGGAAGGCGTGCAGGGAATCTCCATTCGCGTGCTCGAAATCATCGTGCTCGTGCTCGCCGTCTCCTACTGGCTGAAGGGCCTGCTTACGCTGGGCGACTTTGTGCTGCTGCGCTCCTATCTCTACCAGCTCACCGACAACGTGCGCCAGGTGGGCCAGGACATCCGCAAGATCTACGAGGCCATGGCCGACGCCAACGAGATGACCGAGATCCTGCTTTCGCCGCACGAGGTCGTCGACGCCAGGCTCGCGTCGATCCTCACCGTGCCCAGCGGCGTGGTCGAATTCCGCAATGTCCGTTTCGCCTACTCGCCGGGAGGCAACACCGTGCTTTGGGATTTCAGCCTGAAGACGGCGGCGGGCGAGCGCGTAGGCATTGTCGGGCCGTCGGGAGGGGGCAAATCCACGATCCTCAAACTGCTGGCGCGCCTCTACGACATTCAGGGCGGAACGATCCTGATCGACGGCCGCGACATCGCCGAGGTGACGCAGAGCAGCCTGCACGAAAACATCGCATACGTCCCGCAGGACCCGATCCTGTTTCACCGCAGCCTGATGGAGAACATCCGCTACTCGCGGCCGGGCGCCAGCGACGCCGAAGTGCTGCACGCAGCGAAGCTGGCGCATTGCCACGAGTTCATCACCGCATTTCCCGAGGGTTATCGCACGCTCGTCGGCGAGCGCGGCGTCAAGCTCTCGGGCGGCGAGCGCCAGCGCGTGGCCATCGCGCGCGCCATCCTCATGGACGCGCCGATCCTCGTGCTCGACGAAGCCACGAGCAGCCTCGATTCCGAATCCGAGCGGTACATCCAGGATTCGCTCGCGAGCCTGGTGATGGGACGGACGGTGATCGCGGTTGCGCATCGTTTGTCGACCATCCGCAAGATGGACCGCATCGTGGTGGTCAAAGACGGGCGCATCGCGGAGGAGGGCAGCCACGACCTGCTGGTGAAGATCGAAAACGGCATTTACCAGGAGCTGTGGAGCCTGCAATCGAACGGGCTGCTGAGGGCGACGGCCTAGACGGGCGCTTATCGAGCCTACTTCGCCGTCAGCGCGCTCACCGGCACCAGCATGTCTTCCTTGCGCATGACCAGGTTGGTCGCGTTGAGGGTGGCCAGCTCGAAGCCGTGGCCGTGCGTGATGGCGTCGGTGGGGCAGGCCTCGACGCAATAGCCGCAGAAGATGCAGCGGTTGTAGTCGATGTTGTAGACCTTGGCGTAGCGCTCCGACGACGAGATGCGGAGCTCTTCGGTGTTTTCCGCGGCCTCAATGAAAATGCAGTTGGCCGGGCAGGCCGCCGCGCACAGGAAACATGCCACGCACTTTTCCAGGCCGTTTTCGTCGCGTTGCAGCACGTGAGCGCCGCGGAAGCGCTGCTCGAAGACCGCGCCGCGCAGGGGGCCGGGGCCGTCGGGATAATTCTCGACCACCGTCGGCTGCACCATCTCGCGCAGGGTGATGCTCATGCCCTTGGCGATAGCGGCGAGATTTCTCACGACCGGCATGCCCCCAGTATACGATGGACTCGCGGAGGATTCACCATGGGCCTGAGAAGGGCAGGGGCGGTTCTAGCGATTGCTGCGGCAATGTCCGCGCAGACACCGGGGCAGACCGCGACGCCCGACACGTCCCACGCCGCGCAGGAGATGATGCATGACCGGCCCATGCCCGCGGCCGGCCCGCTGAAGATCGCTTTCGGCGACAAATCGGCCGAGTGGACCGCGGCGACCCTCGCTGCGCTGCCGCATAAGACGCTGAACGTCTACAACGAGCACGCCAAGGCCAACCAGACCTACTCCGGCGTGCCGTTGATCGATCTGCTCACGAAGCTCGGCGTGCCCGAGAAGCCGCGCGGCAAGGACTTTCGCCTGTACCTCGTTGCCGAGGGCTCCGACGGCTACCAGGTCGTCTATTCCATCGGCGAAGTGGCGCCGGATGTACATGACGGCGATGTGATTGTGGCCGACTCGCTTGACGGCAAACCGCTGCCCGGCAACGGGCCGCTTCAGCTTGTCGCCACGGGAGAGAAGCGGCCTGCGCGGTGGGTGCGCAACCTGGACGCCATCCGGGTGCTGACGGCGCAATAGCTGCGCGCCGCCAGCCGCCAGTTCTACTTATGCTTTTCTTCGGGCCGCGCCGGCGGACGATGCTCCTCGGGCTTGGCTGCGGGCCGCGCCTGGGGGCGCGCCTCAGGCCTCGCCTCGGCATGCGGAACCGGCCGCGGCGCCGGATGCACATCGCGGTCGGCTTCGACCGGCCGTTCGAGGGCCGGCCTCTCGGGTACGCCGTGATTGGCCGCGGCATACTGCGGGTGATCGACGCGCGCCGCCTCACGATGCTGCAACTGCGTGGCCATGACCGGCGCCCGCGGCTCGCGCACGGCAGCAAGCTCTCTGGGCTGCGGACGCGCATGAACTCCGTTCGGCCCGCCGTTATAGCTCGCGCGATTCGTCGCGGTGGTGCGATTGACCACGTTGTAGGAGTAAACGTTGTGAATTACGGTGCGGTTGATGTTGTTCACGGTGGTGTTGTAGAAGAACCGGCCGCTGTTCCAGTAACCGCCGTGGTAGCCCACGCCGATGTACCCGAATCCGTAGTTGATGCCGCCATAGAAACCGATGTGCGTGCCCCAGTAGCCTGGGAAAAGCCGGTACACGCCGCCGCTGAATCCCCAGTAAGGCGGTGTCCACAGCGCACCCTCGTAGGGAGCGTGCGTCCACACGCCGGGCACCCAGTAGTAGCCCGTCGGTTGATAGCCCCAGTACCCGGGGGTCCAGATGTAGCCGTCACCGGGGCAGGGCGGCTGGTTGTATTCGGGCAACGGCGGCGGAGGCTGGGGCGCCTGGGCGACCGGCTGCTCGCCGGCGTCCTCGGGAGTCGACTCGTAGCTGGCGTTCGATGTCTGTGCCGACGTGTCCGGTGCGGCGCCCGGCGACGGTGCGCTCGCGGCCGGGGCGGATGCAGTCGTCGTGTCGCCGGCCGGCGCCGTATTTGCGTCCGCCGGATCCTGTGACATGTTCTGCGCGCCCGACTGATCGGTACTCGCCGCGTTCTGATCGGAGTTTCCGTGGCAGCCGGCGGCAACAAGCGTCACGGCGAGAGCAAGCATGCTCCATGGAGCGACTCTGGGAAATGGTTTCATGGAATTCCCTCCTAACCTGGTTGATTGGGGATGGGGCATGTCGTTTGCCCGCACTGCAATGGCCAGCCTCGTGAGCGGATGAATCTATTCTCGGCCGGGGCGGTGCCTATTGGGAAGCCTTTGCCGGCTTCGATCCCGGAGGCACAGACAAGCCATGGTTATTGGCCGGCGGAGTGGTGACCGGCTTGCGCTCCCAGCGCGTTTTCGCGGCCGTGCCGGTCTGGCACAGCGGGGAGTCCTGCCCGCGCATCAAGCCCAAGACCGCATCCTCCGGATGGCAAAGCCGCCGCTTTATCTCATCCGCCTGCTTGCCTGTGAACGGCTGCGTGCGGTCCACGTCGGTAAACGGGTCGACGTCGTACACATAGACAAAATCGTCGATCGGTTTCTCCTTGCCGTAGTCGAAATGGCGCCACGACGCCAGAAACTCGCGTCCATCCGGCGCCGACAGCAGCGAGTAGACCTGGGTCAGCGCGATTTGCGGCGGCGTATTTCCGGTCCACACCGGCGCCGCGTGATCGCCGTTCATCCAGCGCGCGGCCCAGGCGCGCTTGTCGATATCGTAGTGGAATGAAGTGAAGAACGTCGAGGCTTCGCAGTCGACGCAATTGTCATAGAACGCAGCCAGCTCTCGGGGCCGTCCCGGAGCAAACATCATCCAGCTGGCCAGGCGCAGGTTCATGCCCTTCAGCAGGGGACTGTACTCGTGCGAGGTCAGCGAGGCGGTCCACACCGTGAACGTGTCGTTCCCCGGTGCCGACCGCGGTGTAGCCCGCTGCGTCGTAATCACCAGAGCAGCATCGTACTCCACGCCGATCTCACGGATTGCCGTCCAGTTCTCCCCGGCCAGAGAGCGATTGATCCAGACGACCACGTCCTGGTCACCGGCCCCGTGAAAGTCGATCCAGCGGAAGTTTTCCGGCGCCTGCTGCGCTTGCGTGGAGAGCGGGACGGCGGTCGCGGTCAAAAGCAGAGAAAAAAAGAGCCTGGGGAATACGCACCGCATGGGTCTAGGGTAACTCAGCACAGCGCTCCATTCAGTGCTGCGCGCCAAGCCGCGCCAGGTTTGCCTTTGCCGGCGCGTGACTGGGATCAACGCGCAGCGCGTGCTCGAAATCCGCTCGCGCCGCGGCTGGCTGGCCGGTCCGCGCCTCCAGCACACCGAGGTTGTTCCAGCCGTCAGCGTCGTTGGGCTCGAGCTGGAGCGCCGTGCGCTGTTCTTCAATCGCCTCAATGAGCGAGCCGGTCGCGGCGAGCACCTGCGAAAGCGCCGAGTGCAGTTGCGCATCGCCGGGCTTCAGTTGCGCGGCTTTCCGTAATTCGGCCAGCGCGCTCTCGGTTTGCCCGCTCTGGCCAAAGGCGCGGGCCAGTTGCGCATGGGCGTCGGCCAAACCGTCATTGAGCAGAAGTGCAGCCTTCAGATGCGCGACAGCCTCGGAGTTTTTCTGCTCGTCGATCTCCATGCCGCCAAGCGCCGCCAATGCATCGGCATCGCCGGGGCACGCCTTGATTTGCGCACGCAGATCGTTCTCCGCAGCGGCCGCCTCCTGGCGCCGCAGCTCGATTTCGGCGAGATTGAAGCGCGCGTCGCACGCATCTTCGGGCAGATTGGCCGCGGCAATGGCGGCGCGGAACTGGTCTTTGGCCCGCTGCCAATCTCCCGCACCATTGAGCGCCACGCCCAAAGCGGTCAGCGTGAGAGCATCGTGCACACCGAGCTTGAGCTCTTCTTCGTAAGCGTGCACAGCCTCGGTGAATTTTCCTTCGCCCGCCAACGCGGCGGCCAGGTTGTAAAGGCTAATGAGGTCGCGCGGAGACTTGCTGAGCCGGTTGCGCATCCAAGCTTCTTCGAGGAGCAGACGCGGATCGGGCGCGCCCGCGGGTGTGTTCACCGGCAGCACCTGCAACCAAAGGTGCGACATTTCGTCCACCGAGCGATTCCCGGCATGCACACGGACCGGAGGTACATGCGGGTTGTGAGGGTTGGCGGCCGAGTTGTCATAGGTGTAGCGCATGTGCAGCACGGTTCCCTTCGGCAGCAGGATGGGCTCGCGATAGCGATACACCGACTGGCGGTCGATATCCCAGTTGCGAATCCACACCAGCCACTTCTTCTCGCCATCGGGCAGCGTCGCCCAGCCCTGGAGATCGCGGCCAAGATAATGGGCATGCGGATAAACGCCCAGCGCTTGCACATCGACAGGCAGCGTGAGCGAGTCCTCGACGACAAAGCTGCTGTCACCGGCCGGGATATTGAGCGCATCGTCGCGGTCGAGCTGCAGCAGCATCGGCTGATGCTGGGGCGGCTTATTCGCGAAGTAAAGCGCGATCTCCGCATCGACAGTTTCGGGCTTGCCCGAAGGCTTGAGATGAATATTCAAGACGAGATCGTTGCCGGGGTCGAGCCGCCAGGGCATGGTATCCGGCTCAACCAGCGCCGGGGTGTCGGGTTTCCAGAAGAGAAAATGGCCGTCGGGGTCGAAGCGGTTCCCGGCATCCATCCTCAGCTCCATGCCGGGGATGCCATCGCGCCAGTCGTTGGGATGCTGCCGCCGAAGGCTGGCCGTGCGATCGATCAGGATGTTCGCATGATGCACCACGCTGGGGGTCGAAGGCCGTATCTCCAGAGCGCGGATATAGTGTGTCTGCTTCAACGGATAAGGAAGGATCAAGTTGCGAAATACGTCCGTACCTCCGGCGGGCAGGGTGAACGGCCGTTCGGCTTTGAGGATGAGGTCCGGCTTGCCCAGCACCCACTCTGAATCGAAGTGCGGCGGAGCGGGCGCATCGGCAGGATTGCCTTCCGGCATGCCGGCATTCACCCATCGCTTGATATGTTCGCGGTCCGCATCGCTCAATCGGCGCACATCGGCGAAATCGCCGTAGCCGGGCTCGGGGAGCCAAGGCGGCATGTAGCGCGACTGGGTAACCACAAGCACTTGCGGTCCCCAGCGGTGCGCATCGGCATAGGTGAGCAGGCTGAAGGGCCCCGCACCGCCAGGGTGGTGGCATGTGACGCAATTCTCATAGAGAATCGGCGCGATGTCGCGACTCCAGGTCTCCGGCGCGACCTGGTCCATGGTGCCTGGAAGGGGCACGGCTTCAGCCGCGCCGCCGCGGGCTGCAAAAGCAATGGGCTTCAGCCATCGAGGGACAGGCTGGGCCGGTTCCGCAACATCGATAGCGCCCTCCGCAACGGGCGCACGAGATGCCGAACTCGCATTCGCCGCATGCACAAGGGCTCCTTGCACAGCGGGCCCACGCAGCAGCGCGGAGGCGAGCACCGCAAGCACGGGCAGTGCGGCAATGCTGAGGCGTTTCATTTCTGCAGAAAGACGATGGAACAGCCTACCGGCGGTCCTTCCGGTTGGGATACGGCTTTGCCGTGGAGAACCGCCTGAATCGCCGATTCCAGGTCGTGCCGCTGCGGCTGCGGACGCTCTTGCCCGAGCGTGATGTAGCGATCGTCGATACGGCCGTGATAGACCTCGTCGAGTTCGCCTCCGCGAACGGCGAAGACCGCAGCTTCGGGCGTGATGGCCGCGTGCGCCAGCGCAACTAACTTCTGCCGCGGGTCGAGCAGTACGCTTTCGTGAATCGCGAATTCCCGATCATGTTGCGCAACCACAGCCGCCGTGTCGCCCGGGTTGGGAAACACCCACCAGAACTTCACCGTTGGGTGCTTCGCGCCGGCCGCGCCAAACTCACGGCTCAACCGCGCAATTTCAGGCACATACCGATTCGAGATCGGGCAGTCGCTGGCGGCAAAGATGAGCACTACGACGCGCACGCCGGGGCCGGCGAGGGTGCGAATCGGATTCCTCTGAAGGTCGACGCCGAAGTCGGCTTGTGCCTGAGCGGAGAGATACGGCCCGCAGAGCGAAGCCGAAAGCATGAGCGCAACCGCGCACCGTGTGCGGAGTTGAAAGCGAAGTTGGCCGCAGGTCGGCACAGCGAAATTCTAACAAAGCAACAAG
>Ga0335072_10011655_pt1 | contig 12593 bp, 10 predicted proteins | sample Lox_Sample_21_FD_206725 | JGI IMG/M metagenome (GOLD analysis project Ga0335072, IMG submission 206725) | Soil microbial communities from Loxahatchee National Wildlife Refuge, Florida, United States - Lox_Sample_2.1 | ecosystem: Environmental > Terrestrial > Soil > Wetlands | place: USA...
TGACGAACACGAACTGGCAGAACTACGGCGGCGAGACAACGATGTCGTACTTCTCCCAGATCGGCGTGCTCACCGTCCAGCAGTTCGTCAGCGCGGCCGTCGGGATCGCGGTCGCCATCGCGGTGACCCGCGGCTTCTCTCGACGCAACTCGCCGACCATCGGCAACTTCTGGGTCGACATCACCCGCTGCAGCCTGTACATCCTCTTGCCGATCGCGTTCGTCGCCGGGATCGTTCTGGTCGCGTCGGGGGCGGTCCAGACCCTCGCCGGGCCGGTCTGCATCCACAACGCGCTGAGCGGCGTGCGGCAGTGCATTCCCAGAGGGCCCGCCGGCTTCATGGGCTCGATCATGCAACTCGGCACGAACGGCGGCGGATTCTTCAACGTCGACCTGGCCCATCCGTTCGAGAACCCGACCGCGCTCACGAATCTTCTCTACATCTGGCTGACCCTCTCCATCCCGTTCGCTCTGACGTACACGTTCGGGAAGATGGTCGGCAGCGTCCGTCACGGTGTTGCCCTCTTGATCGCCATGGTGCTGATCTTCGGCACCTGGGTCGGGTTCACCGTGTACTCGGAGCACCAGAACAACCCGGCCGTGGTCACGGCAGGGGTGTCCTCGTCCGTCGGAAACACCGTCGGCAAGGAGGTCCGCTTCGGCGTCCCGATCAGCGCGACGTTCAACGTCGCGATGACGCAGACCTCGGACGGGGCGATCGACAGCGCGAGCGACTCGTACACCCCGATCGGTGGCATGGGCCTGATGACGGGGATGATGCTCGGTGAGGTCACCCCAGGCGGGACCGGGAGCGGTCTATACACGATCCTCATCTACGCCGTCATCGCCGTCTTCATCGGCGGCCTGATGATCGGGCGAACACCCGAGTACCTGGGCAAGAAGATCCAGGCACGGGAAGTCAAACTGGCCGGCCTCGCGGCGCTCGTGATGCCCGTCATCGTCCTCATCTTCACGGCGATCGCCGTGTCCATCCATGCCGGGCGGGCCGGCCCGCTCAACGCAGGACCACACGGGTTCAGCGAGATCCTCTACGCCTTCACGTCACAGGGGAACAACAACGGGTCTGCGTTTGCCGGGCTGACCGGGAACACCGCCTTCTACAACGTCGTCGGTGCGATCGACATGCTCATCGGGCGCTTCGGCGTCATGATCCCCGCCCTTGCGCTGGGCGGTGCGCTGGCCGCGAAGAACGTCGTCCCGGCGTCGCTCGGAACCTTCCGCACCGACAACGGCCTGTTCGTCGGGCTGACGATCGGCGTGATCATCATCATCGGCGGGCTCACATTCTTCCCCGCCATCTCGCTCGGCCCCATCGTCGAGCAACTCAGCACGGGGAAGTTCTTCTAATGACCACACTGACGACACCTGCACAGACCGAGCCGGGCGACCTGCCCCACGGCGTGGCCGGCTCGCGGAGCCTCTTCGACCGGGAGATCGCGCGCCAGGCCTTGGTCGATGCCTTCAAGAAGCTCGACCCACGCGTGCAGATCAAGAACCCCGTCATGTTCGTGGTGCTCGTCGGCACCGTGGTGGTGCTCATCGAGTCGATCGCGCATCCGAACAAGTTCGACTGGTCGATCACCATCTGGCTGTTCCTGACCGTGATCTTCGCCAATTTCGCCGAGGCCATGGCGGAGGGCCGGGGCAAGGCCCAGGCGGACACCCTGCGGCGGATGCGCGCCGAGACGGAAGCCCGGCGCGTGAAGCCGGACGGGACCGAAGAGCGGGTTGCCGCCCAGGACCTCCAGAAGGGCGATCTCGTCGTCGCCGAAGCCGGCGACCTGATCCCGTCCGACGGCGACATCGTCGAGGGCATCGCGTCCGTCGACGAGTCGGCCATCACCGGCGAGTCGGCACCTGTCATCCGTGAGTCCGGCGGCGACCGGTCGGCTGTCACCGGCGGGACCAAGGTCCTGTCCGACCGCATCGTCGTGCGGATCACGGCTGAGCGGGGTCAGACGTTCCTGGACCGGATGATCACGTTGGTCGAGGGGGCGAACCGCCAGAAGACGCCGAACGAGATCGCCCTCACCATTCTCCTCGCCGTACTCACGATCGTGTTCATTCCCGTCGTGGTGACCCTGCAGGCCTTTGGCCAGTACTCAGGCGCAACGGTGTCGATCGTCATCCTCGTCTCGCTGCTCGTCTGCCTGATCCCGACCACGATCGGCGCGTTGCTCTCAGCCATCGGCATCGCAGGATTGGATCGCCTGGTGCAGCGCAACGTGCTCGCGATGAGCGGGCGCGCGGTCGAGGCCGCGGGCGACGTGCAGACGCTGCTGCTCGACAAGACGGGCACCATCACGCTGGGCAACCGGATGGCGTCGGCCTTCTACCCGGTCGGGTCCCACACGGAGGAGGAACTGGCCGACGCGGCCCAGTTGGCGTCGCTCGCCGACGAGACCCCTGAGGGCCGGTCGATCGTGGTGCTGGCCAAGGACCGCTTCGGCATCCGCGAGCGCGAGCTGTCCGGCGCGCACGAGTTCGTCCCGTTCTCGGCGACGACGAGGATGTCGGGGCTCGACTTGGACGGGCGGCAGATCCGCAAGGGTGCTGCCGAGGCGGTCCGCCGCTGGGTGGTCGACCAAGGAGGAACGCCGCCGGAAGGCCTGCAGGAGATCGTCGACCGGATCGCCCGTGCCGGTTCGACGCCGCTGGTGGTCGCAGACGGCCCCGAGATCCTGGGCGTGATCGAGCTTAAGGATGTCGTGAAGACCGGGATCCGCGAGAAGTTCGACGACATGCGCAAGATGGGCATCCGCACCGTCATGATCACCGGTGACAACCCGCTGACCGCCGCCGCCATCGCGCAGGAAGCCGGCGTCGACGACTTCCTGGCCGAGGCGACGCCCGAGGCGAAGCTCGAGCTCATCCGGCAGGAGCAGGAGGGCGGGAAGCTCGTGGCGATGACCGGTGACGGCACCAACGACGCGCCAGCGCTGGCGCAAGCCGACGTCGGGGTCGCGATGAACACGGGGACGACCGCCGCCAAGGAAGCCGGGAACATGGTCGACCTCGACTCCACCCCGACGAAGCTCATCGACGTGGTCGAGATCGGCAAGCAGCTCCTCATCACGAGGGGCTCGCTGACGACGTTCTCCATCGCCAACGACGTGGCGAAGTACTTCGCCATCATCCCCGCGCTCTTCGCCGCCACGTACCCGCAACTCGACACGCTCAACATCATGAAGCTGCACAGCCCGGAGAGCGCGGTGCTCTCCGCCGTGATCTTCAACGCGCTGGTGATCGTGGCGCTCATCCCGCTGGCGCTGCGCGGTGTGAAGTTCCGCGCGACGTCCGCCGCGGCAATCCTGCGCCGGAACGTCTGGATCTACGGCGTCGGCGGCATCATCGTCCCCTTCATCTTCATCAAGCTCATCGACCTGATCCTGGTCGCCATCCACGCCTACTGATTCGCGAGCCCCCACATGATCACCAACCTCCGTCGCTCCGCCGTCACCGTGCTCGTCTTCACGGTGTTCTTCGGCTTCGTGTATGCGTTCGTCGGGACGGGCATCGCCCAGGCCTTCTTCCGGGGCCAGGCAGACGGGTCGCTCACCGCGAACGGGTCGATCCTCATCGGCCAGAACTGGTCGCAGACGAAATGTCCCGGTCACCTGCAGGGGAGCTGTGTCTTCCAGGGGCGTCCCGATGCCGTCGGGCCGTACGCGGGCTCGTTGAGCCCGGCCGCCGGCGGCGGGGACAACCCCCTCGAGGCCAACAACATCCCGGGCAAGCCCGGGATCTTGAACCCGGGCGAGTCGGGTGCGACCAACCTCGGGCCCCGGTCCGAGACCCTGCTGCAGAACACCAAGAAGCTCATCGCGTACTGGAGAGCGCGGGGAGTCAACCCCACGCCGGACCTGGTCACGACGTCGGGAAGCGGCCTCGATCCCGACATCACGCCGCAGGACGCGGACGCGGAGATCCCGATGGTCTCGCGGGCGACGGGGATCGCCCCGTCGCGGTTGCACGCCCTCGTCGACCAGCAGACCCAGAGCATGCAGCTGGGTTTCCTCGGCTCGCCCTTCGTCAACGTGCTGCAGCTGAACGACGCTTTGGCCACGTTGAAGTCGTGAGCGACGGCGTGGCCCCCATCGCCGCGCTCATCCCTCGCCGGCGCTGCAGGATCGCCGGGACGGTCAATTCGGTGCAGACCTACACCCGCCCGTGGGTGCGCACCGACGTGGCGGTCGGCGACGGCACCGGCACCGTGCTCCTCCGTTTCACCGGACGCGACGGCGTGCCCGGGTTCCGGCCCGGGCGCCGTGTGACGGTCGAAGGTACCCCGAGGGCCGCAGACGTAGACGTCCAATCCGCGACGATGATGCTGGACCCGCTCTACACGTTCGAGGCCGGCGTGTGATCCGGGTGAGCGTCGGCGGGGGCGTCCGCAGCAAGTTGGTAGCCGATGCCGGGAACCGTCCGCAGCAGGTGCCCGTCTTCGTCGCCCAGCTTCTTGCGGAGCCGGTGGGTGTAGACGCGGACGTAGTTCGACTCCGCGCCGTACCCGGGCCCCCAGACGTCCTTCAAGATCATGTGGTGCGTGCACACCTTGCCGGCGTGACGAGCCAGGTAGGCCAACAGGTCGAACTCGCGCGCGGTGAGCGGGAGCGGGTCGCCGCGCCGCGTTGCCATGTGATGGACGAGGTCGAGCTCGAGATCGCCCACCTGCACCGTCCGCAGCGCATCGGCGCCCTCACCGCTGGTGGCGACGCCGTGACGCAACGCAACGCGCAAGCGTGCCTCGAGCTCGGCCATGCCGAAGGGCTTCGTGACGAAGTCGTCGGCGCCCGAGTCGAGCGCCTCCACCTTGCGCCGCTCGTCGCCGTACGCGGACAACACCAAGATGGGAACCTGGGAGAACTCCCGCACCCGCCGGCACACCTCGATCCCATCGATGTCCGGAAGCCCCAGGTCGAGGACGACCAGATCAGGCCGCGCCAGCGCGACCTGGTTCACCGCCTCATTGCCGGTGTGCGCGGTCAAGACCTGGTCGCCGCGGGCGGTGAGACCGATGCGCAGGGCCTTCAGCAGCGCAGGGTCGTCGTCGACGACGAGCACCTTGGTCATCGCCGCCTCACGCAGGCACCGGCACGACGGCTCGGCTCGGCACGGTGAAGACGATCCTTGCCCCCGAGTCCGTGTGCGGGTCGATCCAGATGGACCCGCCGTGAGCCTCGACGAAGGCCTTCGCGATGGCCAGGCCGAGGCCGGCCCTGCCGCCGCCGCCGTTCTGGCTGAACATCTCGAAGACCCGCTCGCGCTCATCGGGCGCAATCCCGGGACCTTCGTCGTGCACCGCGATCTCCACCAGGTCCGGGACGCCGCGGACGGTGCTGCCGTGCGGTACAGAGACGTCCTCAGGGGACACCGGACGGGCGGTCAGTGTGATGGCGCTATCTCGCGGTGCGAGGCGTCCCGCATTCTCGAGGACGTTCGCCAGGACCTGGCTGATCAACACGTGGTCGATGTCCAACAAGGGCAGGTCGTCGGGCGCCTCCGCGACGACCCGCTCCGGAACGACGAGGCCGGCCAGGGCACGCAGCGCCTCGGCCACCAGCTCGTCGAAGCCGATGGCGCTCGGCCGCACCGCCAGCGCGCCGGACTCGATCCGCGTCATGTCGAGAAGGTTGGTCACGAGCCTGGCGAGGCGGTTCGCCTGCAGCTCGATCAGCTCCAACAGCTCGGCCCGGTCCTCGTCGGTCAGCATCGCGTCGGACTGGCGCAAGCTCGACACTGCCGTCGTGATGGACGCGAGGGGCGTCCGCAGATCGTGCGATGCGGCACCGAGGAGCGCGCTGCGCCAGTGGTCGATCTCTTCGAGGAGCCGCATGCGCAGAGCCTGTTCGCGCAGTTGTGCCCGGTCGAGGGTCAAGGCCGCCTGGTTGGCGAAGGTCCCCAAGAGGTCGCGCGCCGATTCGACGAGCTTCACGTCTTGGAGCACGAGCATGCCCACGGGCCGATGGCTGACCACCAACGCCACCGACACCCGGTGCGGCTCGCTTCCTCCCTCCAGGCCCAGGGACACGGCGTGACCGCCGCCCGCCGTCACCGATGCGATATCCGCCGTCCGCAGTGGTTCGCCCGCGGTCGCCGCGACACGCAGCATCTGTCCGGGACCGAGCGCATCGCGGCCGCCCGCGGGCAGCACCAGCGCCGTCCAGCGCGGTGCGAACACGCCCTGGACGGTGTCGACGATGTGGGTCAGCAGCGCCGGGAGCGGCAAGTCGCCGATGAGAGCCTGCGACAGTTCGTAGAGGTGCTCGGCTTCCTGCGTCCGTCGATCCGCCTCGCGCCGCAGACGTTGGAGCTGGGCGACCACCTGCGCGACGACGAGCACCACCGCCGCGTAGACCGCCAGGGCGATCCAGTTCTGTGGCGAGCGGACCGTGAGCGTGTTGTAGGGCGGCAGGAAGAAGAAGTCGAAGAGCACGAAGCCGGCGATCGCGCCGACGGCGCCCGGCCAGAAGCCTCCGATCACGGTGCCGAGCAGCGCGGGGACGACGAAGACCAGCGCAGGCATCGCGATGCTCAGGTTCGAGCGGAACGGGAGCAAGAGGGCGAGCACCACGCCCAGGCTCGCCAGCGTGGCGGCAATGCCCAGCAGGGTGCGCTGGTACGTTCCCATGGGAGCCAGGCTGCGTTGCATCTCGTTCGTCACAGCTTTCCGTCCGCCGGTGCTTTACCGACGACGACAAGTCAGTGTACCGACGCGCTCTGGCGTCCGAACGAGGCGAGGTCGAGATGAGCGCATCCGGCGACGACGAAGGGGTCCGGCCCGCGGGCAAGTTCCGGCTGTATCTCGGCGCGGCGGCCGGCGTCGGCAAGACCTGCGCGATGCTCGACGAGGGGTGGCGGCGCTTCCAGCGCGGCACCGACGTCGTGATCGGCTTCGTCGAGACGCACAAGCGCACCTTCACCATGGAGCAGATCCGCGACCTTCCGATGGTGCCGCGCAAACAGGTGCACTACCGCGACGCAGATTGGGAGGAGATGGACCTCGACGCCGTGCTGGCCCGCAAGCCCGAAGTCGTGCTGATCGACGAGCTGGCCCACACGAACGTGCCGGGCTCTGGAAGGCACGAGAAGCGCTGGGAGGACGTGCTGGAGATCCTCGACGCCGGCATTGCCGTGATCTCGACCGTCAACATCCAGCACCTCGAGTCACTGGCCGACCCGGTGGAGCGGATCAGCGGCGTCAGCGTGCGCGAGCGCGTCCCCGACTGGGTGGTCCGCAAGGCGGACCAGCTCGAGCTCATCGACTCCTCGGCCGACCAGCTCCGCCGCCGCATGCTGCACGGGAACATCTATCCCGAGGACAAGGTGCCGGCCGCCCTCAACGGGTTCTTCCGCGCCGAGAATCTCGTGGCGCTCCGGGAGCTCTCGCTCCGGTTCGTGGCGGACGAGACGGAAGAAGAGTTGCTCGAGTACCTGCGCTCGAAAGGCGCGGCGGGTGAGCTGTGGGAGACGACGGAGCGGATCATGGTCGCAGTGACCGGTGCGCCGGGGAACGCGTCGGTCATACGGAGGGCTGCCCGCATCGCCGCCCGGCTGAAGGCACCGCTCGTCGCCATCCACATCGTCTCGGACGACGGCGACGCGACCGAGGCGAACACAGCCGAGCTGGAAGAGCTCGTGGCGGCGGTCGGCGGCACGTGGCAGCGCGTCGAGGGGGACGACGTCGCGAAGACGATCTTCGCTGCCGCCGTCGACCAGCAGATCACGCAGATCGTCTTGGGCACCTCGCGCCTGACCCGCTGGCAGTCGATCACGCGCGGCTCGGTGATCCAGACGATCTTGCGCATGGCGTCGGACAACGACATCGATGTCCACGTCATCGCGCGGCGCGACGACCTCAACGGCCGGCCCCCGGCGGCCGACGACGGCTGATCCTTAGGCAGTCGGCGGAGACGGTGGAGGCGACGCCTCCAGGTCGTCACGCGCCGCGTCGGCCGCGAGCGAGGCTGCCGTCTGCATGCACTTGTTGAGGTGCGCCAACGCCTTGGCGCGACGTGGGTCGCGCGCCAGGTACTTGGCCAGCGCGACCGGGTCGGCCGACCCGTCCGGCTTGCTGAGGCCGAACACCGCCTGGTCGACGATGTGCTCGTCGGGCCGGTCGCTGATCCCGCGGTAGACGGACCAGTCGACGCCGCGGGCCTCGCAGACCTCGGCCACCCCGGCGGCCTCCATGTCCACGGCGCCGAACCCGCGGGCCAGGATCGGCTTCCAGACGTCGTCCTCGTCGAAGAGGCCGTCGGTCGTCATGAGGCCGCCCTCGGCGCGACGCGAGGGGAGCGGGTGCGCGCCGTACTCGGGCCCGTCGGGGTAGAGCTGGACGCGGCTCGGCACCATCAGCGTGCCGACGGGCAGGGCGGGATCGAGCCCGCCGGCGATGCCGATCACCATCACGTGCGCGATCGGCCCGGTGGCGAGGGCCCGCTCGGTGGCTTCGCGGCCGAGCGCCGGCCCCATGCCGGTGACGAGCGCAGAGACAGCCCAGCCGCCGACGGTACCGGCGTAGGGGAAGACGGCGTCCTTGGACGTCGCCTTGAGCCCGAACGATTTCACGACCGCCTTCAGTTCTGGCTGCATGGGAGCGAGCACCGCCACTCGCGTCGTCGAGGTTGTCACGCGACCATCATGCCGGATGTTGACCTAGGTTGGCCGGGCCGGCTCGAGGAGAGGTCCGAAGAGGAGGAGCGTCATGCCCAGCGCCGAACAAGTGGTCCGTGATTTCTGTGCCGCCGCCAGCACCCGCGATCCCGAGGTGCTCCGGGGCTTCTTCTCCGAGGACATCGTGTACCACAACATCCCGATGGAGCCCGCCGTCGGGATCGATGCCACGATGGCGGTGATCGACATGTTCGTCACGATGTGCGAGGCGCTCGACTTCGAGATCCACCACCTCGCCAGCGACGGCTCGACGGTGATGACGGAGCGCACCGACCACTTCACGATGAAGGGCAAGACCGCGCCGCTGCCGGTCATGGGCGCCTTCAACGTCGTGGACGGGAAGATCACCGCATGGCGCGACTACTTCGACATGGGCCAGGTGAACACGATCTTCGGACTCGCCTAGCTGTACCTCGCGCAGTTTGATGGTGCGCGCCCGAAGCTGCACACCATCAGACTGCAATCAGTGCACGATCAGTAGCTGTGGCACTCCCCGGGGGCGTCCGGCGGCCCGCCGATGTATTCGGCTTCCCATGCCAGCTGGACCGAGAGCGGCGCACTGCCGGCGGCGGGGTAGCCGTCGAAGCCGTGCCACTCCTTGATCCCGAAGTAGCCGGAGACCGGGTCGTCCCGGCCACCCTCTTCACAGATCGCTGTCGCCATCCATGCAGCGGGGATGGTGTCGTTGGCTGCGGCCATTGCCTTCAGGTAGGCGACCTCGGTGAGGTACGTCTGCACTTCGTGAGCCTCCACCGCGTTGGTGTAGGCGATGAACTGCGCCTCCTGATGTGCCTTGTCGTAGGACATCAACTTCATGGAGACGTTCTGCGCCCGGGTGTGGGCGATGGCGCTGTGACGCGCGCCGCGTGCCGAGGCAGTCGGAGCGGTGTCGAATATGGCTAAAAATACGAGTGAAACAGTGATGACGGCCAGTGCCGTCGCGAGTGCAATGCGGGTCCGCACAGCACCTCCCTTCGTCAGGCGCGCCGTGGCGCGCCGGGCTCTGCTCGGTGTAGGCGGGCTCCGGCCAGTGCATTCGCGCCCCGAACGGAGAGCAGGGAGGCGTCGTCCGTTCTGGCTTGGTGCCGCAGGGTGTGCGGCCGGTTGTCTACAGCCCTTCGTGGTTGTTGCTGGGTGTCATCCTCCGTTGGGGTCCGTCGAAGCGGGTCCTGCCGCGTCGTGCGCCGTTACAGGCCGCAGACGAATCGTGTGGTCCAGGGTTCCCATCCCCGCTGCGCATAGAGCGCGAGCGCGGCCGAGTCCTGGACCGACGGCGGGTAGTCCTGTGCCGGCGAGGGCAACCCCGTCAGCCCTTGCCACGTGGACAGCTCGAACTGGTAGGCGCCACCGCCGCCTTCCGAGTAGTTGTCCCCGGATTCGTGCGCGCGTATGCATGCCCAGTCGGGCGTGTTCGTGCTGCTGGCATCGGAGCCGCCACCCGTCCCGCTCGGGGGAGCAGGCGCCGCGACCGGAACCGCGGCGGGCGCGACGGCCGCAGCCCTCGCTGCAGCTGCCGCCTGAGCACGCGCGGCGGCCGCCGCCTGCTGTTGCAAGATGGCCTTGTAGAACGTTTGCTTCTCGAGTGTGTCGTAGAAGGCGACCTCTTTGAGATACGACTTCTCCTCGGCCAGCGTGACGGCGGTGTAGTAATCGGCCAGCTTGGCGACCTGCTCGGCCTGGGCGTACGACATCAAGGCGGAGTTGATCTTCTGCACTTTGGGCTGGCTGTTCGTGTGTTGCGCGACTGCTTCGTGTCGGGTGACCCGTGCCGACGCGGCGGGGCTCCCGTTGAGGAACGTCAGAAGTAGGACTGGAATCACGGTGATGACGGCCGCAACCGTCGCGAGTGCAATGCGGATCCGCACGGCACCTCCCTTCGTCTGGGCGCGCGCGGGCACGCCAGGCTCTGCTCGGTGGAGGGCGGGCTCCGGCCAGTGCATTCGCGCCCCGAACGGCGAGCAGGAAGGCGTCGTCCGTTCTGGCTTGGTGCCGCAGGGTGTGCGGCCGGTTGTGTACAGCCCCTTGCTACTTCTGGTGGGTCGTCCTCAATTCGGGACCCGGGGGGAATCGCCTGCGGTCAGGCGGGTCAGGGCCCTTTCAATCTCAACGGGTCAGACCAGGACCCCTTCCCCTATGCAGCCTTCGCTTTGACCGCGGCATGCATCCCAAAAGGCGGGTCTGACTTTGCGGTGCAGCAACTTACCAGGCACCCCAGCGGAACCCTGGTTCGGGCACAAACTGGCATCCTGACCAGGTATTTCTCTGAGACCACTTGTGATGACGATCACAAACTCCCTGGTCAGCAATGTGTATTTCCCGAAATGGGCACCCTAAAAACATCTGAAATTCCACAAAATGTCCCTGACCAGTAGGAATCGCTCATCATGCAAGTGGTGTGGTGGCCGGCGTACGGGGCTGCAGGGGCGCGGGAGGCTGCCTAGCGTCCCCTGCGCAATGGGTGCCGGCGGGCCGTGCGGGCCCCCCGGCCGGGGAGGAGGTCACCCGGTGTCAGCAGGTAACAGTGCCCCTGAGCGCGATCGCTACACGGTGGCCGGCTTGCTCCGGCATTTTGCGCGGACGCAACCGGGCGACGAGATGCTCGTCCTCGGCAGCGAGCGACGGACATGGCGCGAGGGGTACGAGATCGCGTGCGCCGTCGCGCAGGCAGCGCGCCGCGACGAGCTCGGCGCAGGCGATCGGATCGCGTTCTTGGATCGCAACGGCCTCGCCTATTTCGACTTCCTCTTCGGTGGCGCGCTGCTCGGAGCGGTGAACGTCGCCGTGAACTGGCGGCTGTCACCCGCCGAGATGGCGGCGATCATCGACGACGCCGCGGCACCGGTCCTGGCGATCCATGCCGACTACCTTCCCGCACTGGCGTCGATGGACAGCGGCCTCCCTGCCGTGCGCCGGATCGTGATCCTCGACGAAGGCGGTGACAGGGGTGCGGGCCAGTCCCACTGCGACGATCCGCGAGCGGTGTCCTTCGAGGAGTGGATCGCAGGGTGTCCCGCGGAGGACCCAGGCCACGTCGGTGCGCTCGACGACGTCAGCATGCAGCTCTACACGTCGGGGACGACGGGACTCCCGAAGGGCGTCATGCTGACCAACGGCAACCTCTCCACCGCGGTCGCGGAGGCGAGCGAGACGTTCAGCATCCGGCCGGACACGGTCAGCCTGGTCGCCATGCCCCTCTTCCACATCGGCGGCTCGGGATGGGCGCTGTGCGGCATGTCCCGGGGTGGGCGGTCCGTCATCGTGCGCGACATCGACCCCGCCGTGTTGCTCGAGCGCATCGCCTCGGAGCGCGTGACGGAGATGTTCGTCGTCCCTGCCGTGCTGATGCTGCTGCTGGCTACCCCGTCGCTCGCGACGACCGACCTCTCGAGCCTGCGGCTGGTCTTCTACGGCGCGTCGCCGATCTCCGAAGACGTCCTTGTGAAGTGCCTCGCCGCGTTCGGGTGCGGGTTCTGTCAGGTCTACGGCATGACCGAGACGACCGGCGCGATCACCGCGCTGCGGTTCGAGGACCACGACCCCGACGGCCCGCGGCGCGGCCTGCTCCGCTCGGCCGGCAAGCCCCACGCGTCGGTCGAGTTGCGCATCGTCGACCCGGTGACCGGCGACGACGCCGCGCTGGGCGACGTGGGCGAGGTGTGGACGCGGTCGCCCTACAACATGGCCGGCTACTGGGCCAAGCCTGACGACACGGCAGCGACCGTGGACACCGACGGCTGGCTGCGCACCGGCGACGCAGGGTATTTCGACGCCGACGGCTATCTCTATCTGCACGACCGGATCAAGGACATGGTGGTGACCGGCGGCGAGAACGTATACCCGGCCGAGGTCGAAAACGTACTGCTGGCCCATCCCGCCGTCGCCGACGCCGCCGTCATC
>Ga0335072_10011659_pt1 | contig 12591 bp, 16 predicted proteins | sample Lox_Sample_21_FD_206725 | JGI IMG/M metagenome (GOLD analysis project Ga0335072, IMG submission 206725) | Soil microbial communities from Loxahatchee National Wildlife Refuge, Florida, United States - Lox_Sample_2.1 | ecosystem: Environmental > Terrestrial > Soil > Wetlands | place: USA...
CCGCGGCCTGGAGGGGTTCTGGCCGGTCTTTTCTAGACCGGATCCGGTTCCCTCGCCGGATGCGGACCCAATCCACCCGGGATAACCGGGTAAATACGGGTCGTCTGGTTGTGCTGCTTGGTGCTGCCATTCCTCGTGCTGGCCATGCCACCGCCGAGAGCGCCGGCGATGATCGCGCTGCCACGGCCGACACTGCGGGCCTGGAAGCCACCGTCGATGGCGTCAGCCGTCCGTGCGTGGACTGGCCGAACGTCATCGAAAGCGCCCCGGATGCGCGGCAAAGCCGGCCCAGCGCCCAGCTGGCTGGCGGACGAGCCAACCCAGGCGCCGTCACACTCGAAGGCGCCCGCGCCGAATCCGGCGAGCGGTCGCATTGCGGCCTGCGCGGCGCGCACTTCGGCAACTGGGCTGGTTAGGACCGTGCTGGTCGTAACCGCGCTGGTCGTAACCGTGCTGCCTGGCGTCACCTCGGCCAGTTTGATGTTCAGCATTCCGGGCACCTCCTCTCGGGCACAGTGGGTTGACCTGCGGACAGAACGAAGCCTACGTATGCCCCCTTGGTCCCGGCAACCTTTTTTCTACCTGCGACTTCTTTGTAGCCCGGATGCCACCGGGTCGTTACCAACGGAGCTTGCCCACTGTCAATTGGGCTTACGCAGGCGCAGCAGCCCCTCCTGAACCACAGACACGACGAGTTCCCCCGCACGGGTGTAGACCTCGCCCCTAGCGAGGCCCCTGCCACCGCTGGCGATCGGTGAGTCCTGGACGTACAGGAGCCACTGATCAGCCCGGAACGGGCGGTGGAACCACATCGCGTGATCCAGACTCGCTCCCGCGACAGCGCCCTCAGTCCAGGACACCCCGTGTGCCAGCAGCACGGTGTCCAGCAGGGTCATGTCGGATGCGTAGGTCATCAGGCAGACATGCAGCAGCGGATCGTCTGGCAGGTCACCGTCGGCTCGCAGCCAGACCACGCTGCGCGACGAGATCAGCGACTTGTCGCGCGCAGCTTCAGCCGTTAGCGGGCCGACGTACCTGATGTCGATCGGGCCCCGCCAGTAGTCCTCGTCGGCAGACGCCCCGTGTAGCCGGCGCAGCCGGTCAGCGGTTGGCTCGACATCCTCCGGGCCAGGGACAGCCGGCCTGGTGTCGGCGTGCTCCAGCCCTGGCTCGCCCCGATGGAACGATGCGGAGAGCGTGAAGATCGTTTTGCCGTGCTGGACCGCGCTGACCCGGCGGGTGGTGAACGAGCGCCCGTCGCGGACGCGTTCCACGATGTACACCAGCGGGACCGTGGGGTCACCGGGCCGGATGAAGTAAGCATGCAAGGAGTGCACGGGCCGGTCCGCCGGCACCGTGCGACCCGCGGCGACGAGCGCCTGGCCGGCCACCTGCCCGCCGAACACGCGCTGCCGGCGCTCGCCCTCCGGGCTGTCACCGCGGAAAATGTCCTGCTCGATCTGCTCTAGGTCGAGCAGGTCGATGACCTCATCCAGCGCCTTGGTCATGGCCCCGCCTGGCCGCCGGAGCTCATGGGAGGCCCGGCGGCCGCCGCGCATAGTTCGAGCACTGCGGAACCGTATCGGTCGAGCTTGACGGCGCCAACGCCGGGGATCCCGGCAAGCTCGCCCCGGCTGGCCGGCCGCGCCGCGGCGATGGCCTGCAGCGTCGCGTCCGAGAAGACGACGTAGGCGGGCACGCCCTGCTCTTTGCTGACTGCCAGGCGCCATTCCCTGAGTCGGCTGAAAAGCGGGTCCGCAGGATCGGGACTGGCCCCGTCCGGCCGGGGCGAGGAAACGGCCGGACCGGACCGACGGCCAGCCGTCGCTCGCTCGCCGACCCGATTGCCCCGGCCGCTACTCAGGTCCGCGAGAAATCTCGACGGTTTCCGGGTTCGGCGCCCGCCCGGTGTCCTGGCAAGTGCCCAGGAGAGGTACAGCCGCTCGCGTGCCCTGGTAATCCCGACGTAGAGCAGCCGGCGCTCTTCCTCGACTGCCTCGTCGGTCTGCGCGTAGACGATCGGCACCGTACCGTCGGTGAGGCCGGGCAGGAAGACGGCCTGCCATTCCAGCCCCTTGGCCGAGTGCAGCGAGGCAATGGTGACCCCGGCCATGGCAGGGGCGTGCCCGATCGCGCTGCGAACCGCCAGCTCGGCTGACAAGTCAGCCAGCCCGGCCTCCGGATTCGCCGTGAAGAAGGCGCTAGCAAGCTGGGCCAGGGCCTCCAGCGACTCCCACCGATCGCGCGCGGTGCCGCGGCCTCCTGGCGGCCGCTCAGTCAGGCCAATACTCGACAGGATCGGCCTGACCTCAGCGGCGGGGTCGTCGGGCGCTGAGGCTGACCGGGCGGCAGCCCGAAGCAACCCGACCGCCCGGCGCACCTCGTCCCGGTCGAAGAAGCGCTCGGCGCCCCGCAACTGGAACGGCAAGCCGGCTTCACCCAGCGCTTGCTCGTACGATGCGGTTTGCGCGTTCGTCCGGACCAGCACGGCTATCTCGGCAGCCGGCGTGCCAGCCTTGAGCAGCGTCCGTACCTGCCGCGCCACAGCGGCAGCCTCGGCCGGCTCGTCAGCATACTCAGTAAGCCGCGGAGCAGGACCGGCCGGCCGCTGGGAGACAAGTGCCCGAGTACCAGCCTGCTCGATTGCCGACACCAGCTTGTTAGCGAGCGTGACGACCTCGGGACTCGACCGGTAGTTGCGCACTAGCCGCACCACCCGGGCGGCCGGGAACTCGGCCGGAAAGCCGGTCAGGTAGGCCGGCGTTGCACCCGTGAAGGAGTAAATCGTCTGGCGCGGATCACCGACGACGCAGATCTCGTCCCGGCTGCCGAGCCACATCTCGAGCAGCAGCTTCTGCAGCGGGTTTACGTCCTGGTACTCGTCGACGACAAAGCAGGTGTACCGATCCCGGACGGAACGAGCAGCGACCGGGTACTCGGCCAGGATGGCCGCAGTCAGCTCGAGCACTGACTCGAAGTCAACCAAGTGACGCTCAGTGCGGAGTTCCTCGTAGCCCGAGTAGATCCTGGCCAGCGCAAGCGCGTCCAGCGGCGGCGCGCGCCCGGCCTTCGCGCTGGCCGCGGCGTAGTCATCAGGCCTGACCTGGGTGACCTTGGCCCACTCGATCTCGCCCGCCGCGTCCCGCAGTTCCGGCAGGCCGGCCGGGACCCGCAGGCGACGAGCCACCTCAGCAACGAGGCTGATCTTGGACTCCAGCACGCGCGGCGCCACGCCGCCGACCGTGGCAGGCCAGAAATGAGTGAGCTGTCTGAGCGCAGCCGAATGGAAAGTCCTGGCCTGCACCTTGTCAAGGGCAGTGCCCGGAACAAGCTGGCCTAGCTGGCGCAGCCGGCCGCGAAGCTCGCCGGCCGCCCTAGTCGTGAAGGTGACGGCGAGCACCCGGGCGGGGTCAGCTTGTGCCGTCGCCGCCAGGTAGGCAATGCGGTGCGCCACCGCCCTCGTCTTGCCCGTTCCCGCGCCGGCGAGCACGCAGACCGGGCCGCGCGCGGCCAGCGCAACCTCCCGCTGCTCGGGATCCAGGTTGGCCAGTATTGCCTCGGGACCGCTGAGAGGGACGGCAGGCGACTGGCTGCTCGCCAGGCCCTGCCCCTCGCTCACCTGCACCGATCTCCCGTCAGTCACGATGGTCGCTATAGCCACCCGAGTGCGCCAGCCGGCTTAGCTATGCGTTTTACTTGCATTTCGCATGCCTGCTATAGGCAGGGAAGTGCCCAACAGCTACCAGCGTTAGCTTAAATTTAGTTGGGAAGCACGGCCGAGAGGGAGTGCCAAGGTGCCGGAGTCGTTGACGATGTACACCACAACGTGGTGCGCATTCTGCCGTCGGCTTAAGAGCCAGCTGGCAGCGGAGGGAATCGAGATGACTGAGGTCAACATCGAGGAGGACCCCGCTGCAGCGGACTTCGTCATGTCGGTCAACGGGGGATGTCAGACGGTTCCCACCGTCGTGTTCCCAGACGGCAGCGCCCTCACGAACCCGTCCGCGGCCGAGGTCAAGCAGCGCTTGGGCGAGCTGGCGGGTACCCCATGACACGCAAACGCGGCCGGCACGCGAGCTCGGCTAAGCCGGCAGACCAGGTCACGCTAGGCAGGATCACGACCGGACCCGTCCCGGCAGGTTCAGGCGCGCCGAGCCGCCCTGCAGGCGACGCCGCCGGAGGTGTCGTGAAATCCGGTGTGATGCACAGCACAGTGTCGGATGCCACCCTGCCGGATATCGCGGCGGTTGCAGCGTTCGTGCAGGACGACACCGTCGTGCGGCGTACGAAGTTTGGCTGGCGCGTCGGGGGTGATGACCTGCCCGACCTGACCTGCGCAATGGTTTTGGCCGATCTGCTGGCAGAAGAGAACGGCACGGCAACGGCTCCGGCGGCAAAGCCATCCGCACAGCTTGCCGAGGCGACCGAAGCAGGGCGGCTTCGTGCGACCGTCAGCCAGCTCGAGCACGCTCTGGCTACCCGGATCCGGGTGGAGCAGGCGATCGGGGTGCTAGCCGAGCGGCACCGGATCAAGCCACGGCAGGCGTTCGAGCAGCTCAGAGAGGCTGCCCGCAGCCGTGGCCGCAAGGTCATCGACATCGCCGGCGATGTCGTCGCGAGCGCGACGAATCCGCTACTGCAGTTGCCCGACGAACTGTCGCGACCGCGGTCGGCACCGCGCCGCGGTGCCCACCCGGCATCTGGCGTTCAGCCCTTCGGCGCTCGCTGACGCCGCGCCCCGCCGGCCCCGTCCCGCGATTGACGCAGAGTGACCATGGGTGACACTGCGTTGTGGACCGCTCCGGTCCAAGGCGAGGGCGGAGGGACGTGGACGAGCGGGGAATCTCCTGGTCGGCTGCTCAATATCGGTGGCGCTGAAGACCCGTTGCTGCGGGGCCGGGCTGCTTGAGCCGTTCGCCGAGATCTGCGGCGACGACCACGCCCGGCTGGTGCTGGTAACGACCGCCAGAAGTGCTTGATGACTATGAGCGCGTCGTCAGCAAGCTCGGCGTCGAGCACATCAGCGAACTGAGACCTCGCGGGCGCGGTGATGCCGACGGCGACGACGCGCCAGTTGCGCTCCGCTGCCACCGGGCGCCGGCGCACAACGGCTACTGACTCGCGAGCGGCCATGGCCATTACAGATGCGGCCGATGCCGCGCTGGCGCGAGCGCGCGCGGCAGCACTAGGCGCCGTGCGCTCACGACAAGCCGGCCGCCGCGCGCAGACCGACTACGGCACGGCGGCCGGCTTGCCGACGATCCGAACCTTGCCCGCACGGAACTGGCTAACGACTTGACGCATGCCCATATAGGCATATGATTTCGCTATGGCACGGGCGGCGACGACAACCGACGCGTTTAACGCGGTAGCTGAGCCCCGGCGGCGGCAGATCCTCAATGCCGTCGCCACTGGAGAACGCTCGGTCAGCGATCTAATCGCCCAGCTCGGAATGCCGCAGCCCCTGGTCTCCAAGCACCTGCGCGTGCTTCGCGAGGTGGGGCTCGTGGCAGCGCGGGACGAGGGACGGCTACGGCTCTACCGGCTCAACGGCTTCGCCCTCAAGCCGATCTACGACTGGGTGAAGGACTTTGAGAACCTGTGGTCCGACCGCTTCGCCCGGATGGACGTCGTGCTGACGGAACTGAAGCAGGCAACCCCCGTCACCACTAAGGACGGAGACAACAGCGATGGAGGCAACGGCGATGACGGGTAACGGCCCTGCGGTCGTGACGCTCCCGACGGACACCCAGATTCTCATCACCAGAGAATTCGATGCTCCGTGTCACCTGGTCTACCGGGCATGGACGACGCCGGAACTGATTAAGCGCTGGTGGGCAGGCGACCGCGGCGAAGTTACCTCGGTCGAAGTGGACCTGCGCCCTGGTGGCAGATGGCGCTACGTGATGACCGCCAACGGCGGATTCGAGGTGGCCTTCCACGGCCAGTACCACGAGGTAGTGCCGGGCGAGCGCCTCGTCTCCACCGAGGTCTTCGAGGGCATGCCCGACGCGGCTGCAGTGACGACGACGAAATTCACCGAGCGGGACAGCCACACCACGCTGTCGATCCTCGTGCAGCACCAGACCAGGGAAAACCGCGACGCGCACGTCAACTCGGGCATGGAAGGCGGCATGCAGGAGTCGCTGAGCCACCTCGAGAAGGTGGCGCGCGCCCTGGTCTCGGCGGAGTGATGGTCGTGGCCGATAACAGGGCGGACACACTGGCCCGCCTGGACATCTTCGTCGGTGAGTGGGTCCTGGAGGCCCGCTTCCCTGGCGATCTTCCGGCGCCGTCCAACGCCACGGGGGAAGGCCCTCGCGGGCGAAGCTGGTTCGAGTGGGCTCTGGACCGGCAGTTCCTGCTGCAGCGCACCGAGATCCCGATCCCCGAGGCACCGGACAGCCTGGCGGTCGTCAGCGCCGACCTGGAAACCCGCGCGTACACGCAGCATTACTATGACTCCCGTGGGGTGGCGCGCCTGTACGCGATGAGCCTCGCCGCCGGGGTGTGGACTCTCACGCGGGAGTCGCCCGACTTCACGCGACTGGATTTCAGCCAGCGTTTCACTGGCACGTTCAGCGCGGACGGGAACACCATCAGCGGCAACTGGGAGAAGCGCGCGGGCGGCGACTGGGAGCACGACTTCGCGCTCACCTACCGCAGGGCCGGCTGACAGCAGCCCCATCCGGGCGGCGGTCAGCCAGCGAGCCGGGCCTCCGGCTGCGGAGCCCACAAGCCCGACACATCCCGCAGGTCGTGCTCGCAGGGACGCCCGTCGGCGACCCGGACCGACGGCAGGCCGCTGGACGGCACGCTGACAGTCATGGCCGACCGGGTGCCGTAGCCCTCGGCATGGACGCAGGCGGCCGACAGCTGCGGCGGCCGGACCAGGCCAGCCGGGTCAGTCCGCCACTCGCTGATGGCCGGCCGGTGATCGGGCAGCACTGTCTCCAGCGCAGCAACAGCGCCAGCGGCTCCGGTGTCACTCCGGTCGGCCAGAGCCTGCGTGACTAGCTGCGTCACGAACGCCGCCTTGGCCGACGGTGGCCGCAGTGGCGCGTTCTCCAGCACGTGCAAGCCGGGGCCGAGCTGCTTGACCTCCGCCGAACCGGAGCCCGCGATTCCGATGAAGAACAGGGCTTCGGTGTCCCCCACGAGCATCCAGCACGGGTTGTAGCTTGCCGGGTCGAGTCCTGCCGACACTGCCCGCACGGCCTCCGCCGCGCTGGCGTAGCCGGCAAAAGCCAGCGGTAGCTCGCCGCGAGACCGCTTCGAGGGGTCACGCCCACCGAAGGACGGCTGGTTGGTGAGCCCGGCAACGACACCATGCTCGTTGACCGCCAGCCAGGTCCCGCCCGCCAGCTCGTCCCGGCCGCCGAGGATCCGTGGCCGGCGTTCTCGCAGCACAGTCATCGGCACGGCTGGGCGGTCGAGCCGCTCGTCCCTGTTGGCCGCCACGATCAGCGGCGCGTCCGGCACCATGCCGAACATCGCAATCAGCAAGCACACGTTCTGACGTTAGCCGAACACCTGGCTAGCGAGGTAGGCGGCGGATCGTCGCGAGCCAGGCTTCGACGCAGATGTTCCCCTCGATCGGGTTGACATCGAAGCTGTCCGCGACGATGGAGTCGACGCGCCAGCCGTCGCTGAAGGCCGCGCGCAGCTCGTCCTGGCTCACCCGCCGCGGGCCCCACCGGCCAGGCTGGCGGTCGCTGAAGCACATCAGGTAACAGGTGCCGCCCGGCCGCAGCACCGCGGCCAGGCTGGCGACATAACGCGGCCGGTCCTCGTCACTGAAAACATGGAAGACGCCGCTGTCGATGAGCGTGTCGAACTCCAGGCCCAGCGCTCCCAGGTCGAGAACGTCTGCCACCTCGAACCGGGCTGGCAGCTCGCGTTCGGCTGCCTTCGCGCGGGCACGGTCGATCGCGGTAGGCGCCGCGTCGATGCCGGTGGCCTCTGCGCCGTGCGCCGCGGCCAGCAGTGCATGCTCGCCCGTGCCGCAGCCGGCGTCGAGCACCCTGCCGGTCAGCAGGCCGGCCTCTGCCAGCCTGATGAATGTCGTCTGCGGCCTGCCGATATCCCATGGCGGTGGCGCCTCTGCCGCATAGGAAGCGTCCCAGGACTCTGTCATTGCTTTATTGTCTCCCCGCCAGGTGGCCGGCGAGCAGTCACTGCCGACTGGTAACGTCGCCAGGCCCCGGGCGTTACGCGTCGTTGCGGGCAAGCACCAGGCCGGCGACGAGCAGAGTGACGGCTGGCCACGCTATCAGCACCAGCATGGAGGCCCCTGGCGAGAACAGGCCGTGCTGAGAGTGCCGCGCCAGCACCTGGGATGCGGCGAACGCCATGGTGAACCTGCCTATGTCGGTCTTCCAGGGGGCCGGCAGCACGAAGCACAGTCCCGCAACGCCGTAGATGGCCGCGACCGTCGCCGTAATCGCGCCGGCCGTGTGCCGGATGATGGCGCCGAGACCAAGAGCCATCAGCGTGCAGGCACACACCAGGAAGCCGCCCGCCAGCACCGCCCCCGGCACGCCGGGCGTGTCCAGGGACAGCCCGCGATGACGTCCGGACAGGATCGCCTGGGTCAGGAAGAAGCAAGCGAACGCGAGCGCCTCACCCGCGACCAGAGCGGCGGCGCCCACGACCGCTACCTTGCCGGCGAGCACGGCCCACCGCTGCGGCACGGCAGCCAAGGTGGTCCGGATCAGCCCAGTCGAGTACTCGGAGGTGAACTGCAGCACGCCCAGCACGCTGATCGGAAGCACCGCGTACTCGGCGTAGGGGAGGAAACTGGCGGTGAGCGACGTAACCGGGGCAGCTGGCTGGTGCGCGGGGGTCGAGGCAAGTGCGTGCGCGACAACCACTGTGGCCCCGAGCGTGACGACAGCCGCCACCAGGGCGGTCACGTAGTTCGAGCGAATCGAGCGGAGCTTGATCCACTCATAGGCGAGGACGTCGCGTACACGGGCCACCATGGCGGGTTCGGGCACTTCCGCCGCGCGGATACCGGCGGCGGTCACCGGTCTGCCTCGGCTTTGCCGTCCGCGCTGGCGGCGTGGTACTCAGTGCTGGTGCCGGTGAGGTCGAGGTAAGCCTGCTCCAGGGACAGCGGCCGCGGCATTAGCTCGTGCACCGGCACGCCGTGCGCCGCAGCGAGATCCGCGATGGCAGGTGCCGCCAGCCCGGCCACGGCCAGGCCGCCGTCATCGGTGACCGTGACGGCCGCGCCGCGCGCGGCTAGCAGCCCAGCCAGTTGGCTGGCCTGCGGAGATCTCACCAGCACGTCGCCGCGTGAACTAGACGTAGTGAGGCGATCCGTCGGCGTGTCGGCCAGCAGTCTGCCGCGCCCGATGACAATCAGGTGATCGGCGGTCTGCGCCATCTCGCTCATCAAGTGACTGGACACAAAGACGGTGTGGCCGTCTGCCGCCAGCCGGCGCAGTAGCAACCGGATCCACCGCACCCCGTCGGCGTCAAGGCCGTTCACCGGCTCGTCGAACATCAGCACCGGGGGTTCGCCGAGCAGCGCCGCGGCGATGCCCAGCCGCTGCTTCATGCCGAGCGAGAAACCCCTGACGCGCCGGCTAGAGACCGAGTCCAGCCCGGTGAGCTCCAGCACCTGCGCCACCCGGCCGCGCCTGATCCCGTTGCTGAGCGCGACCGACAGCAGGTGGTCGTAAGCAGTGCGGCCGCCGTGCACGGCTGTCGCGTCCAGCAGCGAGCCGAGGAGCCGCAGCGGACGGACGACCGTCCGGTAGCGTCGCCCCCCGACCAGGGCCGTCCCCGATGTCGGGGCATCCAGCCCGAGGATGATCCGCATCGTCGTTGTCTTGCCGGCGCCGTTCGGGCCGAGGAAGCCAGTGACATGTCCGGGCCGGACAGTGAAGCTGAGGTCGTCTACGGCGGTTACCGGACCATATCGCTTGGTGATCCGCTTGACCTCGATCACGGCGACTGCGCCGATCCAGGCGGGAGGGAGTGTGACCGGCCAACCCGGCCGACGCTCAGGTAGATGATGCCGCCGCCGGGGATCTGGCCGACGCAGATCAGAGCCCACGCCCACTTGGGGAGGTAGCGCACCGCAGGCGCCTGGACGATGTCGGCGAGGCAACAGACCGCAAAGGCAGCCGCCAGCGCCAGGATCAGAACTACGGTCCAGCCGTGCGGATGCGGGAATGCACGCAGGAGCGAGACCGAGGTGAAGATGATGACAAGCCAGATGGCCAGGCCGATCGTCGCGCGCAGCCCTAGGTTGCCTGGCTGGGCCCGCGCGGCGCCGTCACGCCAGGCTGAGGCGGGTGCGCGCCGGGACCAGCCGGCCGCCCGGCTCAGCCGCCGCGTCGTTGCGGCAATGCCTGCCGAGTAGCTGAGCGCCCGCGCCGATCGCATAAAGCGCGGCCGGACTGTCTGGTCGTGCAGGATCGCTGGCAGCTCAGCCGACCACTCCTTGCAGCGCTCGGCGCGCTGGTCAGCCGGCAGCCGACGGCATGAGACGCGGATAAGCCGTTCTGCGAGCCGCTGGACGTGCGGCGTCGCGGTCATTGCGTGCTCCCGTGAGCGGGTCGGGTGACGCTCGCCGCGGCGCGGCGGTCGTCGGCTGCAGCCTGCGCGAGCTCCAGCCGGGCAACGCGGGCGCCTTCGGCGGTGAGCCGGTAGTACTTGCGCGGCGGGCGGCCGCCAGCGTCCGGGCGCTGCGTCTCCCACTCGGCCTCCACGAGGCCCTCCTGCTCCAGGCGGGCGAGCATCGGGTACAGAGTGCCGCTGGGCAGCTTCGCGGCCTTCATGAGGTCATAGCCGTAGTGCCGCGCAGCCGGGTCGGCGGTCAGCACTCTCAGCACGCGCTCCAGCGGTCTGGTCAGCTTCACGAAGCCAAGCCTACACATGTAGCCTACATATGTCGACCCATGCTTGACCTGCAACTTTTACAACGCACGATGATCGTCGCAGCCTAGGCTGGCTTGTCCCGCACCCAGATCATCAGCCGACCGCTCTCGCCAGGTGCTTCGGGGCGCCGTTCCTCGATCCGGTCGAGCCGGTAGCCGAGCCTGCGGGCCACGGCGGCGCTCCCGGCGTTGGCTGCGTCGCAGTGGATCTCTACCCGGTTCACCCCGGCGAGGCCGAGCGCCACCGAGGTTAGCGCCGCGCTCGCAGACGTGCCGTAGCCGCGGCCCGCCTGGCCGGCCGCGATCCAGTAACCCAGCTCGACCGTGCTGTCGCCGGTTCGCCGGTGCAGCGCGACCTCTCCGACCAGGGTGCCGTTCTCGGCTGTGAGCACCGAGTAGGTATAGCTCAGGCCTGACTCCCACCGTTGGTCGGCCTCGGCCACCCTGGCTAGCTGATTGCCGCGCTCAGCTGCCGCCGCCGTCGCCCATGGCATCCAGGGCTGCAGGTGATCAAGGCTGGCGCCGACGGCCGCGGCGATGGCGCCCGCGTCGCTGGCCCGCACCCTGCGCACCACGACGGAACCCGCCTCGACTCGTTCAGGCGGGAACTCGCCAGGTAGTTCAGCAGTATCGGGGGACACCGCTCCATGGTAGGGACATCCCTTGCTATGCCGGGTGCCAGAGCACGGCCAGCCGGCCAAAATGGCAAGACATGACGCTGAACTTCCGGCCGGACCTGTACCGCGGCACCGCCGGATACTACGACCGCTACCGGCCGCCGTACCCCGACGCCCTGATCGATGACCTCGCAGTGCGAGCCGCGGCCGACGGCACCGGCCGGCTGCTCGACCTGGCGTGCGGCACCGGCCAGGTCTGCTTCGCGCTCCGCGCGCGGTTCGCCGAGATCTGGGCGGTCGACCAGGAGCCAGACATGATCACCCTGGTCCGGCAGAAGGCCGCGGCCCTGGCTGAACCGCCGCGCTTCGAGTTCCGCATCGAGGCAGCGGAGAAACTGGCCGCGCCTGAAGGTTCCTTCGACCTGGTGGCCATCGGGAGCGCGTTCCACCGCCTCCGCCGCGATGTGATCGCCGCCAAGGTCCTGAGCTGGCTGCGGCCCGGCGCGTACCTGGCACTGCTGTGGCCTGGCTCACCGAACCTTGGCGACGCGCCGTGGCAGCAGGCATTGCGAGACCAGATGCAGCGCTGGGGGCAGCGACCGGGCGCGGAGCAACGCGTGCCCGCCGGCTACGAGGCAGACAGGGCCGCCCGGCCTGACCTGGATATCCTCCTCACGGCCGGATTCGAGATCATGGGCCGGCAGGAGTACCCGGTCAGCCAGGTATGGACGGCCGAAGAGATCGCCGGCTTCGTCGCCTCGACCTCGGTCTTGTCCCCCGAGGCGCTCGGACCTGACGCAGCGGCGTTCGACGTCAGCCTGCGCGAGGCGCTACTGGCTGCCGAACCGGCCGGGCAGTTCCGGCAGGACACAACCTTCGCGTGCGAACTGGCTCGCCGTCCGGCTTAGCCAGAATTGCGCAGGAGGGCCGGGCCGGCGCTCAGGCCGACTCAAGAACCTCCACCGGGATCGACTGGATGGCGGCAAGCAGTTCAGTCCAGAAGAACGCAGCCGTGAAGAACATCAGCGTGTCGCCCTTCTCCAGCATCAGCTTGCGGTACATGACCATCTTCCCGACGTCAT
>Ga0335072_10011660_pt1 | contig 12590 bp, 6 predicted proteins | sample Lox_Sample_21_FD_206725 | JGI IMG/M metagenome (GOLD analysis project Ga0335072, IMG submission 206725) | Soil microbial communities from Loxahatchee National Wildlife Refuge, Florida, United States - Lox_Sample_2.1 | ecosystem: Environmental > Terrestrial > Soil > Wetlands | place: USA: Florida...
CGCTGACGCTCGATCTTGGCGAGCGCTATGAGGGTGGTCCGCTGTGGCTGCTGATGCACGGTGAAGTCGAATACTTTTCTGCCAACAGTATGTATGCCGCTTCGCAGGCGGGAATTCAGGCGATCCCACCGTATGTGGAAGCGCTCGGTGCTGACGGTAAGTGGAAGCGCGTGGTCGATGATATGGGATTTCCTGCAGGTGGCCCGCGGACGATGACGGCCGATCTCAGCGGAAGGCTGCCGCGGGGTACGCGGAAGATTCGTATCACGACGAATCTACAGATTTACTGGGACAGCATACTGATCGACCGGACGGAGCAGACTCCCACCGTGTCCCACGAAGAGCGTGGGACAAGAGTGGGGCAAGCAGTAACAGCCCGTTCCTCGACTCGCGCAACGGACGCGCTCGCTCGGAATGACAATGGAAGCTATAGTCGTGAGATGCGATTGACGACTGTTCCGCTCATCCGTGCCGATCTTGAGCATCATGGATATCCGCTGAAGATCGAAGGTACGCCTCCGGGAAATGTGAATTACATCTATGAGCAGGTGAGCGCGACGGGTCCGTATACACGGCCGATGGGAACATACACGCGGTATGGAGACGTTCTCCCGCTGCTTACCGCGACGGATGACAAGCTTGCTGTTTTCGGATCGGGCGATGAAGTCCAGCTCGATTTCGATCCTGCTGGATTACCCGCGCTTCCTGCGGGATGGGTGCGCGATTATTTCTTCGCCGCATACGGTTATGAAAAAGACATGGATTTCTACGCCGCTGATGGCAATTTTGTCGCGCCGTTGCCATTCTTGAGTATGGGCGAGTATCCCTATGAGCCGAAGAAGACGTTTCCGCTCGATGACACGCACGTGAACTATCTGCTCGAATACAACACCCGGCACATGTCGGGAAACGAGCAGAGAGGATACTGGTTCGATTACGGCGCACGAGATGCGCAAAAGTGAATCGTTTTAATATTGACATTCTCTTGCTCCTCATAATCCAATAGCCGCACGCATGGAAACCGCGACTCCTGCTTCTACTGCGTCCGCGCCAAGGCTACGGCGCACACTCACGCTCTGGGACCTGATCCTTTATGGCGTCATCGTTATTCAGCCAGTGGCGCCGATGTCAGTTTTCGGAGTCCTGAGTGATCGTGGTCGCGGGCACGTGGTCACGACGATTCTGATTGCGATGATCGCCATGCTGTTTACCGCGATCAGTTATGGAAAAATGGCACGCGCTTACCCCAGTGCCGGTTCGGCGTTTACCTATGTTGGGCAAGAGATCAATCCAGCACTCGGCTATGTGACCGGATGGTCCATGGTTATGGATTACATGCTGAATCCCATGATCTGCATCATCTGGTGCAGTCAGCAGGCCCACGTTTTCGCGCCGGGGATTCCTTACTGGGGCTGGGCGATCTTTTTCGCGGTGGTTTTTACCGGGCTGAATATTCAGGGGGTGAAAACTTCTGCGCGCGTAAACTCGGCGCTGGCGGTCGGAATGGGAGTCGTGATCACCATATTCTTCGTCACCGCGGCGCGATACATCTTCGGGCATCCGCATGATGGCTCGGCGTTCTTCACTCGCCCGTTCTATGATCCGCAGATGTTCGATGCCCGCGCGGTTTTGGGCGGTACGTCGATCGCGGTGCTGACTTACATAGGCTTCGATGGAATCTCGACGCTCTCGGAAGAAGCCGAAAACCCACGGCGAAATATTCTGCTGGCCACGGTGTTGACCTGTCTGGTCATCGGAATTCTTTCGGCGTTTCAGGTCTACGCCGCGCAATTGATCTGGCCTGCCTCTGAGCCTTTCCCCAATGTTGATACGGCATTCACGTTCGTCGCAGGACGAGCTTGGGGCCCGATGTTCGCCATCCTTGGGTTCACCCTCTTGGTGGCAAACTTCGGTTCAGGGATGGGCGCTCAACTTGGCGCAGCCCGTCTGCTCTACGGCATGGGACGCAGCAAAGCGCTGCCCCAGTCTTTTTTTGGTGCGGTCGATCCTAAAAAGCACGTGCCGCGCAACAATGTCATTTTTGTTGGAGGAGTCGCGCTAGCCGGGGCTTTTATCATTAGTTATGGCTTGGGCGCTGAGATGCTGAACTTCGGAGCGCTTATCGCATTTATGGGCGTTAATCTTGCCGCCTTCATGCGCTATTTTGTTCGCGACCAGAAGAAGGGAATCACGAATTTTATCTTTCCAATATCGGGATTTCTGATTTGCCTTCTACTCTGGCTCAACTTGAGCCGTCCCGCAAAACTCGTGGGCGCGATCTGGATGGCGGTCGGTATCCTTTTTGGCGCAGTCAAAACCAGAGGTTTTCGCGGCAATTTGATTGATTTCGAATTGCCGCCCGAAGAGTAGAACTTCAATTATCAGATTACGCAATTACACGATCACCAAGTTGCTTCACTCCACGTTCCAGCCGCTGACCTCGACCACCGGCTTCGCTGTGCCTAATTCGCTCGTGCGATACGTCGCCGAAAGCTCACGTTTCTCTCCGGGAAGCAGAGAGATGTAATTGTCCTCCCAAATCACGGGAAGAATTTCTGCACCTCTTGGCCCTTTATCGACTTTCAGGCGCACGAAGAAGGCCAGGCTTTTACTCGGATTTTCCAGCGTCACGTGCGTGACGGATTCTTCGCCCCTGCGCTCAGTCCGATCCGAGACGTTCAACTTTACTTTCGGCAATTGCGAAAGAGCGGTGTAATCCGCGAACGAAGCGGTTGGCGTCATATACCATGTACCCTTGCCCCAGTCGAGCGCCTCCTGCTTGGTGGAGAGCCAATAGAAGTTCGAGCCAACGAGTTTTCCAGACGCATCTTGCAGCTTCAACACCAAGAAATATGTCGGAGTCAGATCCGCGACGTCGGGCAGGGTGAAAATCTTCGCTGTGCTGTCGGCTGGCGCATTCACGGAATCCTCGTGGGAAAACTTCTCCGTCATATCGAGATTGTAGATTTTCGTCGTGAGTTTCAATCCACTCGCGTCTTCGTACTGGCTGCTGACGACCCAGATGGAATGATCGTCGTAGCCGTAGAGCGGATGCAGCGCCTCCATGGCACGCTTGGCGCCGAAATATCCTCCGGCGGGACGCAGGTAGTAGTCATACAGATGCCAGATCATCGAAGGCCAGGCGTTGTTCAGCATCCACTGAATCACGCCAGTGGATTCGTACTTGTTCCTGCTGTAGGCTTCGTACATCGCGCGCACGCCTTCGTACGTCTGCAGTTGCGACTTTTTGGCGTAGTCTTCAACACTGTCCGATTTTCCGTAACGATTGGCCAAGGCATCGGTGAAAACATTCAGTGTTTTAAACTCGCCGCCGCCTGCGTGGTAGTCCCAGACCTCATCGATGGGCCAAAGGTGATCTTTGCCGACCATTCTCTCAATGCTCTCGACTGGTGGAACCGCAGGTCCCATGCTGGTTTCGGTGTTGAATCCGTACGCTCCGCCACACCCTCCTTGATTGCACTTTCTGGCGCCGGCGTGACCTGCGGGCGTGTCGACTTCCCAGTAACTAGGCGCGATGTACTCATAGGGTCCGGTCATCTTGACGCCGCTTTTGCCTGTGACCGAGGTTGGTCTTCCTGTCGCTGACGAAACCACCGGATTTGGCCAAAGCAAGTCTTTCTCGACGTCGAGATACATCTGCTCGACGTCCGGCGGTGGAGGATTGTCGCTGCCGTTGAGCCACATCACCATGCTGGGATGGCTGCGCAGCCGGTAGATCTGATCGCGCAAAGATGCTTTGGCGATATCGAAGTCGGCTGGTTTCCAGCGGGGCCAGCGCTCCCAGAAATCGCAGCAGCACCATCCGGCCATGATCAGAATGCCTTCACGATCGGCCAGATCGAAAAATTCGTTTGTCTCGAGCTTTCCTTCCAGGCGAATCGTATTCAGTCCCATGTCGCGCACGTAGCGGAACTCGTCATGCAGGCGCTGGGAATTCTCCCGCATCATCATGTCGGGGGACCAGCCGCCGCCGCGGATGAGGATGTTCTTGCCGTTCACCTGAAACGTCCGGCCGCCGATGGAATTGAAATCCGACGTGATCTGGCGAATGCCGAACTCCGACCGGGCCCGATCGCTCACCGCATCGTTGATCTCGAATTCCATCGTCAGCGGATACAGGTTCGGCTTGCCCATCTGCGCTGGCCACCATAGGCGCGGATTAGAGAAGACCAGTTGCTGGAACTTGTCCGGGGTGAAGGTTACGTCCTTCGATTCGTTTGGCCCAAGTTCGACATCCTGCTCGAAGCGGACGTTTTCGATCTCGCCCTTTAGTGTTCCCTTTACCGGGTGATCCGTTCCGTTCTTCACTTGCGCCGTTACGGTAAGCTGCGCCTGATCGTCGGCCGGCGAATTCACCTTGGACACGACGGTTGGAAATCGCACCGCAACCGGGCCGCTGGCGGTCAGATAAACTTCGCGCCAAAGGCCCATATTTTTGTCAGGCGGCGCGGGATTCCAATCCACGAACGTGATCGCCAAATCATTTTCAGTCGGCGAGAAGACTTGCACGGCCAGCACATTTTTCGCCCCTGCTCTTACCGCCTGGCTGACGTTTAATTCGTAGGTTCGCCAGGCTCCGGCAATGTCCGCAGAGTTGGCGATCTGCTTTCCATTGAGCCAAACGTTGGCGCGGTAATTGATGCCATCAAACTTCAGCCAGACCGTCTTTCCCTTGAAAGACTCTGGCGCCTGGAAGGTCTTGCGATACCACCAGGAAACGGCGAATGGGCTGTCCGGTGCCATGGGGATATTTGAAAAATTCCCGCCGATTGGGTAGTTCATGCCGGGGAAGTCCCTCAGGTTCATGGCGAAGAAAGGCTCGGGGAAGGTCTTGTCTTTCACGAGTGCAGCCACCACGGTGGTGGGCACGGTGGCTTCGTGCCATCCTTTGGGCGAAAACGCGGGTGTTGAAATTGCGCTTCCTTTGGAGTCGACCTTGGTCGACGTTTGCAGATTCCAGCCTTCCCGCAAGCTTAGCTTATCTTGTGCGGCTGGTTTGCCGCTCTGAGCCAGTAAGGGAAGAACCGCAAGAAACTGCGCCAGGACAAAATGCTTGAAGAACCGCCGTATGCCTGAGTTCATGGTGCTCCTGAGAGTACGGTCGCAGAAAGCATTGATTGCGTCGCGAAAAGCTCCGCAAAATGGATAACACTTCTATTAATTCGTTTCAATAGCGGAAAGTTATGGGGTCGTTAAGAAGGGCTGCACGAACCAGGCGATCAGCTCCTAGATTCGTCCGCATCTCCGCTCTGCGAGTTCGGTAGTGTCTGAATCAGACACTACCGCGAGCCCACTTCGCCAGCCGTCGTTTATAATGGATGATTCCGACTGTACTTCCTTTAAAGTGATAGAAATTGGAGCGACAGAGAGATGATTCGTTTTTTGCAACAGTCTGGGCAGACGACCAAGTGGATTCTTGGCGGGATCCTTCTGCTGATGTGCGTGTCGATGGTGATCACGCTAGTCCCGGGCGGCTTGGGCAGTGAAATTTTTGGCGGCGCGCCGGGAAAAGGCGTCGTGGCTAAGGTGGGAAGCGATGAGATCACCACCGATGCCGTCCGCGATGCTGCGCGCCAGATGCTGCAGCAGCAGATGCCGAATGGCGGCCCGAACGCGGCCATGTTGATGCCCTTTTTCGCCCAACGGGCCGCAGAGCAGCTTATCACCAAGGATGCCTTGCTTGCCGAAGCGCAACGCATGGGATTCCGCGCCACTCCCGAAGAAGTGCGAGATGAAATCGAGCATGGCCGGTATGCGGGAACGTTCTTTCCCAATGGCAACTTCATCGGCCAGCAGGAATACGAAGACTTGTTGCAGCGGGCGAACCTCACTCCGGAGAAGTTCGAAGACGACGTTCGGCAAGACGTGCTGATTACCAAGTTGCAGGCATTCATCAATGGCAGCGCGACCGTCAGCGAAGCCGCTTTGCACGACGAGTTCATCAAGCAGAACACGAAAGTGAAGTTCGATTATGCGGTGCTCAAGCAGGACGATCTCAAGAAAGGCCTGCACCCAACCGACGAAGAGCTGAAGGCCTTTTATGACAGCCACAAGGCGCAGTACGCGAATTCGATTCCGGAAAAGCGCAAGGTAAAGTACGCGCTCATCGATACCAACAAGCTCGAGCAGGACGTCCAGGTCACTCCCGACGATCTGCGCTCTTACTACGACGACCATCGCGATCAATACCGCACGCCGGAGCAGGTGAAGGTCAGCCACATTCTGATCAAGACTCCTCTGCCCGGACCGGACGGTAAGGTGGATGAAAAAGGTGTTGCTGAGGCACAGCGTCGCGCCGAAGATCTGCTGAAGCAGTTGAAGAACGGCGCGAATTTCGAAGATCTGGCCAAGAAGTATTCGGAAGATCCGGGCAGCGCGAAACAGGGCGGGTCGCTGGGATGGATTGGCCGTGGGCAGACGGTTCCTGAGTTCGAAAAAGTTGCATTTTCCCTTCCCAAGGGCCAGCTGAGCGATGTGGTGAAGAGCAGTTATGGCTTCCACATCATCCGCGTGGACGACAAGCAGGATGCGCACATGAAATCGCTCGATGAGGTAAAGAGCGAGATCGAGCCGATTGTCAAGCATCAGAAAGCGCAGCAACTCGCGCAGAAAAAGGCCGATCAACTTCTGGCTCAAGCGCGCAAAGACGGCTTGGATGCAGCTGCCTCGGCGCAAGGGATTCCGGTCATTACGTCGGATTTCTTCTCACGCAAGGACATGCTTCCCGGTCTTGGTCAGGCGCCACAATTTATGGACGCAGTTTTCACCGAGACTGAAAAGTCTCCTCCGGATGAGGCATCGGCCTCGCAGGGAATTGCTATCTTCCAGCTGCTGGCGGTTCAACCACCCTCTACGCCGACCTTCGAAGAGATTCGCAGCAGGGTAGAAGATCAATTTAAGAACGAGCGCTCCAGCGCGTTGCTCCAGCAAAAACTGCAGGAACTCTCCGACCGTGCCAAGGCGGATCACGATCTGAAAAAAGCGGCGAAAGAACTGGGTGCGGCAATGAAAACTAGCGATCTGGTGCTGCCGGATGGACAGGTCCCCGACATTGGCTCGATGACCGGACAGGCGTCGGTTGCTTTTACGTTGAAGCCCGGCGAGATCAGCGGTCCTATCATGAGCGGCCAGGATGGCGCCGTTTTGCAAGTGCTGGAAGATCAGAAGCCGGATGAGAGCGAATTTGCGGCGAAGCGCGATCAGATTCGCGAACAACTTCTGCAAAGCAAGCAGCAGGAAATTTTCGCTCTCTTCGTCAGCAATCTTCGCGAGCAGATGGAGAAGTCCGGCAAAATCAAGGTCAACCAAGATGAATTGAAGCTCCTGACTCGCTCCGGCAGCGACCAGGGAATGTAATCGGCGGTGACATGTCTTTTCCGCGTGCCGCTGGCATTCTGCTCCATCCAACTTCGCTGCCATCGCGCGGCGGTATCGGCGATTTCGGCCCCGCCGCTTACCGCTTTGTAGATTTTCTCGCTTCCGCACGGCAGGGTTTGTGGCAAGTTCTGCCGCTTGGTCCTCTGGGTTACGGGAGCTCGCCTTACTCCTGCACCTCGGCCTTTGCCGGAAATCCTTTGCTCATCAGCCTGGAGCGTATCGCGGAGCGCGGCTGGATTGATGTCGCCGGACTCGAAGCGCTCGACCGCGACCGGTCCGATCCCGGGAAGGTCGACTATGAGCGGGTCTTTGCGCAAAAGATGCCCTTTCTGTTCGAGGCGGGAAGGAATTTCCTTCGCTCCGCCTCGGGTGACTCGCTCCGACAGTTCGAAACATTTTGCGCAGAGAACTCTTGGTGGCTCGACGATTTCGTCGTCTTCGATGCTCTCCGCGCCCGCTACAAGCTGGAGAGCTGGAATTGTTGGCCGCGCGGCCTCGCCTATCACGAGGCATCCGAACTGGACAAGGCCCGTCGCGAAATGGAAACGGACCTCCAGATTCGTCGTGTGCTGCAGTTTGCGTTCTATGAGCAATGGAGCGCCCTGCGCCGCTATTGCGCCGACCGCGACATTCGTATCGTGGGCGACGTCGCGATCTTCATGAATTACGACAGCGCCGATGTCTGGACCCGCCGCGAGTTATTCCGCCTCAAAGACGATCTCGAACCGGAAGTCGTCTCCGGCGTCCCACCGGATTTCTTTTCTAAGACAGGCCAACGGTGGGGAAATCCTCTGTACCGCTGGGATGTAATGAAGGAGCGCGGCTATCAATGGTGGATTCATCGCCTCGCCTGGGCGACGAAGCACTGCGACTACATCCGCCTTGATCACTTCCGCGGATTCGATCAGTTTTGGGAAATCCCTGCGGGCGATTCCACCGCAGTAAACGGCCGCTGGGTCGATGGTCCGCGCGACGACCTCTTCCACAAGCTTCGCGATGCTCTCGGTGGATTGCCGTTCTTTGCCGAGGATCTCGGCTACATTACGCCAGAGGTTCACGCTCTGCGCGACCGACTGCAAATTCCGGGCATGTCGGTATTGCAATTCGGTTTTGGCGACGACGGAGCCCACATTTACCTGCCGCATCGTGCAACCGGGAAAGTCATTTACACCGGCACGCACGATAACGACACTACAGTAGGCTGGTGGAACTCCGGCGCAGCCGAGCACGAACGCCGCAACGCCGAGTCCTATGTCGGATCCTGCGAGGATGGCATTCATTGGGCTTTCATTCGCGCCGCGCAGTGCTCTCCGGCGAGCTTCAGCATCGTTCCCCTGCAGGACGTTCTGGGCCTGGGCAGCGAGGCCCGCATGAACACGCCCAGCCTTGATAACGGCAATTGGTGCTGGCGTTTCCTCGATGACCAAATCCATGGAGAAATAGCGCAGAAGCTGGCTCATCTTGCCGCAGTGAGCGACCGCTTACCGCAACGGCAGAGCTAATCTCCTGAATAGCCTCTCACCGTCGCGTAAACTTCCGAGTTCCAACGTTCTTTGCTTTGCGGTTCCGCACACATCGTGTATAGAAAGAACGGGGGATTTGGCGTGAGCGACGCGATTATCGAAGCGGTGGGAGTTGAAAAATCGTATCCGCAGCCCGATGGCACACGGATTCAGGTCGTCAGTCCGACCGATCTCGTCATCGAATCGGGCAAGATCATCGCGCTGCTGGGGCCGTCGGGATGCGGCAAATCCACGCTATTGCGGATGTTGAGTGGCCTGTCGCAGCCTACTTCCGGAGTCATCACCTGGCACGGTAAGGAGTTGAATGGGCAAACTCCGAATGTGGCGATCGTCTTCCAGAGTTTTGCTCTGTTTCCCTGGCTCACCGTCCTCGAAAATGTTGAGGCACCTCTCGAGGCCCGCGGAGTGCCCGATGTCGAGCGCCACAAGCGGGCTTTGCGAACCCTCGATACCGTCGGTCTTGATGGCTTTGAGACGGCCTATCCGAAGGAACTTTCCGGCGGCATGAAGCAGCGTGTTGGGTTCGCCCGCGCCCTGGTGGTCGAACCGGAGGTACTTTTCATGGACGAACCTTTCTCGGCTCTCGACGTCCTGACGGCTGAGAATCTCCGCGGCGAACTGCTGGAACTTTGGCTGAACAAGAAAATGCCGACCAGCGCAATCTTCATCGTCACTCACAATATCGAAGAAGCCGTGATGCTCGCGGATCGGGTCATGGTCCTGGGAAGAAATCCCGCGCGCATCCGCTCCGACTTTAATGTTCGACTGAAACATCCGCGCGATCGAAAGTCTACGAAATTCGTTGAACTGGTGGATTACATCTACAAAGTCATGACTGAGCCTGATGCCGAGCATGCTCTTCCTGATGCCGAAACCACGGCGGAAATTATTGTGCCCGCCGGCGGGATTACGAAAGAGGCGATCAAGAAGCAGCAGGCTCCTGTTCGCACTGCGAAATACCAGATGCTGCCGCATGCTCGCGTCGGCGGGATCGCCGGGCTTCTTGAACTGCTTCAGGATCGCGGCGGACGCGAAGATCTTTTCCGCCTGGCCGAAGATCTGGTGATGGACGTTGAAGACCTGCTGCCCATACTCGAAGCCTGCGTGCTTCTCGGATTTGCCTGGCTCAAGGAGGGCGACGTGCAGATTTCGCCGCAGGGCACCGCTTTTGCGAACGCCGACATTCAACAGCGCAAGGTTCTGTTTCGTCAGGCGGTGTTGGAGCATGTCATGATCCTCAAGCAGATCGAAAGCATCCTCAAGAGAAAGTCGGATCACTCCATTGCCGACGAGTTTTTCCATGACATTCTCGACGAGCACTTCGCGGAGGATGAAGTCCAGCGACAGTTTGAAACCGCCATGAATTGGGGCCGTTACGCCGAAATTTTTGATTACGACCGCGAGAACGGCCGTCTCATCCAGGCTGAACCTCCGGCCCCGTCTGAGGCCGCCGGCGCTAGTTCGGAACCAGTTTCGGCGCCGAAGTCCTGAGCACCTGACCTCGAGAACAGCCATGAAGAAATCAACCAGCCTGCGCGGATTCTCCACCTACCGCATCTGGGCGCAACTTCCAGCGGTCGAAGTGTCGTACCTGCCCGACCTGTTGATGTTCGCCGGAGCGATTGCAGTTTTCTACGGTGTACTCGTCGTTGGCCGTACATGGCTGGGCCCGTTTACTCCGGAGGTGGAGATCTCCCGCAGTCCATGGGCGCTACCCGCTTATGCCGGGTATTCACTGCTGCGCATCACGATCGCATACGTGCTCAGTCTTGCCTTCACGCTGGTCTACGGCTATATCGCTGCGTACAACCCGCGCGCCGAGCGCTTCATGATTCCTTTGCTCGACGTCCTGCAATCGATCCCGGTGCTCAGCTTTCTCCCCGGCGTTATGCTCGCCATGGTCGCGCTCTTTCCTGGCAGACAACTCGGAGTCGAGGCCGGCGCCATTCTGCTGATCTTTACTGGACAAGTCTGGAACATGGCGTTCAGCTTTTACGCTTCGCTGAAGAGTATTCCCAACGAGATGCGCGAAGCCGCAAAGATCTATCGCTTCAGCTGGTGGCAGCGTTTTATCCAAATGGAGCTACCTTATTCAGTGATCGGTCTGGTCTGGAATTCCATGATGTCGGTCGCCGGCGGATGGTTTTTCCTGATGGCGTGCGAAATGTTCGTCCTCGGCGCTCGCGACTTCCGCCTGCCCGGGCTCGGCTCTTATCTGCAAACCGCGGCTAGCGCCGGGGACACTCCATCCATTCTTTGGGGCATTGCCACCATGATCGCCGTGATCGTGTTGATCGATCAGTTCGTATGGAGGCCCGTGATTGCGTGGGCGGAGAAGTTCAAATTCGAGCAAGTCGAAAGCACCGATAGTCCGCGCTCGTGGGTGCTCGACTGGATCGGTCGCTCCCGTGGTCTGGCGCAACTTCGCGCCAAGACGATTCATCCTCTCAGTGAACGGTTGATGCTGCATTTTTCGTGCCAACGTCCATCCGGCGAGAACGAAGAACAAAAGCCGTGGAAGATCTGGCTGGTTCGGCTGATCGCAATTGCTGCCCTGGCTGCGGTCAGTTACGGAGTGATTCGTGTCATCCTTCTTCTTTCTGGACTGCAGAAGTCCGAACTACGCGAAGCTGGAATCGGCCTGGGTGTGACGTTCTTGCGCGTGAATCTCACGCTGCTGCTTGGCGCGTTGTGGACTATTCCCGCCGGCGTGGCCGTCGGGTTCAATCCCCGCCTGGCCCGCATCGCGCAGCCGCTGGCGCAAATTGCCGCTTCGGTTCCCGCGACCGCCTTATTTCCAGTTGTCCTGCTGTTGTTGATCCGGGTGGGTGGCGGGCTTGGTCTGGGGTCGATCGTCCTTCTGCTGCTGGGCACGCAATGGTACATCCTGTTCAATGTCATTGCCGGTGCCATGGCAATTCCCACGGACTTGAAAGAAGCGTGCTCGGTATTTCGATTGACTGGGATCGAACGCTGGAAAAAACTAATTCTGCCGGGAATTTTCCCTTATCTCGTTACGGGCCTGGTCACCGCTTCCGGCGGTGCGTGGAATGCCAGCATCGTCGCGGAGTATTTTCATTTCAAGGGCCATATCTATACGACTACAGGTCTGGGAGCAACCATCTCGCAGGCCACTGATCAAGGCAATTTTGATCTTCTCATCGCTGCCACCATCATGATGGCGGCTACAGTTGTCACCATCAATCGCCTGGTGTGGCGTCGTCTGTACGCCTTGGCCGAGACAAGGTTCCGTTTCGAAACGTGATCGCTATCACGGCGATAGGGTTACCCGCTGGTTACTATAGTGGTTTCTCCAGGCCACATTTCATCAGTTTTTAACGTTCCCTTCATCACGTTGCAAACTGGCTGAAATATCAGTGTGACATGGCGGAAAAACACATGCACACGGATCCAGAGCCGTCGCAGGTTTTGTCGCGTGTTTCCGAGATTCCCGGCCTTGCAGCGAAGTTTGCTCGTGTGGAAAAAGTTCGCGATCTTTACCGCCGCGTGCAGCAGACTCCGAGCGGATTCCAACTCGAAAGCTTGCTCGAGGAAATGCGCATCCGCCTGCGCATCGATCCTGCCGATCAGCAGCGCATTCCTGCGACTGGTCCTGTCGTCGTTGTTGCCAACCATCCTTACGGCGTGCTGGACGGCGCCCTTCTGACT
>Ga0335072_10011661_pt1 | contig 12589 bp, 9 predicted proteins | sample Lox_Sample_21_FD_206725 | JGI IMG/M metagenome (GOLD analysis project Ga0335072, IMG submission 206725) | Soil microbial communities from Loxahatchee National Wildlife Refuge, Florida, United States - Lox_Sample_2.1 | ecosystem: Environmental > Terrestrial > Soil > Wetlands | place: USA: Florida...
TCCCGCGGGACACCATCGTCTACGAGCCCGGCTGCAAGGCCCGGCGCAGCGTCGGCACCGGCATCTTCGGCCCCTATCAGCAGGCGATCATCGACGGCGCGATGAACATCGGCGGCCCGTCCTGCGCAGTCAAGACGGTGGACGACCTGACCGGGGTCACGCTGGACCACTTCGTCATGTTCAACTTCAACTCGTTCCGGGCCATGGTGGACACGATCGGCGGGGTCGAGGTCTGCGTGCCGCGCGGCGGCTACCACGACCCGTTCAGCGGGCTGAACCTCAGCGGCGGCAAGCACCTGCTCACCTACAACCAGGCGCTGGCCTACGTGCGCACCCGGCACGGTGTGCAAGCCGAGGGCGACGTCGGCGGCGACCTGCCGCGGATCGAGCTGCAGCAGGCGTTCATGTCCTCGGTCATCCAGAAGGTGAACAGCACCGGCCTGCTGACCAACTCGGTCCAGCTGCTGAAGGTGGCCGATCTGGCCACCCGGGCGCTCACCGTGGACCAGGGCCTGGATTCGGTCAGCAAGCTGCTCGCCCTGGCCAAGAGCCTGACCGGGCTGCACGCCAAGAACGTGACCCTGCTCACCATGCCCACCGTCACCGACCCGGCCAACGTCAACCGGCTGCTGCCCGAGGAGCCGGAGGACGACGTCATCTTCCAGCTGCTGCAGGATGGCCAGCCGTGGACCGGGCGGCTGCCGGTCACGCCGGCCCGCCAGGTCAAGGTGCAGGTGCTGAACGGCACCGGCACGCCGGGCCTGGCCAAGCAGACCGCCGGGCAGCTGCGCGCCCTCGGCTTCGACGTGACCGGCACCGGCAACGCCGCGGCCACCAGCACCACCACGGTGACCTACGCGGGCACCGCCCAGGCGGACTCGGCATACACGCTGCTGACCCAGCTCAAGGGCAGCCCGGCCGCGCAGAACACGCTGGCCGAGCCCGCGCCGCAGACCGGTGTCGCGGGCACGGTGACGCTGACCCTGGGCGCCGACTGGGCCGGGGTGCTCGCCCCGGCGCAGCGCGCCGCCACGGGCAAGACCAAGAGCAAGGGCAAGTCCACCGGGGCCAGCCAGGCCGCCTCGGGCAACCAGGCCTCGGTGCAGACCCGGAACGCCGGGGCCAGCATCTGCTCCGGCCTGCCGCAGGCCAACCCGGACCCGGGAGGTCCGTAGTCCGCTGGCCCGGGTGCTGCGAGCTGGGCACTGTGCTATGCCGCACCGCGCCCCTGCAGTACCGCGCCCGGGGAGCACCGCGCCCGGCCACCCATGTTGGGGGTGGCCGGGCGCGCCCCTGCGAGGTGCACCGGCCCGGCGGGCCTGCGCATTAGTCGGCCTGGACGGCCTCCTCCATGACTTCCAGCTCGGCACCGCTGCCGGCCGGGCTGTTCATGGTGGCCTGGGCGCCGGCCAGGTCAGCCCGGGTGACCCGGATCGCGGCGATCGTGATGATCAGCGCGAGCACCATGATGCCGGCGGACACCACGAAGCCGCGGGAGAAGCCGACCGACAGCGCGTGGTCGTAGATGGCCGTCTGCGCCGCCTTGGCCTGCGCGGTGGTCAGGTGCACCGGATGGCCAGCCGCGGCCGCGTGGGCCGCCGCTGCCTTGGCCGCGTCGACCGAGTGGTGGATGGTGTTGGACACCACGGTCCAGGCCACCGTGCCCAGCAGGGCCAGCCCGATGGACCCGCCGACCTGCTGGCCGACGTTCGGCAGGCTGGCGGCCAGGCCCGCGTCCTTGTCCGGCACCCGGGACAGCGCCACCAGAGTCAGCGGCATGAACAGCATGCCGAGCCCGGCCGCGGTGACCAGGAGCGGGCCGAGCAACCCGCTCGTGTAGGTGCTGTGCTCGCTGATCCGGGACAGCCAGAACATCCCGCCCGCGCCGATGGTCGAGCCGGCGAGCAGCAGCGGCCGGGCGCCGATCCGGCCCACCAGCGCGGCGCTGATCCCGGCCATGGCCATGATGACGGCCACCATCGGCAGGTAGGCGATGCCGGTCTTGAGCGGACTGTAGCCCCAGACCGTCTGCACGAACACGGTCAGGAAGAAGAACAGCCCGAACATCGCGGTGCCAATGCACAGCATGATCAGGTTGGCCGCGGACCGGTCCCGGTTGCGGAAGATGCGCAGCGGCATCAGCGCGTGCGGGCTGCGCGCCTCGATGACCAGGAACGTGGCCAGCAGCACGACGGACGCGGTCAGCGACACGATGACCTTGGTGTCGCCCCAGTGCGAGACGCCGTTCGAGGTGGTGGCCGCGCTGGTCAGGCCGTAGACCAGGGCCGCGACGCCGAGTGTGCTGGTGATCGCGCCCGGCAGGTCGAACCGGCCCGGGCGGCGCTCCGTCTCGCTCAGCGCGCGCGGCGCGATGAGCGCGGTCAGCAGGCCGATCGGCACGTTGACGAACAGCACCCAGCGCCAGGACAGGTAGGTGGTCAGCAGGCCGCCGGAGATCAGGCCGATGGCCAGGCCGCTGATGCTCATCGCGGCGTACACGCCCATCGCCCGGTTGCGCGGCGGCCCTTCCGGGAAGTTGCTGGTGATCAGCGACAGCGCGGTGGGCGCGACGATCGCGGCGCCGGCCCCCTGCACCGCCCGGGCAGCCAGCAGCCAGGCCTCAGAGGTGGCGAAGCCGCCGAGCAGCGAGGCCAGCGAAAACACGATGATGCCGGCGATGAAGACTCTGCGCCGCCCGAGGATGTCACCGGCCCGGCCACCGAGCAGCAGCAGGCCACCGAACGTCAGCGTGTAGGCGTTGACCACCCACTCCAGCCCGGTGCCCGAGAAACCGAGCGCGTGCTGGATGTGCGGCAGCGCGACGTTCACGATCGATGCGTCCAGCACCACCATGAGCTGCGCGGTGGCGATGACCACCAGCGCGAGCCCGAGGTGGCGCCCGGCCGCCCCGCCGGATGCCGTCCGCCTGGCGGCGGACTGTGTCGTACTCATGCGTCTCCTTGTCAGGGCATAGGTGTACTCAGCCGCGGCGGTCGTGCCACACGCGGAAGCTTTTATCTGGGATGACGAAGTGAAGCCCCGTTAATCACCGCTCGACGGGAGCAGTGGCAGTTGCCAGCAGACTGGTCACCTCCTCGCCCGGGCAGTCGGCCTCAAGGTCGCTCATCGGTGGCGTCATCTTGTGCAGCAGGGTGATCAGGGTGACCCGCTCGTCCGGGCTGAGTGACCGCCGCCACGGCATCCGGGCCAGCATCGCCTGCTCCATCTGGTGTTTCATGTCCAGGCCGGCGCCGGTCAGCACGAGCCGCTTGACCCGGCGGTCGGCCGGGTCGGGCTCCCGCACGGCCAGCCCGCGCTTCTCCAGCATGTCGGCGATACCGGTGACGAACGAGGGATCGCAATGCATCCGCAGGCCAAGCTCCTTCATGGGCAGCGGTGCATCGATCAGGTGCATCGCCTTCAGGAAGAAGGCCGGCACCTCGAACTCCTTGGCCAGCTGCTCGGCCTCGCCCAGCAGCCGGGCGAAGAGACCGCCTACTGCGTCTACCAGGTCCATGTCGAGCTGATCTTCATCCGATCGTGGTTCCACGGCCCCTCCTTCCCCCGTACGTCGGGCGGCCATACCCCTGAGCCGCTCAATAGTTGAGTAGCTCAAACATAACCACGGATGGTTGAGTAGGTCAAATTCTTTTTTGCCGATGGATCTCCGGCCAGGATGCCCGCTGGGTGGCTTTTGACGCTTAGGCATGGGGGAATCACATTAGGTGTACAACCGGGGGGCCTCGTCTGCCGTCTCAACTGGCAGCAGCGAGCGGGCTCCCGTGGTGCCGGGTGGGAGTGTGCGGCCAGGTGGGGCCGGGGGAACCGGAGGCAGACACGATGGACGGGGCAGTGCGGCCTGGGGGCCGAACGGAAACAAGCCAGTACGGCAGCGAGCCGGACGGGGGCCGGGTGGCCGCACCGCAACGGCGCCGGTTCCTGGCTATGGCCGGGCTGGCCGCAGGCGCCGTCCCGCTGGCCGGGACGCTGGGGGCAGGCCTGGTGGCACCGGCCGCCAGCAGGCGTTCAATAGGAAAAGCGGAACCGGAGGCCGGCCCGGGCGCTGCGGACTGGGCGGCGCTGCGCCGGGCGCTGTCCACCCACAAGCTGATCCGGCCGGGCGGCAAGATGTACCCGGCGGCCAAGGAGCTCTTCGACCCGCGGTACGACGGCAAGCGGCCGGCCGGCATCGCGTACTGCGCGACCGCCCGGGACGTGAGCGCGTGCGTGAACTTCGTGCGCAAGTTCGGGCTGACCGTGTCGGCCCGGTCCGGCGGCCACAGCTACGGCGGCTGGTCCAGCAACAACGGCGGCCTGATCGTGGACGTCACCGGGATCAGCTACTTCAACGTGGGCGCCGGCTCGGTCACCGTTGGCACCGGCATCCACCTGATCGACTTCTACAACCGGCTGGCCGCGCGCGGCCTGGCCGTGCCGGGCGGGTCGTGTGCCACGGTGGGCATCGCCGGCCTGACGCTGGGCGGCGGGGTCGGGGTGCTGTCCCGCGCGTTCGGGCTGACCAGTGACAACCTGGACTCGTTGCGGATCGTCACCGCCGACGGGGCTATCCGCACGGCCAGCCCCACGTCCAACCCGAACCTGTACTGGGCCAGCCGGGGCGGCGGGGGCGGCAACTTCGGCATCGCCGTGTCGTTCACGTTCCGCACCCGGCGGCTCGGCTCGGTGGTGCTGTTCTTCCTGCAGTGGCCGTGGTCGGCCGCGGCCCGGGTGTTCACCGGCTGGCAGAACTGGGCGCCGTACCAGCCGGACGCGCTGTGGTCCAACCTGCACATGTCGGCCGCGCCCGGCGGGGGCACGCCGGTGATCCAGGTGGGCGGCACCTACCTGGGCAGCGTGGCCGGCTGCAAGGCGCTGCTGGCCAAGCTGTACAGCCGGGTCGGGTCGGCCCCGCTGAACCCGGGCAACGTGTTCCTGACCTCGTACCGGAACGCGATGATGATCGAGGCGGGCTGCGGCAGCTACTCGTTCTCCGAGTGCCATCTGCCATCGCAGACCCCGGACGGCAAGCTGGCCCGGGTGCCGTCCTACGCCAAGTCCGACTTCTTCACCAAGAAGATCCCGCCGGCCGGGATCGCCAAGATGGTGGCCGGCATCGAGCGGATGCGCGGGGTGCGCGGCGCGGCCGGCGGGGTGGGCGCGATCGCGTTCGACGCGTTCGGCGGCGCGCTCAACAAGCCGGCCGCCGCGTCGACCGCGTTCGTGCACCGCAACTCGCTGTACCTGGCGCAGTACTCGACCAGCTGGAACGAGGGCGCGGGCGGCGCCGGGTCAGGGCGGCAGCATGACTGGCTGACCGGGTTCTACGGGTCGCTGCATCCGTACGCGAGCGGCCAGGCGTACGTGAACTACCAGGATCCGGAGCTGACCGGCTGGCAGACCGCGTACTACGGGACCAACTTCACCCGGCTGACCACGGTCAAGACGGCCTACGACCCGCACCAGCTGTTCAAGTTCCCGCAGAGCATCCCGCCGGGGTAAGCCTCAGGCCGCCGCTTTGATGATCACGAATGCCACGATGAGCAGGCCGATCACCACGAGCCCGGCCTTGTTCCGGTTGCCGCGGAACGTGGGCACCCGGGCCTTGTTCACCTTCATGTCGCCGTGCATGCCGTAGGCGCGCCGTGCGAACCAGCCGATGACCGCCCCGAGGAACAGGATGACGATTCCTAACCCCGCTGCCATACCGCCCCCTTTCTGACTGGTCACTCCGAGTAAGCGCCCGGGCAGAGCATCTCGCATCGTGGCGGGCTGTTCCACCGATTTACTGTTCTTCCCGGGCTTAACCAGCTCAGCGAGTTCCGGCCCGGCGGAGGCGTTCGTGGGCTTCGTCTGGGGTCAGGCAGGTTAGTGGGTGTCCGGCGGCGTGCTGCTGCTTGGCGTCGTAGGCCCTGGTCCAGATGCCTGCGGCCCAGCAGCGCTGCAGCTCGCCGGGGCTGAAGGGCCGTCCGCGGGCGGTGGCGTAGGCGTCGAGGAACTCGCGGGTCTCGGTCACGGTGGGCAGCGCCGGGTACAGGTAGATGGCCGCGGCCAGTCCGGCGATGACCGCTTCGCTGCCGGTGATCAGGCTGTCCCAGTCGTAGGCCACCAGCAGCCGGCTGCCCTCCCAGCGCAGGTTGCCGGTTATCCAGTCACCGTGCCCGATCACGGCCTGGTCCTGGTCTTCGCGCAGCTTATGCCGGGCAGCCTGGCCCGCCGCATCGATCCAGCCCGGCCCGTCCACCTGGTTCAGGTCCACGTCCAGGTCCTCGGGCCAGGGCCACAACCCGCCCTGGTCGTGGTTCCAGGCCGCCCACGGCGGCGCGGGCGCCAGCGAAGGCACCTGCCCGGGCCGGGGAGCCAGGCGCACCAGGTGCGCGAGCGCGGCGGCGAAGGGCTGGGCGGCGCGGCCCGGGCCGGGCAGCGCGGCGCCGCCTGGAATGTAGCTCTCGGCGCTGGCCGCATGCTCACCGAGCGGTGCCGGGCCAGCCAGCGGCCGCGGGCACGGGTACCCCGAATCGACCAGGCGGCGCTGCACCTCGGTGCACGCCGCCAGCCGCGGCGCGGCGGGGCGGACCCGCACCACGACCGCACGCCCATCAGCCAGCCGTGTTCCGATCACCCGGGTAAGGTGCCCGGCCCGGAACAGTTCGCTGTCCGCCGGACTGCCCAGATGCCGCTCGCACCACGCGGCCAGGCCCGCCGCATCGACCACAGGCAGCTCACATGCCATCTCGCTATTCTCGCCGACCCCCCGCGCCACGGGGACCCGATGTGCCCGATGACCGCGCCCCGGCGTGTACCCGACCTGCACCGCAGCCGGGCCGGCCTGGGCACCCGGCACCAGCACACTCTTCGGCCGTCGTTAGTGCGCAAAGCCAGCTACCGCGGACACCAGCTCAGCTGATCCCGTCAGCTCTGGCTGGAGGCGGCCCAGATATTGATCCCGGCCTCCACCGCGTGGTCGTCGATGGCCTGGAGTTCTTCCGTGCTGAAGTCGGACCGGCCCGCCGCGGCCAGGTTCTCCTCCAGTTGCGCCACGCTGCTCGCCCCGATCAGCGCCGAGGTGACCCGGCTGTCCCGGAGCACCCAGCTCAGAGCCATCTGGGCCAGCGACTGGCCACGCTCGGCGGCGATCTGGTTGAGCGCCCGGACTTGGTTGAGGTTGCGCTCGGTGATCTGATCCTCGGTCAGCGAGTCGTTGCGCGCGGCCCGCGAGCCGGCGGGCACCCCGTCCAGGTACTTGGTCGTCAGCAGGCCCTGGGCCAGCGGCGAGAACGCGATGCAGCCGATGCCCTCGTCCGCCAGCACGTTCAGCAGGTCCTCCTCGACCCACCGGTTCAGCATGGAGTAGGACGGCTGGTGGATGAGGCACGGCGTGCCCAGGTCGCGCAGGATGGCCGCGGCCTCCCGGGTGCGCTGCGCCGAGTACGACGAGATGCCCGCGTACAGCGCGCGGCCGGAGGTGACCGCGGTGGCCAGCGCGCCCATCGTCTCCTCCAGCGGCGTGTCCGGGTCGGCCCGGTGGCTGTAGAAGATGTCCACGTAGTCCAGGCCCATCCGGGCCAGCGACTGATCCAGGCTGGCCAGCAGGTACTTGCGCGAGCCGTGGTCGCCGTACGGCCCGGGCCACATGTCGTAGCCGGCCTTGGTCGAGATGATCAGCTCGTCCCGGTACGGCCGGAAGTCCTCGCGCATGAGCCGGCCGAAGTTGATCTCAGCTTTTCCATAAGGAGGTCCGTAATTATTTGCGAGGTCGAAGTGGGTGACGCCAAGGTCGAACGCCCGCCGCAGGATGGCCCGCTGGGTGTCGATGGGCCGGTCGTCCCCGAAGTTCTGCCACAAGCCGAGAGAGATCTCGGGGAGCTCGATACCGCTCCGCCCGCAGCGGCGGTAGGGGGTCTGCAGGTAACGGTCTGGTGCGGCGAGATACGTCATGCCCGGGAGTCTCTCATTACCGGCCCGGCAGGCCCGCAGCCGGTCTGTGGCTGGCAGGATGTGATAGTTGCGCTAAGCAAACGAATGCACGCAGAGAAACGGAGCTCCCCTATGTACGACGGGATCATGGCGGAGACGATCAGCCTGGCCGGACACGGCGGCGACCAGATTGAGGCGTACCTGGCCCGCCCGCTCGGGCCCGGCCCGTTCGGCAGCGTGGTGGTCATCCACCACATGCCCGGTTACGACCATCAGACCAAGGAGATCACCCGGACGTTCGCGGCCAACGGCTACACCGCCGTGTGCCCGAACCTGTACACCCGGGAGGCGCCCGGCGCCAGCCCGGACGACGCCGCGGCCACCGTGCGGGCGGCCGGCGGGGTGCCGGACGAGCGGCTGGTCGGGGACGTCGGCGGGGCCGCCGCCTACCTGCGCGCGATGCCGAACTCCAACGGCAGGGTCGGAGTGATCGGCTACTGCTCGGGCGGCCGGCAGTCATTCCTGGCCGCGTGCAGCCTGCCGCTGGACGCGGCGGTGGACTGCTACGGCGCGTTCATCGTGGGCACGCCGCCGGAGGGCATGCCGCTCAAGGTCGGCCCGATCGTGGACCTGGCCCCCAGCCTGTCCTGCCCGCTGCTCGGCCTGTTCGGCGAGGACGACCAGTACCCGTCCCCGGAGCAGGTGGCCGAGCTGGACAAGGCGCTCGACGCGGCCGGCAAGCCGCACGAATTCCACAGTTACCCCGGCGCCGGGCACGCGTTCTTCGCCGTGAACCGGCCTGCTTACCGGCCCGAGGCGGCCACCGACGGGTGGCAGAAGATCTGGGACTTCTACGGCCGCTACCTGGTTTCGAGCTGAACGGAGACCTGCTTATGTGCACGTACCTCACCGAGAACGTCGACGTCACCGGCAGCGGCAAGGGCGCCGCGGGCTGGTTTGCGCTGCGCGAGGCTACGGTCTACTTCGATCACCCGGTGCACGCCGCCGCCGAGCACACGCTGAACATCGACTTCCGTGACCCGGCGCTCGGCCCGTCGGGCCGGGTGGCCGTGGAACTGACCGCGGAGTCGGCCCGGGCGCTGGCCGAGGCGATCACGTCGACGCTCGCTTCCGCCCCGCCTGGCCTGGCCTGAGCCGCCATGACAATCCGGCCGATCCGTCTGGATCGGCCGGATTGTCGGTGGGGGGTGCGAGGATCGGGGTGTCTGACGTGGGAGAGGCGAGTGGCATGAAGTTCCAGGTTGACCGGGATGCGCTGGCGGACGCACTGGCCTGGGTGGCCCGGGCGCTGCCCAGCCGCCCGGTGGTCCCGGTGCTGTCCGGGTTGCGGCTGGAGGCGGCTGACGGCCTGACCCTGTCCTGCTTCGACTACGAGGTGTCCGCCACCGCGCAGATCGACGCCGGGGTGGCCGACCCGGGCACGGTGATCGTGCCGGGCCGGCTGCTGGCCGAGATCACCCGCAGCCTGCCCGCGCTGGCCGTGGAGTTCAGCACCGACGACGACGTGGTCAACGTGATCTGCGGGAGCGCGGAGTTCGCGCTGTTCACGCTGCCCGCGGACGAGTACCCGGCGCTGCCGGCCGCGCCGCCGCTGGCCGGCACGGTGGACGGTGGGCTGCTGGCCGCAGCCATCAGCCAGGTTGGCCCGGCGGCCAGCCGGGACGACACGCTGCCCATGCTGACCGGGGTGTGCCTGGACATCGACGGTGACTCGGTCACGCTGGCCGCCACCGACCGGTACCGGCTCGCGGTGCGGGCCGTGCCCTGGCACCCGGTCCGCCCCGGCCTGCGCGCGGCCGCCCTGGTCCCAGCCCGCACGCTGGCCGACGCGGCCCGGGCCATGGCCCCCGGGACCCCGGTCGAGATCGCGTTCGACGCGGGCCCGGAGACCAGGCCCAGCCGGCCGCGGGGCGACGCCGAGCCCCGGCCGGCCGAAGGCATGATCAGTTTCGCCATCGGCGGGCGGCGGCTGACCACCCGGCTGATCGGCGGCGAGTTCATCCGGTACCGGTCCCGCTTCCCGGCCGAGTTCGGCGGCCGGGCCGAGGTGCCGGGGACCCTGTTCACCAATGCGGTCCGCCGGGTGTCGCTGGTCGCCGACCGGGCCAGCCCGGTCCGGCTCCGGTTCAGCCCAGGCTCCGTGCTCATCGAAGCGCAGACCGAAGGCCGGGCCCGCGCGGTGGAGACGGTGCGCGCCGAGTTCACCGGGACCGAGCCGGTCATCGCATTCAACCCGCACTACCTGCTGGACGGGCTGACCGCGGCGCTGGTGCCGACGCCGGCTGACCCGGCCGCGGCGGCGGCCGCGGATCCGGCCGGCGCCGGGGACGACGACGGGGATGATGCGGACGGCCACGCCGATCCGGCCGACCCCGGGCTGGTCAGCATCGAGTTCACCAGCCCGGCCAAGCCCGCCCTGATCACCAGGGTGCCCGCCCCGGGCTCGGACGATGGCCCGCCGGGCCAGCCGCCGGACTTCCGGTACCTGGTGGTGCCGCTGCGCGCGGTGGCCCGGCCCTGACCCCGCTGCCCGGTCCTGACCGGGCTGGCAGCTCATCCGCCCGGCCATTTTCCGCCCCGGGACGGGACAGTCTAGGTCAAGTATCGGTAAAGTGGCCCTCATTGGATGGTCAGCTGCCATGTCCGTGGGCTGGGGGACCCGGCATGGCCGCGCGGCGAGGCGTGATGCTGGCCGCCGGGAGCAGGCCGGTGTGGGGGTCACGCCATGCTCGAGATCTCGCTGCTGGGGGAGCAGCGTGTCGCGCTGGACGGCTCGGTGGTAGAGCTGGGGTCGCCGCGTGCTAAAGCCCTGCTCGGCTTCCTGCTGCTGCACCGGGACGTGCCGCAGCGGCGCGAGCACGTGGCCGGCCAGTTCTGGCCTGACTCCACTGCTGGCCAGGCTCGCACCAACCTGCGCCGGGAGCTGCACACCCTGCGCACCGGGCTGCCTGCGGTGGCCGGCTGGCTGGCCGCGGACCGGGGCACGCTGCTGTGGCGCTCCGGCGCTGGCTGCCAGCTGGACGTGGCCGAGTTCGAGACCGCGGCCGGCGCTGCGGCCGCCGCCCGGACGGCGGGCGACGATACCGGGTTCCGCCAGGCCGCGGCCGGGGCGATGCGCGCCTACCGTGGTGAGCTGCTGCCCGCGCTCTACGACGACTGGGTGGCCACCGAACGGGGCCGGCTGCACCGGATGTGCCTACTGCTGCTCGACCAGCTCATCGAGCTGGACCGGGCGGCTGCTCGGTACCAGGACGCGATCGAGCGGGCCCGGCAGCGGATCGATCTTGAGCCGCTCGAAGAAGTCGGTTACCGCACCCTGCTCCAGGTGCAGGCCCTGGCCGGTGATCGCGCCGCCGCGCTGCAGACGTATTACCGCTGCGTGTCCGTGCTGGAACGCGAGCTGGGGGTGGCGCCGGACCGGGCCACGATCGCGGAATACGAGCGGCTGGCCGGGCCGGGCGTGGCCCCGGCGGGGGTGACGGGGCCCGACGCGGCTGGGCCTGACCGGGGGGCGGCCGCCGCCGGGCAGGCTCAGCGGCCGGTCATCAGCCCGGTGCGGCTGGTCGGCCGCGAACAGGAGTTCCGGCTGCTGCAGCAGCGCTGGCGGGAAACGCTGGCCGGGACAGCAGGATTGGCCGTGCTGTCCGGAGAGGCGGGCATCGGGAAGACCAGGCTGCTCGACGAGCTGTCGGCCGCGGTGCAGCGGGCGGGCTTCCCGGCCCCGCGGGCCCGCTGCTTCGCGGCCCGTGGCCGGCTGGCTCTTGCCCCGGTGTCCGAGTGGCTGCGCAGCCCGCCGCTGCACGCGGCCCGGGCTCGCCTCGAGCCAGTCTGGGCCCGGGAAGTTGACCGCCTGGTCCCGCCGCGGGACACCAGGCCAGCCGCCCCGCCGCGGCCGATGGCCGACGCCTGGCAGCGGCACCGGTTCTTCGAGGGGCTGGCCCGGGCTGTGCTGTCGGCCGCCCGGCCCACCCTGCTCGTTCTCGATGATCTGCAATGGTGCGACGAGGACACGCTGGCCTGGCTGCAGCTACTGCTGCACCTGGGCCGGGACCAGCCGCTGCTGGTGCTGGCCGCGACCCGGCGCGACGAGGTGGCGGCGAATGCCGAACTCAGCGAGATGCTGCGGGTGCTCCGCTCAGCGGGCCAGCTGACCGAGATCAACGTGGCGCCGCTGGACCCGGCCCGGTCCAGGCAGCTAGCCGGGCAGGTGCTCGGCCGGAAGCTGGCCACGGCCGAGGCTGAGCTGCTGCACGCCACCACCGGTGGCTACCCGCTGTTCGTCATCGAAGCGGTCCGGGCCGGCTTGCTGGACCGCACCGGCCGGGCGGTACCCGTGCCTGGCCCCGGCGGGGGCGCACCGGAGGTCCGCTCGGTGCTGGCCGGGCGGATCCGGCAGGCCGCCCCCGCGGCCCGGGCGACCGCCGAGCTGGCCGCCGTGATCGGCCGTGACTTCACCCTGGAACTGCTCGCCGGGGCCAGCGATCTGGACAGCGACGCCGTCATGGCCGCGGTGGACGAGCTGTGGCAGCGGCGGATCATCCGCGAGCATGCCCCGGCCCGCTACGACTTCTGCCACGACCTGCTGCGCGACACCAGCTACGGCGAGGTCAGCCCGGCCCGGCGGCGATTGCTGCACCGGCGGGTGGCGCAGGCG
>Ga0335072_10011663_pt1 | contig 12588 bp, 10 predicted proteins | sample Lox_Sample_21_FD_206725 | JGI IMG/M metagenome (GOLD analysis project Ga0335072, IMG submission 206725) | Soil microbial communities from Loxahatchee National Wildlife Refuge, Florida, United States - Lox_Sample_2.1 | ecosystem: Environmental > Terrestrial > Soil > Wetlands | place: USA...
AACGTTTCCTGGATCCGCGTGAGCGCAGCCTGGTTATCCGCATCGAAACGCAGTACCAAGATCGGCGTGGTGTTGGAGGGGCGCACCAGACCCCATCCATCGGGCCAATCGGCACGCACACCGTCGATGGTGACCAGCGTGGCATCGCCAAATTGCGCTTTCTCGCGGAATTTTTCGATAAAGCGATAGTGCTCGCCTTCGGCCATTTCCACCTTGAGCTCCGGCGTGGAAACGCCTTTCGGACAGGTGTCGAAAATTTCTTCCGGTGTACGGCTTTCCATATCGCCCGCCAGAATTTCCAGCAAGCGAGCACCCGCATAGATGCCGTCGTCGAAACCGTACCAACGCTCCTGGAAAAAGAAGTGGCCGCTCATCTCGCCCGCAAGCTCTGCACCGGTTTCGCGCATCTTGGCTTTGATCAGCGAGTGGCCGGTGCGCCACATCAGCGGGCTGCCGCCCGCGTCGAGAATCTGCCCCTTCAGATGGCCGGTGCACTTGACGTCGTAGATGATCGTCGCACCCGGCTGACGCGAGAGCACATCGCGCGCGAACAACATCAGCGTGCGATCGGGGAAGATGATTTCGCCACGGCGCGTCACCACCCCCAGACGATCGCCGTCGCCGTCGAACGCCACGCCCAGATCCGCGCCCGTCTGTTTGACGGACAGAATCAGATCTTCCAAGTTGTGCGGATCGGACGGATCGGGATGGTGATTGGGAAAATTGCCATCCACATCGCAATACAAGGGAATCACGTCGCAGCCGATGCCTTCGAGGACGTGCGGCGCCACCGCGCCGGGAATGCCGTTGCCGCAGTCGACCACGATCTTCAGGCGACGCTCGGTCTGCACGTCGGAGGTAATGCGTTCGATGTAGTCGGGCACCACGTCGATCAGACGCAAGTTGCCGCCGCCACCGGATTCCAGCGCACCACTGACGATGCGTTTGTAGAGATCTTGAATCGCACCTTCCGACAGCGTTTCACCGCCTACGACAATTTTGAAGCCGTTGTAATCCGGTGGATTGTGGCTGCCGGTCACCGCAACGCCGCAACCGGTGTTGAAACGATAGGCCGCGTAGTAAACCACCGGCGTCGGCACAGCACCCACGTCGATGACGTCGATCCCCGCCGCACGCAAGCCATCGGCCAGTGCGCCGGCCAGTTCCGGACCGGACAGACGGCCGTCGCGCCCCACCACGATTTCGTGCAGCCCCTTCTCGCGCATAACGGTGCCGATCGACTGACCAAGCAACTTGGCGACCTCCGGCGTCAGGCTCTTGCCCACCACGCCGCGCACGTCGTACGCGCGGAAAATCGTCGGATCGACGCTGACGGGCGCCGCTGCGGGTGCCGGGTTCGCGGCAGGGCGAACGACCGGTTTGACAGGTTCGGGCACGGGCTGGGGTTCTACGATATTCGACAACGTTTGTTCCTCGACAAGTACCGCGTCCTGCTTAGCAGGACGCGCAAACAACCAGAATAGGCCGGCGGCGCCAGCCAGGCACAGCAGCGTAAGGAAAGCCGCGAACGGCCAATTTGGCGGCAGCGCGATGTAGGCGCCAGGCAATACCGCAACAATGTTGAAACTGCTGCCGGCGATGGGCTTGCCGGTCGGCTCGGCGTCCGCCGCACTCAAGCTGCCGCGCGACATCAATTGGAGGTTCTCGCCTCGGTCGGTACTTTGATTGAGCAGCAGGCGTCCGTCGCTCACAGCCAGCCCATTGAAATGCTGTGCGACAGGCGTGAACGGCAGCGCGATCCATGCCCAAGCAAGCGGCTTTTGCTGAGACCCCAAGGGCTGCACCACGGTGAGACGGCGATCGCCCAACCCTTTGAGTTCTGCCTCGAACGGCGGCGGACCTTCGGCATCCGGCGCCGACATCAGTTGCGCGGCTTTCGCATAGCCGAATTCGCGATAGTTGGCATGCAGCACTTCATCCAATCCGCCGCTGTAAAGCTCGATGTCCAGGGCTTGCGGCAAGCGTTGCTTCAATGCCGCCAGCACTTGCTGAGAACTGCCAGGTAACCCGGTGACGTCGATGCCCGCCGCGGCACGGCTCACCTCGTCCCGCTCGTTGACGATTTCGGCGGTGAGCGCTTGCACCGCCCGGTCTTGCGCTGCATGCACTCTTTCGACGGCGCTGCCCTGATCGGCGATCAACCATGTCTGCCATGCGCAAAATGCCGTAGCCGCCAGCAATACCGTGCCACCGGCCAACATCAGCAGGCGCCCCCACTGAACGTGCAAACCTGGCAAACGCGCTTTTGCGCCGCTCATCGCCATGCCCCATTTCCCCGAATTTTAGTGTTTTCCCGTGGAACCGAATCCGCCCTCGCCCCGTTCCGAAGGCACAAAATCGTCAACGATGCGCAACCGCGCCTGACCCACCGGCACCAGCAGCAACTGCGCAACGCGCTCGCCCACTGCAATGGTGTACGGCTGCACACCGCGATTCCAGCACGAGATCATCAGCGGACCTTGATAGTCGGCATCGATCACTCCCACCAGGTTGCCCATGACCAGCCCGTGCTTATGCCCGAGCCCCGAGCGCGGCACGATCAGCGCGCACCAGCCCGGATCGCCGATGTGGATGGCCATGCCGCTGGGAACCAAGGCGCTCTCGCCCGGCGCCAGCGTGAGCGGTTCTTGCAAGGCAGCGCGCAAATCCATACCCGCGCTGCCGGCCGTGGCCGCTTGCGGCAACGCAATGCTGTCGCCCAGGCGCGGATCGAGAATCTTCAGCTCGACGTCGATCATCCGCGCACCGCCTTATAACGGCTGGCGATGCACTCGATGAGCTGACGCGCCAATGCGGTCTTGTCGGTACGCGGCAATTCCAGCGCGCCATCGTTCCAATACAGCGTGATGGCGTTGTCGGCGGTTTCGAAACCAAGACCTTCGCCGACCTGATTGGCGGCAATCATGTCCAAGCCTTTTCGTTGCAGCTTGTCGCGCGCATAACGCTCCACGTTCTGAGTCTCGGCGGCGAAACCCACCAGAAACGGATGCGGCTGCTTGGCCGAGAGACTGGCGAGTATGTCCGGGTTTTCCGCCAGTTGCAGGGTGAGATCGGCGCCATCGTGCTTCTTGAGCTTGTGTGCCGCCATGGCGCTGGGGCGGTAATCGCCGACCGCCGCCGAACCGATGTAGATATCGGCGCCTGCCGCCGCCTCCGTGACGGCAGCATGCATCTGCGCGGCGCTGCGTACGTCGACACGTTTGGCGATACCTTGCGGCGTGGCCAGACTGACCGGTCCGGCCACCAGAATGACCTGCGCGCCCGCTTGCGCCGCCGCTTCGGCGACGGCAAAACCCATGCGACCTGAGCTGCGGTTGCCGATGAAGCGCACGGGATCGATGTCTTCATAGGTCGGGCCGGCGCTGACGACCACTTTTTTGCCGAGCAGAACCTGGCTACCGAACGAAGCGACGATCGCTGCACGCAATTCGTGCGGTTCCAACATCCGACCCGAACCCACTTCGCCGCAAGCCTGATCGCCTGCCGCCGGTCCCAGGATTTGCACGCCGCGCGCACGCAAGGTAGCAAGGTTCGCCTGCACCGCCGCATGAGCCCACATTTGCTGATTCATGGCCGGCGCCAGATACACCGGCGCCGCGGTGGCGAGGCACAGCGTGGTCAGCAGATCGTCGGCGTGGCCATGCGCCAGACGCGCCATCACATCGGCGCTCGCCGGCGCGATCAGCACCCGTTCGGCCCAACGCGCCAGCTCGATATGCCCCATGGCGGCTTCCGCCGACGCGTCCCACAAGCTCACGCGCACCGGCTCGCCGGACAGGGCCTGGAAAGTCGTGGGCGTAACGAAACGCGTAGCATTCTCGGTCATCACGACACGCACGTAGGCGCCAAGATCGCGCAGCCGGCGCACCAACTCGCACGACTTATAGGCGGCGATGCCGCCCGACACTCCCAGCACAATGCGGCGTTGGGCAAGACTCATGGCGTAAGCGAGGTCCGACATTCAAATAGATGAGTAGCTTACCGGATTCATATACGCCAACTGCTGTCCGGTAAGGCCCTCCGAACGGGATGCTGGTCACATGAGCATTCGACAATGGCCGGAAGGCGAACGACCCCGTGAAAAATTGCTTGCGCAAGGTAGCGGCGCCCTGTCCGATGCCGAACTGCTGGCCGTGCTGCTCGGTAGCGGCGTTCGCGGCAAAGACGCCATCGCACTCGGCCGCGAGCTGTTGATCCAAGCCGGCAGTCTCAACGCACTGCTCGGTCGCCAGGATCGGGAAATCCGCGCCGTTGGATTGGGCCCAGCCAAACGAGCACGCATCGTGGCCGCACTCGAGCTGGCGCGCCGCACGCTGGCCGAGCAACTCACCGAACGGCCATCGCTGACCAACCCGAACGAAAGCGGGGATTACCTGACCGCGCGGCTGCGTCATCTGCCCTACGAAGTATTCGCCTGTCTCTATTTAGACAACCGACACCGGGTCCTGGCCTTCGAGGAGTTGTTTCGCGGCACGGTGGATGGCGCCAGCGTGCATCCGCGGGAGGTGGTGCGTGCCTGCCTCAAGCACAATGCCGCCGCCGTTATTTTTGCCCATAACCATCCCAGCGGCGTGGCGGAGCCGAGTTCGGCTGATCAGGCCATCACGCGGGAGCTTGGTCAGGCGCTGCGGCTGGTCGGCGTGCGCGTGCTCGATCACCTGGTGATCGGTCATGCCGATCCGGTGTCGATGGCTGCCCGCGGCTTGCTCTGAGGTGCTTCGGATAAAAAAACGGCGCGACCGGGAGGACGCGCCGGGAGCCGCATGAGGGGAGGGTATGAGGGATGCGGCAGTCCCGTATCGGTCCGACGGGGGAGACGTCGGGGATACCCAGCTATTGTCGCGATGCGTCATGACGCGCATATGACATCGTCGGCCACGGCGGTCACAAATCGGGGCGGCGCGCGGCTGGCAAGACTTATGCACACAACGCTCAAAAGGCCACTTAGGGGGATATCACTGAAAAGCACATCAACTTCACATTTTAAATATTTGATTTAAAACGACTAACTGCATGACAGAGTGATTTCCGTTAGGTTTTTACGCTGCGCCGCTTACCCCCCCTTCACTTTCCCCACAGACTTATCCACAGCCCGATTCACTGCAGCGCAGCAGCTTTATTCGGGCTCGAAAACCGACATCGATAGCGTGGCGGGAAAACACGGTTCGGACGCGGCTGTCTGTTACGATGCGCGGTTCCATCCCGATTGAACCCTTCCTGTGAAACAAGCGCTGCGCGAACTGGTCCTCCAGGCGATCCGTGCCCTTCAGGGCGACGGCCTCCTGCCCGCCGACATGGATTTACCCCACTTCGTGATTGAGCGTGCACGCAACCGCGAACACGGAGATTTCGCCACCAACGCGGCCCTGCTGATGGCCAAAGCGGCGCGCGCCAAGCCGCGCGACCTGGCGGAAAAGCTGGTGGCCGCCATGCCTGCCAACGCTTCGGTGGCCAAGGTGGAGATCGCCGGTCCCGGCTTTATCAATTTCTTCCTGGCACCGGCCGCCTACCACGCCGAGGCGGACCGCATTCTGTCAGAGGGCCATGGGTATGGCCGCAACCAGAGCGGGGCCGGCCATACGGTGGGCGTGGAATTCGTGTCGGCCAATCCGACCGGCCCCCTGCATGTAGGCCATGGCCGCGCCGCCGCGATCGGCGATTGCCTGAGCCGTCTGCTTCAAGCCACCGGCTGGAACGTCAAACGCGAGTTCTACTACAACGATGCGGGGGTGCAGATTCGCAATCTGGCCATCTCCGTGCAGGCGCGCGCGCGTGGTATGGCACCCGGCGACGCCGGCTGGCCGGAAGACGGCTATCGCGGCGACTACATCGCCGATGTCGCGCGCGCCTACCTGGCCGGTGAGACGGTCTTCGCCGACGGCCAGGCGGTGGTAGGCGCGAAAGATCCGAGCGATCTGGAGGCCATCCGCCATTTCGCGGTGGCGTCGTTGCGCCGCGAGCAAGACCTGGATCTGCAGGCATTCGGCGTGAGCTTCGATGTCTACTTTCTCGAATCCTCGCTGTACACCGACGGCAAGGTCGACGAAACCGTGCGCGAGCTGGTCGCCCACGGCCACACCTACGAGGAAGGCGGCGCACTCTGGCTGCGCAGCACAGACTTCGGTGACGACAAAGACCGCGTGATGCGCAAATCCGACGGCACCTATACCTACTTTGTGCCGGACGTGGCCTATCACCGCAGCAAATGGCTGCGCGGTTACGAGCGCGCTATCACCGAGCTCGGCTCGGACCACCACGGCAGCCTCGCCCGCGTACACGCCGGACTGCAAGCACTGGACTGCGGCATTCCGAAAGGTTGGCCGGAATACGTGTTGCACCAGATGGTGACGGTGATGCGCGGCGGCGAAGAGGTGAAAATTTCCAAGCGCGCCGGCAGCTATGTCACGCTGCGCGACCTGATCGAAGAAGCCGGCCGCGACGCCACGCGCTACTTCCTGATCGCGCGCAAGGCCGATTCGCAGCTGGTGTTCGACATCGACCTGGCCCGCTCACAAAGCAACGACAACCCGGTCTACTACATCCAGTACGCTCATGCGCGTGTCTGCCGCGTCCTGGAAGAGTTGACCGAGCGCGGCCTGCCGCCGGTCGATACGCAGGCGGGCGTCGCGCAGATGACCCGGCTCGATAGCGAGCCCGAGCAGATTCTGCTCACGGAGCTGTCGCGCTACACCGAAGTGGTCGAGGCCGCGGCCAACAATCTGGAACCGCACCTGATCGCGCAATACCTGCGCGAACTCGCCGGTGCGCTTCACAGCTACTATCACGAACATAAATGGATCGTGGACGATGCTCCGCTGCGCAACGCGCGCATCACGCTCGCCCTCGTCACGCGGCAGGTGATACGAAACGGTTTGGATTTACTGGGACTCAGCGCCCCGGAGAAGATGTAAATGGCAACACGCAAAGGCAAGGGCCGGCAGGCCGTTCGCAACAAAAGCGGCGGGTTTCCAGCCTGGGCCGGCATTCTCGTCGGCATCCTGATCGGCGCGTTGGTCGTGGTGGCGCTGATGCGCCACTCGCTGGTGCCGATGGCGCCGAAGGGTCCGCAGCCCAACCCCGAAGCCACCGCGCAACCGGGCAGCGACGAAGGCCTCGCTCCGGCCAACACCACCACCGCGCCAAAGAAGCCGCAGTACGACTTCTACTCCGTGCTTTCGGAGAAGGAAGTACGCATTCCGGATTCGGAGATCAACGCACAGGCGAAGGCGGAACAACAACAGCAACTCGCGCAACAGAAGCCGCAGCCGGCGCCGGCCGCTCCGCCGTTGCCAGCCAATGCACCGCGCGCCGAAACGCAGAACATCACGGCGGCACCGCAGTCCGCGGTGGCGCCACCGCCCGCAGCGGGCCCGGTGCAGACCGGGTATCTGTTGCAGGTCGGCGCGTTCCCAAGCGCGTCGGATGCGGAAACGCTGAAAGCCAAGCTTGCGCTGCAAGGCTTCGTCGCCAACGTGCAATCGGTCAACGTGGGTGGGCAAACCTACCACCGCGTGCGTCTTGGGCCGTTCCATTCGGCCACGGACCTGGAGTCGACCAAACAGCGGCTGTCGTCGGCCGGTTTCCCCGCTATCGCATTGAAAGCGGGCTCGTGATCGAACACGAAGGGCGCCGCAGGCGCCCTTCGCTTTTGGGCGTTTCGCCGATACCGGCTGACGCGCGCCACCATGCCGCTTCGTCCGAGCCGTCGTTTCGGACCACATGGGAGGGCGGAAATCCCATCGCCGACATTGCGCGCATAATGGTCCAACCGCCCGTGTCCGAAGAACCAGGGGAACCCACTCACGCATGGGGCATTGCCCTGAAGAGAGGTTCTTATGAAGAACGGTACGGCATGGCTTGCGCTGGCCCTGCTCCTGGGCTCAGCCGCACAAGCGGCGGAAAAACCGGCGGTCACCGTCATACGCGATTACACGGATATCGTGGCCCCGGCAGACCAGCAGGCATACGAAGCGGGCGTCAAAAGTTTCAACCAATGCCTGCACCAGCATGGTTTCAAGTACACCTGGACGGCATGGACGCACGAGACCGGGAATACGTACAGCTATTCGTACACCTCTGCCCCGATCCCCTGGAGCAGCTTCGACGACATGGATGCCGCAGGCAAAGCGTGCGACGCGACGATGAGGTCCGGCGTCAATCCGCATCTGAAGAGTGAGATCAGTGCGTTCATGCAGGTCCTGCCGGAAATGAGCCATGTGCCCAAAGCCGCGGACCCGGCGCCGAAGCTCATCGAGGTCACGTATTTCACGCTCAAACCCGGCCATGAATCGTCGGAGGCATTCATGGCCGGTGCGAAGAAGATCGCCGCGGCCGCCGAGAAGTCCAAGTGGCCGTACTACTACCAGTTCGCCCGCGTCATCGATGCGGGTGAGGGCTCACCGGATTTCATTCTGGTATCGCCATCCAAGAGCTGGGCGGAATTGGGTGCGGATCCCGATCCTGATGTATGGAAAATGATCGAGAGCGTGTACGGCAAGGCCGATGCGGCAGCCATTCGCAAGACGATCAACGATGCCATCAAGGATGTGTCCGCGCATGTCGACAGCTACAACGCGGAGCTGACCTACACAGCACCTGAAAAGTGATGACCACAACGAAAACAGGCGGCCCGTCGTGGCCGCCTGTTTCTTGTTGCGCGCGCTTTCAGTGCTTGCGCTTGAGACGAATCAGACCGGAGATGTCGTCATCGCCATGCCCTTGGCGCATCAGCTCGGCGTAATCGGTGAGCGAGCGTTCGATCACCGTGCGATCGGTGCCGACACCTTCGGCGATGCCGCGCACGATGCCCAGATCCTTATGCAGCAACGCCAGCTTGAAGCCCACGCTGAACTGATTTTTCAGCATGGTCGCACCGCGTTTTTCCAGGAACCAGTTGCCGGCCGCGCCAGCGCCCAAGGTCGGAATCAAACGTTCCGGATCGAGACCGAGCGCTTCGCCCAACGCAAGGCCTTCGCACACCGCCTGCGCAATGCCCGCGACCAGCACCTGATTCACCGCCTTGGTCGCCTGTCCTGCTCCGACATCGCCCAAATGCGTGATGCGCAGCGCGTACGCCGCCAACACCGGACGCGCGCGTTCGAGTACGGCGGCATCGCCGCCCACCATCACGGACAATTTGCCGTTCTTTGCGCCTTCCACGCCGCCCGAAACCGGCGCATCCAGAAAGTGTGCACCGACGGCTTGCAGACGCGCCGCGGCTTGCTTGGCGGTTTCGGGCGCCACGGTGGAATGATCGATCACGATGGCGCCCGGCTTTACGTGCGGGGCGAGCGCATCGACGGTACTCAATACATCCGCATCGGCCGTCACGCACAGCGCGATGACGTCGCATTGCGCCGCGAGCTCGGCAAGCGTTGCCGGTGCCGCGACACCGAGCGTGCGGGCGACAGCTTCGGCCTTGGCGTGCGTGCGATTGGCTACGGCATGCAGCAAACCGTGTTGCTTCAAATGTCCTGCCATGGGTTCGCCCATGGCGCCGAGGCCGATGAAAGCCGCCTTGAGGGTCATGCTGAGTCCTTCAAAAAATCATGATTCCGTCTGAAGCACACGATGCACGTCGTGCGTCACGAACGGCTTGTCTGGGGTCGGAGGATCGAGCCAGTGCGGACGGCTCAGCGTATGACGCATGTCGGTCAATCCGCTTTGCCAATGCTCGTGCATGGTTTCCGCGCTGAATTCGTAATCTTTGTAATGCCCTTCGTAGGGCTTGTCACGATAAATGAGATGGATCAGGTTGGTAAGCGCCCCGTTGGCATAACGCTCGGCGCGGTGGAAGGCCGCATTGTCGCGTTTGTCCTCCGGCACGAGCGCCATCAGCTCGTGCAGCAGGCGCTGTTGTTCGCGGGTCTGATGCATGTATTCGGTCACCAGCCGGGTGCGGCTGGAATACTGGATGTCTTTAGCACGTTCGGCCACCGTGCCCATGTCGCGCGGCAAGGCACCGACGGCACTCCATAGATCGACTTGAAATATCAGCGAATCGCGATGCGGCCGCTCGGTGAGCACCTTGTATAACGGCGTATTGGAAACCATGCCGCCGTCCCAGTAGTACTCGCCATCGATCTCGACCGCGGGAAAACCCGGTGGCAGCGCACCCGATGCCATGAAATGCTCGGGGCGAAGCGTGTCGCTTCGATTGTCGAAATACGCGAAATTGCCCGTGCGCACATTCACCGCGCCCACTGACACGCGCACACAGCTGGGATGATTGATGCGATCGAAATCGGCCAGACGTTCCAGCGTCTCGCGCAAAGGTGCCGTGTCGTACCAGCTGGCGGTATCGGGCGTACCGTGCCATTGCAGAATGGGCGGCGGCACGCGTGGCTGGAAGAATCCCCACTGCCCTTCGGTCATCGCACGCCATGCCGACAGTGTGTTCATGCCGTCGCGAAGTATCTGCGGCAAGGCCATGCCATCGGGCCACGAGAACCCAGGTCGACCCGGCCACAGCGCCGATTTGCAAATGGTTTCCCAAAACTCGGTAAGCCGCTCGACGCGATGCTCCGGTGCATTCCCGGCAATGATGGCGGCATTCAGCGCACCGATCGAAATGCCGGCGATCCAGTTCGGATGCAATCCGGCCTCGGCCAGCGCCTCGTAAACGCCGGCCTGATAAGCGCCGAGCGCGCCGCCACCCTGCAAAACAAGCGCGGTAACTTTGTAGGCACTTTGCACGGGGTGCTGCCCGGCAGCGTGTGACGATGTTTTGGTCGCAGCCATACCGGCTCCTAAGCGTTCTTCTCATCGAGATAGTCGTAAACCACCGTGCCCAGATCGAGCGTGAGATCGGTGATGTAGTGCAGCGCCGATTCCACTTTCAGCACGGGCAAATCCGCAACCGGCGCCAGCGCGTGCGGATGTAATTCCAGCGATGCCGGCCCCGTCCACGCGCCCTTCAGCGTGACGTGCGTCGTGTAGTAGCGCACCAGTTCGCAGATGCGCGGCGTGCCGTCGACGTGCGGAATGATCTTAAGCAGATAACTGGGCGCCGCCAGACCCGCGAGTATCGCCTGACGATCGGCTTCGCGATGCTTGAAACCCATCGTGGCTTTGGCGACGCGCACTTTGCCGTAGTCGAGCGTACCCACGAGCGTATCGATTTCGGTATCCAGCACGGGCGTGGCGAGTTTTTTGGGAAAGCCCCACAGCTCGCGGCCGCCCGCGATCGGCGGGTGATCGTTGAGATACATCGCGTGCACGTAGCCCCCGCGCTCGCCGCGAAAACTCACCGGTATCACTTGCCCCGATTCGGTGTAGTCGCCGAAGCCGGTGGAGTCGGGCATGCGAATGAATTCGTACTTCACCAACGGCTCGGTGACCTCGAGCGGCTCCGGCACGACGGCGCGCAGCGCGTCCATATCCGTGCGATAGGTGATAACCAAAAATTCCCGATTGACGAAACGATACGGCCCCTTGGGAAACGCGGGGCTCGTCAGCGGCATGGCGAAAGCGTTCGCTTTGACATCAGCGATTTTCATGGATCGCATCCTTTTGACAGTTCTGCTGGGACACCGGTATAGAGAAAGCCGTCATCCGCTCCCTCTCCTGTTCACGGGGAGGGAGCGAAAGCGATTTACTGCATGTACCAGCCGTGGCTGACCACAAAGCTCTGACCGGTCAACGCCGCGCTCGGGAATGCCGCGAGGAACAGCGCCGTCTGCGCGATGTCTTCCACCGTGGTGAACACGCCGTCCACGGTGTCTTTCAGCATCACATTCTTGATCACATCCGCTTCGCTGATGCCCAGCTCCTTGGCTTGTTCCGGAATCTGCTTTTCCACCAGCGGTGTGCGTACGAATCCGGGGCAGATCACGTGCGAACGCACGTTATGCGCCGCGCCTTCTTTCGCCAACGTACGCGCCAGGCCGAGCAAGCCGTGTTTCGCCGTGACGTACGCCGATTTCAGTTTGGATGCTTCGTGCGAGTGCACCGACCCCATGTAGATCACCGTGCCGCCACGGTTGTCCTTGTACATGTACTTGAGCGCGGCCTTGGTGGTGAGAAAGCCGCCATCCAGGTGAATGGCCAGCATCTTTTTCCAGTCGGCGAAAGCGAACTGATCGATCGGATTGATGATCTGCACGCCGGCGTTGGAAATGAGAATGTCCAGACCGCCGAATGCCGCCGCGACTTTGTCGGTACCGGCGTTCACGGCGTCTTCGTTAGTGACATCCATTTCGATGCCGATGGCTTTTCCGCCGGCGGCATTGATCTCCGCCGCCGTGGCGTCGGCGGCCTGCTGATTGATATCGGCGATACCCACCGCCGCGCCGTTCTTTGCGTAAAGCTCGGCGATAGCTTTACCCAGGCCGCTTGCCGCGCCTGTGATCAATGCAACTTTGCCGTCGAGACTTGCCATGTGCCACTCCTGCGGATGGGGTAAGGGGGACGCCGGGGCAGCACATCGGTTCGCCGCGGCATGTTCAACGCACCATCGAACATGCCTAGGCCATGTCGCTAACGCACGCCCTCGGAGAGGTAGGTATAGCCGGTCAAGCCTTCATTCAATGTTACAAACAGGCTTTGGGCCTGCTCGCCTTCTATGCC
>Ga0335072_10011664_pt1 | contig 12588 bp, 11 predicted proteins | sample Lox_Sample_21_FD_206725 | JGI IMG/M metagenome (GOLD analysis project Ga0335072, IMG submission 206725) | Soil microbial communities from Loxahatchee National Wildlife Refuge, Florida, United States - Lox_Sample_2.1 | ecosystem: Environmental > Terrestrial > Soil > Wetlands | place: USA...
GTCCCTTATTCGCTCCTCTTGCCCGACGCTGCAGTCCTACCGTTTTCCCTCCGGGGATGCATCTCAAACTCACGGTTTCGACGGTGTCGCCGAGGTGGTGACCGAGACCACATTTGTTCCAACTGGGCGTTCCATTTGGGAGTTTGGAACGGGAGAAAACTATGAGAAAAAAGCCTCCGACGACTTCCAGAAGCGCACAGATGAATTGAGTGCAGACGATCGTGCAAAGCAGACATTTACGTTTGTTACCTCGCGGATCTGGGATGGGGGACCGGAGGACTGGGAGAAAGAGCGCGCTTCTTCGGGATGGCTGAGAGTCCGCGCCCTCGATGCGACTTCACTTGAATTGTGGCTTTCGGAGTGCCCGAGCGTTTCTCTTACATTGGCCAAGGACCTCGGTATCATTCCACCAACTGACATTAGGACAATTCCCGATTTCTGGGATGAGTACCGATTGAACTTTGATCCCGTTCTGAAGGAAGAACTGCTCCTCGCGGGACGCGAGGAACGGGCGAAGCGCCTATGTCAAGCGTTGAGCGAAGGACTCAAAGGTATCAGCAAATGGCAGGCAGACTCGCCTGCCGAAGCAATCGCGTTCATCGCCGCGGCGATGATGAAAGCGGATCGAGAAACCTCCGCATTCCTCGTTTCGAAAACACTTATTATCGAAGCAGCTGAAATCGCACAGATCGTGCCAACTACGAACAGATTCAACTACATCCTCACACCGCCAGCAGCGAGAGTTGGTCCCGCACTTGCGAGAACGAGCCAAGTTACATTGGCCCTCGGCAGCGACGACCGGGCCGGCGAAGCAGAACTCCTCGACCGGATGAATACGCGAGATTTCGCCGCTGGCCTGAAGTCGATGGGACTCGATGACGAGAAAGCATTCCGTCTGGCGACACGATGTGGGAGGAGTGTCACGGTGTTGTCTCGCCTAAATGCAAGTGCTGTTGCGCGCCCCCCCGCATGGCACCGTGACTCGACGCTAGTGCCTTTTGTATTAGCTGGCGGCTGGGATGCGCGGAATGAATACGATCGAGCAGCAATGGAAAAGCTCTGCGGCACACCGTACGACAAGATCGACGCTGCAGCACGCAAATTCGCGTTTGTCGCCGACCCGCCGATTGATCTTGATGGAACCGTCTGGACGCTGCGCTCCGCGACCGATGCTTTCATACTCCTGGGCTCCCTGATAGATACAGCGTCGCAGCTACGCATGCGCGATGTTTGCATGGACGTGCTAGGCGAACGGGATCTAACGCTTGAGGTTTCGGTGGCGGAAAAGCCCATAATCCCTGTAAGAGGGGCAGACTTTCACCACTCCGAATGGATTCGGCGTGGCCTAGCGAGGAGTCTTCTGCTCATCTCTGGGCTACACGAAGCTGCGAAATTCAAGGTCATCGGTACAACGCCAGAGCAGTTTGTTGACGATATAGTCCGCTCCTTACCTGGGCTTGCGGAAGACATTCGGCTACTGGCAAGTCTCAAGTCCGAGCTCCCAGTGCTTGCGGAGGCGTCACCGCTCCCTTTGGCATCGGCCCTCGGGCACGTGCTCGAGGGTGACAGTGCCGCCTGGGCATCTATCATCTTCCGCGACAAAAAAGATCAGTCATTCTTGAGTTCTTTCAGCCCCCACACTTACCTATTGTGGGCGCTGGAGACGATTGCGTGGAGTCCGAACTACCTGCACCAGGCGGCATCCATACTGATGAAACTCGCTGATCACGATCCGGGTGGATCAACCACGAATCGCCCACTGCATAGCCTGCGGGAGATATTCCTAGCGTGGAGGCCCAACACTTACGCATCACTCGAAGAACGCACTGCCGTTTGTCGCTCTATATGTTTAGCATCTAAGAAAACGGGCCTGGAGCTAGCTATGGCTCTCTTGCCCACGCCATTCGATCATTCCAGCCCGACTGCGAAGCCGCGTTTGAGGGGCTTCGGTGACGTCCAAAATACGCCAGTCACACACGGCGACGCGAACACTGCCTTCCAACGGTATGGCGATCTGGCGGTAGAACTAGCCGGGACGGATATATCCGCGCTTTCGGCACTCGTTGAGCGATTGCCCCACCTGAGTCCCACTACCCGGGAGCGTGCTCTGACCGCGATGAAAAGCTCAGTCGAAGGTGCGAGCTCTGAGGAGGAGGTATTCAAGCTGTGGACCGGATTACGTGACTTGGTACAGAAACACAGGAGTTTCAAGGAAGCAAAATGGGCAATGGGCGAAGATCAGCTGGGGCCAATCGAGAAAGTCTGTAAGGAAATAGAACCGCGCGATCCGGTAAGGCAAGTCTTATGGTTGTTCAACGACTACGCCCCTACGGGGGGGATGCCTAAAGGGCAAGACTATATAGAGGAGGCAAACCGTGATCGTGCACATGCAGTTCGCGAACTGCTCAACCGCCACGGAATAGCGGCTGTTTTGGAGCTGGCGAAGGCTGCGAAGCTGCCACACTTCGTAGGTATCGCCGTGGCACAAGCCACAGATTCCCTGGAGTTGTTGAAACAGATTCTCGAAGCTGGCTTGCACGCCGAATCCTCGGTCAATTTCGACTTCGCGATCGCGCTGTCTGCAATGGGACACCAGTCGCACGGCGCGGAATGGGACGATTGGATGGTGCGGCTCGCATCCACTCTAGGCCCAGATAGCGCTGCCAATTTGTTCTTGCGATGGCCAGACAACCATCAGACCTGGAATACCGTTGCGCAAGTCTCGCCGGAAGCTGAAAGGGAATACTGGAAGCGCAAGTGGGCGTTTAAGCCGTCTTCTCAGGATGAACTCTTGTTTGCGTTCAGCAAGTATTCAGAAATTGGACGATTCAGTGCAATCCTAGACATGATCGGGTATGACGAAGCGGCGCTCTCGACATTACAGTGCATCGCAACGCTGCGTGGCCTAATCGGAGAGCTGAACGCAGATCCCTCGAAGTTGCAGCATATCCACTACCAACTTGTGCATATGATTCAGGCTCTGCAGCAACGTGAGGATAGAGATCTTGCCCAGATTGCCGCACTCGAATACGAGTATCTCCCGCTACTCGAATTTGAAGCCGAGCCAGTGGCCCTGAACCAGATACTTGCTGGTTCACCTGAGTTCTTCATCAAAATCATTTGTGACGCTTTTGCACCTGCGTCAGGACCCAAGGAGCCAATCACAGATGATCGGAAGTTGCGTGCGAGGCTCGGATACCAAGTACTCCAGTCAATGAAGATGGTACCCGGTTTTTCATCAGGAATTGGAGATCTAGACCATCTTCGCGCTTGGATCTCCGAAGTGCGAGCGCTCGCCAAAGTGGCCGATAGAGCCGTCATTACAGACCAGCAAATTGGCCAGGTCTTGGCCTATGCGCCTGCAGATACCGACGATGGAGCATGGCCGGCCAAGAGGATTCGAGATCTGATCGAGGAATTGGCAGCCGACCAAATTGAAGTGGGAATTATGATCTCTCGATTCAATCAGCGAGGATCGTTTAGAAAGGAACTGTTCGACGGTGGAAATCAGGAGAGAGGCCTAGCTAAGCAGTATCGCGATTGGGCCGCTGCCGCCCGAAACTGGCCACGAACGAAAGCTCTACTCGAACGCATAGCCGAAGACTGGGATCGCCAAGCAAAAAGAGCGGATACGGAGGCCAGACTCGATCAAGTCAGAGATGGCTAAGGGAGTCAGGCAGGATGGAATTGAGCAGTTGCTCGAACTACCTTGAAGGATGTTGCCTGCCTCAGCCGCTACGGTGAAAGACGCTGACGGAATGCATTTTGGGAGAGGTGAACTTCGATGAAGTTCTCAGAGATTGCGAACCGCCTGACAGGGATATCGACTCCCTTGGGCGGTGTATCTTGGCAATCATCCGACCTGGAAGTAAGCGCAGCGCGCGGGTAATTGCCTTCCTTGAAGACCGCCGCGTGCTCTATGCCCCGGATGAGCTAGAGGTCCCCTCTCACTGCGTCCATTCCGTTCTGGAAATCCGCCACTTCATTAGCGGCGAGTTGGGCAAGCTGGATACCAAATCCGAGTTTGCGGCCAGCCTCCGGGCCATGAGAGCTGCCTGCCGGAAGTTCCTGGAAAGCGTCGGAACCGATGGCAGGGAGGTGATCCTGTATGCCGACCACCATAGGCATTGGGCAAGCTGGACGTTCTATAGCGCCTTGGGGGAGATGCGGGGAACGTTCGGAGTCCATCTGGCGAAGATCGCCGCCGAGTTCAAGCTGGACATCGAGGACCGGTTAGCCACGATCCTGCCGGGCCAGTGCCGAGGGTGATTCGGAGGACGATGACCTGCCCGACGGAGATGAGCTGCCAGGATGACGTGAAAGACGGGCGCTGCTTCGCAGCGGCTGAAGAATGACACGTCACCCCGGAACGGGTGCTGCACAGCAACCTGGTGGTTGCTGGCGGTAAACTTGTTGAAACGAGAGCGGCTAGGAGAAAAATCCCTCCGGGTCGATTGCTGTCCGGCAACCGCAGGTTAACGGTCGTGAACTTGTTGATTCCTTTGGCCCGATAGCTCAATATAGGGGAACTTGGTTTCGGGAGCAGTGAGGTAATCCCGATGAAGTTCCTCCCGCTGTCGCCGGTCGTTTCCCATCTAGGCGGTGTCATGTGGTAAAGCCGGCACTCCGCACCAAAACCCTGGGCACGAAGGTGAGCGAGGAGGAGTTCGCGCAACTGGAGGGAGCGGCCAGCGAGCGCGGGCTGACCCTGAGCGAGTGGTGCCGGGAAACGCTGCTGGCGAGCGTGAACGGCCAGGAGGCGAAATCCGCCGATGCGGGTGGGACCGGGCAGGCGCTCATGGCGGAGCTGGTGGCGCTGCGGGCGATCCTGCTGAACGTGCTCTTCAAGCTGGCGAACGGAGAGAAGCTGACGGCGGAGGAAATGCAACGGCTGATCGACCGGGCCGACTCGGACAAGCTGAAGAAGGCGAGGGAACGGTTGGCGCAGGCGGCAGAGTCGGAAGGGCAGCCGGGAGAGAAATCCTGAAAAATAGTTTGATCGTTTTTCCGGTTTCTGGGTTCCTAGTAAGTAGGGGGCGGTGTCGGTGATGAGCCAGGTGTTGGGTCGCGGAGAGTCACGGCCTTGGGCGACGAAGTGGCCGGTGTCGAGTCTCGGGGCTTTCCTGCTTGCGGTCGTGGCGGGGATAGGAATCTTCACGTACCGCAACGTCGAGAAGTGGACGCCGTTGCAGCAATGGTACTGGGTCGAATATCTGACCACGAAAAGCCTGCCGACGGCGCGCGGCGAATACAAGATGCTAGCGAAAGTGGACGCCCACGGCAAGCAACTCATGGCGGTGGATGCCGACGTGGTGCAGGGTCCGATGCAGGGCTGGCCGCCGTTTCCGTTCGCGCTCACGCCGAAGGCGCGGCAGGCGGGAGCCGTGGCGCTGAAAGTGGACACGGTGCATTACGGCAGCGCGCAAATGAATCAAATGCTCTCGGAGTGGATTTACGAGGGCCAGACGCCCGACGACCTGATTCGGCCCGCATGGTTTGGTGCGCTGGGCATCTTTGTGCTCGGTCTGGTGGTGGCGATCCCGCGCGACCGCGCGCGGGTGAGAATGCTCGAACACGGGCGACGGCTGAAGGGTCCGCAGATGGTCACGGTGAAGGAATTTAACCAGTGGAGCGGCGGGAACGGCATCGGCTTCGCGACCACGAAGCGAAAACAAACGATCTCGATTCCGCGCGCGTTCGAGTCGAGCCACGTGATGATCATGGGCGACACGGGTACGGGGAAAAGCATCCTGCAGCGGCGGGTGCTGATGCAGATCGCCGAGCGCAATGAAACGGCCATCGTGTACGATCCGGCGCTCGAATACACGCCGCAGTTTTTTAATCCCGCGCGCGGCGATCTGATCCTGAATCCCCTGGACGTGCGCTGCCCGTACTGGTCGCCGTGCGATGAAGTGATCCATGAGGCCGAGGCGCTGACGATTGCAACGTCGCTCTTTCCCGACAAGCCGCACGAGAATACGTTTTTCGTCGAAGGTCCGCGAAAAATCTTCGCGCACTTGCTGACGCTGAGGCCGACACCGGAACAGTTGGTTTGGTGGATGAGTCACGAGGACGAGTTAGACCACAAGCTGAAAGGCACGGAACTGGCGACGTTCATCTATCGCGGCGCAGGCCCGCAGCGCGGCGGCGTGCTGGGCGCGCTCAACATGGTTGCGGACAGCTTGAAACTGTTGCCGAAGGAGAGCGAAACGAAGCTGCGGTTTACGACGGAAGAATGGGCGCGGCAAAAAAGCGGCTGGTTGTTTCTGACTTCGATTCCGCGCTTCCGCGAGCGGCTGTTGCCGCTCATGAGCTTGTGGCTGGACACGCTGGTGCTGCGCTTGATGAACCAGGGTGATCCGGCGATGCGTCACGCATGGTTCGTGCTGGACGAGTTGGCGAGTTTGCAAAAGCTGCCGCAGCTGCATACGGCGCTGACCGAGAACCGCAAATCGGGAAATCCGGTGGTGATCGGCTTCCAGGGCCGCAGTCAACTGGAAACGCGCTACGGTCACGAAGCGGAAGCCATGCTCTCGCAGCCCGCGACGAAAATCTTTTTGCATACGAGCGAGCCGCGCGCGTCGAAGTGGATCTCGGATACGATCGGCGAAGTGGAAATGGAGCGGATGAAAGAGACGGTGAATACCGGACGGTTCTTCCGCAGCGCGAGATCGCGGAGCTATCACGCGGAACGCCGCGTGGAACCACTGGTGCTGGCGTCAGAGATCAGTGGCCTGCCGCGTTTGAACGCCTTGCTCAAGGTGGACAATCTGGTGGTGCCGTTTAGCTTCCCGTATCTCGCGCCGCAGAAACTACAACCGGGCTTCATTCCGCGCGAGACGACGGCGCGCGTTGTCGATATCGGAAAGCGGCCGTCAAAACCGAGCGCGCCAGCAGCGCAGGAAATCAGCCCAAATGAAACAGAAAAAACGGAAGGTATCGCAGCGGGGCAAGAGCCGTACTTCGAGTAAACAAACTTACGAAATCATCGCGGGAAACGTGATCGTCACTTGCCCGCTAGGACACAAGAATCAGGCGCAGAAAGTCTCGGAGCGCCAAATCGCTTACGACTTGGTGTGCGCTAACCCGAGTTGCAAAGCGCCGTGGAGTCAGACGCTACCGCAGATCACCGGCCTTGAAGAGGTGTAAGCCATGCTGACCATATCGAAGCCACTGAGTGCAGGCCAGGCGCAGGCGTATCACAAAGAAGAGTTCGCCAACGCGCAGGGGAATTACTACTCCGAAGGCGAGCGGATACGCGGCGAGTGGCACGGCAAACTCGCCGAGGAGTGGGGCTTGCGCGGTGACGTGCAGGAGGAGCACTTCGCGCGACTCGCCAACGGCCAGCATCCGATGACGGGCGAGCAACTGGTGCGCTACCAGGCCGCGCGCGAGTACACCAACGAGCGCGGCGAAACCGTGAGCACGATGGAACACCGTGCGGGCTGGGATGCGACGTTCTCCGCACCAAAGAGCGTGAGTTTAACGGCGCTCGTTGGCGGTGACGAGCACGTGCGCGAGGCGCACCGCGAGAGCGTGAAGGTTGCGCTCAATGAACTCGAAAAATATGTGCAGGCGCGGATCGGCGGGAATCATCCGGCAGAGACGACGGGCAAATGGGTTGCCGCCAGCTTCGAGCATGACAGCGCGCGGCCCGTGGACGGCTACGCGGCGCCACAACTGCATACGCATGTCGTGTTCTTCAATCTGACAGAAACGGAGAACGGAGAAACGCGCTCGCTGCAACCGCGCGAGCTTTACCGCTCGCAGCAGTACGCGACGGCGATCTATCGCTCAGAGCTGGCGCTGCGCTTAAAAGATCAGGGCTACGAGATCGAGCAAGGAAAGAGCGGGCAGCCTGAGATCAAAGGGTACACGCGAGAATATCTGGAGGCATCGAGTCCGCGCAGCCAGCAAATCCAGGAACATCTCGCCGAGCAAGGCGTGAGAGGCGCAGGCGCGGCGCAGATCGCCGCGCACCAAACACGCGACGAGAAACTACCTGCGATCACGCACGAAGAGATGCAACGGCGGCACCGGGAAATGGCCGCGCAGTTCGGCCAGCAACCGGAGCACGTAGTGAGTGAGGCACAGGCCCGCCAGGTAGAACAACAAAACCCGGAGCAGAAGGAGCAGTACATCGAATCGTCGCTGACTTACGCGCGGGAGAGAAATCTGGAGCGCCGCGCGGTGACCGACGAACGCGAACTCATGCGCGATGCGTTGAAGCGTTCGATAGGTGAGGCCAGCTTCGCCGAAGTACGAAACAAGTTTGAAAATCGCGTGCAATCAGGAGATTTGATCGAGGTAGAAAGCAGATCGCCGAGCCGCGCGTTCACGACAGAACAAATGATCGGCTACGAGCGGAGCAACATCACTGCGATGCGAGCGGGACAGAACCAGAATGAACCGATGGTGAGTTCGGAAACATGGCGTGAGGTCCAAGAGAAATACGCACATCTCAGCACCAGCCAGCGCGCGGGGGTTGAGCAGATCGTATCGACCCAGGACAAGATCATTGGGCTAGAGGGTGTGGCAGGCGCGGGGAAAACTACGTCGCTAGCTGCTGTCCACGAGGCCGCCGAACAGGGAGGTTACGAAGTGCGTGGGCTTGCGCCTACCTCGCGCGCGGCGCACAAGCTGGCAGAATCGGGTATCGAGTCGGAGACTTTGCAGCGGCATCTTCGCCGCGACGAGCAGCCCGTCGAAGGACAGAAGCGGCTTTATGTGCTCGACGAATCGAGTCTCGCCAGCACGAAACAGATGAACGAGTTCTTGCATCGTTTGCACGGCGAGGACCGCGTGCTACTCGTTGGGGACAAGCGCCAGCATGAAGCCGTCGAAGCGGGCAGACCGTACCATCAGCTACAACAGGCAGGGATGCAAACCGCGCGTCTGGATGAAATCGTGCGGCAGAAAGACCCGGCACTCAAGGAAGCCGTAGAACAGCTTGCTCGCGGTGACGTGTTCGGAGCGATTGACAATCTCGGCCAACAGGGCCGCGTGCATGAGATCGTCGGACGCGAGGACCGATTCAGCGAAATCGCGCGCGAGTACGCGCGACAACCGCAAGGCACACTCGTGATCTCGCCGGATAACGAATCACGCCGCGAGCTGAATGGGCTGATCCATCGCGAGATGCAGCAACGCGGCGACGTGAGCCAAGACGAGCACAAGCTGCGCGTGCTCGACTCGCGTCAGGACATGACGGGAGCCGATCGGCAATGGGCCGCGCAATACGGGGAAGGGGACGTGGTTCGCTATACGCGCGGCAGCAAAGTGCTGGGCATCGAGCCGGGCGAGTACGCGCGTGTGCAGCAGGTAGATTCGAGAGAGAACCGCGTCACCATCGAGCGTGAGAACGGAGAGCGTCAGACCTACGATCCGCGCCGACTCGCGGGCGTCGCGGTGTATCACGACACCGAGCGCGTATTCTCCGAAGGCGACCGCGTGCAGTTCACAGCGCCATCGAGGAACTTACAAGTCGCAAATCGCGAGCTGGGCACCATCGAGAAAGTCAACGACGCCGGGAATGTCCAAATCCGCATGGACTCAGGCCGCGAGGTTGCGTTCAATATCCAAGAGCATCCGCATCTCGATCATGGTTACGCTGTGACCAGCCACAGCAGCCAGGGCCAGACTGCCGAGCGCGTGCTAATCCACGTTGACACGGAAAAAGGGGAGCAACTGGTCAATAGGCGAATGGCTTACGTGTCCGTCTCGCGCGGGCAATACGATGCCCAAATTTACACCAATAACAGAAGCGAACTGGCACGCGATCTCAGCCGCGACGTGTCGCAGCGGACGGCCATTCCGGGCCAGGAGCAGGAGCCTGCGGCGCAGAAGATCGAACCAGTGGCCGCGCAGCAGACAGCCCAAGTGCAAGAGCACGATCAGTCCCACAGTATGGGCCACGAGATTGCGATGTGAATGTCCTTAGCTCAGAATCGGCTTCATGTACTCGCGAATCATCTCCAAGTCCCCGGTACGCATGTCAGCAAAGTCAGCTCCAACGATGAACATCTCGCAGGCGAAGCGGAGGGAAAAGTTCGTCTTGTCCCTGAAGGCGACACTGAAGAAGAGCGTTCCGTCCTCAATGGAATGGCTGATGTAGTCTACGACCTTGCCGTGGACCTCGGGATAGCGCTGGCGAAGCTTCTCCCGGCGTTTTCGGATGCGTTTATCGATCTTCCTGCTTTCCTTGTCGGTCATCGGGGTGATGGGCGTGCTCCCGACCCACACAATCTTCGGCTTCTTAGCCCCGCGCTTTTTAGTCATGGCTCTTCCCCCGGACTGCACTCTTGGCATTCACCGTGGGCTGCGGGCGCTTGATGGGGCGCTGTTTCTTCTGCTCTTGTTCCTCCTCGATGCGTTTTTCTTCGTCGGCTATGGCTGAAAAGGGGACAATGCCGATACGTGGCGGCAATCCCTGCTTCTTGCGTTCTTCCTCGCGCTGCTCGACATCGATATACACGTCGTCAGGGTCTCGCCACTTTTTTTCATAGGCGCGTTTCTGCTTCCAGAAACGACCTTCATCGACGCGCTCCAGATCGACCAGTTCTTCGACGAAATCAGCGTTCACGTCGGCGCGAACTTCTTCGATCTCCACTTGCGCGAACTGCAATGACTGCTTGTCAGCACAGGAGAGCTTCTCCATGCCACGCAAGATCGCGACGACCTGATCGACGCCTTGATTCCACAGAAACAGGCTTTCGTAGATACGCAGTTTAGGGGAACGCGCGGAGGGTTGCGTGGGAACTGGGGACCGGATACCTTCAACACTAGCCATCGTTGCCTCCTTCGTAGGCGACTGTGGTTAGGGCCGCGTCGGTGCTAGTAACACCGGCGCGTCCCGTTGCGATGCTCACTTCTTCTCGCTGGTCTTTCTCGAAGCCTTTTTCTTGTATCGAGTCTTCCTGCCGTTCTTGAGCTTGGGCAGTATAGCGTGGACCTTCGCAATGTCCTTGTCGCTCCAAAGACGGACTCGAACACCGCCCACCCGAACAAGCGGTGGAAGAGGAATCTTCTTGGCCGCGATGTAGCGGTTCAGGGAGGTGAAACTGAGTCCGAGCTTCTTAGCGGCATCGCGTGTGGAAAGTCCATTCATTATGGATATGACCTATACCAGATAGTTCTAAGGATGTCAAGCGGGGAAAGACCGGCAGCGGCCTGCGAGCTGGTCGTCCATTCTGCTATCGTTTTTGCCCTTTGTCTGCTAGAAAATGCTAGAAAATTCCCGCCTCGAAAATCTATGCTCAACACTTGTTCAAATGACAATGTCGTGGTATTATGAATAATAAGTGATCTTGTGAGCATCTAATTGACACAGGAGCAAGGGAATATGAAGTTCGCAACCAAAACACAGCAAATTCAAGAAGAGATTGTCCGGATATTGAAGAGCCATCCCGCAGGGGCAACGAATGCGGGACTGGCGAAGGCGCTCGCTCTTCCCTATCGGACGATTCAGCGCAATACCGCCGCCATGAACAAGGCGGGGAACATCACTGGCTATCTGACCAGCGGCGAGATGTACGGAAGCGCCATCTGGAAATTGACCAAGAAATAACAGGACACCATGAAAGGGGAAGTAATATGACTACATACAAGCCCGGAGAAATAGCGCCGGACTCTGGCGAATTGATCGAAGTCGGGCCGCGTGGGGGAGAAGTAAAGGACGGTCGTCGCACCGTGATCGAGCGCGGCGAAAGAATCCCGCCGACTTCAGAGGCGGGGAACGAGTTCAGATACAAGCGCGGCTCGAAGACCACTCACTAAAAACGCCGAGTTTTTGTCGTTTTGAACGAGTTAGAATTCAGGACATGAACTACAAACTAGGGTGGTTGGGAACGGCGGCGTTCCAAGCGTTCACGCCTGAAGGTCGTGAGCTTGTGTTCGATCTGGCACAGGATCAAGCTCTACCGCCAGAGTTGAAGGAAGGGGACGAGATCGACATCGAGCTTCATCCCGATCATCCGGCGAATCTCGCGATGGGGATGAACAGCGGATACTACGAGATCACGCACTTAAAGTCAGGCGTGAAGTTTAAGGTAGCGCACAAGACCAGCGATTGGCGGTTCGACAAGAAATTCAACTGCGAACCGTGCGATCTCACCATTGAGAAGAGCGGTGACAACTACGCCTACAAGAAGCCCGGAAAAGTTGCTCCCACCAAGCTCTCAAATTTCGGTGTGCTTCGTCAGGCATACGAGACGCAAGTGTGTCCACTCTGCGGGTTCGGAATGAAAGATGCCAGCGAAATTGGGCTGTGAGCGCGATGGGTGGTAGAATCTCGTACGGATGCCCTCTTAGGATTTGGCGGGGCGCATCTTGGCCCGAGAACGGGCTGGAAACGAGTTCATGGGCAAGTGACCAGGACCTGTGGAAATCCGCGATTACTTTCACACTTCCTTGCACATTTTCACATTTGTTGTTTTGGATGACGAAGGAACATAGTGTGAAATAGTATTTGAAATCAAGCACTTCCACGAAGAGCCGGGATGGCGGAACTGGCAGACGCAGCGGACTCAAAATCCGCCGGTACTTAGTACCTTGGGGGTTCGACTCCCCCTCCCGGCACCAGCAACTTGA
>Ga0335072_10011665_pt1 | contig 12587 bp, 16 predicted proteins | sample Lox_Sample_21_FD_206725 | JGI IMG/M metagenome (GOLD analysis project Ga0335072, IMG submission 206725) | Soil microbial communities from Loxahatchee National Wildlife Refuge, Florida, United States - Lox_Sample_2.1 | ecosystem: Environmental > Terrestrial > Soil > Wetlands | place: USA...
GCAACAGCCAACCCCTTCGGGCCGTCCGCGCCGATCAGGATCGGCACCCCGACCGGACGCTTCGCCCCGAAACCGGGCAGATGCATCATGCGGATCGTGGCCCCATCCCATCGGGTGGTCTCGCCGGCCAGCAGCGCTTTCAGGCAGCGCACGTACTCGGCGACCTCACGCCAAGGCAGGGGCCGTTTGCCCAGAGTGAACCGACCGGTGAAGCCCGATCCGACGGCGACCGCCACACGACCCGGCGCCAGCAGCTCCAGCTCGACGATGGCAGCGGCGTTTGTCATGGGATGCCGCAGGCTGGGAATCAGTACGCCCGGCCCAAGGCCGATGCGCGAGGTGCGTTCCGCACACCGGGCAAGGGTGATCCATACATCGGAGCAGATCGCGGGGGAGTCGTAGAGCCACGCTCGCCGGTAGCCGAGAGTTTCGGCGAGCTGCACATGGGTCGGGGTGTCTGACGACGTCGCGAACGCGCAAGAGATGTCCATACCCGGACACTATTCTGCGTCGTCAGCTACCAGACCTTTGACCTGCCGGTAGTAGATGATCTTGCCGCCGCCGGCCCAGTTGCCTTCCGGGACCTCGTGGATCAATGTCCAAACATGCAGCGCCCGTTCGCCTTCCGGCTCGATTCCGGCTGCGGCGCACACCGCGCCGTGTACATCGGCCGCGAGCCGTTCCTTGCGGTCTTGCGACAGCGCGCCTTCGAACACCGTCATCTCGACGCGGAATCGGGGCGCCCCCGCGCCACGCCCACCCACCGACTGCGCCGCCGGGTCCAGTGCGTGCAGGTGTACCAAGGTGTTGTCGCGTAGGAACGGGGTGTCGGGCGCGCGTTCGGCGCGCAGCAACGCCGTGACGAGTTCGTCGGTCAGCACACCCAGCGCCCGGTCGGTCAACGAGCCACGCACATACGTCAGGTCGATCATCGGCATCGCTTCACCTCACAGCTTTCTCAGCGCGCACGACGTTGATGTAAGGCGCGGTCGCGGTAGCGGTTTTACCCAGACTGGGTTGAATGGCGCGGCATTGCCGATCGCGTAGTCGGCATGCACCAACGGCTTTGGGCCGAACCGCGAGTTGACCGTGTTGTGCATGACGCCGACACCGAAACGGGCCATCGTTTCCTCGCTCCTCGGTAGGGTTTGCGACAATAGTTGGGCGGACGCTCAGCGATCAGGAACGCATGAGCAAGGGGCTGCAGATGGCGGGGATGGCAGAACTGATACCGGTGCTGCCCGCACACCGCTTCGACGAAGCCGCACTGGCCAGGTATCTGCGTGGACGGCTGCCGGGATTCGACGGCCAGTTGCAGATTCGTCAGTTCCAGGGCGGGCAGAGCAACCCCACATATCATCTGCGCACTGCCGGCGGCGAGTATGTCCTGCGCAAGAAGCCGCCGGGAAAGCTGTTGCCGCGGGCCCATGAGGTGGAACGCGAACACCGCGTGATGGCGGCGTTGGCCGACACCGACGTACCGGTACCGCGGATGCGGCTGCTGTGCGAGGACGAAACCATCATCGGCACACCGTTTTTCGTTATGGACCACGTGGAGGGCCGGGTCTTCCCCGACCGGGTGATGCGGGAGGACACCCCCGCACACCGTGCCGCCGTCTACGAGGATCTGGCCCGCGTGCTCGCCGCGCTGCATCGGGTGGACTGGCGCGCGGTGGGACTCGAAGGGTTCGGCCGGCCAGAGGGTTACATGCAGCGTCAGGTGGCGCTGTGGACTCGCCAATGGCAGGCGGCCCGCATGGAGGACATGCCGGCGATGGACCTGCTGGCGCAATGGCTGCCAGACCACCTGCCGCCTGACGATGCACCGGCCTGCATCGCTCACGGCGACTATCGGCTGGGCAATGTATTGCTGCATCCGACCGAGCCGCGGGTAGTGGCGGTGCTGGACTGGGAGCTGGCGACGATCGGCAACCCGCTGGCCGATCTCGGCTATTTCTGCGTGACGTACCACGTGCCTGGCGGACCCGGTGGCATGACCGGGGTGCTCGGCGAGAACCTCACTGGCACTGGGCTGCCCGACCAGAATGCCTTTGTCGAGAGCTATTGCGCACATGCGGGCCGCACGCCGCCGGAGTCGCTTGACGTGTTCGTGGTGTTCTCGATGTTCCGGCTGGCCTCCATCACCGCCGGGGTATGGCGTCGGGGAGTGGAAGGCAACGCCGCAGATGCGCGGGCCAGCACCACCGAATATCGCGAGCGCTATCGCGGTATGGCCGAGGCCGCATGGGAATTGGCGCAACAGTTGACCGCCTGAGACACGTATGGATTGATTACAAAGCGGCGAAGTAGAAGCCGAACAGCAGCGCGAACAGCCCAAGTACCCATCCGGTGGTGGTGGCCTTCAGCCAGACCGGTGCGTGGCGGACTTCCATGAAGTACCGGATCACCAAGTGCGCTTTGAATGCCGCGATCAGCAAAACGACGGTCGTGACCGTGGTGTTGATCTGGTGGGAGGCTCCGCCGTCGACGGCGATCAACGATGACGCGATGGTGACTGCCGCGAGCAGTGCCCACACGATTGTCAGTGGATTGCGGATCAGTGACGTCATGATCTACCTCATCAAGTAGAGCAGGGCGAACAGGACCAGCCACAAGACATCGACCATGTGCCAGTAGGTGGCGCCTGTCTCGATGAACGAAATCTTAGGCATTGTCGATGTTTTCAAGTTGCGGATGACGAAGCACATGATTACCAGGCCGAGCGCGACATGGCACAGGTGCATGCCGGTCATCACGTAGTAATACATGAAGAACAAGTTTTTTCCGGGTGTCAGACCGGCAGTGATCTCAGGGATCCACTCGAACATCTTGAGAATCGGAAAGGCTGCACCGAACGCCAGCGCAATCCAGAACGCTCGTAGGCCGCTGGCTGTGTTGCCGGCGCGGGCGGCGGCGGTGCCCAGCGCCACAAAGAGCGAACTTGTCAGCAGCACGATGGTATTGATGGCGCCGATGTCCACATTGAGTCGAGCCTGGCTCGCGAGGAACAGTTCGTGATTCTGGCCCCGGAAGTACATATAGCCAACGAAATAGACCGCGAAAATCAGCAAGTCGCCGACGACGAAGAACCACATGCTCGCTTCACCGGGGACGTGGCCTCGGGTGTCAGCTGCCCGTTGAGACTGGTCGACGCCGGTCGCGGAACCTTCGGCAACGTCGGTCATGCGCCCGTCCTCGACGAAACCTCGATGGCAGCTGGCGCCGGCTGAGGCGCAGCGTTGTCGAGTTCACTCTCTGGCTGGTTCTTGATCGTCTTGTAGATGCACAGGTACACGATGAACTGCCATGAGACGTAGAGCGCCATTGCGAACCAGAACGTCATCAGTCCGTTCCAGGCGAACGGACCCGTTTTGGCGATCCAGACCGGGGCGGCCATTAGCTCGGTCACGTATTGCCAAACGGTGTAGTAGCCCAGCCACTTTGGCAGAATGCGGTTCTCGTCGAGGATGATGGCTAGACCAAAGGCCATCCACATGACGCAGAAGCAACCCAGCGAGCCGATGAACGCCAAGTAGCCGAAGTCGTACAGCATCGTCAACACACCCGGGCTGTATCCGGGGCGAAATGCGCCGAGGCCGAAGCAGAACATCGGGAACAGCATGCCGACGATCGCGCCGGTGATGGCGCCGATCATCATCGAATAGCGGAACGCAGGGCTAACCGACATCCGCTTGATCTGGACGAGGTAGAGGGCGTTCGACACTGGCGCAAGCCCGTAGGCCAGCGTCAGGATCAGGCACGCGATCAGCAGATTGTGCGAGTGCATGAAGTCGACGATGTGCGGGGTAGGGCTGCTCGGTGACCGCGGCGGCATCATCCAGCTCAGTGGCACGAACACGAGCCCGAATACGTTGAAAAAGAACGGCACGCTCCAAAATGCAATCCACTGATCGAGTTTGCGATTCGTGCGCCACGACTTCGCCTGCTCGGCCCCCGACTGGGGGGCAGTCGCCACGCTGCTGCTCATGCGAGAACGACCCGGTCGTCGCCCTGGTGTTTCACGGCACGCAGAAGGGCCCAGAACATCACTGCGATGTAGACGGCAAATGTCGTGAGCCGCAACGTGAATGACAGTGGACCGTTCCAAGCGAGAGGCCCCGACTTATAGAGAATCGAGAACGCGCTCGGAGCCAGCAGCGCGACGGTCGCAACGTTGAAGTGCGCAACCCAGCGCGGAAAGATCGGATCCGATCGATCGTCGAGATAGACGCTCAACGCGAAGCACAGGTTCTGCACCATGATGGTGCCCACTGGCGCGATGAAAAAGAACCAGGCCATGTCATTGAGCAGACTCGTCAGCTGAGGATCGCGGTCGGGCCTGAAAGCGGCCATGCCCCAGCAATAGTCGGCCAGGATGAAAGCGGTCGTCCCGACGCCGACGCAGATGACATACGCGTACGTCAGGACCGGGCTCGACGTCGCAGCTCGCGAGATCTGCACTGCTGTCACCGCGAACAGCGGCACCAAAGAGCACGCGATGAGGTTGCAAAGGATCGCCACACCCAGAATGCCGGTGACATTGCTGCGGAAGAACGCCGCCACTTGCTCAGGTGTCAATGTTGGCGACAGCGGCGGTGAAAACACCGGGAACACGAGGTAAGCGAGCACAAACAACGCCACCGCCGGCGGCGCCGTCCACAGCAGAATGCGTTGACCTCTGGTGTTCATCGATGCCGTCCCTGCCTCACCTGATGCGAAGTCTGTGGTTCTAGACCTAGCACGTTCGCTGACAAATGACAATGAAAACTGAGAGTTCAGGCGGCTGCCTGCGAAGGCGACTGGCCCGTGTGCCGACCTGAAAATCGTATATAGCCTGCGGATAGCTGATGAAATTCCTCTTCAAGGGGCGCGATAGTCCGACAATTTCAGGTGACATCTGTCAGCGAGTCGATCAAGTGTTGCAGAATAGGAGAGTGCCAGAAACTGCAACGAGCCGGGAAGCCCAGCGCCGCAAAACGCGCGCGCGGGTGCTCGATGCCGCCATCGTGGAGTTCCAGCGTGCCGGCGCGAACTCGGCGGACATCAACGCGATCGTGGAGGCTGCCGGCGTTGCCCGCAGCACCTTCTACTTCCACTTTCCGACCAGAGAACATGTGCTGCTCGAGTTGATCCGCCGCGACGAGGACTACCTTTGCGCGGAACTCAGTCGGTTCCTTGACACCCGTCGCGACCTGCCTGCCGTACTGAACGAGATCATCAGGCTCGTCGTCGCACTCGAGACCCGTTGGGGTGCGGCCCTGTTTCGCGACGTCATCAGCCTCTACTTCTCACCGGCAGCACCCGAAGACGAGAATTGGACCAAGCACCCGACATTCGTGTTGCTGGCCGCCGAAATCGAGCGTGCACGCGGCCGTGGCGAACTCTACGACGACGTCGAGGCATACGACAGCGCCGCATTTTTCCTGATCGGCCTGCACGCAATACTCTTCAGCGCTCGAGAGTCCGGGGCCGCACGTGACGACACGTTGAAGAAGTTCGTGAAGAGCACGCTGCGGAGCCTTCAGCCTTAGCCGCTTGGCTACTCACAGCCAGAAGCTAACTCCGACCAAGCCTGGAGCTAACGACCGAGCGCAATCATGGCTGATGAACACCACCGAAGAACCCTCTGAGATCAGCACAAACCCGCAGCCTCGACGCTGCCACGCGATCGCAATGATTGTCGGCAGCGGCGCCGCTATCGCTCTGTTCGCTTTCGTCGGCACCACCGGGCCCGGTGCCCCCGAGACCACCGCCGCGTCCGGCACCGTACAGCTGATGGACTCGGCAACCCCGGCGCCGTTACAGGTGCAGGACGTCGACGACGACAGCGATGACGAAGCTGCGCTGCAACAGCAAAACAATGCAACGCAGATGATGATCCAGTCCGAACAGCAGGCCGAAGAACAAAACGAGCAGGCCCAGCAACAGGCCCTGCAAGACGAGTTGCAGGCGCAACAAACCGAGCAGCAAGCCGACCAGTAGAACCGGTCAACCGCCGCGCCCATACACTGACCGATCGTGGGCATTTTGTTTGGCTTCGCGCCGTGGATCGTCTATTGGGTGCTTGTCGGTAACGTGCCGTCGCTGATCGCGGCGTTGGTCGCGTTGGCGGTCGCCGTCGTCGGGCTGGCGGTCAGCCGCGCCACCCGGATACCGGCACGACCACTCGAAATCGGAGCTGTTGCAACATTCTTGGTGCTGACGGTCGCGACCGTGATACTCAGCCCGTCGGTGATAGAGCGATGGGCCCAGCCGGTGAGCATCGCGGCGATTCTCGCGGTCGTCCTCGTCGGCGTGCTGACCGGCAAGCCCTTCGTGCACGAGTTCATCGCAGCAGGTCAACCGCCAGGGGTGGTGGAAAGCGATCGGTTCGGCCAAGTCACGACGCGGCTGGCGTGGGTCTGGGGTGCCGTCCTCGGGGCTATGACGGTGTCGTCGTTGATTCCGCCGATCGCGCTCCGCGACGCGACGATTCTCGACGTCAAGACGCCACTGTCGTACGTCTGCTACTGGGTCATCCCGTTCTCGTTGCTCGGCCTGGCGGCACTGGCGACGAAGATCCTGCCCGACCTGATGACCGCCCGGGCCGGCGACATCGTCCGCAAGACCACATTCGTTGCCTACGACGAAGCCACCATCGACGAGCTGTATTACCTCGCGCAGGAACACGCCAACCGCGAAGTCGGTGCGGGCCAGGAGGCCTACGACGTCAAGGTCGGAGGCATGGGCACGCCGCTGGTCGGGGACGACTCGCGACAGTCGTGGCCCTCGACGTACAAGGTGCGGCAGTCTCGTTAGCGGGTACTACAACCGCCGCCTCGTCGCAACGCCGCGAGCCGTGCTAGACCCGCTGGCTGTCGCGGTGTTGGGCATCGTGGTGAGCCTGGGCGGCGCGGGCCGTCCATCCTTCTGGTACGACGAGGCCGCCACAATTTCGGCCTCCTACAGTCGTTCGCTGGGTCAGTTGTGGCGGATGTTGGGAAATGTCGACGCCGTTGAGGGCCTGTACTACGTGCTCATGCACGGCTGGTTCACAATCTTCCCGCCCACGGAATTCTGGTCACGGGTGCCCAGCGGGCTCGCCGTTGGGGGCGCCGCGGCCGGGGTCGTGGTGTTGGGCAAGCAGTTGTCGTCGCGAACTGTCGCGCTGGCCTCCGGCCTCGTGTGTGCGATCTTGCCCCGGACGACGTGGGCAGGGATCGAAGCTCGACCGTATGCCCTTTCGATGATGGCGGCCGTGTGGCTGACGGTGATACTCGTGTTTGCCGCACGCCGCGACACCGCTCGGGCGTGGCTGTGCTATGCACTAGTCCTGACGGTATCGATTCTGGTCGACGTGTATCTACTGCTTTTGCCTTTCGCCTACGTCGCTTTCATTGTCGGCTTTCAGCGGAGCCGAACGGTTGTAAGACGGTTTGCCATGACCTCGGTTTTGACAATGGGTGCTTTAACGCCGTTTTTGATCCTGGTCGCCGGCCAAGCCCATCAGATCAGTTGGGTTGCGCGAATCGGGCACCGCACGATCGAGGATGTGGCAATTCAACAGTATTTCGAGCGAAGCCCACCATTCACCGTCGTTTCAGCATTAATAGTGGCGACAGCTATCGCGTTGTGGCTCTTCACATCTGCGGACCTGGTCGAGGGGGATCGCCAGCTGTTGACCTTGGCGATCGGATGGCTTGCGATACCGACCGCCGTGATCGTCATCTGGTCGGCATTGGTTCACCCCATTTACACGCCCCGTTATCTATGCTTCACCGCGCCGGCGATGGCAGTGACCTTGGGCGTCTGTATCGGCGCGTTGGCGGTTAAACCATGGGTAGGGGCCGCCGTCGTCAGCATCCTCGCAGTCGCTGCGACGCCGAATTATCTTTTCGCACAGCGTAACCCGTATGCGAAGTACGGCATGGACTATAGCCAGGTCGCCGATCTGATCACGGCCAAGGCGGCGCCGGGTGATTGCCTACTCGTGAACGACACGGTGACGTTCATGCCCGCCCCCATGCGCCCGCTGCTGGCGGCGCGACCTGATGCGTACCGGAAGTTGATCGACCTCACCCTGTGGCAGCGAGCGACCGACCGCAACGACGTCTTCGATACCAATCTCATCCCAGAAGTCATCGCCAAGCCGTTGAGCCACTGCCGCGTCGTGTGGATCATCACCCAAGCCGACAAGACGCGGCCCGATCATGAACAAGCTTCAGCACTCCCGCCCGGTGAAAGCTTTGGAGCTACACCGGCTTTCGCGGTCCCACACGGGCTGGGCTTTAGGCTAATCGAGCGCTGGCAGTTCAACCTGGTTCAGGTGATCAAGGCAACGCGCTAACGGGCCGTTACCAGACCCGGATGTAGTCGACGAGCATTCGGCTCGGAAAGGTACCGCCTGCGGGATCGCCGGCGCCAACGCCGCCGACCGCAAGGGTGAACATCGGCGTCATCCAGTAGCCGGGATTGTTGAACGGCCACCGGAAGTCATCGGGGGCGCCGCCGTGGACATGGATCGGCTTCGGCGGAACTTTGAAATACTCCGCACCGTCTCGCGAGAATTTGAAACCGTCTGTATCCCAACGCATTTGCCAGGTGTGCCACGCGCTGTCAACCAGCCCGGGGATCGATTTGCCTTCCCAGGTCTTCCCGTTGGATGCCGCGTGGACCGTGGTACCGGGAGCCCATTCGCCGTTGCCGTACCACTCGAAGATGTCGACCTCACCGTCGGGCATGGGGTCCTCGTTCACAGTCCAGAACGAGGGCCAGAGGCCCGGGAACAGGCAGTCGAGCTTGATCCGCGCCTCCCACGTGGTGTTGATCATGCCACGCCAATTGCCACGCAGTTTGCCGCTGAAGTATTGGCCGTTTTCCCGAGTGGCCTGCAAGACCAAATTCGAATTGCCATCCAGGAACACGTTTTGCGCGCGGTATATCCCGTCGACCGGCGGGTACACGTCGTCCTGCCAGGTCTGTGGCGTCCATTTCGCGAGGTCGGGCCCTTGGCCGGCCGGGCCGTCGAACTCGTCCTGAAAGATATAGGGCCCGGTTGGGCCCGCCGACGGCGCAGCGGGCGGCGCCGCATGGGTCGGGTCAGCGTGTGCTTCCGGGACGCCGACCGCAGCCGCAGCCGCGAGCATGCCCATTCCCGTCGTCAACAACATGTTGCGTCGATTCATCTCCGGCACGGTCTCGACGATATAGGAGACGACACGCCGATCCGCAGTGGCGGGGGAGGAATGTGTCCGGGGTTGCTCACGGCAGGCCTGTCCCGAATAGCATCCCAGCCGCCTGACCAGTGGTTACCGCGAGCAAAGAACCTGAAATCCCACGCCTTGACCCCCGAGGCCAGCCCCAACCCGAGGCAGACCTTACGGACTTGGCAGACTGTGGCCATGGCACAGATAACTATGCGCGGAAACCCGATCAATACCGTCGGCGATCTGCCCGCCGTCGGATCTCCGGCCCCGGCCTTCACCTTGACCGGATCAGACCTCAGCCCGGTCACCAACGATCAGTTCCACGATAAGCCCGTGTTGCTGAACATCTTTCCGTCGGTCGACACACCGGTATGCGCGACCAGCGTGCGCACCTTCAACGAGCGCGCCGCCGCCGGCGGTGTGTCGGTGCTGTGCGTGTCCAACGACCTGCCGTTCGCGCAGGCGCGGTTCTGCGGCGCCGAGGGCATCGAGAACGTGAAGTCCGCCTCGGGATTCCGGGACAGCTTCGGACAGGACTACGGCGTCACCATCGCCGACGGTCCGTTCGCTGGGTTACTGGCCCGGGCTGTTGTGGTGATCGACGCCGACGGCAACGTCGCGTACTCGGAACTGGTGCCGGAGATCGCCCAGGAGCCCAACTACGACGCGGCGCTGGCGGCGCTGAGCGCATCGGCTTAATAGCGTCGCGGAAGTGCGGCGACCATAGCGTCGACTTGAGCTCTGGTCAGCGTGGCGACGCTTCCGTCGGCCAGTCCGAGAATCCGGTCGACGGCCAACCCGTGCAGCCTGAATCTCGTTGTCAGAGCGTCGATCGCCCGATCGCGGGCGGACTCGCTGGCGGCATCCAACACGTCGACGATGTTCGAGTTCGTGCGGGCGGCCAGGCCGTAGATCATGTCGGCGACACCTTCGGGGTCGAACGTGTCGAAGACGCCGGCTGTGACTCCCTCCGATATCAGCCTGGTCAGCAACGGCCGATACAGCGCTTGCTCGACGGAGAGGATTCGTCCGTAGAGATGCGCATTGTCGGGGCGCAGCAACGACACCATCGCGGCCAGCTGCTCGGGTCCGCTCATTGTCAGGTTGATGTCGAATCCCGCTCGCAACACCGCGTTGAGCCGGTCCAGCGCGTCGCCATCGCATCCGGCCAGAGCATCCTCGACAGCGGCGAAAGCACCGCGAGCGCTGCGCTCGGCCAGCGCCGCCACTAGCGCATCCTTTGATGGAAACCAGTGGTAGAAAGCACCTTTGGACACCCCGGCATCGGCGATCAGGTCGTTGAGGCTGACATTCTCGTAGCCGCGCTGCACGAACAAGGCGGCCGCTCGATCGAGCAACTCCGCCCTGCGGATGTCGGGATGTTTGACGACCCGCGGCACTAGGGCGATTCCGGCTCCGGTTTCCAGCCGACATAGGTCAGATACAGCCCCGCTGCGGCGAGGCAGAGGAAAACCGCCCATATCGCCGCGGTTGCGCCTGAGCTGTACACCGCGTTGCCCGCCGCATCGTATGCCCCGGGAACGGTCAGCAGCAGCACGCCACGTATCGCCAAAAACCAGCCCAGCACCGACACGATGATCGCCGCGGGGCCGCGCCAGTATTGGTGAAACGCGATGATCGCTAGACCGAACATCAGCAAAATAGCGCCAAACAACCACGGCCACATCGGGTTCGCCTTGAACTCGGTAAACAGCGTTCGCATGTAGGAGTCCCTGATCGCGACCGTGGTCGGCACGATGGTGAAGAACGGTCCCAACAGGCGGGCGAACATCCGGGTGCGGATTTGCGCCTGCTCCACTGTGCTCATTGCTACCTCCATTTCCGCGATGAAATGTATACCGACCGATGGTCGGTATACAAGACCAGTGGTCGGTGAGGCGGGCCTTCGACCCGTCAGCCCGCAAGCCGTTGCGTGCCGGCGTTTGCGGGGCGAAGCGCAACCAGGACGACGCCGCCCACGAAGATCAGCCCGGTCAGCCATGGGAAATGCCCGTCGGGGGCGAAGCCGTCGGCGGCGATGAACTCCAGACCGTAAGCCGCCATCGCAGCACCTACCAGCATGACCGGTTCGCCAAAGCGATCGCGGAGCGGCGTAGCGAGCATGGGCAGTGGCGCCGCAAAAACACTTCTGCCCCAATACAACAGGACCATTTCGACCGCTGTTATCAGGCTGAGGATGACCAGCCATTCCAGCCGGGCCAGCCACCACTCCGCCGTACCCTCGACCGGCTGCGGCAACAGCCCGGCCGGATAGCCCACGATCGCCACGATCACGACGGGAATCATGTGCCAGAGGTAAAGGGCCATCACGTTGCTGTTGGCTGTTGTCAGCAGCCGTTTGACGAAACCGGCGCGCAGGGCCCGGTTGACCGCGGGCGCAAGAATGACCACCATCGCTGCCTGGGTGCATGCGAATGCCAGCATCGCCACGGTGGGCGGTGAAGTATTCTGCACCTTTTGTTCGGGCACGCCGATCATGCTGATCGGGTAGAGCCGCAACCCGATCAACAGCGCCAACACCACCGCCGAACCGGCTGCGAGCAGTACGAGCTTACGGCGGGCCAACAGGCCGCTGTGCCAAGCGATTCCAAGCTGATACAGGGTTCCCCAGCAGAGCAGGTAATTCATCCAGCCCAGGTAGGCCACCTGGCCGCCGAGGGAGACGCCGTCAACCGCTGCGACCCCTAGTGCCAGCACCGCCGGTACCCAAAGCCCCCAACGCCGTTGCGCGGCAATCGCAACCGGCGTAAGCGAAACCACCACCAGATATACGGCAAGGAACCACAGGTGCATTGCCACAGCCCACCCCGCGTATTCCAGCGTGGAACCCGCGATGCGGCGCAAGTCCAGGACGATCACAACTGCCGACACCAAGCCGACATAGACCGTTGTCGGTCCAAGCACCCGGGCAAGTCGGTGCCGCAGCCAGCCCTGGCGCGACACACCGTCGGTATCGCGCCAATGCGTCCACGAGATCGCGCCGGCGTAACCGGCGACCAGGAAGAACGTCGGCACGGCCTGGAACGGCCACGTCAGCCATTGAGTCCAGGGCTGGTCGACGAGCGGGTTCTGCCGACCGAAGGATCCGTCGTGATAGGTCACCGACCCGGCGAGCCAGTGGCCCAGCACGATGAGGACCACACCCGATACGCGGTAGAAGTCCACCGCCAGATTGCGGGCGGTGGGATCGTCCATGACCAGAAAGTATCCTCGCCCGGCGGCTGAAATCGCCGGCTGTTTGCAACGCGGCCGTGTCTTCGCGCGAGCCGTGCTCTCGTTCGTTCCGGTAAACTGATGGTCTCTTCGCCGAAGTCCGGCGGTACATAGCTTGGAAGGTGCCCACATATGGTCACGCGGTCATTCACCAAACTGGCTGCCGCA